>Ga0307516_10000646_pt1 | contig 47161 bp, 30 predicted proteins | sample 19_EM_MG_FD_203310 | JGI IMG/M metagenome (GOLD analysis project Ga0307516, IMG submission 203310) | Populus trichocarpa ectomycorrhiza microbial communities from riparian zone in the Pacific Northwest, United States - 19_EM | ecosystem: Host-associated > Plants > Roots > Unclassified | place... | reverse complement strand
TTTGCACATTTGGTCGAACGCTACCAGGACTATGTTTTTACCCTGGTGCTGCGTTTTACAGACAACCGGGAAGATGCCGAAGAGATCTCACAGGATATTTTTGTAAAATCCTATCGTTCCTTGGCCGATTTCCGGGGAGAGTCAAAGTTCAGCACCTGGCTGTATACCATCGTTCGTACGAGCTGTCTTACTTTTCTGCGCAAAAAAAAACTGGATACTATTTCCCTGGACAATGAAAGGACCTTTATTCAGGTAGAGAACCGGGATTCGGGTTTCCGGGCCGACCAGGTAGAAATAAAGTCCAGGCATGCCATGGTAAATGAGGCGATCCGGATGCTCAGCCCCGATGATGCCCAGGTGATCACGCTGTTCTACAAAGGAGAACAATCCCTGGAAGAAATAGGCAAGGTGATGGGATTGGATCCCAATACGGTGAAAGTAAAGTTGCATAGGGCGAGACAACGGTTGAAAGGAAAAATGGAAAGCAAATTTAGTCCCGAGGAACGGGAGTACCTGAATTGATGAGGCGATCAATTATTTAATTTGACATTAAAAGAGGTATTATGGACAGACAACAACAGATGGAAGAACGCTTATGGGATTATATCGACGGGCTCAGCAGTACCGCCGAACGGTCTGTGATCGGGCAACTGATCGCGGATCACAGGGAATGGCAGATCAAATACCATGAACTGCTGGAAGTGCATAAAGCCATCCATGGCTCCGAACTGGAAGCGCCATCCCTTCGCTTTACGAAAAATGTCATGGAAGATATCGCCCGTTTTCAAGTGGCCCCGGCTACTAACAGTTATATCAATAAATATATTATCCGGGGCATCGGTGCTTTCTTCCTGCTCATGATCGTTGGCTTCATGGTCTATTTCCTGGGACAAATGCATTGGACCGGCGCCCCATCTTCTATTTCACCTGCTTCCGGCCTGCTGACGAAATATACTGCCAACGTAGACAAACTGGATTGGAGCCGACTGCTGGGCAGCACGCCCACGACTATTTTCCTCCTGGTGAATACGGTGCTGGGATTGGTATTGCTGGATATGTATTTGACGAGAAAGAAAAAAGAGTTGCAGAAAAACTTATGATTCTACAGTAGTTACTCCTTAAACTTCTTCTTCAATTCCATCAGCTTGGCCTGGAAAGCATCGAGGGGCTCCTCTTTCCCTCCCTTACCCGGACCTGCTGCATTGCCCGGCTTATTTCCCTTTCCTGTCCCTTGATCCGGCCGGCCTCCGCCTTTGCCCGTACCTGAAGAATCCCCCGGCCGCTTGCCGCTTGTAGCTTGCGGCTCCCCACGCCCCTTACCCGCACCGGAAGAACTGCCCGCCCCTTTCATCGACAAGGAAATACGCTTGCGCGTAAGATCCACCTCCATCACCGTCACCATGACCTGCTGCTGCAATTTCACCGCCTGATTGGGGTCCGATATATAAGTATTGCTGAGTTGAGAAATATGCACCAGGCCATCCTGCTTGACCCCGATATCCACGAAGGCGCCGAAATTCGTAATATTCGTGACGATACCCGGCAATACCATACCCGGCTTGAGATCTTCCATCGTCTTCACCGTCTCTTCAAATCGGAATTCTTCGATCTGCTGACGCGGATCGCGCCCCGGCTTTTCCAATTCTTTCAGGATATCGTTGAGCGTGAATTCACCCACCGTTTCTGAAACATATTTCGATCGCTGGATCTTTTTATTCAGATCGCTCTTACCCACGATCTCCGTTACAGAACATTCCAGGTCCTTTGCCATGGACTCGACCACATAATAGGTTTCGGGATGCACGGCGCTATTGTCCAGCGGATTTTCCGCATCGCGGATCCGGAGGAAGCCGGCGCATTGTTCAAAGGTCTTCGGACCCATCAGGCTTACTTTTTTTAATTCCTCCCGGGTCCTGAAAGCCCCGTTCTTCGCCCGGTACTCCACGATATTCTTTGCCAACCCCGCACTCAGTCCCGATACATAGGTCAGTAAATGTTTACTGGCCGTATTGAGATCCACGCCCACATGGTTCACACAACTTTCCACGACACGATCCAATTCTTCTTTCAGTTTGTTTTGATTCACATCGTGCTGGTATTGTCCTACCCCGATGGATTTAGGGTCGATCTTCACGAGTTCGCTCAACGGATCGAGTAATCTTCTCCCGATGCTCACGGCCCCGCGCACGGTGATATCCTGGTCCGGAAATTCTTCTCTTGCTACTTCCGAGGCGGAATAAATAGAAGCTCCGCTCTCATTCACCATGAATACCGCCACTTTTTTTCCAAAATCGATCCCACGCACCAGTTGTTCCGTCTCTCTTCCGGCCGTTCCGTTGCCGACCCCTACGGCTTCAATATCATAACGTTCCGCCAGGCGTTTCAGTTCGGCCATGCTTTTATCCCATTCCTGCTGCGGAGGGTGCGGGTAGATGGTACTGTTATGCAGGAAATTTCCCTGCGCATCCAGGCATACCACTTTACAACCCGTACGGAACCCCGGGTCCAGGGCCAGGATCCTTTTCGATCCCAGGGGAGAAGCGAGCAATAACTGGCGCAGGTTCTCTGCGAATACGCGGATGGCCTCCTCATCGGCCTTGTTCTTACCGATGAGGCGAAATTCATTTTCTATAGAAGGCTTCAGGAGACGATCGAAGGAGTCCTCCGATGCTTTCCGGACCTCGGCGGCATTCGGGTTGGAAGCCTTGATAAAGATCCTTTCCAATCCATCTACGGCGGTCTGTTTGTCGATATTGATATCCATGATCAGGTACCCTTCTTTCTCTCCCCTGCGGATGGCAAGCACCCGGTGAGAAGGACAATTGCCGAGGGGTTCGCTGAACTCAAAATAATCCCGGTATTTCTGCGCTTCTTCTTCGTCTTTTTTACTGGTCAGTACTTTCGAGATCAGCACCGCGCTTTCCGTGAACAACTGCCGCATCTTATTCCGCGCCTGTTCATGCTCGGCGATCCATTCCGCCACGATATCCCGGGCTCCCTGCAGCGCTTCCTTGCTGTCTTTCACCTGCTCATTTACATATTTAGCGGCTTCTGCCGTGGGGTCTTCTGCGCCCTGTTCGAAGATCAGTTTGGCCAGGGGTTCCAACCCTTTCTCCATCGCCGTGGTCGCGCGGGTCTTGCGCTTGGGTTTATAAGGCAGATAGATGTCTTCCAGCTCGGTCGCATCGTAACAATGCTCGATGCGGTCTTTTAATTCGGGGGTCAGCTTGCCCAGCCCTTCAATGGTCTTGAGTACCGTTTCTTTCCGTTTGTCCAGTTCGGTGAAATATTTGATCTGCTCTACCACGTCATTGATCTGTACTTCATCCAGGTTCCCTGTCGCCTCCTTGCGGTAACGCGCCATAAAGGGGATCGTAGCCCCTTCACTGTGCAGGGCATGTACATTGTTGATCTGCTTCAGGCTGATCCCTGTCTTCTCTCCTATCTTCTGAATGTATATTGGTTCCATATAAAATCGTTAACCGGGGAGCAAATGTAAAATATGAATGGAAAGAAAAAATTTTGATTTATCAACAAACAGCTACAAGCAGCAAGCTACAGGCTACAAGTGGCCATCATTAATTTGGGTAGAAAATTAGCAAAGACCTATCCATATCTGGCTTGAAGCTTGTAGCTTGCAGCCAGAAGCTATTCATATGGACATAAAGAACAATATTCTCGAAACGATCGGCCATACACCCCTTATCCGGCTGAATAAAATTACAAAAGACCTTCCCTGTCCCGTGCTGGCGAAGGTGGAATATTTTAATCCCGGCAATTCCATCAAGGATCGTATGGCCCTGAAAATGGTGGAAGTGGCGGAACAGGAAGGGAAATTAAAGCCCGGCGGTACGATCATCGAGTGTACTTCCGGCAATACGGGGATGGGACTGGCCCTCGCCGCGGTAGTAAAAGGCTATAAATGTATTTTTACCACGACAGATAAACAATCCAAAGAGAAGATCGATATCCTGAAGGCCCTGGGCGCCGAAGTGATCGTCTGCCCTACCAATGTGGAGCCCGAAGATCCCCGGTCCTATTACTCCATTGCCCGTCGCCTGGCAAAAGAGATCCCGAATTCCTTCCATTCCAATCAATATGACAATCTGGCCAATCGCCTGGCTCATTACGAGACGACAGGCCCCGAGATCTGGGAGCAGACAGATGGAAAGGTCACCCATCTCGTCGTTGCCACCGGCACGGGTGGAACGGTCACCGGAACGGCCATGTACCTGAAAGAAAAGAACCCCGCCATCCAGGTATGGGCCATCGACCCCTTCGGCTCTTTACTGACCAAATATTTCCGTACGGGAGAGATCGATATGAATGAGGTCCATCCTTATATCAGCGAAGGCATTGGGGAAGACTTCGTTCCGCAGAACTACGACATGAAAATGGTGGACGTATTCGAGCAGGTGACGGATAAGGACGCCGCCATCATGGCCCGCCGTATCGCTAAGGAAGAAGGCTTATTTTGCGGTTATAGCGCCGGCACAGCCCTCCAGGGTATGCTGCAGTTAAAGGGTCTCCTGAAGAAGGGAGATCTCGTGGTAGTGATCCTGCACGACCATGGCAGCCGCTATGTGGGGAAGGTCTATAATGACCAGTGGATGATGGAACGGGGCTTCCTGGACGTAAAGACCTTTAAGGACATCGTCAGTGGCAGGGGCGCCAAACGGCTGATCACCGTAGATCCCGGCCAAACGGTGACGGAAGCCTTTGAACTGATGCAGAAATACAATGTGGAGAACCTGCCGGTCCTGAAAGACGGCGAAGTCCTTGGCGCCATCAGCGAAAGTGGCCTTTTTACCAGGATGATGAATAATGGACAGGATATCAAGGGCAAAAAGATCAGTGAGGTACTTGAAAAGCCCTACCCGATCGTCTCTTTTGACACTCCATTGGAAAGATTAAGCAACCTGATCACCCGTGAAAATGGCGCAGTACTGGCAAAAGACGATAGCGGGAATTACCATATTGTGACGAAATACGACGTTATTCACGCGCTAAACAATTGATCCTCAATAAGGCCATCGTAAACTTACCATAGGGGTAACTGAACTTTTACTATTGCGTTATGTAATGATTACGAACTCTTTAGTAATTGCTGCCACCAAAAAATAGAGCAAAACCTCTATTGCTTTTATAACTTTAACAAATTATTTTTGATATAGAAGTTGATTGATAGCTAATCAATCAAACCAATATCCAGAGAAACCGAAACCTTATCTAATATCCCTGTTAAAAACCCAAACCAATATCCAAGAAATTCCGAAAATCCAGTATCAGTCAACTTCTACTTTTTACAAAAGATCTTTTAAAAACCAATAACCCGAAAATCCTAACCCGGTATCTTTGAAAAGCCAATGATCCAAATTCCGAAGAAAAACCGAACCAAATCCTGAGAAACCGATCCAATTCCGTAGAAGAACCAAGACCTGATCCTTGAAAGACCAAAGACCAATATCCAATAAAAAAGAATTACCAAGATCCAAAGTCCGAAGAAAAACCAAAGTAAAGCAGTCCAATCCCTGATGTGAATAACCTTTCTGCTTTAATTTCCGGTACCCTCCTGCTAAGCTCTGATTAGTGCGTGAATTTAGCAGGAGGTCATCATGGAAAGACCCTTGTTTTTCCCTCCTCCTCTCTTATCTTGCAGCAACGCAATTTTCAACGTATGCCTTCTTTTACTGACCAATTGGGCAGAACGATCTTATTACCCTCCTTTCCTCAACGTATTATTTCCCTGGTACCTTCACAAACAGAATTATTATATGCCCTCGGGCTGGAAACAGACGTTGCCGGCATCACCAAATTCTGCGTGCATCCCAATTCCTGGTTCCGCAGCAAGCCCAGGATCGGAGGTACGAAAGACGTCCGCTTCGACGCCGTACATGCCTTGCAGCCGGATCTGATCATCGCCAATAAGGAAGAAAATGATCGCGAACAGGTCGAGGAATTATCCCGGCACTACCCTGTCTGGATCAGCGATGTCCGGACCCTGGATGACGCCCTGCAAATGATCACCGCCCTGGGCGCCCTCACCGGGAAAGAACAGGCTGCCCATACCCTGGTAAAGGGGATAAGCGCCGGGTTTGAAGCCCTCTCCCCGGGTACCTCCCCAAAGACAGCCTATTTTATCTGGCGTAAGCCCTGGATGGTTGCAGGCGGCGATACCTTTATCCAGGATATGCTGCAGCGCTGCGGATTCGACAATCTCTTCCGGGATCAGATCAGGTACCCTTCCATAGCCTTAGAGACCCTTGCCGCAGCCGGCTGCGAACTCGTATTGCTGTCTTCTGAGCCCTTTCCATTCAGGGACAAGCATATAGCAGAGGTTCGGGAAGCCATGCCCCGGGCATCCATACAATTAGTCGATGGAGAGCTGTTTAGCTGGTACGGCAGCCGTCTGTTGGAAGCGCCGGCTTATTTCCGGCAATTGCAGGACAGGGTCGCCGCAACCTGTTACCCGCCTCCCCGCTGATTACGTCTATTAAGAGTTACTCCTTTCCTCTCAACTCTTATCGTATGAGCGGTCGCGCAAACACAAATACTTCCCTGCGCAGGTTGATCAGCCTGCTATTCATCCTGGCGCTGCCCGCCATCTTCCTTTCGTTGTATTTTCTGAAATATGTACCGCAGCAGCGCAATGATTTTCACCGCAGGGCCTTCCTCGAATTAAGCCAGATAGAAAGAGCATTCCGCGACAGGAACGATGCCTATGTACAGGCTATCCGGTATTCTCTTGCCAAAAAATCTCCCGATTCGATCCAGAACAATTTGCTCAGCAAGTATTTCACCTATACGACAGCTTCGGGTAACGGCTTTATAAAAAACAAGAACGACTCCCTGTCCGTCAAGGCAATAACCTTCGAGCCGCAAAACCCCGCGACCTCCTCCTGGCAGATCTGCTACCAGGTCTATAATATGAACAGGAAGGATAGCGCGAATGGTCCAAAGCCCGTCATCAGCTTATACAAAAAACTGGATACCCTGCTGGTCCCGATCGTGTCTACCTACAAAGATATTTTTAACGACTATGTCCTGATCCTCGACACCCTTGTAAACACAGCTTCCGCGAAAGGCCCGAAGGATTCCCATGAAGGAAAGCTCATCTTTAATTCAGGGAACTTGCATATCGACTATCTTATCAATACGGATTCCCTGCTGAAAAAGAACGATGGGTTCAGCCTCCTGAATATCCATGACGTAAAGGTCGAAGGCAACCCTTATAAATTATTTCTATACCCGATGCAGATCTGCAACAACCGGGTCATCCTGGCCGGTCTGATCAGCCAGTCAAGGTACAAGGAAGGATCGGAAGCCATTCCCGTCAGCCTGATCACCATCGGCAGCATCCTGGCACTTCTGGTATTGCTCAATTTACCCCTCTTGAAAATATATGTGATCGGGCCAAATGAAAGGATCACCAGCCTGGATATCCGTACAATCATTATTACCTATTTCCTGGCCGCTTTCATGATATTCTTTTTATTTTCCCTCTTCTTTCTTGGACGCATCCGGTCCGAGACCGATAAAGACCAGCTTACCCATCTTTCCGAGCAGATCCAGACCCGTTTCTTCTCTGAGATAGACAGTATCTGTAATCAACTCGATCAATACGATAGCATCTATGCGGCTTTAACCCTGAAGGATACCGGTGCATTAAACCGGCTGTTAGACCATAAAACGCGGATCTCGTCATCCGACTCACTCCGGAAAACTTTAAAGGCTTTGCTGCTCACCCATCATTCGGAGGAATTGCTTACCGCCTTTAATACCACTTCTGCAAAGGAGAACGGGTATGACAGCGTCTTGAATTATTTTTTCCATCCTGCCATCTATCCGCAAATGGACAACGTGTTCTGGATAGACAATCGCGGCGATTGGGTAGCCCGCTGGGGACTGGAGAAAATTTTCAGGCAAGTGCCCCGGCTCTCCGTAGGGGACCGTCAATATTTTAGGGATATTATCGATAGCAACCTGCTCGTACTTCCCCGGCCCTTCGATACCGTCCACGCTTTTTCCATCCAGCCGACCTTATCGCGGGTGACAGGTGAATACAATATCAATGTCGTCATAAAAAGCCGCTATGATTCGATCGTATCGTCCGTCTTGCAGCAAGGGACCGCCCCTAAAAAGGATTCATCGCGGATCCCGGCCATGCTGGGCATTTCTACTAAAATGCACTCTGTCTGTAACGCGATCCTGCCACCCGGTTATGGTTTCAGTATCGTCAATGCCGAAGGGGATATCCTTTTTGACTCCAAACCCGGCAGAAGCCTGCTTTCGAATATAATGACGGAGGCCGAGGACAATACAGACCTTCGTCAATGTCTCCGCTACCGGTACAACCGTTATTTTAAAAGATTTACGCTCAGGGGCAGGGAAGTGGATATGCTGGGCAAGCCCCTGGCCAATCTGCCCTATACTCTTCTTGTCAGTTACAATGTATCCATTAACGATGAATTCCAGTTTCACGCGCTGACCCTTACCTGTTTCTGTATGGCATGCCTGTTGACCCTGATCGGGATCACGGCCTTTCTCAATGAATGGGCCAAGAGAAAGCCGACCCTCCTGGGCATCCTGCCGGTCAATTTCCAATGGCTGCGTCCGGTCCCGCGGAAAACGTATTATTACAAACACCTCTTAAAATGGATGGGGTATCTTTTTATCATTTATTTGCTGGCCTGGTTGCTGATCGAAGGCTTCCTACGCAGGCAGGAGATCGCACTCTTCATTATTTCCCTTTCCTTTCCCTTTTTTGTCGCCATTCACTATTACGCGATACGGGAAAAACAGTATATCCTCGAAAAAGAGCAGTCCTCTCCCGGAAAAAAAATATCCTGGAGGAAGACCCTGCAGGATTTTCCACGGTTGCTGCACCCGCCCGCATTTTTACCTTTAGGCCTGATCCTGCTGGCCTTCCTGGTATATACCCTGGCGAATGGTTTCAACACCTCTGAAAAAATAGGGATCCTGTCCGTTCAGGCAGTCCTGGGCGGCATCATCCTCCTGTCCACCCATTATTTCCGAAGACAGGAAGAGCAGCCGGGTCTGAAGATCCCTCTCCGGAAATATATCGGGGCCATCCTGGCCGGGGTATTCCTGATAACCATGGTCCCTGCGACAAGCCTCTTTTCTCTTTTTTATAAAGGGGAGAGCGATAGCCAGATCAAGATGGAAAAATTGAATATGGCCAGGACCATCAGCCTCCGGAGATATTGTATCAACAAGAAAATACCCGCTTACCGGTTTGAAGCGCGGGATAGCTCCTTCCTGGAAGCATCCAAATTTCAAAACGGTATCTACTTCCCGGATACGTCCCTCGTCGACAGGAACTCCGAGCCCTTCCGTTACTACCACGCTTTCCCCGGCTATACGGACCTGCATGAATTCTTATTTTCTTCCGACAGTTCCACCCTCGAGCCCCCGGGGAAAAAAGAGATGGCAGGTGACAGCTCCTGGTATTTTTACGAGACAGGGAAGAACACGAGCCTCCGGCTTAAATTGTTCTATAAGAACCAGGACGACAGGATCGATCACCGGGACATGCAATTGCCCGTTGCCGCTGCCGTCAATGAGTCCGCGCTGGGATTGATCGGCGACAAACTATTCTTGATGGGTCCTTTGAGCTTCTTATCCTTTATCCTGGGACTGATGCTGACAGGGGTTCTCGCTTACCTGCTTACCTATTCTTTATCCAGGCATATTTTCCTCCTGGGTCTGCTCGATAAATATCCTACCCCCGGTAAGATCGATTATGCCGGAGTGATAGATAAGATCAGGAAAGACGAAAGTGAAAAAATAAAAGATACACAGGACGATGAAGAATCTTTATTATCTATCCAGTCAGGCGCCGAAAATTATTATGACAGGATCTGGGCAGACCTTAGCACGCCTGAAAAATTCATCCTCTATGATTTTTCCCTGGACGGATTCACCAACTATAAAGCGGGAACAATATTATATAAACTGATCCGTAAAGGGATCCTGGTGATAGACCATGAGGATCGGAGCCTGCATATCATGACGCAGAGTTTCCACAATTACCTGCTCAATAAAGACCTGTTCAACCGGCAGTTGACCAGTGACAAGGACAAGGATATCTATCTGTATATGAAAAAAGCCACTAAGCAAGGCTCCTGGCAAAGCATTAAAACACCCCTGCTGATCCTGCTTGCAGTTACCGGCCTGTTCATCTTCTTTACCCAGGAGGAACTCTACCAGAAGATCACCGGCTTGTCCGCTTCCATTCCCTCCCTGATCCAGGTCTTCTCTTCCCTATTCGACAAGAGTAGCGGAAAAGACGCCGCCGACTCTTAAAAAGACGGGCCTATGCACTGAAATTCCGATCTTTGATAAAACATATGGTTCATGCATTTCAGCGAATCCCCCCTCCCCTCTCCCGATGAATCCAACAAGCCGTCCCGGAAGAAACCTATTTTCCCCGTTACCGAACCTCTCCGCAATTATCTCAAACACCATGGCCGGGAGGTGAAACAGCCCGTTTCTTATTCGGATCTCCTGTCCCATATCACCTATTCCGTTCCCCTGAAGGACAAACACGGGCAGGACACGCTCTGGGAAACGGCCATCTACGATATGCGGCACTGGGATTATATCCGGGAGGGCCTCGTTAAGATGTACGCGATCTTAAAAACAGAAGGGGACCTCAGCTACACCAAACATCTCGACGTGGCCCGCATCGACTATTGCAGCTTTGCCAATTCCGCTCCTTTCCGCATCCGCATCGTCAATAAGTTCAACGACAACTACGATCACTATTATATCAAACAAGCCGATGCTTCCCGGGTATACGGCCTGGAACTGGAACACCTGCTTTCTCCCAACCGCATCATTTTTTATACCCACCACAATACCCTCGTCGAAGAACATATCCCGGGTATACCCGGCGACCTCTTTATCCAGAACTACCTGAATGATGCCCTGACGAACAAGATCCGCCTGGCCAAGGAATTTGTAAAATTCAACGAACGCTGCTTTGTACGGCTGCTGGGGGACATGCGCTCCTATAATTTTGTCGTCGAGATCACCCCCGATATCGAAGACTACCAATACCGCATCCGCGCCATAGATTTCGATCAACAGTCCTATGAGGGAAGAAAAAATTTGTACATCCCCCAATTCTTTAAGGAGAACAAGGCCTTCGTCGATCTTTCCCTCAAACACCTGAACAAGGACTCGATCGAACAATATCAGACGGAGGAACGCACGATGATGGCCTTCCGGGTCGCCTCCTCCCGTTTCCGGCTGATGGAATTGCTGAATATCATGGCCAAGGACCACATCTCCGTTCCCGAGAAGCTTCTCCAGTTAAAAACACAACTGGCCCACCACTTTGAGAGCCCCGCTTTCCTCAAATGTAATTCCATGGGCCAGGTGGTCAAACGCCAGTTGAAACAGACCCTCCAGAAGAACCTGGCCCTGATCCAAAAAAACCTCAGCAAATTGGGCGATTAGGCCCTAATTCGGATTGAAATTGTATATTCGCGGCACATGGATCGAACGACGCTTGCTATTTAACGATTTTCAACGTTTTAGGTCTTTTATTAACATAAACTCAACAAAGTTCATTAATCATGGGAAAATACAAAGCTGGCGTAGTATTCGGTGAAGAATTAGAGGCCCTGTACAAAGATGCAAAAGATAGTCAATTCGCCCTCCCGGCGGTGAATACCATCGGCACCAATACGATCAATGCTGTATTGGAAACAGCAGCCAAAGTAAACTCTCCCGTGATCATCCAGTTCTCCAACGGGGGCGCCCAGTTCATAGCCGGTAAAGGAATGCCGAATGACAAATTGCAGGGGAATATCTCCGGGGGGGTCTCCGGCGCGCTCCATATCCATAATGTAGCAAAATATTATGGCGTGCCCGTCATATTGCATACCGACCATGCGGCTAAAAAATGGCTCCCCTGGGTGAGCGGACTGATCGACGCGGGGGAACAATACTTTAAAGAAAAAAAACAACCCCTGTTCAGCTCGCATATGCTGGATCTCTCTGAAGAACCCCTGGAAGAGAACATCCATACTTCCGTCGAGTTCTTTAAAAGGATGCAGCCCCTGGGCATGGCCATCGAGATCGAACTCGGGGTTACCGGCGGCGAAGAGGACGGCGTCGATAACAGCGGTATAGAAAATCATAAATTATATACCCAGCCCGAAGACGTGGCTTATTCTTATACGGAACTGAGCAAGGTAGGAAGACTCTTCAGCGTCGCAGCAGCCTTTGGCAATGTGCATGGCGTATACAGCCCCGGCAATGTCGAATTGCGTCCCATTATTTTAAAGAACAGCCAGGACTATATCGAAAAACAATTGAAGACAGGTCCCAAGCCCGTTTATTTTGTATTTCATGGCGGCAGCGGCAGCCCACAGCACCAGATCCGGGAAGCGATCGGCTATGGCGCGATCAAAATGAATATCGATACGGATCTCCAATGGGCTTTCTGGGATGGTATCCTGGGCTTTTACAAAAAGAACGAGGGCTATCTGCAAGGCCAGCTCGGCAATCCCGAAGGACCGGCCAAGCCCAATAAAAAACATTACGATCCACGCGTCTGGCTCCGCAAGGCGGAAGAAAGCTTCAGCAAACGTCTCGAAGTGGCATTCGAAGACCTGAATTGTATCAATAGGAACGCGTAAAATAATTTGTCCTCCCCTGGTAATTCCTCTCCGGGTATAATATTGCATAAAAGCCCTCCGTAATAACGGGGGGCTTTTTATGGGCATCCTCATCGAGGGAGTGGGGAACCAGGAATGTAAGCTATTTCCCCATCTTTAAGGTTGACTTTAACGAACCTGGAATTACTATAGGACTTCAATATGAAATAGATAAGAAATCCGCTGCCTATGAGGAAAATACTGGTTATAAGTGAAATATAGGTATCATGATGGCTTTTGTAATAAGTTCCCAAGGATGGAAAATGGTCAGAAGGATCCGGCTTGACCATCAAAAACGTGGTGACTGCAAAAACCAATATGACAAATACTAGCAAGATCAGCTTCCACCCGTGAAGATTCCTGATCCTATGAAAACGGGAAGCAGGCAATTGGCTATGGCTGACGGAAAACAGTATCTGCTGTAAAATGCTGTATTCTATAAGGTCTTCTTTGATACGCTCTTCTGTTCTTCCTTCCGTTGATGGCTGTAACCGTAGGGACCTGTCACAGCGATGTTCCGGATATCCTTTTTGGATAGCGCCCATTCTAATCTCCTGGCATAAATACCGTCTTCATCTGCCGTTGCGACAGGCGTAAGAGCTTCGTATACAGCGGATTCATCCTTTGGAATTCCTTTCGTCAATTTTTTACTCGCTCCGGAAAAAGTCCCGGCGAGGCTTTCCATCCATCCGGATATGCGAATGCGAGCCTGAAGATTCTTTTTAGTAAACCACAGGCGGAGCCTGGCAATCAAGTTAGGCATGTCATATTGATAAGGGGTGGGGGAATTGTTTTAAGGCTCCGGATTATATGGCCGGAAAGTTCGCTAATATGTATATAAACGCCGCCAGGTAGGATTTAAACTAAGAATACGATATTCCATTCGGGATAATCAAAGAGGTAATTCATATAACGGAAATATATTTAAGAATTCATACCAAATCCTATTTTCGAAGCCGTACAATGAAAAAATCGGAAATATAATACATATTTATATATAATATCAAACAAAATCACTAAATTACATTCAAATCAGTAATATATTACCGATGAAAATTGAAGAATTAGGCAAAGCTATCAAATTCAGGCGGGAGTTCCTGAACCTCCGACAGGAAGATCTGGCGGAAATGAGCGGAATTACGATTAAAACGATCCATCTCATCGAGTCGGGTAAGGGGAACCCAGCTTTGGCTACCCTTCAAAAGATCGCCACCGTATTGGGCATGGAATTCAGCCTGCAAGTTAAAAAGGATAATTGATGTCAAAGGGTGCTGTATATAATAATGGAGTATTAGCCGGGTACCTGGAAAAACGGGGACCGGGGGATTACCGGTTTGTCTATGAGGAGGGGTATCAGAACGACCCATCAGCGCCGGCGATCTGTCTTGGAATACCGAAAAGCCAACAGGAATATAGCAGCCCCCATTTATTCCCCTTTTTTTCTGGCCTGCTTTCCGAAGGGATCAATAAGGAGATCCAATGCCGCCTGCTGAAGATAGACGAAGAGGATGATTTTACCCGCCTGCTGAAAACAGCCGGGGAAGATACGATCGGCGCCATCACCGTTAAAGAAATAACTGAACCATGAATTGTCACGGATGTTATAAACCGAATATAGAAGGTTACTGCCCCGCCTGCCGAAAGAGACTCTTCGACGGTCTGGCGATTACCCCTGTCCTGCCCTACGACGCCCCAAGAGCCGATAATCTTGCGCCATTCCAGGAGAAGACGAAACGACTGTCTATACCAGGCGTGCAATTAAAATACTCCCTAAAGCTGGAGGGCAAAGAGTTGGTGCTTACGGAAAGCGGCGGTCAGTACATTTTAAAACCGATCCCGCCTACCACTTTCCTGACCGAGGCCAACCAGGCGCCGGAAAATGAGCATCTGACCATGCAGATCGCGACCCGTCTTTATAATATTCCTACAGCAGCCAATGGTCTCATCTATTTTAAGGATGCGACACCGGCCTATATCACTCGTCGTTTTGACATCAAAAAAGACGGAAGTAAATACCAACAAGAGGATATGGCCCAGGTCAGCGGTCGCAGCAAGGAGACAAACGGAGAGCACTTTAAATATGAAGGAACTTATGAGGAGGTCGGTCAACTGATACGGAAGTATGTAGCTGCCTACCCACCTGCCCTGGAGAATTTCTTTCGGCTGGTACTGTTCAATTACCTCTTTTCCAATGGAGATGCACATCTGAAGAATTTCTCTCTTATTAGGACAGAGATGGGAGATTATACCCTTTCGCCCGCCTATGACCTGATGTGCACGGCCCTACATACTCCGGAGGAATCTGATACCGCCCTGGATCTCTATAAAGGAGCAATGGATAGTCCTTTCTACAGCGTCTACGGTTATTACGGGCAGGCGGACTTCCGGGCCCTGGCTGATAAGATCGGGCTGGTGCCTGTGCGCCGCGATCGAATCCTTGATCAATTCCTATCATCCAAAGAGTTGGTCTTGCCCATGATTCAGAATTCCTTCCTAAGCGAGGAAGCCAAGATAAAATATATCCATGCCTATACCGACAAGCTAATAAGGCTGGGCGTAACTAGGGATATGATCGCGCGAATGATGAATCCGGAATATCCGGGAGTATCTGCTTCTACCGACAAACCTATCAGACTGCTGTTCAGAGGAAATGTTCAAAAGACTGGCTTTTTCGATACGACAGAAAAGAGTGAAGCGCTGGAAAAAGAGAATAAATATACTTTCGTGGAAACTACCAACAGCAGGAAATACCTGGATAAACACGATGAAAAGTATATAACCGTGATCGATGGAGACCTTGTACTGGGGATGGGAAACCTGGAAATGGGAGAATAATAAGGTGCCCTGACATCAAGTGCACATATTCCCGCGGCCCTCGGGGTACCTGCTTAATAGGCATAATTTATACAACAAATAGTCCTATTTAATATCGCCATTTCTCAGCAGGGAGTTTTAACTTGCATAATAATAAAATCGCAATAGTATGCCTTCTAAAAAAATCCTTGATCTGCTCGGCGACAAAGCCTCTTACCTGCTTAACTACAAACCCGTCGTCGACAAATCCACTCTTAGCAGCCTCCCTTCGCCGCAGCATGTAGAAGAGATATGGATCAACTCCAACCGGAACAATCATGTATTAAGAAGTTTACAGACCCTTATAGGTCATGGCAGGCTCGCAGATACGGGCTACCTCTCGATCTTCCCCGTAGACCAGGGCATTGAACACAGCGCCGGCGCTTCCTTTGCTCCCAATCCCATGTATTTCGATCCGGAGAATATCGTCAGGCTGGCTGTCGAAGCCGGCTGCAATGCCGTAGCTTCCACCTTTGGCGTACTGGGCATCATGAGCCGTAAATATGCGCATCGCATCCCTTTTATCGTCAAGATCAATCACAACGAATTCCTCAGCCTGCCCAATCGCTATGACCAGACTCTTTTCGGCACCGTGAAGAGCGCCTGGAATTTGGGAGCCGTAGCCGTAGGCGCCACCATTTACTGGGGCAGCGCAGAGAGTACCCGTCAATTAAAAGAGATCGCAGAAGCCTTCGAACTGGCGCATGAACTCGGCATGGCCACCATCCTGTGGTGCTATACCCGGAACAACGGCTTTAAAGTGGATGGAGTGGATTATCATACTTCCGCCGATCTCACCGGACAGGCCAATCACCTGGGCGTAACGATCCAGGCCGATATCATCAAACAAAAATTACCCACCAATAACGGCGGCTATCTTGCTACCAAACATGGCAAGACCTCCCCGCTGGTCTATTCCAAATTGACGACGCCGGATAATCATCCCATCGATCTCACCCGCTACCAGATCCTCAACTGTTATAATGGCCGCATCGGGCTCATCAACAGCGGCGGCGAAAGCAAGGGGGATTCCGATATGGCTGATGCGATCTATACCGCCGTGGTCAATAAGCGTGCAGGAGGTATGGGGCTGATCCTAGGTCGCAAGGCTTTCCAGCGCCCGTTCAAAGAAGGCGTTGAGATGATCCAGGCGATACAGGATGTGTACCTTGATAAGGAGATCACGATCGCATAGTTTCGACGATTTTTATTTCAATGTCATTTTGTGATGTCCATGCGGCACTATATCTTCCATGTCCATGCGGCACTATATCTCAACGGCGCTGTATTTTCTCATGGGCCAATTTAAAGCCAGGCTTTTAATTCTTTGTCGACCAGGATTTCGATCAGCGATAGAATAAGCTCGAAAAAAAGGCGCCTTTTGAGATATAGTGCCGATGGTGGCCCGCTGAGTATGCAAGTCCCATGGAGTTATTGTGCTGTACGCCGAAATTACTCTGGCCTTCTCAGAGAGCTACCTTCTGCCATACCCTCGTAAGCCGCATTATTTCTGAGCTGTTACTCATGTTGATGAGACTATCTGTTGATAATATTATTATGCCCGGCTATAGTCCTCGCTGATGAAGAAATACAGCGGTGTCGAGGAGTATGGCAGCGAGGAACAAAAAGAGAGACAGCAAGGAAAGTCAATGAACGGCAGCAAGGAAGCTAAATAGAGACAGGCAGAAGTTCAAAAAAGAGGCAGCAACCCCAATCCGGGAATCTTCGTACATTGGTCATACAAACAAGCGCAATGAAATACCTGGCCATATTTTTACTCCTGACACAAAGCGTCTTCGCCCAAAAGACCATCGACGTCAGCTATGCCATCGACCAAAAAGGCAACTATGTCTTCTCCTGTAACAACAGGGCCTTCTGCACATATGTGCTAAAGGTGAATTTCTCGGTCCTGATCAATGCGAAGTCCGATCATACCCTGCCCTATGAGGCCGAAGTAAAACCCGGCCTGAATAAATTATTCATTGTCACGGCGGAAGATAAAAGCAAGGACGTACAAATGCGGTTCGGAAGCAGCTACCGGAAAGGATGTATTTCGCCCGTGGTCAATCCCGACTTTACCTACCTCCTGCCCATCGCACCCGGGAAAGAAGCCCAGGCCTACCGGATCGAAAATAGCACAGGAGCCGCAGGTGGCGGAGGACAGGACAGCGGCTATGCCATCCGGCTAAAAATGTCGCAGGGCGATATCATCTATGCAGCGAGGAGAGGAGTCGTCACGGCCATAAGCGTGGACAATGCAGAAAATGACGCCGGCGCTACCGTGACGGAGAATTGGAATTATATCGAGATCATGCACGCCGATTGCTCCTTTGCACAATACGGTGTCGTAAAAAAAGATGGCGCCCTCGTAACGCCGGGACAGGTGGTAGAAACCGGAACAGCGATCGGGACGGTCGGTGGCGACAAATTCGGCCGGGGTTCCGATATACGCTTCAGCGTAAGTTACTATCCGGGACAGAACAATACTTCAGCTCCCCTGCATTTCTGGACAAAGGATAAAGGCAGGATCGTCCTCAAACATGGGGCCAGCTACACCAGCGAGCATACCCAGGCGATCATCAAACAGGAATTGGCCAAGCCAAAGCTTCCCGTAAAGTCACCGGTAAAACCAATAAAAAAGAAATAGGGGATCAGGAGACGGACCCTCTATTTTCTGAACGGCACTTCCGTTTGTGTCTTCTTTTGATATTCTTTGATCGTACCGGGCTGCCAGTTCTTTGCGATCCTGATATCCTCTTCCGTTTTAACGGTCAGCGCCGTCACATCGACAAACCCGATCCTGTTATATAAAGCGGGTTTATACCGGGCCGAATAAAGGCCCGCATATTTTATCCAGGACGATCTTGCCTTGACAAGATGTTGAACAGCCTCTTCCTGGTCTTTCTTTTCCCCATAGAAATTATACAGGGCAAGGCTGGATGCGCCTCTTATTTTTTCCGCATAATAATTCCCGAGGGTGGCGAAAGCCTCGATATCTCCCAGGGTGGCTACCCATTCGCGGGAAGCGCCCTCTTTTCCGGGCAGGCATTTTTTTAAGGAAAGAAGGGCCGTCTCTGCTAAACGGTTTAGGGTATCTGCTACATCCAAAGGAGACAACAAAGGTTCGGAAGGGTTGCTTTTATGAGTTTGCGCCCACTGGATGATGTTCCGGATATGACTGCCGGCTTCGGGATCCACCTCCATAAAATCCCTCACCGTATAAAATCCTTTGTAGCGTGTTGCATTGCTGATGCAGGCTTCGGGAAGCCACTTAAAATCTACATCGCCCCAGGCCAGACGGGTGATCCAGGGGAAGATCATCGATGCGGCTGACCAACTCCTGACAAGGGGCTCGACGGAGGCCCCCTTGAAATGCGTTCCGATCGTTTTGGTGAACAGCTCGTCGCTTAAAGAAGGGTCATAGCTCAATCTTCCCCAGAGCATAAAAGAATACCACTGCTTTTGAATAATTAATTCACGGGGGCCGGCAGGGTTCCTGTCCAGGAATTCCTTACCCCAGGTATAGCCATCAGGCCCCATATAGTAACCGGCAATTTTATCCGGCTCGGGAATGGATAAAAGGAACTGTTTGGCAAAATCGATATTGCCCCAGCGGAAACTATAGATATCATCGTTCCTCAACGTAAGCCATGCTTTTAATTTGTCAGAGAACAGCGGCATCGCGGGCGTTATAAAAGCAGGATTAGGGATCGCATACATATGAGCGATCGCATATTTCAGGCTTAGGTCCAGGGGGCCGGGGTAATCCTGGAAAGCATCTTTGATCTCCTGCAGATTGGTCTGGTGAAATCGGTGGATCAACCGGAACTTTCGTGAAGGCTGCCGTTCCAATGCATCTTTGATACCCTGGTTGTAAGTCTTCCCCAGCCATTGTTCATTGCTGATCGTTGCTTTCGCACCTTCCATATGCTCTCCCGCCGTAATGCCGATCCCCGCCAGATCCGGGTAGGTCAGCACCAGTTCCCTCACCGCTGCCCGGAAATAAGCGATCGTATGTTCATTATCCTGCCGGTCGTCGATCCCATATTTACCTTCCGCTCCATAGGTAAAAATATTCCAGGTGAACCAATACACTTCGATACCCCGGCTTTTGGCATAGGCCATCACTTTTTTCCAGAAAGCGATCTTGTCGTCGATCGACATCTTTTTTACGATCTCATGATTGGCCAGCAGATCGGGGGTTAGATATCCATCGCCGCTAAGACTATAATGATCGTGGATCTTTGCCTTGGTACGCCAGACATCCTGCAATGCTATATCCGGGAACTCCGGGATCTTTACCAGGGAAGGAAAGGGATGGAGGTTCCATAAAGAAAGGACATTATAACGGTCACGCGCCATGGCATCCAGTTGTTGTTGCCAGAAGCTCATTTCCCAGATAACAGGCATATTCTGCTGCGCGGCATCGCCCATATCGCTATAGCTGGGTGTTCTCAGGTCGAGAGGAATATTGAATTTAATACCTCGTCTCTCCAGGTAGGGTTTATGATCCGATGCCTTGATCGAGGTAAGGGTCCCGAGACGGATCGCTTCGGCGATATCCAGGCCTCCGTACATAGCCCCGGTCTTATCCGCTGCCAGTATATAGATCGTCTTCTGTTTTCCATGGGATTTAACTCGTATGGAATAGGCCTGCCAACCAAGTCCCTTGGGCATTTCCAATTCGTCCTTTTCTGCGGTCTGAATGGAAAGACTGCTGTCGGCAATGATCTTAATGATCAGTCCCCCGGCATAGCTCTGACCTCCCGACGCTTTCAGGATCTCGTTCTTTGCAAAAAGTACGGGGCCTTCGAGGGCATCGGCCTGTATGCTTATTTTATTTTGCTGAGCGGATACCGTACCGTAAAACATCGTGCAAAGCACCAGCGTCCGGAAAGAAAAGGATTTGAAAGAGGCTATCATACATTCATCGTTTTAAAGCTCATGGTTTATCGCCAATAAATTTCCTATTTCCCGGGAGGTCCTGACCATGTTCTCCCGGGTGCATTTCAAAGCGGTGGCCAGGTCGGTAGGTTCATGCCCGATGGAAAGTAATACATCGAAATATTTTTGCAAAGGGCCCTCCTTGGTCAAAGGGATTTTCCCGGCAAGTCCGATCACGGGAAGACCTTTCAATTTTGCTTTGCTGGCAACGCCAAACGGGCCTTTTCCCTGCGGGGTCTGCTCATCGATACTTCCTTCACCGGTAATAACCAGGTCCGCCACTTCCAGGGCTTTTTCAAACCCGGTAAGCTCCAGGTAAGTATCGATGCCGTTCACCAATTTCGCATCGAGAAAAGCGTAAAGCCCCGCTGCCGCTCCTCCCGCCGTCCCTCCGGATCTAACAGCCGCCATATCCTTACCCGTCTGCCTCAACGTTACCGCTGCCAGCCTGACAAGGGAAGTATCCAGCCGGAGAACGGCATCGGGTGAAGCGCCTTTTTGCGGACCGAAAACAGCAGCCGCACCCTGTACTCCTGTCAAACCATTATCTACATCGCAAAGAACGACGATCTCCGTATCAAAGACCCTGGGATCGAGACCCGATACATCCACAGCCGCCAGTTGCGCAAGGTCCTCCGGGAGAGAAGACAGGTCCCTCCCCTGCTCATCCAGCCAGCGAATACCCAGGGCGCTTAGGATCCCAACGCCTCCGTCTACGGTAGCAGACCCTCCCATCCCGATGATGATCTTCTTTACTCCCTTATCCAGCGCAGCCCTGATCTGTTCTCCCGTTCCAAAAGAGAGGGCCCTCAGGGGATCTAATTCAGCCGGTGACAACAAGCGCAATCCGGATGCGTTCGCCATCTCTATTACAGCGGTCTTGCCGGCATCGATCAGCCCGAAACCCGCCCGCATCCTTCGACCCAGGGGATCCCGGACATCCGTTTCCACCAGGATGCCGCCGCATTTTTTAATGATCAATTCCGCCGTACCATCTCCCCCATCCCCGATAGGGAAGCATTCGCAAATGCAGTTGAGCCTGCTTTCCCCCAGCCCATCCCGGATGGCCAATGCAGCACACTCCGCATCCAGGCTATGTTTAAAGGCATTGGGAGCAATAAGAATATGCATGGCTCTTTTAATTTTTGTCCAGACCTGAAAGTTTCTCCACGGCAAGGTATAAGGCCTGGTTGCCATAAGCGCCCCCGCCCATGGCCTGTACCGATAGATAAAGTTGTTTGACGAGCGCCAGTCCCGGCAGGGAACATTGCATGGTCTCCGCCTCTTCCAATGCAATACGGAGATCCTTTACAAAATTATCCACCGAAAAGCCGGGGGACCAATCCTTCTTTACCATTTTAGGCGCCAATACATCCAGGCTCCAGCATCCCGCCGCTCCCTTGCTGATGGACTCCAACAAGGTATTCAGGTCCAGCCCGGCCTTTAATCCATAGATCAGCGCTTCGCAAACGCCGATCAGCGTACCGGCAATGGTGATCTGATTGCACATTTTTGCATGCTGCCCCGCGCCCGCCCGCCCCTGGTACACCATATTTTTACCAAAGGTTTCAAATAAAGGGATCACCCTGTCCACCACTTCTTTTTTACCCCCCATCATAATGGAGAGGTTCCCATTGATGGCCCCGAGCTGCCCGCCCGATACCGGCGCATCGATGAAGGCTGCACCTGACATCGCTGCCTGCTCCGAAATTCTCACGGCAAGACTGGGCTTCGTAGTGGTCATATCGATCAGCACCATCCCGGTCTTTACTTCTTTAAGAATTCCTTCCGGGCCAAAGTAGCAGTCCTCTACCTCTTTCGGAGCCCCGATGATCGTGACCACCACATCGGAATTTGCGGTCAACTCCGCAGGCGTATCATACCAGGTACAGCCCCGGGCGATCAGGTCGGCCGCCTTGCTTTTCGTACGGTTGTGAATAGGTACGGTATAGCCCGCATTCAGCAAATGCCCCACCATCGGGTTCCCCATCAACCCCGTACCTATCCAGCCAATCACTTTATCTTTCATATTTACCAGCGATTTTTTTAGTTATAAAGGCAAAGGATCATCTCAAAATCCGCCAGTTGCGGAACCTCCAATTCGATCCATCCTCCCGCTTCTTTGAAATCTATGTAGGTGCCGGACCGCATCAGCCTGATCTCTTTCACCGGCTTCAGAGGTTTAAAACGGATCGAAGTATGATGGATCGTTACCGGCTCACGTAAAGAACCTCCTATCTGACCGGAGTGATTGATCATTCCGATCCACTCGTAGGCGCCGTTCCGATTGGCCTCTCTTGTTATTTCGATCAGTGGGGAAGCATTCGTCTGTATGGATCTTTCTATTTTTAACAGGTTGTCCAGTGACGCAAGAAAAAGAGCTCTTTGCGCATAATTCCCCTTCAAATGATATTGCGCACCGATCATCCAGGGCAGAAATACGGATCTCCCCCTGCCATACGCATGACTGATCAACCCGGGAAAGCCCGTGATCTCCTCTTCCGTATAATAAGATTTTTCGGGAGGGCCAAATCGGGTCGAAGGGACCAATCTTAAAAAGGACTGGGCATGGTCAATGGGCTTGCATTTTAAAAAGTCCGAATACAACATCATAATACTGAAATCCTCAAACGCCTCTTTTCCAAGGATGGCCTTATCCTTTTCCGCAACTTTCAGGTAGGTAGACTTGGATTGGTGGAAAAGGTCGAAGGAGGGTTCCACTCCCAGCGATTGAAGACGGATCGTATTCGAAGGTTTACCAAATTCATCGCTGGTGGAAGTCCCGCCGGTGGCCAGGATCTTACCTCCATTTTTCACATAGTTATCGATAGCCAGGACCAAAGATCGATCCATACTGCTGACATCGCCCAGGATCAGCGCCTCATATTCTTCCAGTTTGCGGGGCATCCTCCCGCTGCCGATGGCAGCAGGCTCGAGTACGTCGAATGGGATATGCTCTTCCGTCAACAGTTTGATCATCCCCTCGTATTCATTCCTGGATCCCCGCACCAGGGCTATCTTCGTAACGGCCTCCAGGTTCGTAAATAATTTTTCGTTTTCCCGGTGAAAGCCATACAGGTCTTTCAATACCGGCATGAATACCCGATCCTCATAATTCACCAGCGTACCCACTACGACAAATCCCAACGGGGCGCCCTGCAGCATATTTTCCAGCATCCATACCCTGGCGAGATTCGGTGAAGTGCCGACATGCCGGTAGCCGATGGCCTGGAAATAGATCAGCAAATTACAGGGAGACCGGTCCTTGTACGATCCAAGGGTCCGCTTCACATTGTCCGTGGCTGAATAGTTCCACTCGTATTCCGGTGAAAGGGAAGCCCCCGATTCACTGGCGATCATATCTACACCCGCATCGACATAAGAATCGATGATCAGTTTTGGATTAAGCTTTTTAATATGGGTCCCGATCTCCCTGAACAGTTGATCCGACGTCGTCTTTTTGAATGCATTGTATTCCCGGAACACAGGATCATTCATATCCGTTCTCAGCGGCAGGTCATGGCCCGTAGAGTCATGAAATCTTTTTTTGCAATTTTCACACTGGCAGATGCCATGGTTGACATCCGAATAATCCGAAGTAGTATACCCGATCATATTGAAGAAGATCCCATCGAGAGGATATTTCGTGATGGCTTCTTTCAGGATCTCCAAAGAATAGCGTTGCTGATACCCGCCATTGATACAGGTATGGACCTGGCCATTATAGTTCACATTTTTCCCGTCCGTTCCTACATAGAGCCATTCAGGTTTTTTTGCTGCCAGGCTCTCGTTGATCTTGCTGAAGTCAAAACGACCGATCACTTTGATCCCTCTCTCATGCAGCTTCTTTACGAGATCGCCCACGAGGTCGCCCTTCATATAGGTATTCCTGAATTGAAAAGGCAGTTGGGTGGGATAATTCGCCACGATACCCCCGACGTTCAAAAGAACGGTATTTGCGGAAGCGTCGACCATGGATTGCACATAGGCATCCACATCCATCGTAGCATCCGTTTCGCGAAGATTGGTCTGGACAAGCCGGAAAGGGGTCCTGTTCCACCAGGTGTTGTCGTAATGACCCGGATCGATAGCGGCTGTTTCGGGCAGGAAATGGTAGAGCAACACACCATGCCCAACACCCGGAGGGTCTGTAGCCTTGGCAAATTGGAAGGACATGAATTTCCCATCGGTAGAGACCACCGGATTGGCCACCTTGCCTCCTTCGTAGTCATTGAAATGGGTAAGTCTTACAAAATCCTTTCCCGTTCCGTCCAGCTTCAGTTTCCAAATGTCGATATTCCCCGAACCCCGTTGCCCGCCCAGCCATTCACATTGGCGGTCGGATTCCACAGTCGTATATTTTCCGCCGGGAAAGATCCCTTCCGGCTCATTAAAGGAATTGGACGACTGCGAAAAATTAGTCACCTGCCCCGTCTGCAGATCGAGACCGCGGACCTCGAAGGCGCCATTCGGTACATAACAAAAGAAGGTCAGTTTCGTATCCTTGTCATAAAGGTCCTGGGCTTCCACGGTGCAGCCTTGATCCGTGCTGTTCAACAGGGTCTTCTTATTTATAAGCTTTGCTTCTCCTCCGGAAAGATCGAGGTCCGCCATGACCAGTTGTTTGGAAGGCGCTGCGCCAGGCTCTGCCGTCGCCTGCGTATAAACTATTTTTAGTTGTTGTTTTGAAACCGCAAAGCCCTCACCAACCTTCACCGATAGTTTCACCGGTTTTGATCCGGGCAGTTTGCTCAGGTACCAGAGTTCACTCCTTTCCCGGGTCTTGCTGATGATGCTGTTCTCAAAATGCTCCGGCCCGGCGAGCAGGTAATCCCCGGAGGATAAATGCATGACACGAACAAAGGCGGCGGCGGGGATACTACAGGTCAGGCAGGTAAGTTTGCGGGTCTTGAGGTCGATCACCATCGCATCGCCAAAACTCTTGGATATAAAAGCAATGCTCTTGTTATCGGGGGCAATATCCGGGCGCTCCCCAAAATCAGTCAGTACTTCGATATTGACAGGCAGGTGATCGAGAGGGTTACCGGGTTTCCGTTGGCCGGATACCGTTGGTATACAGGCAAGGTAGAACAGGATCCAACCTATAAGATCTTTTTTCTTCATACAGCGTCCTCCTTAACGATTAACTATTTTTACAATCGGGCCCAGGCCTCATCCAGGGTTCGTTTGGCATTGGCAATAACGATATCGGGGTCTTCATCGCCAAAAGGCTTGATCTCGAAACTGACGATGGGAGGGTTCTTCTCATTTAAAAATCCGATATCGAGCAGGACACGCAGATAATGCACGACCTCGTCCACGTCATTTTCGCCGCCGGGAAAGCCAAATCGGGGATGTACATCGCCATAGGCAGGAAGTTCAGGGCTCTTCACCACACAGTTGCCGATATGCGCATGAACGATATAATCTTTCACCGGCAGGATCGACTCCTCGATCGTCTCATGGATCAGGGGGATATGGCTCAGGTCCACCATCAGCCCGAAATGACTATGTTGTTGGCGTATCTCTTTCGCATACCGCAGGGCAAGGCCGGCAGGCCCGATCAGGCTTTTTTTATCTACATCATAATCGAATACTTCCAGGGCCACCCGCATATTTCCCTTTGCTTTTACATAAGCGCACAATTCATTCGTCGACTTTACCAACGCTTCAAAAGACGCTTCCTTTGTTGCTTCTTCATACTTACCGCTCAGAAAAGCAAAGGCGGAGGCTCCTAATGCATACGCTTCGTCAACCCCTTCTTTCAGATTGGCCAACGCCTTCTGCCGGCCCTCCTCATTCAGGTCATTAATATTAAGTCCTGTAGTAAGCAGCCTGGGCTGAGCGCCATACGTGAAGGTCATATGGGAGGATTCCAGCATTTTCTTAACCTCACCGCGACTCTCATTACTTTTGATCGTCGTTATCTCGATAGCGGAAAAATAAGTGTCCAGTATTACTTTTCGGATCGTTTCCACCACCGGGCCTTCCCCTTTGATCGTAGTCGGATAAGCCATGAAGTGGACCAATCCCACCTTCATGTATTTTCTCATTGGTTCGTTCATATGTAATTTTTATTTATTAGCTTTTGTTTTCCCCGTCATCATCACCACCAGGGCCAGTATGGTCAATACGCCCAGCAGGACAAGAAGGTAGGCCGTCCCTTTCGAAGGATCGAAGGCCGTCAGGGGACCCTTCTTATTCTCCACCATATGATAGACCGGTATCAGCCATTTAAAAACATAAGCCTGGGCCAGCACAATGAAGCAGATCAGGATCAGCATGAAGAAACTATGTTTCACAGTGAAGCGGAACAGGTCCGATTCTTTACCGATCAGCCCCCCGGCAGCCGCGGCCACGGCGATGGATTGGGGAGAGATCATCTTCCCTACCACTCCCCCGGACACGTTGGCGGCCACGGTTACCACCGGGTCGATCCCGATAGAAGTAGCCGTTGCATATTGCAGTTTGCCGAATAATGCATTGGCCGAAGTATCGGAGCCTGTTATGAATACACCCAGCCATCCCAGCATGGGGGCAAAGAAAGGGAACAAGAAGCCCGTATTCGCCAGGGCGTCCGCGATGGTGATGGTAATGCCCGAATCATTGACGATATAGGCAAACCCCATGACGGAAGCTACCGTGATGATCGGGTATTTCAGTTGCCGGAGGGTCGCCCCGAAAACTTTTACGCCCTCGCTCAATCGCATGCCCACCAGGGGTATCGAAATAAGGGCTGCGATAAAGATGGCGCTGCCCGAAGCCGATAAGGTATTGAATTTAAAAATATGGGGGATCAGGTTTCCCTTCGTGTCCTTGATGACATTATGAAGTCCCGGCATTTCAAACTGGGTCTGCCCCGCGACATTCAGGATCTCCTTAATGGGCGGCAATCCCCACGCGATGATCATGATCGTCAGCAATATAAATGGGGACCAGGCCTTGATGATCTGCCCGGTGGAATAGCGGACATGCGGTTCGATGGTCGCATGGGTTTCATTGCTGAAACGCCAGATCTTCTTTGGCTTCCAGAATTTCAGGAAGACCACCAGCGCTATGATGGACCCCAGCCCCGCAAAAACATCGGGCAGGGCCGGACCCAGGAAATTGGAAGAGGACCACTGCAACAGCGCAAAGGACAGCCCCGACACTAAAATAGCCGGCCATACGTCGATCGCTTTTTTAAATCCCGACATAAGGATGATCAGGTAAAAAGGCAGCACCATCGAAAGGATAGGAAGGGTCCTCCCCACCATTTGAGAGATCGCCATTTCCGGGATGCCCGTCACCTGGGACGCTACCGTAATAGGGATCCCGATAGCCCCAAAAGCAACAGGGGCCGTATTCGCGATCAGGCAGATCCCGGCCGCGTACATCGGGTTAAATCCCAATCCCACCAACATAGCGGCAGTAATGGCCACCGGCGCACCAAACCCGGCCGTGCCCTCCAGGAAGCTTCCGAATGAAAAAGCGATCAGCAGGGCCTGTATCCTCCGGTCGGACGTGATCGATGCCATAAAATGCTTGATCACCTCGAACTGCCCGCTCTTCACCGTGATATTAAAAAGGAACACTGCGGAAAGTATGATCCAGCAGATGGGGAACAATCCATAGATCGCGCCATTCACCGTGGAGAGCAGGGCCAGCTTCACCGGCATCCGGTATACCAGGATCGCAATGAGCAGCGCAAGCACCGTCATCGATAAACAGGCCTGGTATCCCTTCATCTTTTTGATGATCAGCGCCCAGAATATAAACAGGATCGGCAGGACAGCCACGAGGGCCGATAAAAAAATATTATTAAACGGATCGATAACTTGGGTCCAGTTCATATATTATTTGTAAATGGTATACGCCAGCCTATGCCAGATCGAGCGCAATGATCTCATGATCCAGGATCTTCGGTACCGAAACATGCACCCTGCCCAACCTCACTTCAAATACGGGAGTTTTATCACTCATCAGCAAATGAACACCCGTTACCTTCGCGTTCTTAGGCACCTGGATACTGACCTTCGCCTCGATAGGAATAAGTTCTCTGAAAGGGCCTTTCATCATCATCGGGTTCGTCAGGTTCACAAGATGCACCGTCATGGAATTTTTTTGCTTCCAGGCCGTGACATCTACCACTCCGGGTCCTTCCACCGATACGATGGGGTCTTCATTGAGCGCCCAGTTGATGACATTCCCCAACAGCCTTCCATGATCCACATTCATGATCTGCCAGAAACTCCGGTCGAGATCCCCCGGTATATAAGCCACCCGGCCCTTTCCTATCTCTCTCAGGTATACTTCACGGGTATTGGAATCCCCATCTCCCACCCTTGGATAAACATCTTCCATCGGCAGGTCCGGATAAGTCGGGATCAGGGTAACGGGGCTTGGGAAATTCCCCTTCGGAGTAACATCCACCTGGTAAATAGTATTGATGATCCTGTAAGCATCTTCCATTCCTTTCAGAACAGGATGGAAGGTCTTCGTGGTCGGGTCGCTTTTCAATCTAAGGTAACTGTTCCGCATCGGACCTTCCACCGTCTTATTAAAACTAACACCGAAGAGTTCCGACAGCCCGAAATCCGACCGCTGGTTGCCTTCTTCATTATACAGCGAGGTCTCAAAAGTCGCGACGATGCTGCCTCCCTGTTCCACGAATTTTCTTAACTGATCGCATTGCTGGTCGGAAAGCGCGGCGATATTGGGAAGGATGAGCAATTTATAAGCTTTCAGGTATTCAGGATCGAAGAGCTTGTCATTGACCATTTCAAAAGGCACCTGTGCTTCTATCAGCGCATGATACATGCCATTGATATGATCGCGGCTATTCTGTTGCCAGGCTTTGCCGCCGACCCTCCTATCCGTCTGTTCCGAGTACACCATTCCCACCCGTGCCAGGCAGGCGGTGTTCCGAAGGTATTTCTCACCCCGGTAATACACCTGGTACATATTACTAACGGTATTGAGCCAACGCTTATCATAAAGGAAGGCGCCGAATTTTACAAAGCAGGGGAGCAAGCCGTTCGCGACCCCTTCGGCCACCCAGATCCTTATCTCGGCTTCCGTCTGAACAGAATCCTTCCACCGGTATTCATCCTCTATACCGACACTGAAGATCCCCACCTGTGGCTTCATACCCAGCGTAGCCCTCGTTTCCTTAGCGCCCTTGGCATTAGCCCATGGCGGAATGACCCCGCTTCTCGCTTGTTGGTCCGCGAAGAAGAAATCGGAGTTCTTTCCTGTCAGCACCTTATCGGGAAAGCCATTGGGGATAAACCGGGAACGAGGGTCCTGCTTACGTATTTCAGCATCCCACAAGAACCAAAGTTCCTTTAGTCGTGCGATCCTCAATTCCGAATATTTTATAAACGCCGGGTCAAATCGATCATTGCCCTTTGGAATTTCGAGGCCCGAGAACTTTTTAAAATTCTCTACGCAATGCTGGCAATAGCAGGTACCCGAACCATTCCAACGGTTGGAGAAAATAGCGTCCGGCTTGAACCGCTCCATGATTTCATGGTTCACTTTTGTCATGAACTCGAAATTATAAGGACCCAGGGCACAGGTGACCCATAGGTCCGGATTCGCCCAGTGCCGGCGGGGTTTGCCATCGGCGGTCACCATGATCCAGTCGGGATGCTGATCATAGACATCCTGTCTGGCGGCATGTGGATCGGTACGCAGGATCACCGACATATTCATTTTACGGCACCCTTCCACCATATAGCCCAGGGGATTGGAACTTCCAAGGGTATCGCTCCGGTGATGTAGCGGTACATCGGTCGGGTAGAAAGCCACCACCCCGCCGGCACTCAGGAGTACGCCATCCGCATGGATCCGTTTGAAATAGCTGAGCCAGAAATCAGGATCGAATTTGCCGGGATCATTTTCCACAAATGCAAGCTGGGCCCATCGCATGCTCCGGCCAAACCAGGGCTCCGCAGGCGCCCACTTCCCGGCGCCCGCCATAAGGGAAGGTCCCCCCATAGCCAATCCTCCGCTTAATAAGGTCGTATTCTTGATAAACTCCCTTCTATACATAATCGTCGATTGAATAGGTTTTTAAAAAATACCGGTTACATTGACAGGTTTTTAATTATACCCCTGGTTTTGTGAAAAGATGGCGGCATTATTAATGACCTTCACCTGGGTTAAGGGCACCGGGAACACGGTCATATAATCCTTCATCCCCACGGGGGCGCAGAAAGTCAATGCCTTACCCGTCCTCACCAGGTCAAACCAACGGTGGCCTTCGAAGGAAAGCTCAAACCTTCTTTCCAAAGCGATACTGTCTCTTGCCTGATCCTGGGTAAGGCCTGCAAAAGTTGGCAGGCCGGCCCTGGTACGGATCGAATTTAAAGGGGTCATCGCGGCTACCGTTTTATTATTCTCATTCAATGCTTCCGCATACATCAACAGCACATCCGCATACCGGATTACTTTCCAGTTGGCCCGGCTATCATTCTGCGTAGCGACGGCCGTAACGTATTTCATCGTATAGGACTGGCTGGTCTGGGAACTAAAGGTCGCAATTGCGCCGGTGGTAGGGTTCTTCCATACGCCACAGCATTGCACGCTGATATCTTTTCGTTTATCCGCCGACTGCCAAAGATTGACAAAGGAGATCGTAGGGCAAATATTCTCACCAAACCCTCCCTTGATATTATAATAGTTCAGCAGGTTCGTGACATTGGGCATAAAGCCATTGGTCCAGGGACTTCCCAGGCCTCCCAATCCTTCTTCGTACTCGATGTCGAAGATATATTCGCTATGATGCTCATTCTTGGTATAGTCGAAAAGATCATTATAGTTCGGCAGGAGCGCATAGGTATAGGGGGCGGCCGTCAGGGTCTGTAAGGTTGCCTCTGCATTGGGGAAATCCTTAATGGTCAGATAGGCTTTTCCCAGGATGGCTTTGGCGGCTCCGCTCGTAGCTCTTCCCACTTCGGTGCCCGTACACACCAGTGGTAATTTGGCGGCGGCATCCAGCAGGTCTTTGATGATCACCGAGGAATACACCGTGGCGACGGGTGTACGGGGGGCCTTGGCGACATCCTGGATGGTCGGGACCTTAGTGATCATTTGAACATCACCGAAGATCCTTACCATATCGAAATAAGCAAGGGCCCTGAGAAATTCCGCTTCCCCGATATACCGGTCCTTATTTTTGACGATGGCAGCGTCCGCCTTAGCTATTTTGTCAAGGATATTATTGCAGAGGTTGATCACGATGTAATAATTCGCCCAGGTATTGCTAAGCAAAGCATCGCTGCTGTTGATGGAAAAAAGGTCCACATTCGTCGAGGTCGGCTGATTGGACACCTGTATAAAAGCATCGTCGCCGCGCAGGTCACCGAACTGCCACATATTGGCATACTGGTTCCTCAGGGCCGCATAAGCTCCGATCACGGCATCCTGGAAATCCTTGTCCGTTTTATAAAGTACATCCGTCGTTGCCGAAGACAAAGGAGCCCTCTCGATAAAGTTCTTACTACAGGCCGACAGGATCACCGCGGATATCAGTAGCAGAAGAAGAAGATTATTTTTCATGATTTTCATATTAATGTTTTTAGTCCCTTTTTCATTTAGAAAGAAATATTAATGCCTGCCAGGATACTTCTGGGTAAAGGATAATTATTATTGTCGATCCCCGGGTTAAGAGCGCTGCCGCTATTGCTCACATCCGGATTGAAAGAAAGGTTCTTGGTGACCGTAAAAGGATTGGTAGCACTGACATAGACCCTGAGCATGTTCATCTTCAGCTTGCTGGTGATCTTGTCGGGCAGGATATAGCTAAAGGCAATATTATTCACCCTGAGATAAGAGCCATTATCCATATAGCGCGTGCTCGGCAGACGAAGACCTCCCCTGGGCACATCATCCGGCCTCACCGTTTTTCCATCGCCGGGGTCCGCTTCGGACTTCCAGTAGTTCAGCTCGGTGGTGAGGGTCCTGCTGCGCGAACGGATAAGCCGGTAGATCAGCATCGCGTTGTTATAGATCTGCGCTCCGTGCGAGCCCGCGATATTGACGGCCAGGCTGAAATTCTGGTAAGAGAATTTATTGGTCATGCCATAATAAAAATCAGGATAGGGAGTACCCATGATCGTAAGATCGGCGCTGGTGATCAATCCATCCGGCTTGCCGTTCGGACCGCTGACATCTTTGAATCGTATGTCTCCGGCCTTTGTCTCATCCGCCAGGCCCTTATTATAGATCGGACCCGCCGCCAGCTCCGCTGCATTCCTAAAGATCCCATCGGTGATATACCCGTAAAACATCCCGATCGGCTGCCCGATGCGCGTAATATTATTCCCGGATATGATATCATCCCCGGAAGGTCCCAGCTTGACGACCTTATTCTTATACGCGGAAATATTAAAATCCGTCGTCCATTTGAATTTTCCATTCGTATTCACCGAACTCACTACAAACTCCCAACCGGTGTTCTTCACCTCACCGATATTCTGAAGGGCCGTACTGAATCCCGAAGCAGTGGGGACATTCACGTTCAGCAGCAGGTCCTTGTTCTTCGCTATGAAATGATCCACGGTGATATTCAGCCTGTTCTTGAAAAACCCTATATCGATCCCGCCGTTGAACTGCTGTTGCGTTTCCCAGGTAAGATCGGGATTAGGGATGGCGCCCGGAACAAAGCCGCCGATCGCTACTCCGCCATTGGCATATTTTACATAGTTGACGGTGGACACGGAAGCATAGTTCCCGATATTGTTATTCCCGGTCTTACCATAACTGGCCCTTAATTTCAGTTCGCTGATAGCTCCGACATTCTTCATGAAATCCTCATTCGACACACGCCATGCAAGCGCTGCGGAAGGAAAGACCCCGTATTTGTTATTGGCGCCAAACCGGGAGGATCCATCTCTTCTGAAGGAAGCCGTTACAAAATACCGGCCGTCATAATTATAATTGACCCTCGCCAGTTGGGAAAGGATCGACCATTCTTCCTTGGAAGCCGTGCCGGTAGTGATGATCCCGCTGACCGCACTCAGATAAGGCACCAGGTTATTGGGGAAATTGCTGCTCCCCAGGGAGTTTTGATTATTGACATCTTCCTGTACCGTATATCCTACCAAAGCGGCGATACTATGCTTACCGAAACTTTTGTTGTAATTCGCCGTATACTCCGCAAGCCAGTTATATCCCGAGAAAGCGCTGTCGGTACCCGTGGCCGGGTTGTTCAGGAATACGGGTAGTTTGGGAGTAAAGGCCGACTCCTTGAAATTGTTGGAAGTGGCGCCAAACAATACATTCACCCGCAGATCATTCGTGATCTTATATTCCGCGCTAAAATTCGCCAGGATCCGGGTCCGTGTCGAAAGGTCTTTCTTTTCCAGGGCCAGCGCTATCGGGTTGTTCAGATCCGTAGAGGCATCCACCGTCTGGTAAACAAAATAAGTTCCGTCCGGGTTATAGAGGGGATAATAAGGTTGGGCGGAAGTGGCCGAACCGATAATGCTCGTCGAGGCGCCTGCCCCGCCACCACTGGCGATAACATTTTTATTGCTGGTAAAGGATGGGTTGACGTTCAGTTTTAAAGACAACCGATCTGTCAACTGGGCATCGAAATTCGCACGCAGGGAATATCTTTTGAAATTACTGTTCAGGATGATCCCGTCCTGGTCCATGTATTCACCGCTAATGGCGTACTTCACCGCCTGGCTGCCCCCGGTGACGGACAGGTTATAACTTCTCTGAGGGGCCGTCCTTAATACGGCATCCAAAGCACTTACATTGTTCGTATTCTTTCCGGATATAACGTCCAATGCCGTTTGTGGCACCCGGATCGCCCAGGTAGCAGGATCGCCCGTAACATTATTCCCCAGGTCGAGGTTCCTGTTGCGAATGGAATTATAATAATAGGTGGCCTGCTGCTGGGCATTGAAGAACTTGGGCTCTCTCGTGACCTTCTGCTGCCCGTAATACATGTCAAAATTCACCCTCGGCTTGCCATTGAACCCTCTCTTCGTATTGATGATCACGACCCCGTTCGATCCGCGCGATCCGTAGATGGCAGTGGCCGAAGCGTCTTTAAGGATATCGAAACTTTCAATATCGCTGGGATTGATCGTTTGGATATTATCGGTCGGGAATCCGTCCACGACATACAACGGATCGACACCGGCTGAGATACTGCCGATCCCTCTGATCCTGATCTGGGGTGAACCACCCGGAGATCCATCGGCCAGCTTCACCTGCACGCCCGCTACCCTTCCGGATAAAGCCTGCTCTACGCGTGATACCCCGAGGTCCCTGATCTCCTTACCGGCTAAAGACCCTACCGATCCCGTGAGGTCCTTCCTCTTTAAGGTTCCATAACCCACGACGACGACCTCGTTCAGCGAAGCGCCCGTCTGGATCAACTTGACCACTAAAGATAAAGTAGCTTCCGGCTTGATATTATAGCCGCCCAGTGTTTGTTTCTCGAACCCTACCATCGTAAAGGTAAAGCTATAAGGCCCCCCGGAATTGATCCTGGGAAAACTGAAAGTACCGGTGCTGTCCGTACTGGTGCCTGTGGTGAAATTGGTATTGGTGTTTCTCACGACCACCGAGACTCCCGAAAGCGGTTCATTGTTGGCGTTATGAACGATACCCTTTACAAGGCTGGTCTGTGCCTGGGCATATAGATCTGGTAATTGAAAGATAGAGATAAGGAGTAGCAGGGCGTAAAGAGAACGCCTGGATTTACATCCATTAACTTTCATATGACATGCGTTTTATAGTGAAGAAAAGCCTTAGCCGGTCTTATTCTATGCACTTGGCATAGCGAAAACAATCGTTAAAAATGATCTTGTATTACTTCTTCGTTATTTTAAACCCGTTATTCTTTTGGGCAACTTTTAAGTTATTGAGGGATGCTATTTGGTTCAATATGGTATATAGAGAATCCGATTTATCAAACCTTCCGGCAAAATATAAATTGTATACATCCCGTTTTGAATAGTTGATGTCCACACTGTACAACACCATCAACTGATCGAAGACCTGCGCAAGGGATTGGTTGTTGAACATATACCAGGACCCCTTCTTATCATCCGGCAGATCTGGCGAATCCTTGCCCATCTCTTTTCCTCTGCTGTTCTCAGCAACGGATCCTTTATCATGATGATCGATCAATCTGGTCGTATAATTCCGGTTGTTATAAACGAGGTCCTGACCGGGATACAAATAATACTCCTGTCCGAATTTCGCTTTCCCATGGACGGCCGTCTTCACGACCACCTTGCCTTCCTCCATTTGAATGATCGTATTCTCCTTGTCCTCAAAAGCCGATACGGTAAATTGCGTACCCAGGGCCGTTGTTGCAAGATCGAGGCTATATACGGTAAAAGGCCTTGTTTTATCCTTTGCCACCTTGAAATTGGCCTTGCCTCTTAAAAGGATGGAGCGTTTGTTCGAGATGAATGGATCGCTATAACTCACTTCGCTCTTATCTGCCAGAACAATCTCAGACCCATCCGACAGCACCAGTTTCCGGGGTTTTCCGGATGTATTTACCTCACGTCTCATAACGGAGACGGCTGAATCCTTCTTTATGGCTGCTTTTTCGGAAATTTGATAAGGAGCCGGCTCTTTGCCTTTTAAAAGCTCCCGTCCAAGGACAAACACTCCCAGTACGGATGCTGCAACGGCAAGGACGATCAACAGTTGGGCGGTCTTGCTCCTTCCCCGGGTCTTTTCGAATTCAGGGATCTTATCCTCTTCCGGGGTTATCTCCGTCCTGACCGTCCTGAGTTCTTGCTGCTCCCGGACGATCGTTTGCTCAAATTGTCCCCATTCATCGTTCACATCCACCCTCTCCAGGCCCTTTTGGATGGCCGCTACTTTCCAGGTATTCCGCAATTCTTCGAAATGCCGCTCGTTCCTTTCGTCGGCCTGGATATATTCCACCACAAACGCTTCTTCCTCAGCATTTAATTCTTTTAATAAATACGCTATTAACAAATCGTCCAGTTCTCTATTACCTTTCATGTGCTTATTGTTATACGATTAGTTAAGATCTTACCCCTACATCCTTAAAAAATATTTTTTATGGCCTCCCATAGACCAAGGAGGGGGATCCCTATCCAGACCATGTAATAAGACAGTCTTTTCCGCAATTTGACCAGGGCCCGGCCCATTTGGGTTTCCACTGTCTTTATGGAAATACCCAATTGCTGGGCTATTTCGGCATATTTCAGTTCCTGGCGCCTGCTTAATTCGAAGATCCGGCGCATCTGTTCGGGCAATTCCTCGATGGCTTTTTCAATGACCTCTTCCAACTGCCTGAAGTCGACACTATCGTAATGTTGTACTAAAGAGGCTTCCGGTGTATGGTCCCGCAGATATTTCACATGCCGGCGTTTGACCTTGTCGTATTTGAGGAGATCAAGGCTGAGATTGGTAACGATCTTGTAGATATACGATTTGATGGAGAGTTCGGGAGAGATAGCTTGCCGGTTTTCCCATAGCTTGATAAACCCTGTGTGGACGATATCCTTGGCTAGATCCAGGTCGAAATCGAATTTATACTGGCAATAGCCGCATAGCGCCTTGAAATGCTTTTTAAAAAATACTTCAAAGGCCGCATCGTCGAACATCGTGGCGTTGAAGGATGGTAAAATAGGGTCTTTATTTAAATTCTCTTCCAGGCTCATGCAGCATCGTTTTATAGCTAAAATAGCCAACTTTTCCATTCTTCCCCAAAGCGGGGAATAATTTACGCATTAAAAGGTCTCGCCCAGGTTAATGTAAAGGGCATGATATCCCTTGCTCCACCCATAGTCGATCCCGATATTCGTGCCGGAATGTTTATTGAATTTTATTCTTAGACCCGGCCCCGCCGCGGGATGTAAATACGCGAAACGGTGGGTATCGGGTTCCGTCACCGTATTGAGGTTCGCGAACAGGACAAAGCCAAATAATCCATCCCTCGTGATATCGCGGCGGTATTCTGTTTCCAGGTAGTACAAACTCCTACCGGTATAACGGCTGGGATAGAATCCCCTCCCGGAACGTTGATAAGGCTCCTGCCCGATGGCCGGCAGGTTCAGATAAGGCGCATTGCCCCCCACTGTCGTCCAGAAATAGCTCCAGAACGCCAATACATTTTGCTGATGTTCGCTAAAAGAGATGTATTTACGCATATCCACGTAAAGGGAATGCCAGTCCGTATTACTTCCAATAAATTTCAGGTTCACCCGGTAGACCAGGTTGAAATAAGCCCCTGGCAAGGGATTGATGGAGTTATTGCGGGTGTCGTACAATAAATTAAGGGTAAGACCCGAAGAGAAAGAATTGGAATTGTCGGCTGTCCCATACTTATAACCGGTGAATTGTTGCAGCGTCGGAGAATCCTTATCCGACCTTATATGGATATTGTAGTCCAGGTCATAGCCAAAGCCCGCCAGCAACCAGGGCCTGATCTTTTTAAGGGCGCTTGCATATAGGCGGGTATATTGATAACGGATCAGGATCTTATCATCCTCCTGCTGGCCCGCTCCCAGACCCCAGGTATATTGCGGATAGATGGAGAACCGGGTGTCGACCTGGTAATTCCAGGCATTGTTCGGCGACCAGATATTGGCCCGGATAGGGAAATTAAATTGACCCCGGAAGTTAAAACCAGGGGAAAAAGTCACATTGGACATATACGTGGACTTTCGATCCCCCAGGTAGAATCCTGCCGTGGTCGACGTTACGAGGGCTGTTCCTCCCCCGGGAACGTTCGTACTCAAGGGTAACAGGGAGTAATAAACTCTTTTCCCATCCACTTCCGTAGGCTTTTTTATATGGATATGGGTCCATTTCAGCAATATTCCGATGATATCACGCTGACCAAGGGTATCCTTGATCGGGTTGGCAGCAGGTGCTATAAGCATATCCTTGGGTGTTTGGGCCCAAAGCCGGTACGGCAGAATACAGCAGCAAAAAATAATTAAACCTTTATACATATTTACAGACATCCCGATATTGTGCTATTTTTCCATAAATAATTTTCCAATACCATGCCATTAAAATATTTCCCGCTTTTCCTGCTTGCCATCGGCAGTTTACAATTTAAGGGCAATGCCCAATCAGCCACCTCAAAGATCGAGCTCCTCACCGGCGGCACCAAGACCTCCCTAAGAGGGCTCTGCCCGGTGAGTGATAAAATCGTATGGGCGAGCGGCAGCAATGGCTCCGTAGGAAGATCTGTCGACGGTGGCAAGACATGGGAATGGACAACCGTGAAAGGATATGAAAAAAGGGATTTCCGGGACATCGAAGCTTTCGATGGGAAAGTAGCCATCATCATGGCCATCGCGGAGCCCGCGGATATCCTAAAGACCATTGACGGCGGCAAGACCTGGAAGCTCGTCTACGAGAATAAGACCCCCGGCATGTTCCTCGATGCCATGGAATTCTGGAATTTCGATAGCGGCATCGTCGTCGGGGACCCGATCGACGGAAAGTTTTTCATAGCGCGCAGCTTCGACGGCGGCAATAGCTGGCACGAGATCCCTGCCAAAGAGCTCCCGGATGCGGAAAAAGGAGAAGGCTGTTTTGCCACCAGCGGAACGAATATACGCCCCCTGGACAGGGACGAAGCCTGCTTTGTCAGTGGCGGCCTGCGTTCCCGGTTGTTCATCCGCGATAGAAAGATCGATCTCCCCATCGTACAGGGAAAGGAATCCACCGGCGCCAATTCGGTAGCGGTAAAAGACAATAAGAAATTGAACGGGGGCAAACATCTCATTGTGGTGGGGGGTGATTTCGCCAGGGACACTGCCCGGGAGAAAAATTGTTTTCTTACCCATGACGGCGGGCTTACCTGGGTCACGCCTAACGAAGCGCCCCATGGATATCGTGGTTGCGTGGAATACATCGGCAAGGACCTGCTCCTTTGTTGCGGTACTTCCGGCGTGGATATTTCGATGGACGATGGGATGAACTGGAGTCTCGTTTCCCGGGATGGCTACCATGTCTGCCGTAAGGCCAAAAAAGGTAAGACGGTGTTCCTGGCCGGTGGAGGCGGCAGGATCGCGAAGCTACTGCCCTGATACACCAGGTCGACTCGTCCTGAAAGGCAGAATCGAACACCGCCGTATCAAAATCGTACAGTTCAAGGTTTTATTCCTATTATAACTAATTGAATGATATAGTCATAGAAATCCGGCATTTTCTTAGCTGCCTGAATAATACAAAACTTGACTATGCTAAAAAATTATTTCCGGCATGCCCTAAGGAACCTGTTCCGGCAGAAAGCTTATAGCATGCTCAATCTCATCGGCCTGTCCCTGGGCATATTTTGCGGGTTGCTCCTCACCCTGCATGTAAAAGAAGAATTAAGCTACGATAAAAATTTCCCTAAACATGATCTCATTTACCGAATGGTGAGTACCGAGTGGTCCAAATCCTCTCCGCCCCTGGCCGGTGAAATGGCAAAATATTTTCCGGAGATAAAGAGTTTCGCCCGATTCTCGAATTTAGGAAACACTGTCCTGAATTCAGTCGATGGGAAAAAGAGCGAATGCAAAGGCTATTTTGCCGATTCCTCGGTAGTGGATATGTTCGACCTGAAGACCATCTCGGGCAACCCCGTTCACGCATTGGCCGCCCCCGGCTCGATCGTCATCACCCGCAGTATGGCCCGCCGTTTCTTCGGCGACAAAGACCCCATCGGGCAAAAATTGATTTCCGATAATAAATACGATAACTGGGTGGGCGCCGTCATTGAAGACCTCCCTTCCAATACCCACCTGCATTTCGATTACCTTGTCTCCATGACTATCGTCTATCAGCATACGCCACCCCAATGGCTAAACAACCGGGGGTGGATGTTCGGTTGGACTTATGTGCAATTCAGGCAGCCGGGCGATATAAAAAAGGCGGAAAAAAGAATGAAGGATTTTTGGATGAAATACCTGGAAGCCAACCCGAATAAGACGGAAGTGGCGGCAGATGCAGCCATTCAGCGATTCCAGCCTTTGACCGACATCCACCTGAAGTCAGACCTGATCCAGGAAATGGGCCCCAACAGCAGCAGCGTCTATATCTATATCTTTATCGCCGTCGAAATATTGATCCTGGTGATCGCCTGTATTAATTTTATCAACCTGTTTACTACCCAATCTCTGAAAAGGATGAAGGAAGTAGCGGTTCGCAAGATCCTCGGGGCGCAGAAGATCCAATTGGTCCTGCAATTCCTGGGAGAAGCCTTTATACTGACCATCCTGGCGGGACTGGTCGCCGTGCTACTTTACCAACTTGCCCTGCCTTTCTATAACAATATAACGGGTCGTCACATAACGGCCAGGGAACTCCTCCTGCCGGGCAACCTCCTCATTATCGCCGGCATCGTCCTGGGTACCGGGCTGTTATCGGGTCTCTTCCCCGCACTTTTTATAGCCGGGTTTGCACCTGTCCCCTCGTTGAAAGGCAATAAGATGCCTAAATCCGGGGTTAATCTACTGCGGAAGGGCCTGGTAACATTTCAGTTCGTAGCTGCCAGTTTCCTCATCATCTCTACCTTCCTCGTATACCGGCAAATGAATTTATTCCGTAACAAGCAATTAGGATTTGATAAAGACCAGGTAATGGTCGTTAAACTCTACGGTAATCTCGGCGATAAGTTTAACGCTCATCCGGATGCTATTAAGAACGAACTGCTCTCCAATCCCGATATTCTGGCTGTCGGAAGATCCTCCAATATCATCGGCGACGATCTCAGCGTCGAATCCGTGACCCCGGTCAATACCGCTCCCGGGAAAGATTATCCCAGCGTACGTGTTTTCAGGGTCGATGATAATTACCTGAATACACTGGGCATCCAATTAAAAGAAGGGAGGAACTTCTCCAATGAGATGCACGATTCCGCGTCCTTTATCATCAACGAGACAGCGGCCCGAACGCTCGAATTAAAGCACCCGCTGGACGCCATCGTTGTTAATAATACGATGGGCCTGAAAGGTAAGGTCATCGGCATCGTGAAAGACTTTCATTTCGCGTCGCTGCACCTCCGGATCGAACCCCTGGTCCTTGAATACCGACCGCAATGGACCGGAAATATGTTAGTAAAGATCAGGGCCGGAAAGACTGCTGCCGCTACAGAATTTCTCCGGGCTAAAATTGGAAAGATCGTACCCGATGCCTTATTCAGTTATGGCTTCCTGGATGACAGGATCGCGGGCCTGTATAAGAAGGAAGACAATATGAGCACTATCCTGAAACTATTTTCCGTTTTCTCCATTCTCATTTCCTGCCTCGGCCTGTTTGGCCTGGCGGCACACGCTTCCGAAATGCGAACAAAGGAAATTGGTATCCGGAAAGTGATCGGGGCCAGTACCTCCAGCCTTATCCAATTGCTATCGCGGGAATTCCTGGCATTGGTATTGATAGGCAACCTGGTTGCATGGCCCTTAGCCTGGTGGGCTATCCATAAATGGTTGCAGGAGTTTACGTATAAGGTGCAGATTGGCTGGCAGGTCTTCCTGATCTCTTTCGTCCTGACCCTTGTCATAGCTGCCCTGACGATCGCCTATCATAGTATTAAGACGGCAGGCATGAACCCTGTGAAGAGCCTGAGGGCTGAATAAAATTTGGGCCACTCCTATTTTTTGAACACCGTATACACCGCCGCCAGGATAAAGCCAAAAGCCAGCAGGTATCTCCAGTGAAAGGGCTCTTTAAGGTAAAGGACGGCAAAGAAGGTAAAGACGACAAGGGTAATGATCTCTTGTGCGATCTTCAATTGGAAGGCGTTGTATCCGTGATTGGAACCCCATCGGTTAGCCGGCACCGTCAGGCAATATTCGAAAAATGCGATCCCCCAACTGATAAAAATAGCTTTCCAGATAGGGATCTCTTTATGGTTGAGATGCCAGTACCAGGCGATCGTCATGAAGACATTCGATGCAAAAAGTAAAAGGATCGTCCTCATTACTGACTAATTATCGCATAATAGTCCCCCTTTAGGGGCAGGGAGTTAATTCAATCCCCGGAAATCCACAGGCACCAGCTTACTGACCCCGGGTTCCTGCATAGTTACCCCATAGATCACATCCACCGAGCTCATGGTCATTTTATTGTGGGTAACGATGATAAATTGGGAATTCTCGCTGAACTGGCGGATCATATTGGTAAATTTCCCCACGTTCGCATCATCCAGCGGCGCATCTACTTCATCCAGGATACAGAAAGGAGCCGGCTTGATCAGGTAGATGGAGAACAGGAGGGCCGTGGCCGTCAGGGTCTTTTCTCCCCCGCTCAACTGGGTGATGGAAGAAGGCCGCTTCCCTTTCGGTTTGGCGACGATATCGATCCCCGTTTCTGCAAGGTTCTCCGGGTTGACGAGCACCATATCGGCCGTATCCTCGTCCGAAAACAGGGCCTTGAATACCCGCTGGAAATTCTCCCTTACTTTATTGAAGGTATCCAGGAATTGCTGGTTGGCCGTAGCTTCTACTTCCTGGATGGTCTGCAACAGGCTTTCTTTAGCGCTGACGAGGTCATTCTTTTGCTCCAGGATAAATTCATAGCGCTTTTTCATTTCCTGGAAAGCTTCGATGGCGGTGGGATTCACTTCTCCCAGGTTCTCCATCCTTTTCTTCATCCGGTCCGCCTTCTCCTGCAATTCTTCGGCGGGTGTATCACCCGTGCGCGGCTGATCGATAATATCGTCCAGGTTGATCCGAAATTCAACATTCAGCCTTTCCTTCATCCCGGCCAGTTGTAATTTCAATTCATTCAGCTTGTCTTTTATCTCACTCAGGGTATGTTCCAGTTGCTCTTTTTCCTTCACCCGGTGACGCAGTTCGGTCTCTTTTTCACCGAGGGTATTGCGCAGGTTGTAATAAGCCTGGTCCGCCTCGTTGAGCTTCTTTTCCTCGTCTTCCTTCCTGCGCATCAATTCCACGAGGATATTTTCCGAATTACTCAGCGTTTCTTCGCTGCCGGCAATACTTTCATTCGTTTGTTTCAACTGCGAAGCGTTCACTTCTATCTGGTTGCGCAGATCATTCAATTGGTTGCTCTTGAATTCCAGTTCCTGCTTCAGGGCATTGATCCGGCTGTGCTGACGGGTCACCTGGAGGTTGAATTCATTGTAGCCGGCCGATGCATTGCTATAAGCCAGTTCGGCGCTGCGGTATTCATCTTCCGCCACCTGTGCTTTTTCTTTCAGATCCGCCACCACTTTGACAAGCTCCACCCATTCCCTGCGCGTATCTTCGATGCCGGCGATCGTTTCTTCGAGATTCAACTGCAATTCTTCCAGCCTGTTCTGGGACGTGGATTGCTGGGCATGCAGGTTCTCCACCTTATTCTGGAGGGAGAACACAAAATTGGTGAGCCGGTTGATATCCTCCTGGGTCTGGCGGATCGCCTGCTCCTTCAACTGCTCATTATAGCTGATCACTTCATTATGCTTGTCCTGTATGGCGGCTTTCAATCCATTCACCACCAATTCGCGGGCCTGTACTTCTTCGCGTAATTTTTCAAGGTTCTTTGCACGGCCGATCTTTTTACCTTCGAACAGTCCTACGCTGCCCCCTGTCAGGGAATATTTTCCTTTTACATATTTCCCTGTCTTCTCGAGGACGACAGCGCCATTGCTGTTCTCCAGCGCTGCTTCATTCTCCGCTATGAATACATTTCCCAGCAGATGCTCTGCCAGTTTGCGATAAAGGCCGTCCACTTCGATGACATTCATCGCGGGGATCAGGCCATCCGCCTGATGAGTTTCTCCGGAAGCCTGACCGATGATCTTATCCAGCAGGAAGAAATTGGCCTTCCCTTTTTTATTGCTGTCCAGTAAATGCACCGCCTGCAATCCTTCCTGCAGATCGTTCACCACATAGTAGTTCAGGTAGGGCTCCAGCACATTCTCTACAGCAGCTCGAAATTCTTCTTTTACATAAATGATATCGGAAAGGATCGGAGCTTTATGATTCCACGCGGGGTTCTTATGGAGGAATTTTATACTCTCCGGGTAACCTTCCATAGAGTCGATGAGGCTCTTCAGAAGATCCTGTTCGTTCTTCTTCGAATCCAGTTTGCGGCTTTCATCTGCCAATTCCTGCCGCAATTGTTCCAGTTGCCCCTGCGTCTGTAAGATATTTTCTTTCGTTCTTTCCTGGTGATCCTGCAATTGCCGGAGACCGGTCTTTTTGGACTCCAGTTCCTGTTCTTTCAACAGGCGTTCTTCCTCGAGTTGCTTGAGCTGGCTGTCCCGGATCGTCCGCTCTTCCTCGAGTTGCCGGATGCTCCGTTGCAGATTTTGGATAGACGTATCGGCGACCGCTACTTTTTTCTCAGCGTCGAACTGGTCGCGCTGGATCTGTGCGTTCTCCCTGCGCAGATCGTCTACAGCCCCTCTTTTCCCGTCAAATACCTGGCGGGTCTCATCCACCGAGGACTTCAGGGATTCCAACTGTTCCTGGAGACCCGATAATTTATTTTCTTCTTCACCCACCTGTTGCCGGGTAAATACGATGCTTTCTTCCAATCCTTTTAACTGGCCTTCTCCCTTCTGGAGGAATTCCTGCAAGCTGCTTTCTTTTTCCTTCAGGAAATTCAGGCGCTGGGAGGCGAGGTTCTTCTCATTTTCTTTTCCCCGCAGATTTTGCACGAGATCATTGAAAGTATGCTGCATCGACTGGAGGGCCCTTTCCTTCTCGATAAACCCAACTTTTTCCTGTTCCACACCGGCTTCTTCCTGTGCGATCACAGCTTCCAGGCGGATCTTCTTATCCGTTTCGGCTTCTGCCTTTAGATTCAGGTCCCGGTAGGTAAGATTGAACCCTTCCAGGGCTGCTTTCGCGAGCTCGATACTCAACTCACGGTATTCTTTCTTGATCTCGTAATATTTCTCCGCTTTTTTGGCCTGGTTCTCCAGGCTTTTTAACTGGTTGTTGATCTCGAATAATAAGTCTTCGATACGCGCAAGATCCTGTTCTGTGGCATCCAGTTTCTGCCTTGCTTCTTTTTTACGTGTTTTGTATATGGTGACCCCGGCAGCCTGTTCCAGCATACGGCGACGGCTGTTCTCCTTGTCCTTGATGATATCGTCCACCATGCCCAGTTCGATAATGGCGTAACTGTCCGTACTCACCCCCGTATCCATAAACAAGTTCTGGATATCCTTCAGGCGGCAGGAAACATCATTCAGACGATATTCGCTTTCCCCGCTCTTGTAGAATTTACGGGTAACGGTGACGGTATTGAATTCCGTGGGAAGGAGGTTCTTCGTGTTCTCGAAGGTCAGGCTCACTTCGGCCAGACCGGAGGCCGACCGGGTCTTGCTACCATTGAATACGAGGCTTTCCAGGTTCTCCGACCGGAGATGGCTGATCTTTTGCTCCCCGATCACCCAACGGATACTGTCGATAATATTGCTTTTCCCGCATCCATTGGGCCCGATAATACCCGTAATACCCTCGTCAAAACTGATAGTCGTCTTATCGGCAAAACTTTTAAAACCCTTGATTTCTAAGCTCTTTAATCGCACTATGGAAATATTTAGTCGGAGGGCAAACCTACATTAAAATGATTGATTATTACCGTCCCTGTTGAAAACTGGTGAATAATAAAACACCCCGCCACACGCTGACCCCACTTCACCGTCAAAATACCCCAATTCAATGAAATTATATTCGTATAATACTGAAATTCAATTATATATAACTATTTTTGCGTTCTGCCCCTTCTTGGTAAAAAAATTGCTTCGTTTCGAAAGTCTGATAATCCTGATTATTACTTATTTTAACCTTTTATTAGAACAAACCATCCCAGTATGACTAAATTCATCGTTCCCATCGATTTTTCCGAGACATCCAAAAATGCAGCCCGATATGCCGCGCATCTTTCTACCCTGGTTCCCGATACGCATCTTATTTTATATAATGTCTTTGACACCCTCGAATACGGCTCCGACAGCAGCCCCCTGGGTACGGATGAAGAAGAAGATGCAGGCCGGAAAAAGATCATGGAATTAGCCCTGCAAAGCGTTCAGATCGAATTATCCACTATTACAGGCGCCAAGATCTCCTGCGTCGCCGAAGAAAACAACCGGTTCCTGGATACCCTGGAGAAATATGTGCTGGCAAACAACGTACAGTTGATCGTCATGGGCATCACGGGTTCCACCCGCCTGGGGCAGATCTTCATGGGCAGCAATACCCTGAATATCGTCAAAAGGGGTATCGTACCGGTGATCATTGTGCCGCCCGATGCACATTCCAAATCTGCGAAAAATGTAATGCTCCTCACCGACTTTGAAGATATTGAGAACACCATTTCTCTTGAATCCGTAAAAGCCGTACTCAACCTGTTCCGGCCCAGCGTTCATATCGTGAATGTCGACCATGAACATTATGTAGAGTTGACGGATGAATATAAAAAAGAAAGGGCCAAACTGGAAGGCATGCTCAGCGAATACAAGCCGGATTTCTATTTCATCCGCATGTTCGATTTTGTAGACGCGATCAACCAGTTCGTGTCGGACAGGCAGATCGACCTGATCATGACCTTCCCCAGGAAAAATTCTTTCCTTAAAAATCTGTTCAAGACAACGAATACATCCAAGCTGGCCTATCACAGCCATGTGCCGATCGCAGCGATCACGGCATAAGCGATCTCATCATCCTACTCAGAGGGAGGCCCGTTACGGTCTCCCTTTTATTATTATTTTTCCAAAT
>Ga0307516_10000645_pt1 | contig 47214 bp, 46 predicted proteins | sample 19_EM_MG_FD_203310 | JGI IMG/M metagenome (GOLD analysis project Ga0307516, IMG submission 203310) | Populus trichocarpa ectomycorrhiza microbial communities from riparian zone in the Pacific Northwest, United States - 19_EM | ecosystem: Host-associated > Plants > Roots > Unclassified | place... | reverse complement strand
GCCGGCGGTCAGTCCCGCTTGCTCAGCCGCCGATGGTGCACAGCGAGTCGATGGTCGCGCCGTCCGCGTCGATCTTCTCCTTGAGGCCCGCCGGCAGCTTGCCGGTCGCAATGCCGTCCCGCATCTGCGCGTAGTCGTCGGCGAGGGCCTTCATCGCCGCGCGCACGTCGTCATGCTTGGCCTTCGCCGCGGCCGCGTTGAGGCCGTCGATCGTGGTCTTCAGCGAGGCGGGGTCGGCGCTGGCGCCCCCGCTGATGATCGCTGCCTTGCCGTCGACGCAGCCCGGGTCGGCCACCGTCGAGTTGGCGGCGAGGACGACGGCCGTCGTGGCACCGCCGATGATGAGCGTCGAGATGATCAGACCGGCGACCGCCAGGCCGCGGCCCTTGCTGCGGCCTTTGCCGGTCTTGAAGACGGCGATCAGGCTCAGGATGAAGCCGATCGGCGCCATCAGGAAGGCGAGGATGAGTCCGGCGATGGCCAGGCCGCTGGTGCCCGGCGGCGGTGGCGGCGGGGCCTGATAGCCCTGCTGGTCGTAGGGCTGGGGACGCTGCTCGTCGAGCGACATTATCTAAAGTCCAATCCGAGAATGTGAGCGTTCGGCGCCACGGACCATAGTGGTTACGCAGCCGAATATCCGCCCCGTTTCTCCATCGTTATTTTGAGGGCGGACGGCTCGATGACCTGGCACTCCGCTCCCCCGCTGGACTCATAGGTACCGCAATCGGCGGCCCGGCGCCCGGCGGCTGTCAGGGATCAGACGACCCGGTGCGCGTTCGGCGGGCGGCGCTGCCGGGGCAGGTGGCCGGCGGCCAGGGCGGCGACCACCGCGGCGGCGAACGCCTCCCGGTCGCCGCGGGAATACCCGTGGTCGGTGGCCGCGTTCGTCGCCGCCGTCCACACCGTGCGCAGCTGCACGTGGTCGAAGGCCGGCACCGGGGTGTCCGGCACCTGCGCCAGCTCGGCGATGCGGGGCCGGCGCCACAGGTCGAGCAGCGCCGCGATCCGCCCCCGCCCGGTGGGCGCGGGCTTGTCCGCCGCCTCGCCGGCGGCCAGCGAGACCACCGTCTCGGCGACGAAGCCGAGCACGAACGGCGCCCAGGTGCCCTGCCGGCCGCCGGGCGGCTCACCCGTCAGGGTCCAGGGCGCGATCCGGTACGCCTCCAGCACCGAAGCCACGTACGGCAGCTCGCCGGGCGCCAGCGCCGCCAGCACCTCCCGGACGACGTCCTGCCCGGTCCGCAATGCTTCGTCGTCCACGGCACGCCCCCGTTCGTCGAGTTCGCGCTGACCATAAGCAGGCCGCGCGGGGCGGGACCACGGTCGTCATCCGTTCGAAGGACGACCACTCACGCCATGCGCAAGAGTTGATGGTTCGCTCGCAAGCTCGCTCACGTGGGGTCGGTGGCCAGGGCCACGGTCAGCTGCAGCAGCCACTGGGGGTCGCGCAGCCGGTCGCCGTACAGCTCGCGCAGCCGGGTCATCCGGTAGCGGACCGTCTGGGGATGCACGAACAGCGCCGCCGCGACCTCCTCGCGGCGGCCCTGGTGCTGCAGCCAGGCGCGCAGCGTCTCGACCAGCTTGGCCGCGGTCGGTTCCTTCTCGCCCGCGAGCGGGGCCAGCACCTTGGCCCGCAGGTCGGCCAGGGCCTGCGGGTCGGCGGTCACCACGAGGGTGACCAGGTGGTCCTCGGTGTCGACCACCGCCGATCCGGTGCCCGGCGCGAACCGGGAGGTCCGCACGGCCCGGGCCAGCGAGTCGCGGGCCTGCAGCCAGGGCCGGACCGGGCCGACGATCGCGCCGCGCCCGGCCAGCAGGCGCATGAGATGCGTCCGGGACGGGCCCGGGGCGTCCGGAACCAGCAGCACCGAGGTCTCGTCCGGGCCGGCCTCGGCGACCTGCAGGGTGCGCGCGTCCAGCAGGTCGAGCACCGAACGGGCGAACGGCTCGGGCACCAGCACCGCGGTCAGCGTCTGCGGCGGCACCCATTCCGCCCGTTCGGCCGCCGCGATGACCGCGTGCGCGGGCTCGCCGGCGAGCAGCGCCTGGGCGAGGCGCTCCAGGTGCCGGCGGCGGGCCCGGCCCGAGGTCGCCAGCTCGTCGGCGTGCCCGGCCACGCTGGCCGCGGAGAGCTCGTCGATGTAGGCGAAGACCTGCTCGGCGAAGTGCGCGATGGTGGCGGAGCCCTGACCGGCCCCGACGCTGATCGCCGCCAGCTCCCGCCAGGCCACCCGCGCCCCGAGCCGGTAGGCCGCCAGCAGCGCGTCCAGGCTGCGCCCGTTGCGCGCCTCGCCCCGGCCCAGCGCGTACGCGGCCTCCAGCGCGGGGGTCAGCGGCGAGCCCCGCCCCTTGCCGGCCGAGCGGGACACCAGGTTGAGGAAGGTGGCCAGCGCCGCCCGGACCGCCGTCTCGATCTGCGGGCCGAGCTCGCCGGCGTAGGCCCTCGCGTACGCCGGCACGCCCTCGGTGATCGCCTCCACGGTCTGCGCGGCGACCGCCGGCAGCGCGTGCCGCAGCGGCGCGACCGCCTCTGCGGACAGGCGGAACTCCTTCACATCGCTCACTTCGACCCCTTTTTGTTCGCTACGAACAATACCGCGCGCCGAAATTCCCTTGACCGGGTCAGGCATTTGGTTCGAGATCAACGCAGGCTTGTCCCATGGCGGTGACTCAAACCCTGCGATCGGGCGCTTGGCGCGTCGTGGAACTCATCACGACCCCCGTAGTGCCGGCCGACTACCTCGACGTGGTCGCGCCACTGCGCAACGCGAGCGTGCTGCGTGCCCGGATCGAGGCGGTACGCCCCGAGACCCGCGACGCGGTCACCCTGGTGCTGCGTCCCGGCCGCGGCTTCCGCCGGCACGAGCCCGGCCAGTACGTGCGGCTCGGCGTCGACGTCGACGGCGTACGGCTCTGGCGCGCGTACTCGGTGACCAGCGCTCCCGGCCGGCTCTCGGTGACCGTCAACGCCGTCAAGGACGGCGCCGTCAGCAACCACCTGATCCGCAACGCCAAGCGGGGCATGCTGGTCAACCTCGACCAGCCAGCCGGCGAGTTCACCCTGCCGGCCACCCGCCCGGAGAAGGCGCTGTTCGTGACCGCGGGCAGCGGCATCACCCCGGTGATGGGCATCCTGCGCAGCGCCCTGCACGAGCTCGGCGACGTGGTGCTCGTGCACTCGGCGCCGGTGCGCGAGGCCGTCGTCTTCGGCGACGAGCTGCGCACCCTGGCCGCCGGCGGCCGGATCCGGCTCATCGAGCGGCACACCCGCGCCGACGGGCGGATCACCCCGGCCGAGCTGGCCGGCCTGGTCCCCGACCTGGCCGAGCGGCACACCTGGGCCTGCGGCCCCAACGCGATGCTCGACGACCTGGGCGCGCACTTCGCCGAGGCCGGCATCCCGCAACGGCTGCACGTCGAGCGGTTCCGGCCGACCGTGATCGCCACCGGTGACGGCGGCAAGGTCACCTTCGGCCGCTCCGGCGCCGTCGTCGACGCCGGCGGCAGCACGCCGCTGCTCGACGCCGGCGAGGCCGCGGGCGTGCTCATGCCCTCCGGCTGCCGGATGGGCATCTGCTTCAGCTGCGTCCTGCCGATGACCTCCGGTGCCGTGCGCGACCTGCGCGACGGCGCCATCACCACCGCCGTCGAAGGCGACAACGTCCTGGTGCAGACCTGCGTGTCGGCCGCCGCCGGCAACTGCCACCTGGACCACTGAACCCCGCTCCCGCTCCACGAAGAAACTGAGGACTGCCGTGACGACTTTGCAGCGCAAGAGCGTGAACCCGATCGCGCACCTGACACCCGAGGACATCGAGGCCATCGGCCGCGAGCTGGACGCCCTCCGCGACACGATCGTGGCGAGCCGCGGCGAGAGCGACGCCAAGTACATCCGCAAGGTGATCAGCGTGCAGCGCCGGCTCGAGCTCGCCAGCCGCGCGGTCCTGCTCGTCTCGATCTTCCCGCCGGCCTGGCTGCTCGGCACGGCCGGCCTGTCGGTCGCCAAGATCCTCGAGAACATGGAGATCGGGCACAACGTCATGCACGGCCAGTGGGACTGGATGCGCGACCCGAAGATCCACTCGACCACCTGGGAGTGGGACAACGCGTCGCCGTCCGAGCAGTGGAAGCACTCGCACAACGAGCTGCACCACACGTACACCAACGTGATCGGCAAGGACAACGACCTCGGCTACGGCATCATGCGCGTCGACGAGCAGCAGCGCTGGCACCCGATCCACCTGGGCCAGCCGCTCTGGAACTTCGTCAACGCCTGCTTCTTCGAGTACGGCATCGCCGCGTACGACCTGGAGCTGGGCAAGAACCTCAAGACCAGGAAGCGCCGCCAGTCGCCGCAGTTCAAGGCCCGGCTCAAGCAGGTCCGCAACAAGATCGGCAAGCAGGTGCTGAAGGACTACGGCGTGCACCCGGCGCTGTCCGCGCTGACCGGCTCCTGGCTGACCACGATCGCCGCCAACGCGGTCGCCAACCTGGTCCGCAACCTCTGGACCCACTCGGTGATCATGTGCGGCCACTTCCCGGAGGGCGTCGAGACCTTCGAGCGCACCTCGATCGAGGGCGAGACCCGCGGCGAGTGGTATCTGCGCCAGATGCTCGGCTCGGCCAACATCGACGGCAACCGCGCCATGCACATCATGACCGGCAACCTGTCGTACCAGATCGAGCACCACCTCTTCCCCGACCTGCCGAGCAACCGCTACCAGGAGATCGCCCCGCAGATCCGCGACCTGTTCCAGCGGTACGGCCTCTCGTACACCAGCGGCTCGCTGCCCCGGCAGGTCGGCTCCGCCTGGTACAAGGTCTTCCGGCTCGCGCTGCCCAACCGCGGCGAGGCCAAGGCCCTGGCCGACGGCCCCCGGCCCGTCAACGGCCGGAAGAAGACGCCGGCGACCCGCTGGCAGCGCCCGGCCGCCGAGGCCGAGCCGGCGGCGGTCAACTCCTGACCGGGAGCGCCTAGGCTGGGCCGGTGAGCAACGTGGTGACCAACTGGGCCGGCAACATCACCTTCGGCGCCCGCCGGCTGCACCGGCCGGCGGCGCTGGAAGAGCTGAGCGAGCTCGTCGCGGCGGGTGGGCCGCTGCGGATTTTGGGCAGCGGCCACTCGTTCAACCGGATGGCCGACACCACCGGCGAGCTGGTCAGCCTGGGGAGCCTGCCCCGGGTCGTGGAGATCGCCGAGGACCGGCGGACCGTCCGGGTCGACGGCGGCATCCGGTACGGCGAACTGGCCGACCGCCTGCACGCCGAGGGGCTGGCGGTGCACAACATGGCGTCGCTGCCGCACATCTCGGTCGCCGGGGCGGTCACCACGGCCACCCACGGCTCCGGGGTCGGCAACGGCAACCTGGCCACCTCCGTCGCGGGCATCGAGCTGATCCGCGGTGACGGCAAACCGGTGACGCTGCGCCGCGGCGACGACGGCTTCGACGGGGCGGTGGTGGGCCTGGGCGCCCTGGGCGTGGTCACCGCGCTGACCCTGGACGTGGTGCCCGCGTTCGAGCTCCGCCAGTACGTCTACGACGACCTGCCGCGCGCCGCGCTGGAGGAGCACCTGCCGGAGATCCTCGCGGCCGGTTACAGCGTCAGCCTGTTCACCAACTGGGCGAGCGAGGACGTCAACCACGCCTGGTTCAAGCGCACCGACCCGATGCCGGAGGGCCCGTACTTCGGCGCCCGCCCGGCCGACGGCCCCCGCCACCCGGTGCCGGGAGTGCCCGCCGGCAACAGCACCGAGCAGTTCGGGGTGCCGGGGCCGTGGCACGCCAGGCTGCCGCACTTCCGGATGGAGTTCTCCCCCAGCACGGGCGCCGAGCTGCAGTCGGAGTGGATGGTCCCGCTCGACCGGGCCCTCGAGGCGATCGACGCGGTGGCCCGGGTGCGGGAACGGATCGCCCCGGTGCTGCAGGTGAACGAGCTCCGCACGGTCGCCGCCGACGACCTGTGGCTGAGCATGAACTACCAGCGTGCCAGCCTGGGCCTGCACTTCACCTGGATCGCCGACACGGCGGCGGTGCTGCCGGCGGTGGCCGCGGTGGAGGAGCAGCTCGCGCCGCTGGAGCCGCGCCCGCACTGGGGCAAGGTCTTCACCCAGGACGCGGCGACGGTGCGCGGCCGCTACCCGCGCTTCGCGGACTTCCGGGCCCTGGCTCGGCGGCACGACCCGGCGGGCGTGTTCCGCAACGCCTGGCTCAACGACATCCTGGGCGACTGAGCCGGAGCCCCCGGCCGTTCCGGGCCGGGTCGAGTTGCCGGAAAATGACAGAATTCCCGGGATGGATGTACAGCTTCGACCGATTGTCCGACAGGACGTGCCACGGCTTGTCGTGCTGCTGGACCAACTCGGCTATCCGACCACCGAGGCGGCCGTGCACGAACGACTCGACTACTGGCTGGACGACCCCGCGGGCCGGCTCATCGGCGCCGACGACGACGGCGACCTGATCGGCGTCGCGGCGCTGGGTGTCCTACCGCTACTTGAGGTGACCGGAAAGCTCGGGCGCCTGATCGCATTGGTCGTCGACGAGCGCTACCGCGGCCGGGGAGTGGGCCAGGCGCTGGTCACCGCCGCCGAGGAGCAGGCCCGTGCCGCCGGCTGCGTGAAGATGGAGGTCACCAGCAGCCGCTACCGGACCAGGACCCACGAGTTCTACCAGCAACTGGGGTACGGGGACATCTGCGGCTCCAGCGCCCGCTTCGTCAAGAGCCTCGCCGACAGTTAGCAAGCCCCCGGGGCCTGGCGGTCATCCGCCAGGCCCCGGGGCGCGCAACCGCGGTCAGTCCGTGACGGGCGGGGCCGTCTTCGCGGCCTTGCGCAGGTCGGCCGCTTCGGCCGCGTACGGGTTGTAGGTGTAACCGCGCGCCAGCTCCCCCGGCACGGTGAAGTACTCGGCGGACAACTTCGCCGGATCGGTGGCGATCTCGCCGCGCCCCGGCAGATCGTCGCCGTCGTCCCAGCCCCACGGGGCGTTCGCCGAGTTGATGCCGCAGGAGAAGGTGCCCACGCCGCAGTCGCCGGAGTTGTCGCCCGCGAAGGTGCCGAGGTTGGCGTACAGGCCGGTGTTGTCGCGCTGAGCCCAGAGGCCGCCGGCGGCGAAGATGTCGATCAGCTCGTACCGCACGTCGCGGTCGTTGGTGCTGCTCGGCGTCTCGCCCTCGGTCGACGGGTAGTAGACCAGGCCGTCGCCGTTGATCGTGTACTGCGGGTAGGCCTTGAGGCCGTGGCCCTGCACCTCCTGCGCCGTGACCGGGTGCTGGAACGAGTCGTGCGGCGACGACTGCAACTGCAGCGTGCCGTCGACCGTCTCCCGGCCGGTGGTCCAGGTGCTGCCGCTGGGCGTGTACGAGTAGAAGCTCGTGTGCGCCACGGTGACCGCGGAGCGCAGCACGCCGTACGGGGAGCCGTCCTTCTGGATCGCGAGCAGCACGCCCTCGCCGTCGTTCTCGTGCTCGGTCTCGAAGAACGGGTGGTCGACCCAGTCGCGCGGGTGGAAGAAGAAATACGTGATGTACCAGTGGGTGCCGGTCTCGGCCACGGAGTAGTACGCCGCCGCCGAGAACGACACGCCGGACTGCGCGGCCCGGTCCCAGTTGTTGCGCCCGGTCCAGTCGCCGTCGAAGTCGACCTTGGTGATGTAGTCCGACCTGCCGCCCAGCGCGTGGCTGCCGGTGGCGTCGACGTCCTGGTAGTGGATGGGCGCCCAGCGCAGCGCCAGCTCGGCCCGGCCGATCGCCGCTCCGGCGGGTGCCGGTACGCCGAGGCCGATGGACACCAGCGCCGCCGACAGCGCGGCCGCGATCCTGCTTCTCCCGGGCATGTGTGCTCCCACGATCCGAAGTAGATAGATAGTGGGAAATTTATGAGATCGACGGTGGTCTGTACATGGCCGCGCCGCGACCCCCGGATGGCCGCGTGCGAAAGAGCCGGGAATACGGCCACTCCGCCGCGCCAGGGGCAATTGGGGTCGGCGCGGCGGAGTGGCGATCAGGGCGGGCTCAGCTGGGCGAGCTCGCGGTGACGGGCGGCGGGGAAGCGGCCGGCGGGCCGGCGTCCGCCACCGGCGCGTTGTCGTGCTCGTCGAGCATCGTCGCCTCGTCGAACGGGTCCGCACCGGCGAGCACCGTCAGCGCGCGGTCCCGGTCGAACTCGCGGGTCCAGGTGCCGATCAGCACGGTGGCGACCGCGTTGCCGGCGAAGTTGGTCAGCGCCCGGGCCTCGGACATGAACCGGTCGATGCCGACGATCAGGCCGACGCCGTCGAGCAACTCCGGGCGGTGGCTCTGCAGGCCGCCGGCCAGGGTGGCCAGGCCCGCGCCGGTGACACCGGCGGCACCCTTGGAGGCGATGATCATGAAGACCAGCAGGGAGATCTGCTCGCTCACCGACAACGGGTCGCCGACCGCCTGGGCGACGAACAACGACGCCATGGTCAGGTAGATCGCCGTGCCGTCCAGGTTGAACGAGTACCCGGTCGGCACGGTGATCCCGACGACCGGCTTGCTGACGCCCACGTGCTCCATCTTGGCGATCAGCCGGGGCAGCGCCGACTCCGACGAGGAGGTGGAGACGATCAGCAGGAACTCCCGGCCCAGGTAGCGGAACAGGCTGAGGATGTTGATCCGGGCGACCAGCCAGAGCAGCGTGCCGAGCACCACGAAGACGAAGATCGCGCAGGTGGCGTAGAAGCCCAGCATGATCTGCGCGAGGCTCTTGAGCGCGTCGACGCCGGTCGCGCCGACCACCGCCGCCATCGCGCCGAACGCGCCGATCGGGGCCAGCCACATAACCATCGCGAGTACCTTGAACACCAGCCGCTGCAGGGTGCCGACGGCGCGCAGCACCGGCTCGCCGCGCGTGCCCATCGACTGCAGCGCGAAGCCGACCAGCAGGGCCACCAGCAGCGTCTGCAGCACCTTGCCCTCGGTCAGCGCCGAGAACATCGAGGTGGGGATGATGCCGAGGATGAAGTCCGCGGTGCCCTCGCTCGCGGTGTCACCGACGGCCTTCTGCCCGGCCGCCGCGACCGATGCGTCCAGGTGCAGGCCGGAACCCGGGTGGATCAGGTTGCCGACCACCAGGCCGATGGCCAGGGCGACGGTCGACATGGTCAGGAAGTAGCCGAGGGCGAGGCCACCCACCTTGCCGACCTTCGCGGCCTGGCGGACGGAACCGACACCCAGCACGATCGTGCAGAAGATGACGGGGCTGATCATCATCTTGATGAGGTTGACGAAGCCGGTGCCGATCGGCTTCAGCTCCACCGCGAAGTCGGGCACGAGGAAACCGACGGCGATGCCGAGGAGGACGGCGACGATCACCGCCAGATACAAGTAGTGGGTACGGTCCCGCTTCGCCCCCGGGGTCGGGGCGTGCGGGGCGGGGCTCAGGCTCTCCATGCCGAAACTGTGTCCCAGGTCTCACCACGGAGCATCATTGCGTTCATTCTGTTCACCACGCCGAAACGCGACCACCAACGACGGGAAACATGCCGAGGAGACGACGCCCATGAGGCGACGCTGGAGTATCGCCGGGCAGCTCTTCGCGCTGCAGGTCCTGGTCGTCACGCTGCTCGTGGCCGGCGGGACCACCGGTGCCGTGCTGCTGGCCCGCCGCGACGCGCGCGATGCCGCGGTCGAGGAGGTCAGCGCTGTGGCCGAGACCATCGCCCGCACACCCATGGTGGCCGACGCGCTGCGCTCGGCGGCTCCGTCGGCCACGCTGCAGCCGTACGCGGAATCCATCCGGATCGCCACCGAGACCGACTTCGTGGTCGTGATGGCCACCGACCGCACCCGGTACACCCACCGCAACCCGCAGCTGATCGGGCAGAAGTTCGCCGGCTCGGTGGCCGACGCGCTGGCCGGCGGGACGGTCGTGGAGGAATACACCGGCAGTCTCGGTGAATCGGTGCGCACGGTGGTGCCGGTGCGGGCCGGCGACGGCACGATCGTGGGCCTGGTGGCGGTCGGTATCACCACCGAGGCGATCAACCGTAAGCTGGTGGGCCAGGCGCCGACGGTGGCGCTCGCCACGGTGGCCGCGCTGCTGCTCGCCGCCGCGGGGGCCTGGCTGCTCAGCCGCCGGCTGCGCCGGCAGACCCACGGCCTCGGGCCGGCCGAGATGACCCGGATGTACGAGTACTACGACGCGGTGCTGCACGCCGTACGGGAGGGTCTGGTGGTGGTCGACCGCGACGGCCGGGTGACGCTGATCAACGACGAGGGCCGTCGGCTGCTCGGGCTCGCCGACGACGCGCCCATCGATCGCCCGATCGCGGAGCTGGAGCTGCCGGCCGAGGCCGCGGCGCTGCTCATCTCCCGCCGGGCCACCGTCGACGAACCGGTGCTGGCCGGGGACCGGGTGCTGGTGGCGAGCCAGCGCGAGACCCGGTTTTCCGGGCGCACGGTGGGTACCGTGCTGACCCTGCGCGACCACACCGAGCTGCGGGCGCTGACCGGCGAGCTGGACTCGGTGCGCGGGCTCACCCAGGCGCTGCAGTCGCAGGCGCACGAGGCCGCGAACCGGCTGCACACGGTCCTGACCCTGGTCGAGCTGGGCCGCCCCGACGAGGCGATCCGGCTGGCCACCGACGAGCTGGCGCTGGCGCAGCAGCTCACCGACCAGGTGGTCGGCGCGCTCACCGAGCCGGCCCTGGCGGCGCTGCTGCTGGGCAAGTCCGCGCAGGCCAGCGAGCGGGGCGTGGAGCTGACCGTGGACGACGCCTCGCGGGTCGAGGGCGAGCCGCTGCCGAGCCGGGACCTGCTCACCGTGGTCGGCAACCTGGTGGACAACGCCCTGGAGGCGGTCGCGGCGGCGCCGCCGCCACGCCGGGTGCGGGTGCTGGTCCGCGAGCAGGACGGCGCGGTGCTGGTCCGGGTCACCGACACCGGTCCGGGGATGTCCGCCGAGCAGGCCGCCGCGGCGTTCCGCCGCGGCTGGACCACCAAGTCCGGGCAGGGCCACGGGGTCGGGCTCGCCCTGGTCCGCCAGGTCGCCGAGCGGTACGGCGGCAGCTACGACGTCACCCCGGCGACGGGCGGCGGCGCGGTCCTGACCGTCCGGCTCCCGGTGCCGTCATGACCGTGGGTGCCATCCGGGTGCTGGTGGTCGACGACGAGCCGTTGATCGCCGACGCGCACCGGGCGTACACCGAGCGGATCGCCGGGTTCGAGGTCGTCGCCGTCGCGCACACCGCCCAGGACGCGATGACCGCGCTGCGGGGCGGCGCGGTCGACCTGGTGCTGCTGGATCTGAACCTGCCCGACAAGCACGGCCTGGAGATCGCCCGGGCGCTGCGGGCGGCCGGCAGCGGCACCGACGTACTGGCGGTGACCTCGGCGCGGGACATCGCGATGGTCCGTGCCGCCGTCGCCCTCGGCGTGACGCACTACCTGCTGAAGCCGTTCACCTTCGCGGCGTTCCGCGACAAGCTCGACCGCTATGCGCAGTACCGCAGCCAGCTGCGCGACACCGGGGAGGTCGCCGCCCAGCACGAGATCGACCGGGTGCTGGCCACGCTGCGCGGCGCGCCGCAGGACTCGCTGCCCAAGGGGCTCGACGCCCGTACCCTCGATCTGGTGCTGGCCGCGCTCCGGGCGGTGACCGGCCCCGCCGGGCTCTCCGCCGCCGAGGTCGCCGCCGTCATCGGGGCCTCCCGGGTCACCGCGCGCCGCTACCTGGAGCACCTGGCCGAGGGCGGCCGGGTCGTGCGCAGCTCCCGCTACGGCGGCCCGGGCCGGCCGGAGGTCGAATACCGGCCGGCCTGAATGGCTCAGCCGGGGGTCTTGAACTCCTCTTCCGGCTTGTCCTTCATGTAGTCGGCCACCGTCCGGTAGACCGCCGGGTTCACGATGCTGTGTGACATCCGGTCGGTGTGCCCGGCCCAGTCGGGGTTGACCAGGTAGCCGGCCACCACGAGCTGCTGGGTGCCGACCACCAGGGCGGCGGTCTTGTCGTCGTCGGTGGTGCCGGTCTTGCCGAAGATCGGGTGGCCGACGACCCGGCGCGCGTTCGACTCGGTGGCCCCGGCGCAGTTGCCGAGCTGCGCGCGGTCGCCGACCGGGCAGCGGGCCGCGTCCAGCGCCTTGCGGGCGACGTCCTTGCTGGTGGCGCGGTTGCACTTGGGCTGGCCGATGTCGCTCTTCTTGCCGTCCTGGGTGTAGATCTGCTGGATCGGCGTGGGCGCGCAGTAGGTGCCGTCACCGGCCAGGGTCGCGTACGCGTTCGCGATGTCCAGCGGGGTCGACGCCGAGACGCCGAGCGTGAACGCGCCCCACTGGTTCGCGGCCTCCTCGTTGTCGGCCATCTTCGCGTCCTGCTCCGCCCGGAACTTGATCCCGAACCGCTTGGCCACGTCGACGACGTTCTCCGCGCCCACCTTCTCCTGCAGCGGCACGAAGTACGTGTTCACCGAGCGGCCGAAGCCGGTCCACATGTTGAACGGCCCGACCTCGCTCGCCGAGGAGTTGCCGGGGCAGTAGAAGTGCGTGCCCGGGCAGGCCGCGTCGGAGCTCGGCGAGATGATGTAGTTGGACCGGTACCGCGCCTGGGCGTTGATCGTGTAACTCGGCTCGAGGCCGCTCTCCAGCGCCGCGACCATGGTGAACATCTTGAAGACCGAGCCGGCCTGATACCCGTTGATGTCGCCGCCGCCGGTGATGATCGGGTTGGTGGTGTTCGGGTAGGTGCCGCGGATGAGGTCGGCCGCCTTGCGCGGGTCGGAGGAGATCTTGTTCTGCGGGTCGCTCGCGCTGTCCAGCTTGTACTTGCGGTTCGCCGCGAGCGTGCGCACCCGGCCCGAGCCGGGCTCGACGCCGGCCAGCAGCAGCGCGTTGCGGTTGGTGTCCTTGATCTGCCCGGTGATCTCCTCGCGGGCGGCGCTCTGCGCCTTGACGTCCAGCGACGTCACGATCCGGTAGCCGCCGGTCTTGAGCTGCCGCTCCCGGTCGTACGTGCTCTTGCCCAGCGCCTCCTGGCCCAGCCACCAGCGGTAGAAGTAGTCGCAGAAGAAGCCCCAGTTGTTCTTCGCGACCGAGACGCAGCCGTTGCCGGGCCGGTTGGTGGTCTTGCCGAGCTTGACGGTCTTGGCCTTGGTGGCCGCGTCGGGCGTCAGGTAGCCCAGGTCCCGCATGTTGTCGATGATGTAGTTGCGCCGGTCCAGCGCCTGCGGGTAGCCGCTGGGGGTGGTCGGGTCGAACGAGGTCGGCGCCTTGACCATGCCGGCCAGCAGGGCCGCCTCGGCAACCGTGAGATCCTTGGGCTTCTTCTTGAAGTACACCTGGCTGCCGGCGTAGACGCCGTACGCGCCGTTGCCGAACGGGGCGATGTTCAGGTAGCGCTCGAGGATCTGCTGCTTGGTCAGCTCCTTCTCGAGCTGCAGCGCGTACTTCATCTCCGAGAGCTTGCGTTCCGGAGTGTCCTTGGTGGCGTCGACGGCCTCCTGCGGGGTCTTCGCCGAATACGCCAGGGTCATCCGGACGAGCTGCATCGTCAGGGTCGAGGCGCCCTGCTTGTCGCCGCCCTGCTTGTTGTTGACGAAGGCGCGGGCGACACCCTTGAGGTCGACCCCGTTGTGCTTGTAGAACTGGTGGTCCTCGGCGGAGACGATCGCGTTCTGCATGTTGACCGAGATGTTCTTGAGCGGGACGTCGCTGCGGAACTCGTCGTACATGACCGCGATCTGGGTCTTGTTGTCCGAGGCGAACACCCGCGTCACCTGCGGCGCCGTCTGCTGCTCCAGCTCACCGGGCAGCTGCGCGAACGTCTCCGATCCGGCCTTGGCCGCCAGCCCTGACATAGCGACGGCGGGGAACGAGGCGGCGGCGACCACGACGCCCGCCAGCAATCCGCAGATCAACAGTGATCCGGCGCTGGCGAACTTGTTGCGGTCGCGGGGAGGCGTTGGGGAGGTCACTCGAAACAGGTTAGCCATGAAGATCCGAAGGTGCCTCTCAGAGGTCGGTCTCGAGAGTGGCCACCTCGCCGGTCTGCGCGGCGGCCGGAACCCGGGCCTTGGCGGTAGTGTCACCGTACAGGGCCCAGCGCAGGAACTCCGTCGACGTGCCGGTAGTGGCCTCGAAGTCGGCGGCCTTCGTGACGTGCCCGCCGTCGGTGATCGACAGCATCGCGCGTGACCAGGGGACGGCCGCGAACACGGCGTGTCCGGCGCGGTAGGTGACCGTGGTGTCCTTGCGGCCGTGCACGAAGAGCATCGCCGCGGACCGGCCGGTGAAGGGTGCGCCCTGGAAGTCCGTGCCGGCCAGCACAACGCCCGCTTTGAGACGTTCATCACGATGCGCGCTGAACAACCCGACGGTGGTGATTCCCCCGCCGGAGTGACCCGCGGCGGCGAGCCGGTCCGGGTCGATGATCGCGCCGAGCGGGTCAGTCAGGGCGAGCAGCGAGTCGAGCACCGCGGAGGCGTCCAGCGGCTGGTTGACGATGTCCAGGGCGTCGAAGTCGGCGGCGCCGTAGGAGGTGCGCGGGTAGGTCGGGCCGGCCACGACGAAACCGGCCTGGGCCCAGCGTGCGAGCACCGCGGCGTAGTCCCCCGGCTGCGAGGTCAGCCCGTGGCTGAACAGCACCACCGGGAACCGCCCGGCGGCGGCCGGCGCGTCGTCGACCGGTGCCGGGCTGGCGGGCGCCGCACCGGCGGCGGGATACCAGACCGTGGTCGGCAACGGCCGGTCCGCGCCACGGGAGAACGGCAGGACCCGCTTGCCGACCGCGAAGGAGCCGGCCGGGGCGGCGCCCGGCGGCGGGGTGTACGGCGCTGTCACGTTCTGGGCCGCCAGCGACGACGCGGTCGTGGAGGCGAGGATCGGGGCGGCCGAGGCGGACGCGGTGGTCGCACCGGACATGCCGATGTCGGTCTCCGCCGTGCACGCCGTCAGGGCCCCGGCGCCGGCGGTGGCGGCCACTCCAGCCAGCAGGCTCCGTCTACGCATGGTCACCATCTTGCGGCACGAACCTGTGCTGACCTTGAGAAACACCCGAGCGTAAGATCACACTCCGTACGGGATTAGGCTTCGATCATGACCTCCAGGCCGGTAAGGATCGGGCTGCAGCTCCAGCCCCAGCACGCGGACTACGCCACCATCCGTCGCACGGCGGCACAGGCCGAGGAACTCGGCGTCGACGTCCTGTTCAACTGGGACCACTTCTATCCGCTCTACGGTGAGCCGGAGGGCCTGCACTTCGAGTGCTGGACCATGCTCGCCGCGTGGGCCGAGGCGACCTCGCGGGTCGAGATCGGCGCCCTCGTCACCTGCAACAGCTACCGCAACCCCGAGTTGCTCGCGGACATGGCCCGCACGGTCGACCACATCAGCGACGGCCGGCTCATCCTCGGCATCGGCTCGGGCTGGTTCGAGAAGGACTACCAGGAGTACGGCTACGAGTTCGGCACCGCGGGCGGCCGGCTCGACGACCTCGCCGGGGCCCTGCCGCGGATCGAGTCGCGCCTCGGCAAGCTGAACCCGCCGCCGACCCGCAAGATCCCGGTGCTGATCGGCGGCGGCGGCGAGAAGAAGACGCTGAAGCTGGTCGCGCGGCACGCCGACATCTGGCACAGCTTCGGCGACGCGGCGACCATCGCGCACAAGCTCGGTGTCCTGCGCGGGCACTGCGCGGACGCGGGCCGCGACGCCGCCGAGATCGAGGTGTCGGCCGGTGTGGGCGACCCGAAGGGCGACCCCTCGGCCGCCGGTGCCGCGCTGCGGGAGACGGGCGTCTCGCTCTTCACCGTCGGGGTGGGCGGCCCGAAGCCGGACCTGGGCCCGCTGCGGGAGTGGCTGGCCTGGCGCGACGAGCAGAACGCGTGACCACGACGGCCGGGCCCCGGCCCGGCCGTCTCCCACCCCTCAGGAAGCGCGTTCCCGGCCGTCCAGGTAGCGCAGCACGGCCGCGACGCGGCGGTCCGAGCGGTCGTCGGGCGCCATGTCGAGCTTGTTGAAGATGCTCCGGATGTGCTTGTGCACGGCGCCCTCGCTGACGAACAGCCGCTCGGCGATGGCCACGTTGCCCAGGCCCTCGGCCATCAGCGCCAGCACGTCGCGCTCGCGCGGGCTGAGCCGGTCCAGCCGCGCGTCCGGGCTGGTCCGGGCGAACAGCTGCGCGACCACCTCGGGATCGACGGCGGTGCCGCCGCCGGCGACCCGGTGCAGCGCCGCCAGGAACTCCTCGACCCGGCCGACCCGCTCCTTGAGCAGGTAGCCGAGGCCCCGGGCGCCACCGGCGAGCAGTTCGGTGGCGAACATCTGCTCGACGTACGCGGACAGCACCAGCACCGCCAGGCCGGGCCGGCGCCGCCGGGCCTCCACCGCCGCCACGATCCCCTCGTCGGAATGCGTCGGCGGCATCCGCACGTCGACGATCGCCACGTCCGGCGCGTGCTCGTCGACGGCGGCCAGGAACCCGTCCGGGTCGCCGGCGGTGGCCACCACGTCCAGTCCCTCGGCGCGCAGCAGCAACGCCAGCCCCTCGCGCAACAGGGCATCGTCCTCGGCGATCACGATCCGCACGGCAGCTCCACTTCCAGGGTTGTCGGCCCGCCGGGCGGGCTGGTCACGGTCAGGCCGCCGTCGAGCGCCTCGATCCGGCGGCGGATGCCGATCAGGCCGGAGCCGCCGGCCTCGTCGGCGCCACCCACGCCGTCGTCGGTGATCCGCAGCCGCAGCCGGGCGTCACGGCTGCGCACCTCGACCCCGGCGTGGGTCGCGGCGCTGTGCTTGGCGATGTTGGTCAGGGCCTCCGCCACCACGAAGTAGGCGGTGGACTCGACCGAGGCGGCACAGCGGCCCGGCATGTCGACCTCCATCCGGCACGGCACGGCGCAGGTCGCGGCGAGCCCGCTCAGCGCGCCGGCCAGCCCCCGGTCGGCGAGCACCGGCGGCAGGATGCCCCGGGCCACCGCCCGAAGCTCGGCCAGGGCCTGCTCCGCCGAGCTCTGCGCGCGCTCCAGCAGGACCTCCGCCTCGGCCGGGTCGCGGGTGAGCATGCGGCGGGCGGCGCCGAGCAGCACGGTGGTCGCGACGAGCCGGTTCTGGGTGCCGTCGTGCAGGGACCGCTCGATGCGGCGCAACTCGGTGGCGTGCGCGTCCAGGGCGGCGGCGCGGGTGGCGGTGAGCTCGGCGATGCGCAGCGACAGGTCGGTCTCCGGGCCGGGAGCGAGCAGCCGCCGGCCGCGGGCCGCCTGCAGCCGGGCCATCGCCGGGGTCAGGCCCACCGTCAGCACGGCCCAGCAGAGGCCCATCAGCGTGACGGTGGCGACGCCCGGCCAGTCGTCGACCGTCCACAGTCCCAGGCCGGGAGTCGCCTGGTCGGCCGGGATCAGCCGCCACCACAGCGCGAACGTGCCGTCGCGCACGGCCCAGACCGGCAGCTGGATCGCGAGGGCCCCGAGCAACAACCCGCCGGTGGCGTGCCCGGCCAGCCAGCTCAGCTCGCGCCGGGTGGCCGGGTCGGCGCGGGCCGCGCGCCACCGGTCGGGCAGCGGGCCGGGGCTGAGCACCTGCTCGCCGCGCCGGGAGAGCCGGGCCCGTTCGAGGTCCGCGACGGCGTGCAGGGCGCGCAGCGCCGAGGGCAGCAGCGGCAGCCCGATGCCGATCAGGCTGGTGGCGGCCACGACGACGAGCCACAGCAGCACACCGAGGGCCAGGGCCGCGGTGCCGAACCCGCCGAGCAGGTCGCGCAGCGCCCGCAGGGTGGACCTGCGGGCCTCCCCGGCCAGCCGCCGGATCTTCGTCGCTTCCATGGCCGCTGACCCTAGGGCCAAGCCGCCGGCCGCGGCAGGGCCGGGTCCGGAAAGTACAGCCTGCTGTACCACCGACAGGGCAGGTGACGGGATCGGCGGGGCGCTGCCCGCCGCCTAGCGTCGAGAGCAACCGATCCGCCCCGCACCACACCGCATCCGCACCGCATCGCATCCGCACCGCATCCGCACCGCATCGCATCGCATCGCATCGCATCGAGGAGTCCGCCATGACCGATCCTGACCGACCCCGCAGCTCCCACGCCCGGACCGTGGCCTGGGCACTGCTCCTGGTCTGCACTATGGGCAACATGGTGCTCTCGGTGCGAGGCGGCGCGCTCGCCGTGCACGCCCTGCTGGGCGTGGCCACCCTGCTGTGCATCGCCGCGCTGGCCGCGCCCTACCTCCGCAGCACGCGCTGACCGCGGGCACGCGCTGACCGCGGGCACGCGCTGACCGCGGGCACGCGCTGACCGCGGGCACGCGCTGACCGCGGGCACGCGCTGACCGCGCCCGCCGGGCGGTCGCGGTCAGCGCGACGGACCGCGTCAGACGAAGATGTCCAGGATCATCACGCAGGCGAAACCGACCACGGAGATGAGCGTCTCCATCACCGACCAGGTCTTGATGGTCTGCCCGACGGTCATCCCGAAGTATTCCTTGACCAGCCAGAAGCCCGCGTCGTTGACGTGCGAGAAGAACAGCGAGCCACAGCCGATGGCCAGCGCGAGCAGCGAGATCTCGGGCTTGTCCAGGGTCGCGGCGAGCGGGGCGACGATGCCCGCGGCGGTGATCGTGGCGACCGTGGCCGAGCCGGTGGCCACCCGGATGCCGACCGCGACCAGGAAGCCGAGCAACAGCGCGGAGATGTTCGCGTCCTTGGCGGCGTCCGCCACCACGTTGCCGACCCCGGCGTCGACCAGCACCTGCTTGAAGCCGCCGCCGGCGGCGACGATGAGCAGGATGCCGGCGATCGGCGGCAGCGAGCCGCCGATGACCGCCGAGGTCTGTGCCCTGTTGAAGCCGGCCCGCTTGCCCAGCGTCCACATGGCCAGCAGGACGCCGGCCAGCAGCGCGACCACCGGGGTGCCGGCGATGTCGAGCGCGTTGCGCAGGCCGGTGTCCTCGGCCAGGGTCAGCTCGCCGACCGCGCGGATCAGCATCAGCACGATGGGCAGCAGAATCGTCAGCACGGCGGGCAGCACGCCGGGGTTGCGCCGGCCGGCCGGCAGGTCGGCGTCGACCGCCTGGTCGGGCTCCCCGGACCCGGCGTTGCCCAGGTCGTCACGGTCCACGAAATCCTGACCGCCCGCCGGCCCGGAACCCGCGGCACGGCTCCCGGAGGCTGCAGCCTGGCTGCCGGAGGCCGCGGACCGGCTGCCGGGGGCCGCAGACTGGCTGTCGGAGGCCGCAGACCGGCTGCCCGACGCCGCGAGCTGGCTGCCGTGGGCCGTCGGCACCAGCTGGCTCGGCACGACCAGCGGCACCCGCTTGGCGATGAAGTTGCCGAAGACCGGACCGGCGATGATCACGGTGGGGATCGCGCAGATCAGGCCGAAGGCGAGGGTGAGGCCGAGGTCCGCGCCGAGGCTGGCGACCGCGACCAGCGGGCCGGGATGCGGCGGGACCAGGCCGTGCAGGACCGACAGGCCGGCCAGCGCCGGGATACCGATCTTGAGCAGCGGTACGTCGGTGCGGTGCGCCACCAGCAGCACGATCGGCACCAGCAGCACGACGCCGACCTCGAAGAACAGCGGCAGGCCGATGAGCGCGGCGACACCCGCCATGGCCCAGGGCAGCGCCGATCCGGAGAACCTCCGGACGATCGTGTTGACGATGCCGTCCGCGCCGCCCGACTCGGCGAGCAGCGCCCCGATCATCGAGCCGAGCGCGATCAGCAGCCCGACGCTGCCGACCGTGCTGCCGACCCCGGTGGTGAAGGACGTGACGGTGGCGTCGGGCGCGGCGCCGGCCACGATCCCGAGCACGGCGGCACCGAGCACCAGGGCCAGGAACGGATGCCATTTGGCCCAGGCGATGAGCAGGACGACGGCCGCGATGCCGAGCACCGCGGCGAGGACGAGTTGGCCTGTTCCGGCGGAGGTGATCGCTTCCGCGGCCAACACAGGGGCAGAGAGCGGGGTCATGCGCGTGCCCCTACCCGATCACAGCGGCCGCCAACCGTCCGCTCAGGTGCCGTTCAGGGCGGCGAGAACCTTCTCCAGCGCGGTCGCCACGCCGCGCGCCTCGGCGGCGCCCATCCGCGAGGTGAAGTGCCGCTCGATGCCGCCGAGATAGACCGGCGCGGCGGCGCGCAGCCGGGCCCGCCCGGCCTCGGTGATCGTCGCGTACGCGGACCGGCCGTCGTCCGGATTGGCCTCGCGGGTGACCAGCCCGGCGCCGGCGAGTTGGTCGACGACGCGGCTGACCCGGGAACGGCTGACCACCGCCACCGCGCCGAGCTCACCCATGCTGAGCCGGCGCCCCGGCGCGGAGTTGAGCTCGAGCAGGACGTCGTACCAGGTCAGGGGCAGCCCGCAGGCCGCCTGGAGCTCGCGGTCGAGTTGCGGCACCAGGGCAGCATGCACCCGCAGCAGGGCGGCCCAGGCCGCCACGGAGGTGTCGCTCATCACCGCAGCCTAGCAACTCTTGTGCGTGCGCACGCATCGGCGCAAGAATGTGCGTGCGCACGCATTCAAATCTGCCGAGGAGGACCACCGTGTCCAAGCTCCTGCACATCTCCGCCTCCCCCCGCGGCGAACGGTCCGAGTCGCTGGCCGTCGCCGCGTCCTTCCTGGACACCTTCCGGGCCGAGCACCCGGACGTGACCGTGGAGACGTACGACCTCTGGGACGGCACCCTGCCCGCCTTCGGCCCGGACGCCGCCGCGGCCAAGATGGCGATCTTCGCCGGCGAGCGGCCGGCGGGCGCCGCGGCGCAGGCCTGGCAGTCCGCCGTCGACGCCTTCCGGCACTTCGACGCCGCCGACCGCTACCTGTTCAGCGTCCCGATGTGGAACGCCGGGATCCCGTACGTGCTCAAGCAGTTCATCGACGTCATCAGCCAGCCCGGCCTGGTCTTCGGCTTCGACCCGGAGCGGGGCTATACCGGCCTGCTGACCGGCAAGAAGGCGGCGGTGATCTACACCAGCGCGGTCTACGGGCCGGATCGCGGGCCCGCCTTCGGCGCCGACTTCCAGGCGCCGTTCCTCACCGGCTGGCTGCACTGGGCGGGCGTCACCGACGTCGGCGAGGTCCACTTCCGGCCCAACCTGGCCACCGCGGACGCCGAGACCGCCCGCGGGTACGCCCACGAGCAGGCCCGCGACCTGGCCAAGCGCTTCGCCTGACCACGAAGCACCGGGCAAGGCGAGCCGCCGGCAGGCCCCCGCCAAGGGGCCTGCCGGCCGGTGTCCACAGTGCCCCGCGCGGTCCAGGACGGCGACCTCGCGCACGGCCTCGGCGATGGCCCGGAAGTCCTTCCTCAGGATCGCGCCGTGGTTGCTGGCCACCTTCGCGGCGAGCCGGATGTTGGGGTTGCGCTCGAACACCGGCGCGAGGCCCGCGCGAATGCGTTCCTGCTCGTCGCCCTTGCTGCCGAGGGAGGTCCCCGAGGCGAGCACATACCGCACCGGGACGGTGATGGCGTCCAGCACGGCGCCCAGCTCACGCTCGCGGCCGAGCTTGCCGAGCTCGATATTGCTGTCCGCCATCTGGTCGGCGGTCATCCGCGGGGTCAGGCCCGTCGGGCGCAGCAGCGGCAGGAACCAGCCCATCCGCCGGAACATCTTCCGGATCCGCCGCTCCATGGCCTCGTCGAGCCAGTCGTAGGGTTGCGCGCCGTCGACCAGGACCGCGCCCAGGGCACGGCCGGGATTCCGGCTGGCCCAGTGCGCCCCGACGTACGCCCCGTAGGACCAGCCCACCAGCAGCGCCCGCTGCACACCCCGGGCCGCGAGAACGGCGTCGACGTCCCGGACGGCGGCCTCGAACGAGTAGTCCGCCGACCGCTTCGACTTCCTGCCGCGGGCCCGCTCGTCGTAGGTGATGTGCCGCCATCCCTCCCCCAGGTCGGCTATGACCCGCCGCCAGTACCCCTGGGTGGCGAACTGGCCGTTGAGGTAGACCACGGGGATGCCGGGACCGCCGGTGTCGGTGACGGCCAGGGCCGTGTCGTCAACCGGCACCATGCCGGTCCACTTCGAACTGATCGAGGAAGTCATGTGTTCCACTCCTTTACAGGCTGCGGGCGGCGATGTCGCCGTGGGACGTGGTGGCGCGGAGGTCGAGTTCGGTCGTGCCGTCGTTCTTGAGGGTGTTGCTGATCCGGCCGTAGCCGGTGCCGGCGTCCAGGGCGGCCGAGACGCCGGCGGCCGCGGCCACGGAGATGTCGCCGGACTGGGTGCGGAGCACGACCGTGCCGCGCACCGCCTCGGCGATCCGGATGTCGCCCCGCGCCGTGCTGATCTCCGCGGGGCCGTTGAGCCGGCCGACCTCGACATCGCCGTCGATCGCGGTGAGGCGGAGGCTCGCGGCCTCGTCGATCTTGATCTGGCGGTAGGCGCCCTCGAACGCGACGTCGCCGAGGCGTCCGACACCGCGGAGCTCGGCGCTGGCGGCCTTGGCCTCGACGCGGGAGCCGGCGGGCAGCTGGACGGTGACCTCCAGGGATCCGGAGGGGCCCAGGAGCTGGTTACCGGTGGCCGGGACCGTGATCCGCAGGACGCCGTCGGCGTAGGCGACGGTGGCCTGCTCGGCGGCCCTGGTGTCGCGGCTCTTGGCGGGGTCGGCGGGCAGGACCTCGACGGTGGTGTCGGCGCGCTCCGCGGCGATGAACTGGACGCGTCCGGCGGGGATGGCCAGGACGGCGGTGATGGGGGTGGGGGTGTCGAACTTCTGCATCGTGTGCTCCCGGGCTCGTTGTTTCTGACACCGGAAACGCTACGTTGCTTTCCAACACGCGGCAACGAGCTTGTTGCATTGAACAGCCATACCAGCAGGTTGACGCGGTGAATTTGTTGCAACGAGTAGGACGTTAACGCAACGATCACCCTTCTGATCGTTGCAATGGATGAGAGGTGAACGCTATGGTGAGCGGGCCGGAGCACCGCCACGAGGAATCACCGAGGAGATCGCGATGCCGGGAGGCAGACTCACCCAGCAGGAACGCCACCAGATCGCGCTGGGGCTGGCCGACAGCCTCCCCTACGCCGAGATCGCCCGGCGCCTCGACCGCCCGACCTCGACCATCACGCGCGAGCTGATGCGCAACGGCGGCCCCACCGGCTACCGCGCCGACCTCGCCCACCGCGCCACCGAGCGCCGCGCCCAACGGCGCCGGCCCGCGTCCGCCCGCGGGGCGGAGTCGGCCCCCCAGCCGCACGGACGCGACGCCGGGGCCGTGGCCGAGTACGAGGACACGCTCACCACTGCCCTGATGGCCTCGGGCCTGACCAAGATGCCGGCCCGGGTGCTGACCTGCCTGTTCACCACCGACGCGGGCAGCCTCACCGCGTCCCAGCTGGCCCAGCGCCTGCAGGTCAGCCCGGGGTCCATCTCCAAGGCGATCGCCTTCCTGGAGGGCCAGAGCCTCGTCCGCCGGGAACGCGACGAACGCCGCCGCGACCGCTACGTCGTCGACGACGAGCTCTTCTACCAGGCGACGATCGCCAGCGCCCGAGCCAACGACCAGCTCGTCGAGACGGCACGCCGGGGCGTCGCCGTCCTCGGCTCCCACACCCGCGCCGCCGCCCGCCTGGAGAACATCGCCCGCTTCCTCGACTTCATCGGCGACAGCATCGCCCGCGCCGCCGAACAGGCCCGCTCTGTCCTGCACACCGGGCCCGAAGCAACCGCGAACGACACCACCCCACCAGGCCCGGGCCACGGATAGCCGGCCGCCTTCTCACCTCAGCCGCGTGCGGAGCCGCGGCTGCGGCTCCGCACGCACGGTGTCGTGCGGTCGCCCTCGCGCTCGGCGGCGTCGATCAGGATTCACCCACCCGCCGAGCGCCCTCAGCCCTGCAGGGCAGTGGCCAGTCCGGCCTTGACGGTGCGGCTGAGGTCGTCCGCGAGGATCTCCGGCCGCCCCGCCGCGACGCCGTCCAGCGCCATCGTCGCCACCAGGGCCGGGTCGATCTTCTGCTCGGCGGGGACGCCCGCCGCCATGTCGGTGTCCATGAAGCCGACGTGCAGCGCGGACACGGCGATCCCCCGCGGCGCGAGCAGGTCGCGCAGCGCGTTGCTCTGCGCCCACTCGGCCGCCTTGGCCGCGCTGTACGCCCCGAACGGGCCCGGGTGCAGCCAGGACAGCACCGACAGCACGTTGAGCACCGCGCCGCCGCCGTTGCGTTCGAGCACCGGCGCGAACGCCCGGGTGACGGCGAGCGTGCCGAAGTAGTGCGTCTCCATCTCCCGGCGGATCTCGTCCAGGTCGCCCGTCAGCAGATCGGCACCCAGGCTGGTGCCGGCGTTGTTGATCACCAGGGTGGCGTCCTCGGCGGTCTTGGCCGCCTGCGCGACCGACTCCGGGTCGGTGATGTCGAGCCGCACCGGGATGACGCCCGGCAGGTCGATGGTCTCGGGGCGCCGGGCGGCCGCGTACACCTTGGCGCCGCGCCGGACGAGTTCGGCGGCGAGGTGCCGGCCGAGGCCGCGGTTGGCGCCGGTGACCAGGGCGACGGAGTTCTCGAGCTGCATGGTGGTTCCTTCCGTTGATGCGATGGAAGGTTAGATTATGCTCGTCATCTAAGAGTGGCAAGCCTTAGATGACGAGCGTCATATAAGATGGTGCCGGAGGTGCGGCATGGCACGGGTGTCCCAGGCACAGGCTCAGCAGAATCGCGAACGGGTGATCGACGAGGCGGCGCGGCTGTTTCGCGAACGCGGCGTCCAGGGGGTCAGCGTGGCCGACCTGATGGCCGCCGCCGGGCTCACCCACGGCGGTTTCTACAAGCGGTTCGCCTCCAAGGAGGCGCTGGTCGCCGAGGCTGTCGGCCGGGCCTTCGGCGACCTGGGCGAACGGCTGGCCGCCCTGGACGAGCGGCACCCCGGCGACCATCCGGCGGCCAGGCGCGAGCTGCTCGACTTCTACTTCTCCGCAGAGCACCGCGACCACGCCGGGCAGGGCTGCCCGGCCACCGCGTTCGGCGGCGACGTGGCCCGCGAGTCGCCGGACAGCCCGGCCCGTGAGCCCTACGCGGACGGGGTGCGCGAGTTCGCCCGCTGGATGGCCGACGACGGCGACGAGGACAACGAGGACGAGGACAACGAGGACGAGGACCTGATGGCGGTCGCGACGATGGCCGGCGCCCTGATGCTGGCCCGGGCGACGGCCGGCACGGCGCTCTCCGACCGCATCCTCGAGGCGGCCCGCCGCTCCCTATGCACCGTGAAGAGCGATCCGTCCTGATGCATATATTTGCACTCGTCCGTTTAGCGAGGAAAGTCGGTTAAGGGAGTAGTGTTCGGCCCGAGGCCGGCTCTCGACCTCCGACCTGTCCCTGGATGACGACCGCTTCGACCAGGGCCCGGACCTGTTGGCGGTCCTAGTGGGTTTTTGCCATGGTCGAACTGCCCGGACTCACGCAGGTCGCCGTCCACCAGGTTGACTTGACCTCAATCATCGAGTCGTTTCAGGACGCGATCGTCGGGACGACCACCGCCGGAATCGTCACCAGCTGCAATCGGGCCGCGGTCGAGCTGTACGGCTACCCCTCGCACGAGCTGATGGGGCGAGACGCCGACATACTGATCCCGCCGGATCACCAGGTGGCGGAGGCCGCGATCCTGTGCCGGGTCGTGGCCGGCGAGCAGGTGGAGGGGCACCACACGCAACGGATCCACCGCGACGGGACATCGCTCGAGCTGTCACTCACCGTCGCGCCGGTCCGGGACCACACCGGCGCGGTCGTCGGGGCGGTCAGCATCACCCAGCGGACCGACGAACCACAGCAAGCCCGCCACGCGGGGGCGCAATCCGCGGGGGCGTACGTCGACGGGTTGAAATACCGGACCCAGGACGACTGGGACCAACAATTTCAGGCCGACATCGAAGCCGAGTACGCGAAGGAACGCGTCCAGGTCCACGAGGCCCAGGACCGGTTCCAGGTCCGGATGGGCGAGGAGCGCGCGCGGGAACGGGTGCAGGTCCAGGCCGCCCAGGACCGGTTCCAGATCGCGATGGGCGACGAACGCGCGAAGGAGCGCGTGCAGGTCTACGAGGCCCAGGACCTGTTCCAGGCCCGGATGGGCGAACAGCGCGCGGAGGAACGGGTACAGGTCCAGGCCGCCCAGGACCGGTTCCAGACCGCGATGGACACCGGGCGGGCCCGGGCCCACCACGACTGGAGCACCCTGCAGTCGCAGCTGCACCAGACTCAGCGCCTCGAAGTCCTGGGCCAGCTCGCCGGTGGGGTCGCCCACGACTTCAACAATCTCCTCGCGGTGATCCTCAACTACGCCGAACTCATCGCCGAGGAACTCGCCGGGCCCGAACCGGCATTGGAATCGGCCGACCATGACATCGCGCAGATCCAACGCGCCGCGGAACGGGCCACCGCCCTGACCCACCAACTGCTCGCCTTCGCCCGCCGCGAGATCGTCCAACCCCAGGTACTGGATATCAACCAGACCGTCACCGACGTGGAGCAGTTCCTGCGCCGCACCATCGGCGCCGACGTGCTGCTCCGCACGGATCTGGCCGAGGACCTGTGGCCGGTGCTGGCCGACGCCGGCCAGATCGAGCAGGTGCTGGTCAACCTCGCCGTGAACGCGCGCGACGCGATGAGCGCGGGTGGCACCCTGAGCATCGACACCGCCAACATCATCATCGCCCCGGCGGAGGCGGGCGCTGCCCAGCAGGTGGGGCGCCACGTCCGGCTACAGGTCAGCGACACCGGCACGGGCATGCCCGCCGATGTCGTCGAACACGCCTTCGAACCGTTCTTCACCACCAAATCCGCGGGCGCCGGCACCGGCCTCGGCCTCTCCACGGTGTACGGGATCGTCGCCCAGGCGGAGGGCACCATCACGATCGAATCGCAGCCCGGCACGGGCACCACCCTCACGATGCTGGTGCCTGTCACCGACGAGGTCGCCCCACCGATCGAAGAGGCCGCACGCTATCACCACACCCCGGCAGGGGAAACGGTGCTGATCGTCGAAGACCAGGACGCGCTTCGCGAGGTCACCGCGCGGATCTTCACCCGCGGCGGCTACCGCGTCATGACCGCCGCGGACGGGCCCGAGGCCATCAGGCGCGCCACCGAGCACGACGGCGACATCCACCTCCTGCTGACCGACGTCGTCATGCCCACCATGCTCGGCAAGGAGGTCTCCGACCGGATCCGCATGATCAAACCAACCGTCGAGGTCATCTTCATGTCCGGATACGCCCAACCCGTCCTGGCCTCGGAGGGCAAACTCGACCGCGACGTCGTCCTCATCGAGAAGCCCTTCACCGCGTCAGGCATCCTCGAGAAGGCCGGGCGAGCACTCAATGCGGTGACCAGGGGACCCGCCCCCACGGAATCGGGCAACCCCGGCTCAGGCGCCTGAATCCGCGGGCCTCAGTCCCGCGGCCCGAGGGGGAGGCCGGCCTGCAGCAGGACCAGCGCCCGATCGAAGTCCTCGAAGTAGCTGATGCCGTGGGCCATGTGCCCGCCGTTCCGGGTCGCGGCGAGCGCCGCGCCGATGACCGCGCCGGCGAGCACCCGGGCGGAGAAGTCGTCGGCCGGCAGCCCGGCACGCTCGGCGACCACCTCGGCGAGCAGTGCGATCGAGTCCGCGAACTGCTGCTGGATGCGCATCCGCAGCTCGGGGACGCTCTGGATCAACTGCTGCCGGCGCCCTTCCTGCTCCCACTGCTCGGCGGTGAGCTGACTGAACAGCTCCCGGACGCTGAGCCGGACGGCCTCGACCGGTGGCACGTCAGCCGGCTGGGCCCGCAGCGCCGTGACCAGCATCGGATCGTAGTCATCGCTGAGGACCACGTCTTCCTTGGTCGGGAAGTACCGGAAGAAGGTGCTCGGGGAGACGTCCGCCGCCGCGGCGATCTGATCGACCGTCGTGGCGGCGTACCCCTGTTCGTCGAAGAGCCGCATCGCATGCTCGCGGATCGCGGCCCGGGTCTTGGCCTTCTTGCGCTCGCGCAGCCCGGTCGGCAGGGACGACGTCATACCACCGATTCTGCCGGTGCTGGCAACGATCCGGGCGGCAGGGTGGCGATCGCCGGCTCCGGCGGCGCCGGGCGGGCCGGCAGGAAGAGCAGCGACAGGACGGCGCCGACCACCGCGACCACGCCGGCGACCAGCAGCGCCCGGTCCATGCCGGCGGTGAACGCGGCGTGCACCGAGCCCAGCAGTACGGGGTCGCCGAGCCGTTCCGCGACGGCGACTCCGGCGGTGGCGCTGTCGCGTACGGCGTCGGCGGCACTGGCGCTCAGCCCGGTGACATCCGCCTGGTCGCGGTACGCGCCGTTGAGCACCGTGCCCAGCACCGTCACCCCGATCGCGCCGCCGACCTGGCGCATCGCCTGGATCAGCCCCGAGCCGACGCCGCTGCGCTCGGGCGAGAGGGCGCCGAGGGCCGCGTTCATGGCGGGCGGCATGGTGAAGCCGAGCCCGAGGCCCGCGACGCTGACCCAGGCGGCCACGTAGCCGTACCCGGTGCCCGGGCCGGTCGCGGCCCCGGCGAACAGGCCCGCCGCCATCAGCACCAGCCCGGCCGTCACGAGGATCTTCGCACCCAGCCGCGGCTCCAGCCGGCCGGCGATCCGGGCGCCCACCAGCAGGCCGCCGATCACCGGCAGCAGGCGCAGGCCGGTGCCGAGCGCGTCGCTGCCGCCGACCGCCTGGAAGAACTGCGGCAGCGCGAAGAGCATCCCGAACATGGCGAAGCTGGCGACCGTGGACAGCACCGAGCCCCAGGTGAAGGCGCGGGAGCCGAACAGCGCGAGATCGACCAGCGGCGCCCGGGCGCGGCGCTGCCAGGCCAGGAAGAGCGCCAGGACGGCGGCTCCGCCCAGCGCGGTGAGCAGGGACCGGGGATCGGTCCAGCCGCGCTCGCCGGCCTCGATGACGCCGTACGTGAGGGCGACCAGGCCGGTCGTGGACAGGATGATCCCGGCCGGGTCGAAGCGGCGGGCCCGGTCACCGTGCGTCTCCGGCACCCAGAGCGCGACCGCGACCACGCCGACCAGCACCATCGGCACGTTGATCAGGAAGACCGAGCCCCACCAGAAGTTGTCCAGCAGCCAGCCGCCGGCCAGCGGCCCGAGCGGGATGCCGAGCGCGCTGGCGGTGACCCAGATGGTCAGGGCCCTGGGCCGCTCGGCCGGGTCGAACAGCACCGTCAGCACGGCCGAGGTCAGCGGCATGATCACGGCGGCGCCCAGCCCCAGGAAGGCGCGGGCGGCGATGAGCTGGCCGGTCGAGGCGGCGTACGCGCAGGCGACCGACGCGGCCCCGAAGACGACCAGCGCGCCGAGCAGCATCCGCTTGCGGCCGAACCGGTCGCCCAGCATGCCGGCGGGCAGCAGGGCGGCGGCCATCACCAGCAGGTAGGCGGTGGTGATCCATTGCAGGTCACCGGTGGTGGCCCGCAGGTCACCGGCGAGGGTGGGCAGCGCGACGCTGAGCACCGTGCTGTCCAGCCCGATGGCGAGGGTGCAGAGGGCGAGCGCCGCGAGCGCCCACCAGCGTAATTTGGAAGTAGCCATGAAATGACAGTAGCACCCAAAAGCTGGTGACTATCAGAATGTGACGTAGGAGATGATCGGGCGGTGAACGACTTCCTCGGCGAGCTCGGCCTGCCCGGCCTGGCGGACGTGCACACCCATTTCCTGCCCGAGCGGATGCAGCGCCGGGTGTGGGCGCACTTCGACGAGGCCGGGCCGCTCATCGGCCGGCCGTGGCCGATCCGCTACCGCGGCACCGAGGCCGAACGGGTGGCCGAGCTGGGCAGGCTCGGCGTGCGGATCTTCTCGGCGCTGGCGTACGCGCACCGCCCCGGGATGGCCGCCGACCTCAACACCTGGACGCTCGACTTCGCCGCCCGCACGCCGGGCTGCCTGCCCAGCGCGACGTTCTTCCCGGAGCCGTCCGCGACCGCCGACGTCCGCGCGGCCCTGGGCCGCGGCGCCCGGATCTTCAAGCTGCACCTGCAGGTCGGCGGCTTCGACCCGCGCGACGACCTGCTGGACGAGGCCTGGGGGCTGCTCGCCGAGACCGGCAGCCCGGTCGTCGTGCACGCCGGTTCCGGCCCGGTCCCCGCCGACTTCACCGGGCCCGGCCCGATCGGCGAGGTGCTCGCCCGCCATCCGCGGCTGACCATGATCACCGCCCATCTCGGCGGGCCGGAATACACCGGCTTCCTGGAGCTGGCCGAGCGCTACGAACGGGTCGGCCTGGACACCACCATGGCGTTCACCGACTTCTTCGAGCAGCTCGCGCCGTACCCGCCCGCGCTGCTCCCCCGGCTGCGCGAGCTGGGACTGGCGGGCAAGGTGCTGCTGGGCAGCGACTTCCCGAACATCCCCTACCCGTACGCCCACCAGTTGGCGGCCCTGCGCCGGCTGGAGCTGGGCGACGACTGGCTGCGCGCGGTCTGCTGGCACAACGCCACCCGGCTTTTTGGTATCGAACAGCCGTAGCCGCCCACCTGACGTGCGCGGCTGTGTCACGATCAACATCGATCAAGCCCCACGAGACGAGGTGTGCCATGAAGAAGGCCGTCGGCTGGATCGTGCTCATCCTGGTCATCTACTACATCGGCACGAACCCCGGCCCCGCGGCGGACATCGCCGACGGCATCGGTGACGGCATCGCCGAGGTCTTCCGGAACATCGGGGTGTTCTTCTCCGACCTGGCGACCTGAGCTAACCCGCGGCGGAAACCCATGCAAGATCGCGACTTGAGCTCACCCGCGGCCGTGCACGTCGTCTGCGTGGGCCTGGCCACCGTGGATCTTGTGCAGCGCGTCGAGCGGCCGCCCGGGGTGGACGCCAAGGCCGAGGCGCTGACCGCCGAGGTGGCCGCGGGCGGGCCGGCCACCAACGCCGCGATCACCGCGGCCGCGCTGGGCGCCACGGTCACCCTGGTCACCGCGGTCGGCGCGCATCCGCTGGGCGGCCTGATCCGGGCCGACGCCGAAACGTACGGGGTGACCCTGCTCGACGCGACGCCGCTGGCCCGGACGATGCCACCGGTCTCGGCCGTCACGGTGCTGGACGCGACCGGCGAGCGCACGATCGTCAGCCGCAACGCCCGCGGGCTCGAGGTCGCCGTACCGCCGGGCCTGTCCGAGGTGCTCGCCACCGCCGACGTGGTCCTGGCCGACGGGCACCATCCGCTGCTGGCCCGGGCCGCCGCGGCCAGCGGCCGGCCGCTACTGCTCGACGCGGGCAGCTGGCGGCCGGTCTTCGCGGAGCTGCTGCCGCTCGCCGACGTCGTGGCCTGCTCGGCGGCGTTCCGCCCGCCCGGCACCGCCGGAGTCCGCGACGCCCTGCGGGCCGCCGGGGTGCGGCGCGGGGCGATCACCCACGGGCCGGAACCGGTCAGCTGGTGGTCCGGCGACGAGCACGGCGAGGTGGCGGTGCCGCGGGTCGCGGCGGTGGACACGGCCGGCGCCGGCGACGTCTTCCACGGCGCGCTGGCGGTCGCGCTGGGCCGCGGCGAGGACCTGGTCCCGGCGCTGACCTACGCGGTGGGCATCGCCGGGATCCGGGTCCGGCACGCCGGTCCGCGCGCCTGGCTGGGTGTCTTGCAGTTGTAACACCGCTCGCCAAGGATGAGCGGGTGCTCTTAGGACGGACAACGGAAACCGCGGTCCTGACCCGCCTGCTGGACGAGGCGACGAACGGGCACGGCGGCGCCCTGGTGCTGCGGGGTGCCGCCGGGGTGGGCAAGACGGCCCTGCTCGATCACACCGCCGGGCAGGCCCGGTCGCGGGGCATCCGGGTGCTCGGCACCAGCGGCGTGCAGGCGGAGGTGCACATCCCGTACGCGGGCCTGCACCGGCTGGCGCGCGGCGGTGACGCGCCGATGCCCGCCCTGGCCACGGTTCTCGACGCCGCCGACACCCAGCCCTACCGGGCGGCCATGGTCCTGCTCGACCTGCTCGGCGCCGCGGACGAGCCCACGCTGGTCGCGGTGGAGGACGCCGGCTGGCTCGACCCGGCGTCGTGGGAGGCGCTGACCTTCACCGCCCGGCGGCTGGGCGCCGACCGGGTGGCCATGGTGCTGACCACCCGCGACGGCGAGGACGTCGACCGGCGCCTGACCGTGGCCGGCCTGCCCGAGCTGCGGCTCGAACCGCTGCCCGCGGCGGATTCCGGCGCGCTGCTGGACAGGGTGGCGCCCGGCCTGGTGACGGCGCTGCGCGAGCGGGTGCTCGCCGAGTCCATGGGCAATCCGCTGGGCCTGGTCGAGCTCGGCACGACGGCGGCGCGGTCCGGCGCGGCCGCGCTGCTGCCGGCCCGGCTGCCGTTGAGCACCCGGGTCGAACGGATCTTCACGGCGCTGGTCGGCGAGCTGCCCGTGCCGACCCGCTCGCTGCTGCTGGTCGCGGCGCTGGACGACGGCGACGACCTGGCCGAGGTGCTGGCCGCCGCGAACCTGGTGGAGCGGCAGCCGGTCGGCCCGGCCGACGTCGAGCCCGCCGCGGCGGCCGGCCTGGTCAGCGTCGACGACCGGCAGCGGCTCCGGTTCCGGCACCCGCTGCTGCGCTCCGCCCTGCGCCAGTCCGCTTCCCTGGCCCAGCGCCGGCGGGTGCACGCCGGGCTCGCCGGCGTGGTCAGCGACGACCCCCGCCGGCAGGTCTGGCACCGGGCGGCGGCCGCGGAGCGGCCCGACGAGGCCCTGGCCGCGCAGCTGACCGAGGCGGCCGCCCGGGCCGGGCAGCACCAGGCGGTGGGGGTGGCCCTCGCCGCGCTGGAGAAGGCCGTCCAGCTGAGCGAGGATCCGCGCGAACGCGGCCGCCGGCTGCTGTCGGCGGCCCAGGTGACCGCGGAGCAGGGCGATGTGGAGGGCGCCCGGCGGCTGCTGGCCGAGGTTGTGGTCGAGCAGCTACGGCCGGCCGACCAGGCCTGGCTGTCCTATCTGCACGAGCAGTACGCGGTCACCGGCTGGTCCGGCAACACCCGGCTGGACGTCTACGCCGAGCTCATCGACACCCTCAACTCCGACGGCGACGCGCGGCGGGCGCTGGACGGGCTGATCGCGATGAGCCTGCGCTTCTACTGGTCCAACCCGCAGCCGCGGACCGTCCAGTTGTACCTGACCGTGGCCGACCGACTCGACGTGGCCAAGGACGATCCCGGCCTGATCGCCACCGTGGCGATGATCGCGCCGATCGAACGCGGCGCGGCATCGCTCGAGCGGATGACGGAGGTGCAGAGCCGGTTCGACCTGAGCCCCGCGGAACTGCAACTGCTGGGCCTCGCGGCCGGCGGGATCGGGGCGCTGGACATGTCCGCGAGGTTCTACGCGGCGGCGGTGGCCGGCGTCCGAGCGCAGGGCCGGATCGGCACGCTGGCCCAGCTGCTGACCAGTCAGGCGTTCACCGCGGCCAGCCTCGGCGACACCCGGGTGGCCGGCCCGGCCGCCGCCGAGGCCGCCGCGCTGGCCCGGGAGACCGACCAGCGGATGTGGGCGCTGACGGCCCGGCTGATGCTGGGGTACGCCGATGCCCTGCGCGGGGACACCGGCTCCGCCCGGGAGTCGGCCGAGGCCGGCGAGACCGTGCTGCTGCCCGGCGGGATGTTGCCCATGCTGGCGCTGGTCCAGACGATCCGCGGGGTGGCCGCGCTGGCGGACGGGCGCCCCGAGGACGCGTACCGGGAACTTCACCGGATCTACGACCCGGAGGATCTCTCCTACCACGCGTTCCTGCGCTTCGTGGTCTTCGGCCACCTCGCCGAGGCCGCGGTCTGGAGCGGCGCGACCGCTGAGCTGCGTGAGCTCGCGGCCCGGCTCTCCCCGGTCGCCGCCGAATGCGGCTCCCCTGCCCTGACGGTCGCGCTCGGCTTCGCCACGGCCGTGCTGGCCGACGACGACGCCGGCTACCGCGCCGCGCTGGCCGCCGACCTGTCCGGCTGGCCGTTCCAGCGGGCCCGGCTGCAGCACGCCTACGGCGGCTGGCTGCGCCGCCGGCGCCGGATCGCGGAGTCCCGGCCGCTGCTGCGCGCGGCGGCGGCCACCTTCGACGCGCTGGGGGCGAGCCCGTGGGCGGAGCGGGCCCGGGGTGAGCTGCGGGCCTCCGGTGAGTCCCTGCGCCGCCCGATCGACGCCGGCGCCGTGCTGACCCCGCAGGAGCTGCAGATCGCCCGGCTGGCGGCGGACGGGCTCAGCAACCGCGACATCGCGGAGCGGCTGTTCCTGTCGCCGCGCACCGTGACCACCCACCTCTACCGGATCTACCCCAAGGTCGGCGTCGCCTCCCGCGGCGAGCTGGCGCGCGTCCTCACCGAAACACCCACCCCGTAGCCGGCCCGTTCCGCGTCCCTTGGAATAGATCCAGCTAGGCGCCGGGGACCGGCCCGACGCTGTCCAGCACGACGGCCAGTTTCGGCAGCTCGGCGGCCCAGGACGGCGCCGGCGCCCGCCACTCGACGAGGTAGGTGTGGCCTTCGGCGGTCAGGACCCGCCGCAGCCCGTGCATCGGCCCGCGGCGCGGGTCGCGGAACGTGTATTCCCAGACCGCGTTGGGTGGCTCCGGCAGCGCCTCCATCCGCAGCCGCCGTACGCCGTGAGCCGCACGCCGTTCTCCTCGGTGATGAGCGCCGCGACGACGTCGCGCGGCGGCGCGGCCCACCGGCTGATCCGCAGGCTCGGCCAGCCCGGCGGGGCATGGAACTCCAGCGCACCGGCGGTGTCCCGGCTGCGCCGCCAGGCGCCCGGCACGGCCACCCGGAACTCCTCGCCCTCGTTCCACCACCGGTAGCCCCGCGGCAGCACGAGCGGGGCCGGCGGCGACGGGGACGCCGCGACCCCGGGCAGGCCACCGGCCCAGCCACCGTGCCGGGTGTCCGCCGCCCCGCCGCCGAGCGCGGCGACGACGGCGAGCACCGTGGCCAGCGCCGCCATCCGGCTGACGAGCGGCCGGACCCGCGACCGGGGCACGGCTTCGGGGGCCGGCGGACGGGCGGCGGCCCTGGCGGCGACCACCTCGCGGGTAGGCAGCGCCGGTTGCCGCAGGACGCGCAGGAGCCGGCCTTCCACTTCGGACGGTGACAGCCGGTCGGCGGGCTCATGGCGCAGCAAGCCCGCCAGCACGCCGGCGAGCGGGCCCGCCTGCCGCGGCGCTTCCGGCGCGCCCTCGGCGACGGCCTTGAGGGTCTCCGCGACGGTCTCCCGGACGTACGGCGGACGGCCCTCCACCGCGTGGTAGAGCGTCGCGCCCAGCGACCAGAGGTCGGCCTGCGGGGTGGAGACGCCGCCGGACAGCCGTTCCGGCGCGATGTACTTCGGGGAGCCGAGCACGATCCCGGCCTCGCTCAGCGCGCGGACGCCCTCGTCGGTGACGGCGGGCCCGAAGTCGGCCAGCACGATCCGCCCGTTGTCGCCGATGAGCACGTTCGCGGGTTTGACGTCCAGATGCAGCACGCCGACGTCACGCGCGGCGTTCAGGCCGTTCAGCACGGCGAGGCCGACGGCCGCGACCCGGGCCGGCGGCAGCGGACCGAGCTCCTGGATGACCTGCAGCAGCGAGCGGGACGCGACGTATTCCATCACGATCCACGGCTCCTCCTCGCCCGGCAGCAGGTCGAGGACCCGGACCACGTTGGGGTGGACGATCCGGGCGAACGCGCACGCCTCCCGCACCGTCAGACCGCGGACCAGCCGCCGCTGGGCGGCGCTGAGCCCGTCGGGCAGCGCACATTTCTTGATCGCGACCTGACGGCCGAGCGTCTCGTCGATGGCCAGCCACACCCGGCCCAGGCCCCCGACGGCGAGGGTGCGCAGGAGTCGGTAGCGGCCGGCCACCAGTTGTCCTTCCGGCGCCATCCCGTCACCTCGGACGTTTACTTAGGTCAGCAGCACCCTGACGATACTCGATGGGGTCCCCTTTTCCGGTGTCTCCTTGCGCGGATTTCGGGTGATTCGACGGTGTCCACAAGGGTGGAGAGGATCTCCGCTCGGGGGACTCAACCGTCATCGATGCAAGCGTATGGTGTCTGCGATGTCACCAACGGCAACCATCCGGTTGTTCGTGGTCACCGGCCGGCCGGCCCGCTCCCGGTGCACAGCGGTTGCGGCACGCACCGGCCGGGCGATGAGGATGCTGGGCGATGAGGCGCATGCAGAGACGCAGACTTGGTCATCACTGGTGGTCGCTCCCGACGCTCGGCGTCGGGCTGGCCGCGGTCCTCGCGGCCGGGCCGGCCGCGGTCGCCACGCACCGCCAGGCGATCCCGGCCCCGGCCGGGCACGACCCGGCCCGGCATCTGGGCGCGCCGGTCGACCTGTCCCGCGCCACCGCCGCTGACCTGGCCGTACGCCTGCAGGCGCTGCTCGGCCAGCACTCCATGCTGGCCGCCGACCTGATGCGCAGCCGGATCCGCGGCGACGACAACTTCGTGCAGGCCGCCGACGCCGCGCTCGGCGAGAACACCACCGCCATGACCGACCTGATCGGGCGGCTCTTCGGCAGCGCCACGGCGAAGAAGTTCGGGCCGATGTGGTCCGAGCACGTGGTGGAACTGGTCGCGTACGCCGCGGCCGTGGCCGATCAGGACACCGCCGCCCTGGCGCACGCCCGCGAGGAGCTGATCGAGTACGAGGAGGAGCTCGCCGACTTCTTCGCCGGGGCGTCGCACGGCCGGCTGTCCTCGGCGGCGGCCCGCAGCGCGATCCTCATGCATGTCAATCATCTGACAATGCAGGCCGACGCGTACGCGGCGCGTGACTACGCCACCGCCGACCGGCTGTACCGCGACAGCTACCAGCACACGTACGACCTCGGTCTGACCCTGGCGTTCGCGCTGCTGCCGGCGCGCGACCGCGCCACCCTGCGGGAGCCGATCTGGCGGCTGCGGTCCCAGCTCGGCAAGCTGCTCGCCGAGCACGCCGTGCTGGTGGAGGACGTGACCAGGGCCGCGGTCACGAACACCCCCGACTTCGACGCCGCCGCGGAGATGATCAACGGCAACACCCGCGATCTGGCGGCCGCGATCGACACCCTGTTCGGCGCGCCGGTCGCGAAACGGTTCCAGGCGCTGTGGGCGCCGCACGTCGAGCAACTCGTGGCGTACTCGGGCGCGACCGCGGCGGCACAACCCGCCCGGCAGCAACAGGCCCGGGCCGCGCTGCAGGAGTTCGAGCGGGGCCTGGCGGCGCTGCTCGCCCCGGCGACCGGCGGGCGGATGACGCCGGCCGGCCTGTCCTCGGCGCTGCACGAGCACGACCTGCTGCTGCTGCACCACGCCGACGCGTACGCCGCCAAGGACTACCGGGGCGCCCAGGACATCGCCGACCAGACGTACGAGCACATGTTCGTGCTCGCCCGCCGGCTCGCCGACGGGTTCGGCGCCGAGGTCGCGGCGCGCCTGCCGCGCGGCGGCCCGGAGACCGGCCGGGGCGGGCTCGCCGACGTCGTCGAGAACCGCTGACATGCGGGCGTACGCCCGCCTCGGGTCTCTCGCGGCCGTGACGCTGGCGGTGGTCACGGCGCTGGCCGGCGCCCAGCCGCAGGCCGCCGGCCGGCCCAAAGTCGGCGTCGCGCCAGCCGCCAGCGCACCGGCCGATCGCACGCCGATGGTGGCGGACGCCTTCCGGTCGGCGCGCACCTATCAGGCGGTGGCCGCGCCGGTCCGGCTGCGGATCGGGGCGCTGCACGTCGACGGCGAGGTGCAGCGCCTCGGCCTGCGCGCCGACGGGACCGTCGCGGTGCCGAAGCGAACGGACGTCGCCGGCTGGTACGAGCTCGGCCCGCGGCCGGGCCAGCCCGGCCCCGCGGTGATCCTCGGCCACGTCGACTCCCGCACCGGGCCGGGAATCTTCGTCAACCTGCGCACCGTGCGGCGCGGCACGCTGGTCCGCGTCGATCGCGCGGACGGCAGCACGGTGATGTTCCGGGTGCGCGAGGTGTCGCAGGTGTCCAAGACCAGCTTCCCCACCGACCTGGTGTACGCACCCACCCTGGATCCCACCCTCCGGCTGGTCACCTGCGGCGGAAGCTTCGACCGCGCACGAGGAAGTTACCGGGACAATGTCATCGTGTTCGCGGATCAGATCTGAGCGCCGGCGGGCGTGGGCCGCGGCGCTGTGCGCGCTGATCGCGGTCCAGGTCCCCGGCACCGCGGCGGCGGCCGCGCCGGCCCCGCTGCCGGCCCCGCTGCCGGTGACCGCCGTCCTGGTCAGCGGCGCGCGGACCACGCTGGTCGTCGACCTGAGCGCGAGCACCCGGCCGGGCCGCCGCAGCGTCACCGTGACCCGCGACGGCGCGGCGCAGCAGGCGAAACTGGTCCCGGTCGTGGCCGACGGCCTCGCGGTCGCGCTGGTCGTCGACACCTCGGCGGCCGGCGCGGCGACGCTGCCGGCGTGGCTCAGCGCCGCGGCCCGGTTCATCCTGGAGGCGCCGGCGTCCACCGAGGCGGTCGTGATCGCCGATTCCGCGCCCGCTGCGGTGACCATCGGACCGCTCCGCGGGCCGACCGGCGTCGTCCGCGCGCTCACGTCCGTGCGCGCCCGCGGCGAACGCGACACTTCCGCGGCGCTGGGCCTGGCGGTGCGGCAGTTCCCGGGCACCGCGGCCGGCCGGCGGGTGGTGGTGCTGTACACGACCGGCGCCGACGCGGGCGGGGAGGGCGCCCGGGCCCTCGCCAGCCGGTTCCGGGCGAGCGGGACGATCCTGGTGGTGGTCGGAACCGTCACGGACAGCCCCTACTGGGCCAGCGTGGCGGCGGCGACCGGGGGCTTCTTCGCACCCTCGGGTGATCCCGTCGTCATCCCCGCCCTGGATCAGGTGAAGACCACGCTCAACGGCCGGTACCTCGTCCAGTTCCCGACCCCGCCGGTGCTGCCGTCGCGGGTGTCCGTGCGGATCGACACCGGCGACCTCACCCTGACCGGCGACGCGATCGTGGCGGCGGCCCCGGCGGCCGCGGCGCGCGACACGGCGGATCGCTCGCGGATCCGGGCCGCAGTGGTGCCCGGGCTCGCCGTCGCCGGCCTGGCTGCGCTGGTCATCGCGGCCGTCCTGCTGCGGCGACGACGGGCGCGGCCGCTGCCCGCCGCAGCACCCGACGGGTACGCCGCGGACCCGCCGCCGCAGTGGGTGGTGCGGGGACGGGCCGCGGTGCCCGGGGTGGCGCCCGGCGAGCTGCCCGGGGTGGTGCCCGGCACGATGCCGGGGGTGGTGGCGCGCGGCCGGGCCGCCGTGCCGGAGACCTCTCGGGCCTCGCCGGAGTGACCGGGCACACGGGACGTTACGTAGTCCTACGTACGCGAGGCGCATAGCCCCGTTCCTACGGTGAAAAGCGTGACGATAACCCGCACGTTCCGTATTGGCAGCGCTCCCACGGCGCTGCGGCCGTACCCGATCAAGGGAGTCTCCTGATGCCGTACGTGACCGCCGCCGACGGTGCCCGGATCTTCTACAAGGACTGGGGCGCCGGGCGCCCGGTCCTGCTCAGCCACGGCTGGCCGCTCAACTCCGACAGCTGGGAGGCCCAGGCGCTGTTCCTGGCCGAAAACGGCTTCCGGGTCATCGCGCACGACCGGCGCGGGCATGGCCGGTCCACCCAGACCTGGGACGGCAACGAGATGGACACCTACGCCGACGACCTGGCGGCCGTGATCGACACGCTGGACCTGCGCGATGCCACCCTGGTCGGCTTCTCCACCGGCGGTGGCGAGGTGGCCCGCTACGTGGGCCGGCACGGCACTTCCCGGGTGGCGCAGGTCGTGCTCGTCTCGGCCGTGCCGCCGTTCATGCTGCGGACGCCGGACAATCCGGGTGGCGTACCGGGCGAGGTCTTCGACGGGATCCGGGCGGGCTCGCTCGCGGACCGCTCCCAGCAGTACCACGACCTGGCGGACGGGCCGTTCTTCGGCAACAACCGGCCCGGCGCCGACATCTCGCGGGGCATCCGGGACGCCTTCTGGCTGCAGGGCATGGCGGCGGGGCACCGCAACGCGTACGAGTGCATCGCCGCGTTCTCGGCCACCGACTTCCGGCCCGACCTGGACGCCATCGACGTACCCACGCTGGTCATCCACGGCGACGACGATCAGGTCGTTCCGTTCGCTGTGGGTGGCGAGGCCTCCGCCGCGCGCATCAAGAACGCCCGGCTGCTCGTGTACCCCGGGGCACCGCACGGCATCACCGACACCCACAAGGAACAGCTCGGACGCGACCTGCTCGACTTCCTGTCCGGAAAGGACGCCTGACATGGCACCCGACACCATCGTGCTCGTCCATGGATTCTGGGTCACCCCGCGCAGCTGGGAGCACTGGATCAGCCACTACGAGAGCAAGGGCCTGCGGGTCGTCGCGCCCTCGTACCCCGGCTACGAGGTCGAGGTGGAGGCGCTCAACGCCGACCCCACGCCGATCCTGAACTCCACCGTCCCGCAGATCATCAGCCACTACGAGAGCGTCATCCGCGAGCTGGACACGCCACCGATCATCATCGGCCACTCGGCCGGCGGCGCGTTCACCCAGATCCTGCTCGACCACGGCTTCGGCGCGGCCGGCGTGGCGATGAACTCGGCGCCCACCGAGGGCGTCCGGGTGGTGCCGCTGTCGCAGGTGAAGTCGACGTTCCCGGTGCTCAAGAGCCCGGCGAACCGGCACAAGGTGGTGCCGCTGACCTTCGAGGAGTGGCAGTACGCCTTCACCAACACCTTCACCGAGGAGGAGGGCCGGGCGCTCTGGCAGCGCTACGCCATCCCGGCCAACGGCGGCATCCTGTGGGGCAGCGTGCTGGCCAACTTCCAGCCCGGTCACCAGGACACCTGGGTCGACTACCACAACGACGACCGGGCACCGCTGCTGTTCGTCTCCGGCTCGGAGGACCACATCATGCCGCCGGCCATCCAGGAGTCGAACTGCAAGCACTACAAGTCCAACACCATCACCGAACGCCGGGAGTACGAGGGCTACGCCCACCTGCTGCCGGCCCAGAAGGGCTGGGAACAGATCGCCGACGAGGTCCTCGACTGGGCCCTGCAGCACGCCCGATGAGTGAGGCGCGGATCACCCACGTCGGCGGTCCGACCACGCTGATCGAGGTGGGCGGCTGGCGGATCCTCACCGATCCGACGTTCGACGCCCCCGGCCGGACCTACAAGTTCGGCTGGGGCACGGCGTCGCGCAAGCTGACCGGCCCGGCGGTGCCGGCGGAGTCGCTCGGCGGCATCGATCTGGTGCTGCTGACCCACGACCACCACGCCGACAACCTGGACGACACCGGCCGCGCGCTGCTGCCGGCCGCGGGCCAGGTCGTCACCACGGTCGCCGGCGGTCGCCGGCTCGGCGCGCCGGCCACCGGGCTCGGGCCCTGGCAGCGCACCGAGCTGACCTCGGCGGGCCGCCCGACGATCGAGATCACGGCGACGCCGTGCCGGCACGGCCCGCCGCTGAGCCGGCCGGTGGCCGGCGAGGTGACCGGCTTCGTGCTGCGCTGGGAGGGCCAGCAGCACGGCCCGCTGTGGATCACCGGCGACACAGTGCTCTACCCCGGCGTACGGCAGGTGGCCGAGCGGTTCACCATCGGCACCACGGTGCTGCACCTGGGCGCGGTGCGGTTCGGCCTGACCGGCCCGCTGCGCTACACGATGACCGCGGCCGACGGTGCCGAGCTGTGCGCCCTGGTCCGGGCCCACACGGTCGTGCCGGTGCACTACGAGGGCTGGGGCCACTTCAGCGAGGGCCGGGAGGCGGTCGAGGCCGCCTTCGCCGCGGCTCCGGGCCCGGTCCGCCAGAGCCTGCACTGGCTCACCCCGGGCACGGCCACGGCCCTCACGGTCTGACCGAAACCCGGCGGCGGCTGCCCACCGCCGCCGGGTGTGCCGTCGCCGGCCCGCATCCGGCCGGCGGTTCGCGGGTGAAACGCCGGCCGACCGGGCAGGATCGACGGTGTGGTGACGTATCCGGGATCCGGCCGGCCGGCGCGCAAGCCCTGCGCCCGGTGCGGGCATCCGACCCGCGTCGACCGGATGGTCCACGGCTTCGGCGTCGACTGCGCCGCGAAGCTGGGGCTGATCGTCGCCACGCCGCGGCTGCGGGTGGACGACCAGACCGGCACGGATCTGCTGGACCTGCTGGCCGAGGAGCCGGAGGACTGCTGCGACGGCTGGGACCGCTGATCCCCGGACCGCTGATCCCGGCTGGCCGCCGCCGTACACAATGGAGATCGTGAGCGACGCTGAGGATCGGGTACGGCGGGCGTTCGCGTCCGGCGACAAGGTGGTTTTCGACGCCGGGGACGAGGTGCCCGCCGCCCTGCTCGCCGAGCTGCTGCTGTCCGCCCAGGTGCCCGGCCGCGGGTTGTGGATCAGCGGCGCCACCGTCACGGGCCTGCTGGATCTCCAGTTCGCCGAGGTGCCCCACGCGATCCGGCTGGAGGAGTGCGACCTCGCCGAGCCGCCCAACCTGTCCTGGGCGACGCTGCGGTTCGTCAGCTTCACCGGTTCCCGGCTGCCCGGCCTGCACGCCTCCGCCGCGACCGTCAACGGCGACCTGTCGCTGCGCGGCTGCACGGTGGGCGGCGAGATCAAGCTGTACGGGGCGAAGATCGCGGGCAGCCTGCGGATGCGGAAGATCCGGGTGCGCAACGCGGCCGGGCCCGCCGTCATGGCCGACCACTGCACGGTCGGCGGCGACCTGTCGGGCAACCACGGCGAGTTCGACGGCCCGGTGCACATCTATCACGCCCGCTGCGCCGGCGGCGTCGAGTTCGACGACGCCCGGATCACCGCGCCCGGCCGGGTCGCGCTCGCCGCCGACAGCGTGATCATCGACAGTGCCCTGTTCGCCCGCCGCTGCCGGATCGAGGGCGAGGTCCGGCTCCGCCACGCCCGGATCAGCGACGCCCTGGTGCTGTCCGGCTCGGTGCTGCACAACCCCGGAGCGGTCGCGCTCCGGCTGGACCGGGCCACCGTCGAGGGCGGGCTGTTCCTGAGCCGCGGCCTGGTGGCGCACGGCGAGGTCCGGGCGGTGAGCGCGCGGATCGGCCGGACGGTCGCCCTGGGCGACGCGGAGTTCGTGACGCCCGGTGGTGTCGCGCTGCGCCTCGACGCGGCTGTCGTCGACGGCGTGCTCGACGGCGGTGACAACCTGCGGGTCCGTGGCGAGTTCCGGATGGAGGACGCCACCGTGCACGGCCCGGTCCGGTTGCGGGGCGCCGACCTGGACAACCCGGGCGGCGTGGCGCTCAACGCCATCGGCGTGCGCGCGCACTCGACGTTCCACTGCTGCGACGGCTTCCGGGCCACCGGCGCGCTGCGCTTCGCCAACGTCGTCGTCGGCAGCAAGCTGTGCTTCGACGGCGCGGCGCTCGACGCGCCCGGCGGCGAAGCGCTGAGCTGCTGGCGGGCGCAGGCGGCGGAGCTGACGCTGTGCTGGGTGCGTACCCCGGCCGGCCGGGTCGATCTCCGCCATGCGCGGATCGGGGTGCTGCGCGACGACCCGGCGGCCTGGCCGGAGCGGATCGACCTGGACGGCCTGACGTACGAGATCCTGGAGCCGCAGACCGACGCCGCGCAGCGCATCGACTGGCTGGCGCGGGACCCGGACGGCCACCACCGGCAGCCGTACGAGCAACTGGCCACCGTGCTGCGCGGGCAGGGCAAGGGCGACCAGGCCCGGCTCGTGCTGCTGGCCCGGCAGCGCCGCGACACCGCCGGGGCGGCCGTCCTCACCAAGCTGTGGGGCCTGCTGCAGGACGTCACCGTCGGGTACGGCTACCGTCCGCAGCGCGCCGCCGCCCTGTTCGCGGGCCTGCTCGTGGCGGGCGCGGTGGTCTTCGGCCTGCACCCGCCGGCCGCCGGGGAACCGGCCAAGGCGCCGCCGTTCAACGCCCTGGTCTACACGCTCGACCTGCTGCTGCCGGTGATGGATTTCGGGCAGCAGAACGCCTTCGTGCCCAGGGGCGGCTACCAGTGGATCTCGTACTTCTTCATCGTCGCCGGCCTGGTCCTGGCGACCACGATCGCGGCGGGCCTGTCCCGGTCGCTGCGCCGCACCTGAGCCGCTTGAAGCGGGCCGGGTCAGCGGAAGCGGCGGAAGAAGGTGCGCACGTCCCGGACCAGTAGGTCGGGCACCTCCATCGCGGCGAAGTGCCCACCCCGGTCGAACTCCGACCAGTGCACGATGGCGTTGCCGCGCTCGGCGTACCGGCGGATGGCGACGTCCTCGGCGAACACCGCGACGCCGGTGGGGACCTCGCTGGGGGTCGGCCAGTTCTGGGTGTGCGTGCTCTCGTAGTAGAGGTTCGCGGCGGAGCCGGCGGTGCCGGTCAGCCAGTACAGCATGACGTTGGTGAGCATCCGGTCCCGGTCGACCGATTGTTCGGGCAGGTCACCGTCGGTCCATTCCTTGAACTTCTCGACGATCCAGGCCAGTTGCCCGGCCGGCGAGTCGACCAGCGCGTGCGCGAGGGTCTGCGGACGGGTCGCCTGGATCTGGAAGTAGCCGTTGCCCTCGGCCAGGAACGATTTCATCCGGGCCAGGCGCGTCCGTTCCGCGTCGGTGAACGTGGCCAGCTCGGCCTCGTCGACATCGCCGAACGGGATGAAGCCCACGGTGGCGGCGTTGACGTGCACGCCGACGACGTGCTGCGGGTCGACCCGGGCGAGGTCCGGCGCGACGAACGCGCCGAAGTCGCCGCCCTGCGCGCCGTACCGCTCGTAGCCGAGGCGGCGCATCAGCTCCGCGAACGCGGTCGCGATGCGCCGGCTGTCCCAGCCCGGACCGGACAGCGGCCCGGAGAACCCGAATCCGGGCAGCGACGGGATCACCACATCGAACGCGTCGGCCGGATCGCCGCCGTGCGCCCGCGGGTCGGTCAACGGACCGATCACGTCGAGGAACTCCACGATCGAGCCCGGCCAGCCGTGCGCCAGCAGCAGCGGAAGCGCGCCAGGTTCGGCGGCTCTCACGTGGACGAAGTGCAGCCGCTGCCCGTCGACGTCCGTGACGTATTGCGGGTGGGCGTTGAGCTCGGCCTCGTGGGTGCGCCAGTCGTACGTGGTGGCCCAGTGTTCGGTCAGTTCCCGCAGATAGCCGACCGGCACGCCGCGTTCCCATGCCGCGCCGGGCAGTTGCCCGCCCCACCGGGTGCGCGTGAGGCGCTGGCGCAGGTCGTCCAGGTCGGTCTGGGGAATGTCGATGCGGAACTCGGTGATCGCTGTCATGAACCCAAGCTAACGCCTATTGCGGACACTTTCCGTCCTCAATGTCGTCCGCCCACGGCCTCGTCTCACCTAGTTTGAATGACCCTCCTGCTCCATGATCACCAGCCGGAATCCGGGACCGCGGTCAGTCGCAGATGAGCAGCAGGCCGCCGGCCACCCAGCAGGAGCCGACGATGGCAGTGAGAACGGCGGCAACCGCGCGGATAGTGCCGTTCAGGCGGCCGCGGTTGCGCCAGGTGATCGGGAGGACCTGCTCCATGATCACCAGTACGATCCAGCCGAGCATGACCACCGGGAAATAGAAGTCCCACAGCTGGTTCGAGAACGCACTCGCGCTCCCCGCCGACAGGTAGTTCGGGCAGCCCTCGACCGCGGTGACCGGTTGCAGGACCAACAGCAGGACGACGATGCCCAGGGCACCGACGAGCAGAGCCCACAGCCCGCTCAGGAGAGACGGCCGCCCATGATCATCGTTCACCGCCGCCACAGTAGAGGCGCGGCGCCAACGGAGGGTGGCGGCCTAACGCCTGGGGCGTGCCCAGGTCGATCCACGCCGTGGCCACCGAGCGACCGTCGACCGTGGCGCGCAGGCGCACGACACCCTTCGTGGGCACCCGCAGGCTGAAGCAGCCGACCTCGTCGGTCGTTCCCCCGTCGATGGTCCCGTCCGAATCCGCGCAGGTTCACGTACAGCTGCCCGTCGGGGAAGCCTGAGAAACGCGTCCGCACCAATCATCCGGCCCATTACCGAGTATCGATTCCCGCGCGGATGAGATACATCCGCGCACTGTCATATATCCGCGACACTGACGACCCAGGTCGCCGGCCGCCGGCCGAAAATGGAGCTTATATTGGAGACAAGAAACGTCCTCGGCATCTGGAGGTAAACCTATGGCGGTACGAGAAATCGGCTGGGCGACGGTGGCGGCGAATCAATCGGTGAATTGGTTCATCCACGGCTTCACCACCGCCGAGGCGGTCGCCTTCAGCATCGTCGTCTTCCCTGGCTCGGGTCCCGGAGTGCCCTTTCCCTCGGGGCACGCGACGCTCACCCAAGGTGAGTCGTTCCGGCACGTCGACGGCACCCAGGCCTACAAGATCTACATACAGAACAACGCGCCGTTCAACTCCTGCAATGTCCGCATTCTCGCGCAAGTCGAATCGATGTGACAGTCCGACGGCACAATGGCGCCGATACCCGATTTTCGACCGGAAAGGCTGGATGTAGACATGGCACAAGTGCCGGCTTCGATCGTGCATGACGAGATCGGTCGCATTATCGCGATCGTACGACCCGCGCCGGGCACCCGGGCGATCATTTCCGGTGGGGACGGTCAGGCGGTGCTCGAGACCGAGGTCGACGAGGACAGCGTCATCGACCTCGTCGGCGGCGGTTACCGGGTGGACGCCACCCGGAGATCGATCGTGGCGTCCTGACGCTCGCTATCCGAACGTGGCGGCCCCCGGCGTTGAGCCGGGGGCCGGCCAGCGCATCAGCCCCACGGCGATGCCGGCGACGAGCAGGGCGCACCCGCCCACCTGCAGCAGGAAGTTCGCGTGCAGGCCGACCGTCCACACACTGAAGTTTCCGATGACTCCGATCACCACCACGACGGCTACCGCGGTGGCCAGGATCAACCGCGTTGCCCGATCGGCGACCGCGATCGCCAGCCAGGCCACCGTGACGTCCGCCAGGACGCCGAGGATCACCATCCCGTTGGTGATGGCGAGGAACGATTCGCCGCCGTAGGTGACGGCCTCCGCCGCAAGCTCCAGTGCCCCACCCGCGACGATGAGCGCGAGCGCGAATCGGTTCAGCCGCCCACCGAGGCGAAGGTCGGGTTGAACGGCGACCACTGCGACCGCGGTGACGGCGGCGCTCGTCACGGTCGTCCCGACCCACGCGCCGAACTGGTCCGAGGCGATTCCGCCGATGAGGATTGTCAACCCGCCCACGGCCAGCGAGACGCCGCAGCTGGCGACGACACCCAGGGCGATCCGCGCACCTCGCCCGAGCAGCGGTGCCGCAACCGCCGCGGCGAGCGCGAGGAAACACAGGAGGGTGGTGGCGTCGAACGGCGCACGGTA
>Ga0307516_10000644_pt1 | contig 47235 bp, 55 predicted proteins | sample 19_EM_MG_FD_203310 | JGI IMG/M metagenome (GOLD analysis project Ga0307516, IMG submission 203310) | Populus trichocarpa ectomycorrhiza microbial communities from riparian zone in the Pacific Northwest, United States - 19_EM | ecosystem: Host-associated > Plants > Roots > Unclassified | place... | reverse complement strand
AGGATCTCGATGATGCCCTGGCCGAGTCCCTTATCTTCCAAACGCCCAAAGGCCATAGCGCAGGGGGGTTTATATGTAATTGGGTTACCATACCTCATCTCACCGCTTAGGCCTTAGCCGCAGATAGTGCGAACTCAGACACCCGCAGGAAGTTACATACGCTAATCGCCGTGCCAGCGTGTCATCTCCTGATCCAAAAAAAGCACACAATCCATTGGTTATTTGAGGCGGTTCACTGACAGTCCCTGCGAATCTTACGACGGCCACAGAGATTACATACGGATGCGGATCCGCGGGCACGACACTTCCGGAGTCCAAGGGCGCGGATGCATAGACTCTGATCGCTCTTACCGCGTCAGCATTGGGTAGATAGTCAAATTTCAAAGCTCACGAGATTTTTTCAGTGGAGCATCTGTCATCACCAAGCCCGTCATGGTGCGGCGACGTTTCTCATGGAGTTCAATTATCCGCGGCTCCGTGCCGCAATTATTTCATATGGCAATATCGCGCCCCGCACCCCCGCGCCGGTGGAGGTAACAGCCAAGCAAAACCTACAAAGGATAGACGTGATAGCCAGCTCAACGTAACCGAAGCGAAGAGGGATGGCTTCAATCTAAAGGAGGTAGGTAATACGGCAAGGGAGAGTAGGAGCATCTACTTTCCTCCTGGTCAAATGTCACGCACGCAACGAGCGGTGTGGGGGTTGTGCAGTACGGGTTTTAAGGGTATCCGGAATAGCTAAAACTGGATATCGGAGGGGGGGGTGTAGAAGGGGAAAGGTTGCAGGCGCAAACAATGATGTGATATGATACAAGTGAGGGGTGACCAATAGAGATACCACGTGGTGGGCAGAGGGTGAAGTTGGGGGAGGGGGCGGGAGCGGAGGAAGGGAAGGGGGGGACGCAGAGGGCTGCACGAGGCCGAGGACCGGGAGGATGGTCACCTATCCATGATTGTGGTGGGAGACAATCATCCTAGGCAAAGCCGCGCCGGTGGTCGTCACGACCTTGGCCATGGTGCCACGAATAATAGTAGGGGAATTCGCAACCTTGTTCTTCTGGGACGTCCTCGGGTCTTTGGCAATCTCCGCCCCCTTCGCCTCTAGCGCACCCATTCTCTCGTTCAAGTCCGTCGAAGGAGTGTGTTTATGGCTCGCGATCCTCTGAGCCTTACCCACCGCAGACGGACCTACAAATACGACGCTAAACGCTCACTCATGCGGCCCTGATGAAACGCCACGGGGTGTGTGGAACGAGAACTTACTTGCGTAAGACAGCCCGTTGGAGTCGCTTACGAACCAATGGTCTTTCCGACCCTCCGAGTATTTCCTATTGAAAAAAAGGATTCTTCTGTAAGCACAATCATTCATCGATGCCCCCCCCCCCACCACCCTCCCGCTTGCCCGCCGAACTATGGGGGAGGGGCGGAGAGCGGGGCCGGGGTCTGGATCGGAGCAAGGGAAGTTCCGACCTACCTGATGGGTCTTCCATTGGGCTGCAATGGCGAGAACGCGTTAATGGCGCCTTTTGCGTACGACTCCCGAGATTTCGCCTGTATCTTGCAAACCTCGGGCGAGACACAGGAGAAACTCAAGGAACACATCGCATCCCTCCCGTTGAAGGAAGGATCCCCGGTCAGGACCGCCAATGTATCGAGCGCTTCGCGCATCCGCTCAGGTATTGAGACGGACGGGGGTTTGATGTCGCTCCGGGTCCGAGGTAGACGAGCGAGGAACTTTAAGAGGGTCTGATTGACAATAGAGGGATTCATGACCGTGAGGTATCCCGCGCTATCTATCGAGGGTTCAAAGTTCAATGGCTGGCGTCGAGACTCCCAGACTCTCGAACACACCTTTCACTACGAACAACCTCGCGTTCTTGAGATTATCCACCAGGGACTGCGCGTGTTCCATGGGGTATATCTGCGAAGACTCAGACTGGCCGAATAGAAGAAAAGAAGGGGGGTCATTGCGTCTCCATCAGCTGATTGAAGAAGCAGCCTTACTTGAATGACCAAGACGGGGGCGTTGATGGCTTCCAGCATCTTTCGTGGCAGGGGTGTTCTCTGCAAACCCAAGGGTGAGCACCGGACCGACAGAGCGCGCAGGAGGGGCGGTGGGGGGAACTTGCATTCTTTATCAGATTCAAGTTTTGCACGGTCAATGATCGGCGAGCGGGGGGGTAACTTTGTTCCCAGAACCCAATCAGCTGTCGGCGTGCACACATTACGTATAAACGATCAGCTTTGACCGAAGCGGTTTCATAAGCGGCAATAATTGAATGACGTACATCGTCTAGCAGGTCGCCCTCACAACCCTGGACGTTCCGTCCGACTCGGTCAGAAAGCCGATCTCGACTTGGTGATGAAAAATGTGGCCAAACTCACGGGTCCGGCTAGGAATGTGGATAGCTCTTTTGCGGCGTGCTCGTAGGTATCCAAGTCTTCTGCGTAGCTGTACAACTGGATCAGCTCGTCCAGCATGTACAGGGTAGTTTTGAGCCTGGGGAACGGAAGGGATGCGAATTAGTTGCGTTGGTGGTGCATATGTGCGCGTGACCCGTACTCCGTAGGTGGTGGGACGTTGATTAGTGTCAGACTCAGTACCATTTCAGGAAACCTAATGGAGATTGGATTGAGCGTGCGGAGAGAGCTGAACGGGGTTAGGTGGGATGCATACAAGATTGCGAATCTCTGTGCACAGTTTACGGATACAGTCTCTATTCCAACAAGGTGGACGGGTGGCAGGTGGAGGTTCTGTTCACGTCCGCAAACCCCACGTGTTTAGCAGCGCGAAACCACCGGGGAACGTGAGTACACGCGCACCTGAAAGCACAGAGCCAGATCTGCGGCCTGGACCCACGTATCGTACACACCAGACGGAGCGGACATTGACTTTCCCGAAGTGCGAGTGTCAAACGCGATCATATTGTATGAGGAGCTGAGTCTTGGGTCGTCCATTTGACCCCACAGCCACGAGGAGTTCAGATACAGCGGGTGGAGGATGACAATCGTAGGTTTTTCGGGGTGGAGCGAGTTGACCGTCCCGAGCCTTGAGCTGGACGTGTACCATACCGAGACCGCGTCGGATGGATGGAGCAAATCGACGTAGGGCATAGCGGGGAGGTAGGAGGGTTAAGAAGAGGAGGACTACTCTGGGATGGTGACGGTTGGAGCGGAGGACATGGACGGGGACTCGGATCCAGGACGGAGAAGTGCTGGCGGGATCAGACAGCCGCAGAATTGGGGGGACTGGTGGTGAGACAAAGGATAAAAAAACCACGTGGGCGAAGCGAGAAACCGTTTCGAGTCGTTGTATATTGGATTGTAAGGTGACCGTATTTACACTAGACGGCGATTTTGAGAGACCCCGTTGGTTCAGTCTGGACCATTCACCACGCTCTCAAGTACCCGGACGATACGCTGCTGCTTCTATCGGATTTAAGGGCCATCGCGGACGGCGATCATGGATGTTAGAGACGGTAACGAAATCGAGAAGGTGATGGACGCTTGCCTCCCTATCCGCTGTCAAGTCGCCAACATACATGGCTGGAACCCCCAGCGATTCCAGTGCTGCCTGTTGTTTGGAGACCAGACCGTCCCAGGCGGCGATGACGCGTTGGGTGTCGAACCTGTGTAGCTCTTTTTTGTACGCCTGGCTCATTGTCTGCGTGGGACGGTGGAGATGGGCATTCAAGCTTAACATGGCAACGGCTTACGTCGGCTTCGTACTGGGATAATCCCCCGGACCCAATAAGATTGGCTCTAATGTTTTCCATCAGAGCCAGTCACTGTGGAGATGATGGAGAAAAGAGTCTAACTTGGTCACCGCGAGCTTGACCTTTTCCTGGTGCTTTTGTCGGATGGCGAGCCGCTCGTCCCAGAGCTGGGATTCGAGGGCGGTTTGTTCGGTCTGGATCTTGTCCCCAAGTTCAGCAAGGATAGACATACCGGCTCCTGGGTTGGAACCTTACCCGACGGACAGAGTCGACAAAGCCGGGCTCGGCAGCCAAGCGGGCAAGACAGGCCAAGGTCTGTTGGAAAGAAAACGCTTGGGGATCAAGTCTGTCGCTGTCGATCGAGGCTCGGGATGGCACAACGTCCGATGATCCGCCAGGGGTGGCGGTTTCATTCAGCCGAGAGTCAGACTGATTTGGAGGCGGATTCCCGGCGCGAGCATCCGCAAGCTGGGCGAGGAGGGACGCGATAGACGGCCGCTCATCGGCGGGAGGAGGCGGGTCAGAGGCGGCGATGGTCAGCTGCCACGCCTGGGACGACCTGAGCCTGTCCAACAGGGCCTTTACGCCATCTGGGTTCTAGAGGGAGAAGGTGAGGGATAGTTCCCGGTCGACCTGGAGCGCACTTACGTCCATGTCGCAGTGCGGGATAAGCTGCGCGCTGTGGCCAGAAAAGGTTGGATGGGGAGCGGTGACGCCTTTGATAGCGTGGTTACGACCCGGCCCTGTTTCAAATCCACGACCTCCACGTGTCGGCAACGTCTGCCCGTCCCCCCCCCCCCCTCCTCCCGCTCTGGGCTCGCACTCCTCCCCCGCCCCCTGTGCTTTCCAAATAAGATCTGCGACCCCCATTTCTCGCCCACTCCCGCCCGCCAGGCCGCACGGGAGGGAGGCGAAGCGTTTCGCCCGAGTAATCCCAGTCTATGCCGCATTAGGAAGCACCGGTACCTGAAAGTTGAAACGATGCACAATGGGACTGGTGTTTCCCGATTTGGAAATTGGAGCCGGGCGCGTGCCGAAGAAGCTTCTTCACGTCCGAGAGTGAACTGTTCATCTTCTCGAGTCGCCAACTCTTCCTCCTCATCCTCCCCCTTCTCCTCCTCCCTCCATCCTCCTCTCCCTCCCCCATTCTCCCTATTTTCTCCCTCATAATCCGCCCAATCGGCGTACAATTCGTCGACCCACGTAGCCATGCCGGAATCCACCCCCCAAGCAACTTCCTCTCATATGATGAAGGTCACAAAACGAGGGAGGCCATACCTAAAAGTACGCACTCTCTCCCTCTCCTGAAATCCCAATGCGCTCAAGCCCTTCCTTCAAGGACACCCTGGATCTTTTCGCCACCTTGATTGTCTCCCTCGAGCTTAGTAACCACAAGCAGTTTTTCCGCACGTTCCCAAACTCATTCACAACGTTCGTCCCTCGTGATCTTGCGTGCCAAGATCCTGAGCTTACCCTTTTCTCTATAGCGAGGAGGCCGCTCAGAATCTCGCATCGCTCAAGTTTTCCCAGTCAAACCGTGGGCCGGACCCGAGGGAACCTTCCCGCATCATTACCACGACAACGACAACGACGTTCTCCATGACCCGTGAGATGGCCAAAGCCATGTGCCAACACTTCATGGACGCCCGCCTCATCCAGAATGCCGTGGATCCTTCATCCAACCTCTTCAAAGAGCGTGGCGTCTACCAACTCACTCCGAAGGGCCTCCACGTTCTCGAGAGATTCATCAGCAAGAACGGAATCAACGCGGATCACATTAGCCACGTCTTCCAGACTCAGCCAATTTGCATGAAACTTCTCCACCTCGAGAGAAGATCTGTTGACGACGAGATCATCGTCTCCCAAGCCGTCATCACCGCCCTCTTCCGTCGTTTTGTTGGTCGTCAACCTAACTATCCCCCGGACAACTTCAACTCTCTCGACCCCTACCAGACATACCAAGAGCGCTCCAAGGGTCTCGCTCTCATGGACGTCACCGAGCGCACACAGCCGATCATGGGCCGCGCCACCACCACCGTCCAGAAATACTGTTTTGCTGCTGTGGCCGCACTCGAGTGGCTCTGCGATTTTACATCTGTCATCGGTAGGGAGGAGGCTGCGGAGATGGCTGCTCAGTTCGTCCGATTCGGTCTCATCACTCTCGTCAGTGATAAGCGCAAGAATAACGACTCGGCGATTATCTTTACCGTTCGCGGTTCTGCCCCAGCCGGTTCCTCAATCGGGGTAAGTTTTGTTCGTTGAGTCCCATTGAACTCACCCTCACATCTGCGTTTCCCAGCAACACGGTGAATTCCGTTGCACCGCCAAGGCAATCTACCGTATTACCGACGAGGGTCGTCGCCTCGCCCGTTGGGATGTCGTTACCAAGGACTCGCCCAACACCTCTACCACCAACGTCTCTACCGTTCAGAGAACTTCCCAGGAGGGTACTGATGCCAAGCCTCATCGTCGGACTTCCACCACCGACAAGCCGAAGGAGATGGAGAAGAAGGTCACCAAAGAGTCCAACACCGATCGGTTACGATTCATCATCGAAGAGCCTGCGCTCCGTTCCCGTTTCCGCGAGTTCTTGCGTGACAACTTTTGTGAAGAGAATCTGTCGTTCTGGCTGGAGGTCGAAGATTTCAAGAAGAAATTCAGCATCACATCGAGCGCCATGGCCTCCGGCTCATCCCGTGGCAATTCGAAGACTTCTGGACAGGCAGCGATGGAACGTCACCACGAAGCATTGATCCACATCGCCTTCGAGATTTACAACACCTACCTCGCCCCCTCAAGTCAGTGCGAACTGAACATTGACCACGGACTGCGAAACGAGCTCTCCGCATACCTGAACGAGGTGATGACCGGTCTCACTGGCAAGGCGTTCCAAGGGCGTGTCGAACTTGAGCAAGCCAGCGCCTTCAACGCAACCCAGCTGCAATCTCTGATCGAGTTATACAAGAGGATCCAGACCCACGTGTTCAGGCTCATGGCAACGGATTCGGTGCCAAAGGTATGTCACCCCTCGGAGACTGTTCCGTCCTTACTAATTGTTGCCCAGTTCATCAAAACCCCAAAGTTCCTCGCCCTCAGGAATTGGGTTGAGGAATTCGACCTCGATGACGGCGAGTTCTCGTCCGCGACACCATCCGTTCCCCCGGGCTTGACCAATTCGGAAGAGGTTGGCGGGGCATACGTCACGGTTTCGCAACAAGCGAGCGAACGAAGTCACCAACCACCGCCAAACGCTGGTCATGAGTACGAACACAAGTAAACGACCGTTCACGACTTCAACACCGTATGCGCCCCATATGCCCCCCCTCACCTGCATCATAATCATCGCATGCCGCCATGGTCCCACCGTTTGTTCTCATGCAATCTCATCTGTCATCGTTCATTGGTCGCCGGGTTCAACCTAATATCTTACCATTACGAATCTCCCTTCCGCAGGAGCGGCACTCTGGAGTTGGTCCGCTCCCCCTCTCGATGTAATTAAACCTCCACACGCCCCCCCCCTCCTGCTTCGTTATCTATCATCACCCGTCCCCATACTACCCCATTGCGCGCCCACAACTGTAACCCATTCACGATTTGCTGCATGTTGTTTCACCACGTGCAACTGCGCCATCATCTTCATTTTTTCCTTTCGATTCGCGACTCCACGAGAAGTTTGTACATCCTACTCCTAGTACTTATTATACTTCCGCCCTCAAGGACGCATTAATATCATCTTGCTGCTAACGTTTTCCAAATTTGCATTTCCCCGCCGGTCGTGTACGTTCTTGTTCATGTTATTGACCTACATACATCTCGTAGCAATTTGATCACAAGCTGAAGAAGCATAGGACCTTTTGTGTTGCACCGTCGGCAAGAGTCCGATTTCTTGGGACTCAGCAGATAAATCTTGGGCGGTCGCTTTGGCCCTTGTGAGAAGATTGGAACGGCTGGACGCAATCGTTAGGAAGTTTCCAACAACCCCCGGACCCTTTACCAACTTTACCTGCGCCATGTTAGCGCTAAACGAGGACACACACCATCAACCTTTGTTGTTCTCGACCATCATGTCGTGGTTCTTCAACCCAGAGGGTATCGCAAAGAAAAAGGACGAGGTGGATCCGCTGGTGCCAGACCCAACGAACCCCAGCGTAATGGTGTCTAACAAGAGGTGAGCGAACTGCCCATCGCCCTCGAATCCTTGATGGGTGATCGAATGATGATGCGTGGTATGTCGTGTCGCCACCTGACCGTCCTTGCAGCGCGAATCGACCATTCCTAGCGTGAGTGCTGCTCTTTCTTATCTTCTCCGGGTCCCCCGTTTCGGATTTCTCCCCCCGACCTCTTCCTATCAGCCTCCCACTCGAAGCGGTGATTCGAGAACTTTGTTGTGATCAGGTACAAGGAGTATCGGCACGAGCAGGAGAAGAAACACGAGGAATGGCTTGCGCGCAAACGCGAGAGGGACGAAGGGCTCGCCAAAGGGGAGGAAGTTGGACCTGAGGAACCGGACCCGACGGCTGAAGTCGAGGTTGGGCTCTGGGGACTCGTAAAGTTCCTCTTGAGCACGATCGTCATCATCCTGTTGACCGGAAAGTTTGTGACTGGGAGTTACATTTGGGAATATGATGGCAAATGGGTCCAGGCTACGACCTATTTCCCGGTGAGAAGTCACCACCCCTTGCCCCTTCCCTGAAGACTAAACTAAAACGTGTCCGCTCCTCCCTCGCACGCCCCGCATCCGATGTATCGGACATTAGCGCGAGCAGCAGTTGTTTAGCGAGCAGACCCTTGCTCGGTATGACGGATCAGATCCTAAACAACCGTTGTACATCGCTGTGAGTCTGTTTCCTTTTTGGTGTCCTTTATTCCTCTCTCTCTCGCGCTCACCTCCGCTTCCGCCCTTTCTTTTCGCACGAATGAAAATATGACCTATGTGGACCCTGTTTACCGCGGCCCTACGCACACAACGCACCCGTTCGAAAATATCACACTCACACGTCCGCACCTCTCGGCCAATCTAAACGCACGCCGTTGGGTTGGCTCCCTTTTCCTCGGTCTTCGTCTTTTTGGACATGTGGCCTCGGTCCTCGCCCTGCTCTTTTCTGATGCCCGGGCATTACCCCCTCCTCGTTGGTGAAACTTGTTGACCCCAGATTGATGGAGATGTTTACGATGTGTCTGCTAACCGCCAGACCTATGGGCTCGGGGGCTCGTATCACATCTTGTCAGTATTTTGAAACCATTCTCCTGCTCTCGGTTTCCTCGAAAGCTCTCTGGTTCGATTTTTTTTTTTTGGCTTGGTGATTATCCTCCCCCACTGTCCCCATTGCTTTGGATCTGACGCCGGATTTTAGACTAAACCGGAACGGCTGACCCACGCTTAATATTTAATATAGCGCCGGAAGAGACGCCGCGCGAGCGTACGCTACGGGATGCTTCGAGACCCATTTGACCCACGACGTTCGGGGTCTGGATGATAACGAACTACGGGTGAGTCCCCGTCTGAGACCCTCATCTTCTTCAGATCTATATTTCTTTTCTCCCACTGAAACCACCGCCACGCGCACATCCCATTCTTTAACCTGTTGTTTCATCTCGGGTTCCCTTCCTCCGCGCGGCCGGATCTTGGGGACGCCACAGATCCATCTTACCCTTGCTCGCAACATTCTCGCTCAACTGACATTTGACCGTTGTATTTGCAGGGTCTGCTTCACTGGAAAAAGTTTTTCGCGGACCACAAGGCATATTTCAAAGCCGGCACGGTGAAGCACATCCCTATCGATCCGGCAAGTCCGATCCCACAGCCCTGTAAATCCCCCAAATCCGGAGACGGTAATCCCGCGACTTCGCGGGACGAGAAGGGCGAGGGAGGGAAGGAAGCGAAGGAGGAACCAAACCCCCGGTCGGCTCCGATGAAAGGACAGAAAGTCGGAGACGAGGTACATGACGAGCTGTAACGTTTTTACGGTCGATGTTCAACTCAATACTGCACGATCCCATGGCCTTGGTTTTCTTCCGTCTGCGCCTTCTGTTCTGCTGCCCTCCCCCGCGCTCCATCGCACGGGGCTCGGCCCCATTCATCACGCGCCTGCAGCTGACGCACGACTATTGTGCTCGGGAGAGAGGAGAAACAAGTGAAGCGAACGGAACGAGCGAGACCATAAATACATTGAATTGCAGCATAAAATACAATGCGGTGAGATGTGATGTGTGGATTGTGAGCTCTACTGCCTATGATTGTGCGCTCCATTAGCGGGAGAAATACGATAACAAGATGCCCGTAGCTCCCCCTCGAATCTACTCCTCCCCACTGAACCAGAAAACTAAGAATCGACTCCCATCCGGTGGGACCTCAAGAAGAACGAGGTGGTGCGTCTAAGACGGGGGAGATGTGACCTGTGTCTGTTGTGTGACGCCGTGTGGGGTGTGGACGGGAGCACGCGGGCGGAGGAAGGAGGCGATTAGCACAAGTAAATTTACCTCACAATCGGAAAACGTGGAACGACGTAATGAAGCGGGAGGGAAGGAGGAAGGGGGAAAGTGTGAAGCACAAGGAAAAAAAGACTTACGGAAACCGCTCGCGGGTAGTGATTCGACAGGTAGTTCTTCAGTAACGGAAAGTCCGCCATGTTAGCATCCATGAGGACCGAGAGCTGCTCGTCACGGTACTTGGCGATGACGAGGTTCCCCCTCCAGGCGAGGTTTTCGCGATAATTCGAACCTTGAATCTCCTTGAGACACTTGTTTACTGGAAACGGCATCCCATCCCGTGACAACACAGGGTAAAATATGACATAGGGATTTGCGAACTTCTTGTTCATCCCGTCAAGCATCTCGACGACCTATGTAGATCAAACGGGAAAAGGGCGGTCCAGGGTCAGATTCGTCCGATTAGCATTAAGCGAACCGCGAAGGGAACGAGAAGAAGAATTCGAAGGGGATCATCATCTACGCCGCTTCGGGAGCGAGCAAGACGGGAAATGAGGAAAATGAAAGACCGAGGGCGGGGATTTGAAAAGCCGAGGGCGGATGGAAACAAGCAAAAAATGTCAAGAGAGGAGTAAAACTTACATGGTATCGCCAGGCTCGAGCTCCGGCCCCTTCGGCAATGAAGTCCATGTACATCTCCGGGTGCGGGGTTTTTGTCATGGGGAGTGGGGGCGGTTGGGATCCCGATTGTCCAGGTGGGTAAGTGGAGGCATCGCTCGTCATGAGAGGGACGAGGTGGGGAGCCCTTTCGTCGGCCGGGAAGAGGATGGCATCGAAAGATACCATTTTGTCCATCATGATGGGATCGTTATAAGGGGGTGTACAAGGACAGGGAGGATGGCTGAGGGCGCTGGAAAGGTTGGCGAAGGAGGGGTGTAATTACGGGCGGTATAGACTAAGGGTGGGATGGGGAATGTCTACTGGAAATTTTGGTGGTGACCATTGTCGTCTGGGGGAGCTGGCTCTTATACGAACCCGGGGCGCGGAAGGGGGGAGACGATTAAATCTCTAGTTTCCGAAAGGATGTTGAGCCGGGGAGGACAGAATGGTGAAGTGAACGGCCATCTTGAGATTCATACATGTCTCTGCTCGGATCGGCAGAACAGTTGGGTACGAAACCCCACGACCGCGGAGACGCAACGCCGCCTGGCCGAAGTCCGACATATGGTTTTGTTAGCAGCGTGGAAGGCGAACCGAGATCATTTACCTTGAGAATGTGAACCGTCTGTGTGGTGCGGGTTCTGAGTTCTTAATTCTCCAATGCGTGTGCCCTGTAAGCGAGGGTGGTTCATAGGGCATGGGTGATGAGCTCATGGCAATGCGGATCCAGCTTTTTTTGATTGGCGGCGAATTACATAACGGAACACGGCCCAAGAACGCGAGTGCCTTCCCGCAATGTGAATTGTGGCAGTGGGGCTCGCAAGCAGTTACGATCGATTCAAGGCGGTGGAAGAACCGACAGCGAGCGTGTGTGTGCTGGCAGAAAGTTACCCAAATGAACGACAGCCTGGCAACTGGCTCTCCAAACCTTTTTTTCACATGAAGGTGTGAAAGAAGGGGATCAAATGAATCCTCATACCCCGGTTATTATTGCCGCCGTGGGTGGCCCTCTCTAATCCTTATTTCCCCCAAACCGTGCCAATGGGACCGATAAGAGCAGGCGAGATGAGGAGGCGACCCGTACGTGGGAGAGAATTTTCGATGTAACCGATTGGGGATGTCTTGAAGAAGGGGGAGGAACTGTGGCACCCCCTCATGCAAGTCCTGGTCGAAGGAGCTCTGGAACAATTGATCGTTTGGGGACCCATTTCGACGAAGGGCGCTCCAGTCTGGAGGTATTCCTCGACTCGGTGCGTCTCATACCTTCGAGGCTGTGACAAGTTCTGGTCAGTACGTATTGATTACCGGAGGGGTGCGTACATTGTGGTTTACTCGAGTCCATATAGGAAAAAATTTACCGTGCAAGTGCAGCGCCCAAAGGGCTTGCACGGGAGAGGAGCCATTCACTCGGCCATGAACTGCCCGTTGAGTCGTGAAGGTGTCCGGTATCAAGCAATCGTTTGGCGGCTATAACCATTGGATATAATTGTATGAGACTCTCGCATTCTTGCTGCGCGTAGCTTCGCCACATCAAAAGTGGCCAATTGGGGCGGCGTTCGGTGTCAGTTCCAGGATTGAAATGGAAGATCCCAATGGTGTGGATTCCACGTACCATACTCGCGTGGCGTGGGGTGTGATTTCCGCCTAGCAATGGGACTCGAAATGAGGGAAACCTCAAACGTTCGATTGGCACGTTCACATGAGATCTCAATTTCCGTTCCTCCCCGTTGGTCATTCAGGACTAATCAATTTAAATAACCGTGGGCGGGTGTCCTCCAGCCGCTCTATAAAGAATCCTCGCGCACGACCGCCGCGATGTGGCGTATGAAGTGATCCGATGTCCCCTTTCCTCTCGCTTTGTAGTACCGGGTCGGATAATACCAGGTGAGTCGCTGTTGGCACGCAGACTGGCTGCGGAGTTGGGCTCACATTACAAATTATACCCATGCGGACGACCAGTGGTGCGTTAAAAATAGTTGGCAGTTTGATCTTCTGGGGCACACTTCGAGACGAGCGCGAGGAACGCACCCACCGAGCGGTGGGTTCGTTATCTTGCCGCGACGTTTAGAGGGGGGCTTCTTGGAGGAAGTACGATAAGATAGCAAAGGGGTTGGATCGGGGTGGGTGCTGAAAAGGACATCAGCGGAGGAAGCAGACGTCTCACGTTCGGTGGCAGGCGACGACGGCGAGAAACGGGGGCGATAGAATCTCAATTCAACTCAGAAAACCGTCCTGATCGTGAAAGAGATGGAAGGTGACAATACCGATCTGTCGATCCCTGGGACAATGCTATGCCGGAAGCTGTCCAATCAAAACCACTACCCTCGTCCCTAGATCCTCCATCGGACGCCTAGAAACCCATTCTGGACCCCACATGATTCTTGTGGGCCTAAAGTGACAGGGTGATGACTTTAGCTCAAAGTTAGTGGGGGCTTAATTCGGCCGCCAAAGTTCTGGCCTTCGTCTCCTCGGAAACCGAAAAACCTTCGTCCAAGTCGGAGCGGAGGCGCCGTTCTCGCAAACTCTGTGGAATGGAGATGCGTGGGAGCGGATCAAGTTCTTAGTCAGCAACCCGGTCCGGGTACGTTTGACCCGTTCCCGAGTGCAGGGACACCATAGATCTGAATCAAAAAAACGTCATGGGTCTCGAACGCCCTGTGGTCTCAGAGTCCATGGGTATATGTTGAGCCCTTGGCAGGGATGGGTTGCTTAGCGAAGGGCAGAGGTCGACTTTCCTTCGCAGCGAACCACTTCGCTACGCTCTCCAAACCCACCGCCCGCTTGATTGGTCGGGTATCAACCGTTGAGTCCAATTTAATCTCAGATTTCTGGGGCCCTGTTTTCTTTACCACCCCCTCCTGACTCCCGCTCCGCCCGAGGTCCGGTTTTCGAGCCGCCACGCCTAAAGGGCCCTTGAATAAGTCCTTCCATTCCACAGGTAGATGTTCATTGTTTTTTTCGTATTCTAACATTCTCCCCGATTGTCCTATCGCCAGCGAGTGATGGACGCGAATTGGGGTGGGGTTCATAGGACGTGCCACCAGTTCCTTTGTTCGCCATGTGACGAGGCCCCCTAGAATCCCTTGCCGCCTCGTTTTCGGTGCTTTATTCATCCCCTGATCATGCCAAACGGCGGACCTAGATCCCATCACCGGATAGAATGTCATATTTCTTGACCCTCGGGTATCCACCGACCCTTTTACTCCAGGTGGGGCGGCAATCGTCGACCCAACTGAGTTGGGCCTCAGCGACCGCCAGCGGGCCCTCGTACCGCATCCAAAGAGATAAGTTTATGCACGTGGAGGCCAAGCGTTTCCACCCCTTTCTTCCTCGCCCGCGTCACTCTCTCACACCCCCATGCCCAAACCGTTACTTTCGAGAGAGGGTACCTTTAGAATAAAGTCACAATTCGAACCGCAGTTCGGTTCCCCTGCCAAAATTGGTTGGAACACTACCTTTTTGCCCTATGACCTGATCACCCCGTCAATTGGTCCGCCTCGCGAGCCCAAAGCACGTTGGTATCCTCCTCTCGTGGTCGTGGCCAACACTGGGTTGGATGTCGTAAGGCCGGCCGTACGTTCGTCAACCTGGTTTCCCCAACAGACCCAAGGAATAGGCCAGCCTGTACGTCAACGGACCACTTACTAATTGCCGTCACCCTTTCGCCTTTCCATCATCACCGCTCTGAAGCATCAAGGCCAGCCATACATAAAACTGGACCCTGCGCATCGGACACCGACTTGGGGTATCGGGGCCCAGAAACTCCACCAGGGCGACTTTTTCAGAAAGCCGTGAACTACATACGTTTGGCCAAACTTCATCTCACACCTATCGGCCCCCTTGTTTCATCAGCCTTAATATTCCACCCGACCAGCTCACCACACCTTCCCCGCGTGCGCGCGCGAGCGGTGGAAGTGGAGGAGGTGGGGAGATGGCTGTGAAGGAGGAAGTGCCAATTTAACCTTGGTTGGGTGTTCCCCATGCTCTTACGACTTGCTCGTCTTTGTACAAGGTTCTCGACCCTGGAAAGCTTCCATCCAATCACCTCGAACGTCCGGACAATCGCTTGATCTCTGCGAACGTCCTATCTTTGGCTTCTACCCCCCGGGAATGATACCGCACTGCGGCAGATTTAAGCACAACAAGAATCGCGATCAATTTGCCTCGTTTACCAAATCAGATCGCAAGCTAAGTTTAACGAGGCATGATTGGCATTCGGATCGGGCGGATCCCGTGCCATACACACGTCCACGCTACGGCCTTTCCGACGAGCCAGAGGTATGGGAGAGTAGAGCCTCTTGGGCCAAAGGCAGCCGGTTCCGGTCGTCCGACACACCGATGCGCGCATTGTTGATCTCCCTATCGATGATATCGCGGATTGCGATTACGAGAATCCGAATAGCACACACTCGCCTCGTGCTGTTGGCGTCGTTCTTACCCTCCTGAAACGCCACTCGGGATCAGTTGTGCTCTTTGTGCCCTCCCCAAGGACACAGATTTCGTGATCACCAAAGTCGTTTTGTATTATCGTGGTCAGTGCTCGAGTGCGAATGCTACAGTTGGAGTTGGAGTGGGGATGGAGGTGACTATCGGTCTGCTTTATCGTCTGCGAGACGTAGGAAGGGGAGGAGTAGAGATGAGTAAGAAAGAGAACATGACAAGGACCATCACGTCGTATACAACCCTGATTCAATAGTTCAACTCGACATCGCCCTCAGCCACCAAATCCATGTCGTGGTAGCTAACTTTCTTCCCAGCGGACGCTCGAGGATCTTCCTTTGCATTCGCGGGTGGAGGAGGGAGAGGCCCGCTCCCACGGCTCCCACTTCCCCTCCGAGTACTGTTGCTTGGGGGGGCCTGGTCAACTCCAATAGGTTTGGCAGGCAAACCAGGTGCGATGGGTAATCCCGAGCCCTCGGGTTGATCCTTAGCATAGCCGCTGATTCGATCGCTCAATCGCCGCGGCGGGGGAGGATATGAGCCGTAACCAGGTGGCTGGTGGTATTCCCAGTAACCGACTGGAGGCATCGGTGCACCATACCCGTGGTGAGGCGGGGGCAATCGACCGTATTCGGGCGGAGGATACGAATGCCCTTGGAGGCCAAAGGCCTGGGGGGGTGGTTGCTGCCCACCGTTACCGATGTTGGTAGGGGCATGGGTGAAAGGCTGGATCCGGTGCGGATCCATTGCGAAGCTGTTGAAGTATGGAATCTAAAACGCAAATCAGACGTTGGGTAATCTTTACGAAAGTAGAGAATGAAATCCACCCACATCATCGAGATGCTTTAGGAGTTCTGGATGCTTGTTCGCGACATGTTTCTCGACGAAGGAGGACGCGATGAACAGTTTCTGGCAGTGCTTGCACCGGTATTTTCCTTCACCCTCCTGCCTGACGTATGGCTCTGCGGCAAGCACGAGTTCCCTGTCATCGGAGGGTTGCCGTTCATTACTTGAGCCGTGACAAATCGATGAATGGACCCACTCTTGTTGATCTTTGCCCCCATAATCTCGAGGATCCACCCCATCCCTGTTGATCAGGACGGCGATTTTTGAATCAAACCATTCGAGCCACTTTGTGTCTAAACAGGGAAGTGCGTCGTTCACCGGCGGTTTAAGCAACGAAAGGAGGCGCGACAGACTGACCTGCACGTGTAACGTCTTTGTCCTTGGACCTCCCTCCTCCAGGCTCCTTCTCCTCCGGGACCCTCGGTTTCTCGCCTGCGGATTCTTCGTCGCCATCTCGTTGGTCTCCGTTGGTCTCTGTCTCCCTAACCTCCCTCTCATCAGTGACGAGAGTAGCAGCTCTCACTTCTTCTATCATGGCTTTCGACATCGGTTTCCTCACATGCTTCACACATTTTCTTTGCAACTCTTCGACATGATCGGTAACAACCGCGCAGTAAAAGCATGTGTTAAACGCTGCTCGAAGGTATGAAATGTACAGGTCCAATGCAATGGCATCCTGTCCAAGCGAGAGTGCGAAGAAAGCAGACGTCAGCTCGGTGGTGTTCTTGTCAAGGGCGTACTGGAGAGAAGTGGCATGCGTAGCAGGAGGGGGGGACGATGGGGGTAGGAGACAAGAGTGGGGGAGGCGCGAAAATCGAGAGCTGGTGAAACCTCACCTTCCTAGCTTCAAACTCCCTCTCGTTCATCACATCCACGGCGCCGCTTTCTCTCAGCTCGGAGATGACTTTTTCGATGCGGCGTTCGACAGCCTCGCTGCCCCTGGATTTTGGAGCATCCTCCTCGGGATCTTGGTCCAGGCTATCGTCAGTCATGAGCGTGTCCTGTGCCGGCCCGGGCTGAGCGCCCGGATCCAAGGCGCCGCCTTGTGGAAGAGCATCGTCACGGGGTGGAGGACGCCTGATTCTATCGTGTTCATCTTCGAGCAATGACGCAAGAGTTTTGGCATTTGCCAAGTCTTTGGTGAGGCGATCTGGCCTGCTGGCAACCTCTGGAGCGTAACGGATGCGGTTGGTGAAAGGTTTGAGGTTGTGGCTGAGGTGCAGCTTGAAACCCTCGATCTGGTGGGGGGAATTAGGGGCGCATTCTTGCGCTGAACGGCGAAACATGTTCCTAACCTTTTTCTCCCCCAGTTCGGCCAGGACTGCGGGCATGTCTGCGTCCTCCTTGAACTTGATCCACCCTGCTCGGTAGTAGTTGCGTTTTTGTAGCGGATCACCCAAAGCCAAGTACACAAAACCTGGAACAGTCTTACAGGCCTGAAACAGTGGGTGAAAGCGGAAATGTGTCAGTGCCATTCAGTAGCCTCCCCAATGACACGAGACAAACCTCTTCAAGCTTGAGCCTTCCGATATCCGGTGGAATCGTGCGTATCATGACCTGGTTCCCCTCAGCCATCACAGCGAACTCTTCGCCGCGATTGTCACCCCTGGTGTTCTTCGAGATCCTGCCGTTTGTGGTAGATTTCCCGCCTTCATTTTCGCCACCATCTTCCTCGTCACCTGGGATCTCATCGTCCCCAACGTTGGGCACGTCCTCGGCTCCTGCCGGACCAATCGCGGAGTCTGGATTCTCGCCGAACGCGCCGTTGGAAGCAAGTTCTTTCGAAACGGTATCAGACTCAGCCTCGCCCTGACCGGAGTCGAATTTCCCTTGTTCGAGGTCAGAGATGAAGGTGTTGATCCTCCCTCTCCAACCTTCCCTCCTCAAACGCTCACGGAGCTTGACGAATTCCAGCGACGGATCGTACTTCTCCGCGAACCAGGGTGACTTTCGGTGATGTTCGAACATGCGGTGGAGCTACAGCACGGTGAATAGGTGGGGTTGAGGAAAGAAAGGTGACAAGGTTTCAGTGATGAGGGACGTGCGGTTGTGATAACGTGATAAATGGGGAAAATAACGAATGCATTGTGGATAACGACAGCAGGGAGAAGGGGCGGGACGGGGAAAGGAAACGACGCGAACCTGGTTTGAGGCGAAATCCTTTTTGTATTTTTCCCATTTAGATCGTATCCCATTCCGAGGCTTTGTCCCATCTCCAGCATCGATTTCGGCCTGTTTGTCCAGACTGTCTTCTTCGGCGGCTTGTTGTGGGAAGAAGTACCGGAACCATTCCGCGTATTGTTTCAGGGATGCAGGGTAGTCGAGCGTATGGGGATCTTGCGGGGTCGGTCGGGAAGGGTGGTGGGACCTTCGGGGGGAATATCCCCCACGATGGGGGTCTGCGGAAAATAACAGTTCAGTGTATCGCGTAATAGGAGTTAAAGCTCCATCGTACCATAGTCATCATACCTGGGACGCGGTTCGTACCTTTCGCGGTCCCATGGAGATGTTGACCTCCGACGTTTTCTGCCAACTCCTGAAGAGAAAGGGCGTCAGTTCACGCCACGACACCACGGGGGAGGGGCGGGTTGGTGAAAGCAAAACGACGTACCGTCGTCCGGGCTTCGGCTTCGACCGCGTCGACCGTAATCGTACGGCCCTCTTTCCCTGTCATACCCAGCCCACCTATCTCTATCGTAGGCATCCCATTCCGGCCGGTAAGGATCTCCACCGTAAGGATCGGGGTAAGGTGGACGGCCAGCGTAGCCGCGGTAGGGCGAACGAGAGCGCGAACGGCGGGGGTAAACGGGTGCAGACCAGGAAGACATGACGACTGTGTGGCTCAGATGGATGGGGGGGTCGGAATTGGAAGATGAGGGAGAGTTGTTAACAGACGACGGTCTGATCCAGGTAACGTAAGACGGGCTGAAGACATAGCGAAGGCTGAGAGATGAGAGAGCACAGACCTCGACGGTAGAGAAAAGGAGAAACGGCGAAGCGCAACGAAACGGCTGCGGTCCCTGCGTCGTTACACGAGGCTCACTTCTCACTTGGTCGTGTCGCGACGAGTTTGCTCCGTCCTCGAGCGGCCGGCCGCCAAGTTCAGGCGGAGATTCAATCCAAGGACCTCGAGGATGACCGGGCAGCTATTCTTTCATGCGCATGGAGACAGGGCATTGTAGTAAAAGACTCTGGCTCAAACTGCAGTTGTATTCCGACAACAAGCTTGTTAAGGAGAAGGCGAAGATTTGACGAGCGTCCCCTTTCAACTTTTGGCATCGTCACAACAGTCACAATAATCGCCCACCACAGCGTGTCACGCCACGCTTCAAAAAACACTGCTAAGTACAGAGGAAAGCTGAGCTGGGTCGCCGTCTTCAGCCTTTGGCCCCGGCTTTCGTTTCTTCGTGGGCCGGTCTTCAGAGGGCGCATCGTTCTGTCGTCGTTTGAGCCGGGGAGGCTCCTTTCCTTCCGCCAGTTTCTTCTCTGTCCGTTTCTCGAGCACCCGCGCGAGTTCCACGTTCTTCAGATACTCGCGTTGCTCTTTCCTGGACTGAGAAAGCTCAACGCGCAGTTTGGCCTGATGTACCGCGGCTTCGTGTGCTACAAAGGCAACGGTCGTTAATGACACATCTCGTCAACTACAAGAACCTACCAATTTGTTCCGTCAGCATGTCCCATTTGAACTTGGGGAGGTATTTCATCGTCCAAACGTCGTCCCGAAACCTCGTACCCTTCTTGCCCCCAATCGATGCCGCGTTCAGCATGGCTGCAACCGATCGTGCGATTTTTTTGTCCTTGAACTCGACCCATCCCTCAGTAAAGTGTGGTTTTTTCGTCGACGTATATTTGCGCCTGAGATACGCCCTCTTCGCGTCTGAAAATCGGACGCACAAAATGAATCTAAGCGCAGTGGGAACGGGTGATAGCGAACTCACCCTCCTGCTGCAAATATACCTTCCCCACCTCTCCATACTGGCTCATCAAATGTCTGACCTTCGTGGGTCTCATACCAGGTGGTATCCGCGAAATGTAAATGACCCCAGTTTTTTCCTTCGCGGCCGTGAACGCAGCGAGGGCCTCGGCTGTTAGAGGCTTCACAACCCTTTCGTTGGGCCCAGAAAATCCCTCGAGATCCATCCCATCTCCAAACCCATCGAAATCACCCTCACGTTCCTCCTCCGAGCCGACATCACCGCGGGCTGGACTGCCTTGTGCCCCGTTTTCGCTGCCATTGTCCTCCAGTTCGGAGAAAGCACCTTGAGCGTCAAGACTTTCGGGACGAGCACGCGATGGACCAGCGTCGTTATGGTTGGAGTCCGTGGTGTGCCCTCGTCGAACGGGGCTGGCCTTGCTTGATTTTGCCATCGGCCAGGATTTACTTGGTGGAAAAGAGCGAGGGAGGATGCGCCGGTCGGCTCGGGCGGGACGCCGACCAGAAACCAGCACCCGAACAGCCGACAGGGAGAAAAACCAGGGGGGGGCACAGCAGCATACGCATCTATCTACATCACTGTGCTCGATTCCAGGTCGCTGTGGGGCAGTCCATCAAGAAGAAAAAAGGTAGTATTACGGGAAGAAATTGTGCACGTCCAAAGTGAAAAACCACATGACATCATCTACACCCATCACTCGTCTCGGCGCGGAAGCTTTTCCTCAGGCAAACACCAAGAAACCACCGGCAGCCGCACCACACACTACCGTCAGGGCGGTGGACGCCCAACCACGAATTCCGAACGAAGAAACGGCCGAACCGGAATCCGGGAATGTTGTGGCGAAGGTGGCGGTTGGGTTAGGAGCACCGGCTACGGTAACCGTAGGCACGTTAGCTACTGGGCCAGGTTGGGTTCCCTTGTCCGCGGACACAGTATTGACGATGGAGAACTTGGGCGAGATGGCGTGGGTGGCACCGTGGGTGTGGTTCATGAAGGTCATGTAGTAATCATCGCCAGTCGGAACGTTGTCAAAGTAGATGTTTAAAGCAGTGAACGTTGCGGGAACTGTAGAACACCGGGGGGATCAAGAAAAAAGTTACGTTGGTGTCAGTAGAGGCGAGAAATGAATGAACGAATGAATGAGACAGACCATGCATGGCGACGAGAAGGATTCCATCAACGGACAATCTCCCAATCTCGACATCGAAATACGGAATGTCGTCCAAAAGGCCCTTTTTCCACTGAACGGGGTTCGCTACGCCATTTTGCCATTGCCTCCCGGCCTGAGGTTCTTGGATATCAAAGTACGCTGGGAAAAGGCGGAAGGGGTCAGAGTTGGCTTGTGCATCTGATGACGATCTGGTACTGACTGGTGGCGATCGCCCAGGGAGCGAGCAAAATGGTGACGAAGAGAGAGTAAACGGAAACTGGGAGCGTGACGAAGGCCTTCATTGTTGGGGAGCAAGGGAGAGAGTGGGTGGGTAGCGGACGAAGGATGGAGAACGGTGATAAACTGAGGAAGAGCGCGAGAAAACAGCCTCAGCGCCCGTCTGGCGCATCGCCCCGGCGTACCCGAGGGACTGGAATTCCGTTCCAAAAACGCAGAGCGGTGGTCATAATACGGCAACCGGGAAATACAGAACATCCCCTAGTACAATCTATAGCGAGCCCGTGAAACCCGGTACACTCAATCCTTCGTCTGGAGGAACGCGTCCAATTCGTCATCCAACTCCTGCTGGCTCTTCCGGGGGCGGACATTCCCACCTTCGCCCCTTCGTCCTCGCCGGCGCCCTGAATCGCGACGCTCCTGCGGTGGACGACGTCGACCTTCGGACTTGGGGAGTTCGATCACGACCGCCGACTTCCCCTGCGGCCCCATGTGGTCCGACCGCATTTTGGATAAAGATGCGTCATCACCAGCGGCAAAGGCTTCGAGGTCTTGGTCCAACCTCGCCCTGATTTCCTCGTCTGTTTCCCTCCGCCTCCGCTTTGACGGCGCATCATCGAAGAATCCCCTCCCATCCTTCCCCGCCATCTCCCCGTGCCTTTGATAAAACTTGCTTTGGTGTTTTGCACCTTTCCGCTTCACGTCGTCCTTCCTCGCCCACCTCATCCTGATCCCACCGAATAAGTCCGACTCGGATTCGACGGCCACACCATCCCCGGACTTGGGAAGTGAGACACCTGGAGGAATGGGCTGGGCCGCGCTAAGACCGAAAACGTCAGGCTCTTCTTCGCCTAACTTGAGTAGGCGAGCGTGCGACGCGACGGCCGCGCGTTTGGTTTCGAAGACCAAGATGCAGGTGGTGTCATCGATCCACTCTAACCCGATGGGTTTCACGTCGTAGTGCCCCACGTACGCGAATATGTTTGAGGTTGGGAGGTTTGATATGGGTGTTCCTTGCAGTAGGATAGCATTTGACCGCAGTGATTCGTCTGTGAACAGTGAGACGTCAACACGACGGGACAGACAAAGCGAGGGCCGTTTGCGATTACTTACCCGTGTCAGCATCCATATCCTCTTCCTCCTCATCTTCTTGAGCCTCCCCCTCCCGTTCTTCGGACTCGTGTTTGCGCTTACCGAAATCCACGCGTTATGGAAGAACGAGAGAGCCGGTTCTTGACATTAGGCCCTTTATCGAAAGTTTCGTCGAAGCTGCAAGCGCACCTTCCCAAGCCTCGATGCCGCGTCGTTTTCGGAGTAGAGGTAGACCTTTGTCTTGCTTATTCGTGAGGCGAGGGATTGGTCGGATGGGAGTGACCCAACCGCGACAGCCGAATCATCATCGTAGGGGAGCTCGAATGGTTCTGGGTCGATGGGTGCGGGTTCGTAGACGGACTCGGCCACAATGTCCATGGGTTTCAAGGAAAAGTGGTGAAGAAAAGGCGTACAAGTCGGGGGTCGTGGAATCAAGTGAGGGTGGAAGCGCGATCCGAAAACGGAAGACGCGACTTCGAACTTGTGAATTCCCCTCATGTCCGATAACGAGGCTACGCCTGTAGTCAACAAAAACAAACGACACAGGAAAGAAAAGCGTACGTCCGTTAGGCACCCAGAAACAGCACAGGTGATTGAAGGAGTTTCCAACCAACAGCATGGGACACCGACGACATAGACCAGTGAGCACCCCCTCGATCACTTCCTCGTCTTGAGAAAACTGTTTATTTTGACCGTTTAGTGTAGTAGTTTCTGGGCTGCGGAGTGGCACGACTCACTAAACTACGATTTTTAGTGGAAGATCGATCCTTTTAAACCGGAGGATAACAAGCGGGGAGCCTTCCTCGAGGAGTCTTCTTTTGCAACACTCTTCCCAAAGTACCGCGAGAAATATCTGCGGGGAGTATGGAGTGCGGTGACAAAAGCGCTGGAAGCGCACGTACGCCCATACACTAGCCCCCTCCGGCGAAGCAGACTAATGTACCGAACGGGCAGGGAATCGCGTGTACCCTTGACTTGATCCACGGTTCGATGTCGGTACGGACCACCCGCAAGACACACGATCCGTACATCATCCTCAAAGGCCGCGATTTAATCAAATTGCTCGCCCGCGGCGTCACCATCGCCCAAGCGGTCAAAATCCTGGACGACGCAGTTGCGTGCGACATTGTCAAGATTGGGAACATCGTTTCGAATAAGGAACGGTTTGTGAAAAGGCGACAGAGGATCATTGGACCGGACGGAAGTACGCTGAAGGTACGAGCAGTCCTCCGAGAATGACTGATGAACGAGTGTCTCAGGTGTGTTCAGGCCATCGAGTTATTGACACAGTGTTACGTTCTCGTGCAAGGGTCAACAGTAAGCACTATGGGTCCTTACAAGGGCCTGAAGGAGGTCAGGAGGATCGTCATCGACTGTATGAAGAATATACATCCAATCTATCGGATAAAGGTACAACCCCTCATGGACCCTCCCTCAGACAATCGTTGAAACTGGTTTCCGCAGGAATTGATGATTAAACGGGAGCTTGCGAAAGACCCAAAACTCGCCAACGAGTCCTGGGATAGATTCTTGCCCAAGTTCCGCCAACGACACCTCAAGACATCCGAGAAGACCGCCCGGAAGAACGAGAAACTGACAGAGAAGAACGATGCTCGGAAGGCTGCAGGATTGGATCCTATCGACACATCCAAGAAAGAGAAGAAAGTCTATACCCCGTTCCCACCCCCTCAACAGCCACGGAAGGTAAGGTGACCGCGATAGTCCTTGAGACGAATCTGAGGTTGCCTGCACTCAGGTCGATTTACAATTGGAATCTGGAGAGTATTTCCTCAAGGCTCACCAAAAGGAGGCAAAGGAAGCCCGGCGTCGAAAAGAAAAGGTGCGGGTGGATAGTTCGCGGTTTCGTCGACTGCTGATCAAATACCCCTCGATGCAGCAAGAAGAGGTCACAGACAAGCGGCGGGCGGAACGAGCCGAAGTGTTTGTACCCCCGAAGGAAGATGCAGCTCCTACGGTGGAAGAGAAGAAGAAGCGGAAGCGGAAGGAGAGGGCGGAGGACGGGGCGGATGGAGAGAGACCAGACAAGAGCAAGAAGAAAAAGAAGAAAGCCATAGAGGATGACTCTTAGTTTCTCTTGCTGTTTTCGTATTACCCTCGCGACGTGTCCCGTCCCTTTCCCGAGTGGGGAGGTGGAAGTGTTCATGAAGCTGTCGGCTTTAGATCCTAACAGGACCAAACAAACGGCCCGGTCCGACCTTGCTCCGCCCTCCTGAGTCCTGTCCCAGGTAATCCACGATATCGCGAACGACCACCGTTGCATTTACGCCCAATTCTCCCTTCCGATAAAACGCATTGACGAGATTCGACGAAGGATTGAAGAGAGATCTTATCTTTATCGATTACATCAGCCACCTCGGGAACACTTTTACATCCGAAGGTTCTCGAAGATTCCCCCAATTCCCGGCAGGGATATAAGCACCGGGGTTTCAATTCCAAGGATCACCTTCCGGTTCGAAAGCCATGTCAACCGTACGCCTCGCTGCCCCCCAGGTCCCTTGGAGGGAGGATCACTGATAAGATTACGCAGGCAAACGAACTCAAAGATCAAGGAAACAAAGCCTTCCAGGCCAAGGATTACGATACCGCCATCGGCCTGTTCACCAAGGCCATCGAACTCGACCCGCAAAACCACGTTCTATTCTCGAACAGGAGTGCTGCCAAGGCGGGTAAAAAGCAATGGGATGCAGCTCTGGAGGATGCAGAGGCGGTGTGTGGCTTTCCCTCGATCGGGGATGGGCGTTGGCTGACTCTCGTGGCGCGGTGTAGTGCATTAAAATCAACCCTTCGTGGTCGAAAGGTTACGCTCGGAAGGGTGCTGCCCTCCACGGGTCAAGACAATATGATGAGGCTATCGCTGCGTACGAGGAGGGCCTCAAACTGGAGGACAGCCCTCCCCTGAGGAAAGGATTGAAAGAGGTCCAAGATGCAAAAGGTTCGGGACCAGCTGGCCTGCCGTCCGTCACCTAGCCTCTCCTGACATGCCCTTTTTGCGCAGCGAGCGACTCCGCCGGATCCGGTGGCGGCGGCCTCGGAAAGTTCTTTGCAGACCCTAACCTTCTCGGAAAACTCGCAACCAACCCACGAACCGCAAAACACCTGGCTGATCCATCGTTCAGACAGAAGCTCGAACTCATCCAAGCCAACCCGGCTTTCGCTGAAACCATATTAAATGGGGATCCCAGGCTGATCGACGTCCTGGGAGTGTTGATGGGGATTGACATGCAAGGCTTCAGCCGCCCGGAGGGTTCGGATGATCTCCCTCCTGGCGTTGCACCAGGGACAGCGCCGAAACCTACCTCTCCCCCGCCCCGACAGACCCCGGCCCCTCAGGCTCCACCCCCGAAACCTACCCCTCCGGAACCTGCAAAGGTCGAGGAGGATGTCGAGATGGAGGAAGATGAGGAAGACGTGGAGGTGAAGGCGAAGAAGGAGGCCGAGGCTGAGAAGAAGCTCGGATCTGAAGCCTACAAGAAGCGAGATTTCGAAGCGGCCACTACACACTTCTCCAAGGCATGGGATGTTTGGCCAAAGGACCTCACTTTCCTGACCAACTTGGGAGGTGGGTAGATCTCTTTCGTCACACTCCGGGCTGTGCTAATGGTGGATCTCCTTAGCCGTCTACTTTGAACAAGGCAATTACGAAAAATGTATCGAGACTTGCGAGAAGGCAGTTGAAGAGGGTCGTGGGGTAAGCGATCTTCTGGCAACCCGTGTTTCGGGCGAGCTAATCACTTTACCCTCCCAGATCCGAGCGGACTACAAGCTCATCGCTAAGGCTTACGGGCGCATTGGAACCGCTTACACCAAGACCGGGGACATGGCTTCTGCCATCAAGTACTTCAACAAATCTCTCACAGAACACCGAACACCCGACATCCTCAACAAACTCCGTGAGACTGAACGCAACAAGGTTGACGCCGAGAAGCTCGCATATATCGATCCAGAGAAATCTTCTCAGGCTAGGGAGGAAGGGAACGCATTGTTCAAGAAGGGTGATTTCGCCGGTGCCGTTAAAGCTTACACGGAAAGCATCAAGAGGGATCCGAACGATCCTAGGGGGTACAATAACCGAGCGAATGGGTATACCAAGTTGGCGGCTCTGCCAGAAGCTCTGAAGGACGCTGACGCTGCCATCAAGGTGGACCCCAAATTTAGTGAGTGACCCTCGGACTTTCCAATGGTCGACGTCGTGTGAATTGACGATCTGCGTCCTTCAGTCAAGGCGTACGTCCGGAAGTCGCATATCCTGTATACGATGCGGGAATATGTCAAGGCCATCGAAGCGGTTCAAGAAGCAGCTGAACATGACGAAGCTAAGGCGCATACGAAGGAGATACAGGACCAGATCTGGAAATGCCAGCAGGCGCAGTTCACTCAACGAGAGGGAGAGTCGGACGATGATGTCATGCAACGGGCTATGCGCGATCCGGAAGTTGCTGTTCGTATTCCCTTTCCGTTTGCCTCCTTTTCTTCCGGTTCTGATAGAGGATTTTTCTGTGCAGCAAATTATGGGCGATCCAGTCATGCAGTCGATCCTGCAGCAGGCCCAGTCCAACCCTGCCGCGCTCCAGGACCACATGAAGAACCCCATCGTCCGGGAGAAGATTAACAAGCTAATCAGCGCGGGTATTATCAGGACGAGATAAATTGGCGGGCTCTGGGGGGGAGGGGTGGTTCTGATTGAAGAAATGCTTGGGTCGTCGTCGTTTCCATCTGTGTACCGTTCTATGTACTTTTTTCTCACTCGCTGTTCGCTTTTCGATGCTTATCATAGGTTTCACCAATGCCGTTCCACAATGCGTTCTTCTTCCCGTGTGACTGGGATGATTCGGTCGTTCGGGATGGTGAAACGGTCCTCAAACATCGGGTTCACCCACCAAGACCGTTTTTCCCAGGAAGAATAGGAAAATCCCTCTTATTTTCCTCACCGACACGGTCTAAAGCGTTCCAGGAGACGACGAACGGCTTCCCATGGGCCATGGGAGCAGTGAACTGGCTGGTAACGTCTAATGCCAAGGTGTTGGTTTGGTATCAAGAACACTCATGTTTGGTATTGGGGGGCGTGGTCAGAGATGCGTGGAGACTGCCCCGTACAGTCTACTGGTCACGTCCGCTTAAGCCTCGTGTGGGGTGATCGAGGTCGCTGGATCCACTAGCATCGTGGGGGTGTGGATCCTCGGCGCCTCCTCGTCCGATCAAGGTGGTTATTGCATCTGGCCAATGATATTGCAAATTTTTCCTGGGTACGGTGCACAGTGTGGGTGGCGTGTTGTACATGTGCTGAGAATTGCCTCCATGCGTCGGTTTAGATAGCGCTCTTGTACGGGATCAACTTGGACACCGTGCCGCGTGTGCGGTTCAGTTCCTCTTTGATGACACCGGAGAATACTTTGAATTTGGGACCGGATGCGTCACCTAAAACGGGGAGTGAGCACGCGGTGTGCGAGAAAGAGCCGGGGGTGGTTACCCATCAGCCGGAATGCGCAGGCCTCGCTGGTCGTGATCCGAGCACCGGCCTGGCGCATCTCCGCGAGAGCAATCGGCACTTCTTCCTTGTTTGCGCTCGAAACGCCGTCTGCCAACACGTACACGTTATAACCTCTGCCGAGGAGGTCCAGGACGGTTTGCAACACGCAAACGTGAGACTGGGGACGATCGCGGATCAATGACGAATGGTCGGGGGAGCGGAGCCCCGCAAACTGGGCGCACCTCAATCCCAAGAATGACAACAGACCTGAAGTTGCGCTCGCTGAGAAGGGCCTCGACTGGTGGAACGACCATTGAGAAGAGGGTCTTGTCGAATGTGCCAAGGTGCAGCGAGCCGAGGTCGTTGACATTGAGCTCGGGTACAGTTGATCCCAGTCCTATTGTGTCGTAATTGCGGTGGGAGTTACCCTGATGAGCGATCCCCCGACGAACCTCTCGGATGCTGCTCAGTCACGACGACGGGGATATCAAGTATCTGTCAGAGGAGAGAGCTGTCAGTGCGCTGGATCTCTGATTGGAATGGTGGTCGGCGGCACTTTGGCTATCTTGAGCATCTTGTTCGCGGTCGCGACGACCTCTTCAAAGCCGTGAATTACATCTCCTACAGCTCATCGTCAGAAACGCGCCATTCTTCCTGTGGGAAGAAAAGCTGACTGAATTTGACCTGGATGTCGCAGACGAGGAGGACGGACTTGTTTGGGTCGGGCCGCCTGATGTTGGCGGACATGATGCGATTGAGGGGATGAGAATAAATAAATAAATTTCGCGCGGCTGCCGCTCCTTTCGTTGTTGATTTTGTTCACCACCACTTCGCTCCATCCCCTGCGCAGGTGTGGTCTGTCTGTCCTGTTCCCCCCGAGTTCGCCTCGTCATTCTTTTCTCGACAAACCCACTGTCCTCGCAAGGACCGCCGTTCTTTACCTTCCCCATCATGAACTCTGTAACAGACACTATGGACAACGACGCCGTTGAACGAACGAGGGTAAATCTTGTTCGCTTTCGCCTTTCTTATGTCCGTCCCTCATCCTTATCTCCCCCAGTTCGAGTCTTTCAAGCTCGGTGGACCCGCCAACACGACCACGAATGCCGCCCACCGTCACGCTCGTTCCCACTCCCGAAACATTTCCGTCTCTTCCACCTTTTCCCTTCCTGCCCGCTCCGCAGATGTCTCCCCCGTTTCGCAAACCTTCCCCGGCCAGCCTGGTGCACCAGCCACCCTATCTTCCGTTCCCTCTTCAAAGCGGAACTCGCACCACCGCCGGCGCTCCTCCGTTTCAACCCGTCACGAGTCCGCAGACTTGATGGGTGTCTCGGTGGCCAACCTCCCTCTCTCCGTCTCCGACGACAACATCAACCTCGGTGACAAGGACTCCGTCCGACGAAGGGCCCTGTGGGCTCTCGAAGGAAAGTCGGACCTCAACGCGTTTTCCAGGGTCGAGATCCCAGACATCGGTGCCCCCGAGCTTTCTTCCAAGAAATTCGAATTCTGTGCGTGGCGTTACGCGATTACAAATCTAACTCTATTTTTGTTGACCACCCGCACTAGCCACCAAACCCTCCTTCCCTGTAATAGGATCTACGTTTGGAAATGCGGTGGGAAAGCGGGATTCGTTTGGAAAGCATCTCACCGCGTCGACCTCCTCAAAGGAACAACTTCACACCCTTGTTGAGGAAGATGAGGAGGGTGAAGAGGAGTGTGAAGATGACACCACCATGGTCTCGAGCCCTGTTGAGTTGCCCTCCCTCGCTGCGACCATCCCCGGACCCGTCGAGGTAGCTCCTCAGCGCCATCGACCGGCACATCTCAACCTCCGTCAGTTGGCTCTCGGAAAGGAGAATTCCGGTCTTCCCACTCCCTCGACTCCCACCCAGAGGTCTTCCATTGGTTTGAGGTCGCTTACATTGGCCACGTCACCGGTTCCAATCACCTCCGTGGGCGTAGATGAAGACCCAACCATCACAACTCGTATGAAACGTCATTCCGTAATGGTCCCCTCTGTCTCCCCCGTGGTTACCCCAACTCGCCGCGCTTCCCTCGATCTGGAGGGGAGTTTTCGTTCGCCCTCTTCCTTTCGAACCGACTCCGCCCAGAAGCGCAGGAGTATCTCCTACAAGCATTCCGTTGATAACCCCCAATTGCCAACGCCGGCCCTCACACCAACGATCGAAAAGCGCCCTATCTCCGTTTCGTCTTCTTCGAGCGTGGCAAGCGTCAGTGATAGATGCATGTCGGAGACTGAGCAGCATTTTTTATACCGAGCGCACGCTACCCTCGTACAACGTATAACGGACCTGGAGCGCGCCCTAGCTGCTTCACGACCGGCTTCATGTGCTTCTGACGCCTCTTCTGTATCCTCGATGTCTGCTCTCGAAGAGCCAAGCGATGAGATGCTCCAGCTCATCGCCGATCTCAAAGCCGAACGGGACGAGCTAAGCAAGGACATTGATGGTTGGAGGGTCCGTGTCTCCGACCTTGAGAAACAGGTTGGGGTACTCTCTCAACGTGTTGATCTGGAGCGCCGCGAGGCCTGGGTCGCTAGGCAAAGGACGGGCTTGCTCGAGGTCGAGAAGACCGGGCTTCAGAAGTCGTTGGAAGCTATGGGTATTGAACTCCAGGCCGCCCTGGCGAGGTGCGATGTCTCCAGGATTGAGGCCGAGGTTTTGAGGGAGGAGTGTGAGCGGTTGAGGGCGGATTTGAAGGCCAAGTCCTCTGTTGAGGAGGAGCTTCAGAAGTTGAGGGTCGAGTTGGATGAGGAGAGGGAGAAAAGAGGGGAGTTGGAGATTGCCTTGAAGGCATCCATCGAGTCTCATATCATCCGTCGAGCTCCCGCGTTCTCGATCGATTCCCAAGTCACTGACGTCGAGTACTCACCCATCGAGGACTTCAAGATGGCCCTCCGCTCGGTCGCCGAGGAGGAAAGTGAAGACTATTCCGACCAGGATGACGAACTCGCCCTCTATGAACAAGAGGAGGAAGAGGATGACACTTTCTCCAGCCAGCTCTCAACCGTGAGCTCCGTCGATGACGTTTCACGTTCCGTTTCTGCTCTCAAGGCTGAGATTGCTGCTGCTCCCGCCCCTCCATCCCACGATTCATCGGTTATGGCTTGGACTTTCCCTTCGCGCTCCCAGGGTGGCACACCTGTCCCTAAGCCGACGGAGGTCGACAAATTCTTCGGATGCCTTGACTATGACGACGAAGAGGAGGCCTCTGCTGCTGTTCGCGCTGCAGTAACCGGTGACAGCGGCAAGGGGTTGTTCTCACAAGGTCTTCTAGTTGACGATGAAGATTTCCCACCTTTCCTTCTCCCAGCTCGGACCGGTTTTGAGGTCGCTGAGAAACCATCCCTGGGTGTCATCGAAGAAAGTGAAGAGGAGGAGGAAGAACAACCGGCTAGGACTCCTTACGAAGATGAATTTGGTGGTGAGGTTGTCGAGGGTGGAATTATTTTCACCTTCACTCTGCCGGAGGATTCTGATGTCTCTTCCGAGTTTGCTACTCCTTCGCCCCCCAGGTCGGCAGCTCCCAGCCCCCGCGTCTTCTCTCCCAGCCAGGATGAGGATGAGGCGTCAATTGTTCCATTCAAGTTCCCTCGAGTGGCCGCACCTCCCGTGACCCCTCAGAAATCGTCCGGAATTTCCACTTCGTCTGGTTCTCCCAGCTCGCCCGTCCATGATTTCTCGCCGCTTCGCAGGAACACTCCACCCACGCCATCCTCCATCCCCCGTGCTGTCGTGTTGAAGTCGTACGCCGCCAACACCCCGACGAAGGCATCCCCTCTCGAAAGGATCGCTCTGAGCCGCTCGAACACCTTCTCGACCCCTCCCAGCAAACGCAACAGCCCGACCCCAACGGCTGTCCTCCATCCACAGCCCAAGCCCTCTTCGAAACCGTCCCCTCCTTCGTTCATTCGCCAACCACAACGGTCGAGCACCCTGCCAGCCCGGTCTAGTATGTATCCACTCAGTATGTCCTGATCGTTCCTTTCTCTCATGTGGTGCACGTAGTGAATGAAGGTTCCAACATCCACAGGCTCTTCAATCCCAATCCGCCGACCCCAGAGGGCGTGATTGTTGACCCGATTCCTTCCTCCCCTGCCGATTCTCGTGTCTCCAAGCTTTCATTCCGAACGTTCACAAAGTTGATTCCGTCACCCTTCTCGTGGGGTTCAAGGTCCACCCCTGTTGCCAACGACCCACCTCAGACTTTCCTACCCACGTGGAGGGGAGAGCCGAGGGTATCCTTGAGTCGAAGTAGCACCGATAGTGCGGATCGACCCTTTGTTTCAAAAGAAAAACAGTTGGAGAAGCTAAGGAGCCGGATGGAGGAGGAAGCAAGGACTCGTCTGCGCGTTCAAGCGTGATACCCTCCCACAAACCCATTATATCCACCCCCGCGCTTTTAAGGTGTTCTCGCCTCCTTTGTGGACGTTGACATGCTATGACGCTCCGAATTCTTTCACGACTTCGTGTGTTTGAAGGACGTTTTCTTGTTTTTGTTGTCTGTCTAGCGCATCCATTCAAGTTTGTTTTCGGTTCCCCTCTTCTTCCCCCCCGCTTATCCTCCTCCCTCAGTATCCAATCCCCATCCCCTATGTTGTCGCTATCACCGTTTTCCCAAACCTTTTTTATTCGTCATTCTTCGAAATGAGGAATGGCTGGCGCAAGCTTCCTTGCACCGTTCATGTTCATAAATCCCCATTCTTTTCTCTTCTGTCATTCCCCACTTGTCTATGTTGCTCCGTTCTTGTTGGCTCGATGCCAAACGAGTGTGTGAGGGTACATTTGACGTCCCTCCTTGCTCGTTGTGTTCGGTGACCCATCTGCAGTTGTAACGTGTAGTTGTCCTGCCGTAACCCCCCCATGAGAAACCTAGGTTTTCCCATGCGGACCACTCTTCCTCTGCAGTTCGCCCCCCTTGTCGCCAACCCTCGATTCCGTGGGCCCCCCTGGTCGTCAACCTATGCTTTAAGACTGGGTCTTTGAGCTGGCCAGATGGTTTGGTTTCTCTGTTTATTTTTGGATGTATTATAATAAGTTTGCAGTCATGTTTCCGAGGAAATCTCATCTATGGCCTTATGCTTCTATCACATTCCAAGTTTGAGCACGCAAGGATGACCGTAGATAGGCCTAGTTTTGGCCCAGAACGGGGAGCACGGAATTGAGCGCCCCAGACCGGATTCGCCCGGCCGCGCTGGTTTAGGAACACAGCTCCTTCAATCAACCCTCCGCCTGCTCACTCCTTTTTTTACCCGTACATTGCGCATACCTCACCCTCAACCCCCACAAGGATGTCACACGTCGCTCGTAGGACCTTCATGAAGAACTGGTACGCCGTGGAGGTATGTAGAATTCTCCTTCCGGCCCTTGCGTCTGTTTGGATTCGGAGTGGAATTGAATGTTTGACCTTCGACCGTAGGCTATCCCGATGTGAGTCCCTCTGGTCTTCCTATCCCATCCCATCTCTCTCGTTTGGACCCGAGCGGAGGAAGTGGAAGACACCGCGCCAAGTCGATGGGGGTTTAGTGTTGTGGATTGGGTTGGCTGACGTCTCGACCAGTTACACCATCATCGGAGGTGTCGTCGCTGGTGCTGGCTGGTACCTTTACCGTTTGGCTCGTGGTCCCGAAGGTCGGTCTTTCTACACCCTCGTGGTCGCGTTTTTTTTTCGGGAACTCATGCCTGACATTCCGTTTCGCGCGTTTGGTTTGTAGTTGTGTGGACGAGAACTCACCCCGCCCCTCGTAATACCATTGAGCAAGACCAGAACATTAAGATGATGTCTGTTAGCCATAAGTTTGAGGGAGGAAGGTTCGTTTCTATCTGTGTCTGTCCTTGTGTACTGGCTGTCTTACGGTTCTTTGGTTTTTGTCTCTAGCTGGAAACGTCCCGGTTGGTAAACACGATATTATCTCAGTGCGGACGTACTACTTTTTGTTCCTTCTTGACCGAATGTCTATCACCATCGGGTTGTTTTCACACTTTCCCCGTCCGGTCCGACCTACGTCCCAATGTTTCGTGAGCAGTAGATGAGGATTTGAGATTGCTTCAAATACGGAGTTGGGAACTTAATGCCACAAGACCCCCTCCCTTGCGTGGGGAAAATTCTTTTTCAGTCCAAGCCGCTTCACGCTCTGGGGTTCTGTGTGAGGTCAATCAGACCCGGATCACTGGGTTGACTCTCACTCGGCATGATTACGCTTTGAGCTTTGAGTAAAATGTCTGCCATTCACCTTCACGTACCTCCCCTCTCTCATGGTCGTCCCACTCGATTCCGTCCAGGTTGCCTACAATCCTCCGATTGAATATCCCGACGATGAACAGGACAAGCCGATCGATGGTCTAGCTCTGGTGTGTCACGAAATGAAACTCTTGACGTCAATCGTGGCCATCCGTCTGATCTTGCGGTTTGGCCCACATCTTGGGTGTGCGCTCTGTTGTCGTAAAAGGGCAGCGTAGGGAACTTGGGCACACCTGAACTGGTGTTTGGCGCGGCCAACTTTTCCTTCCAGTATAACCAGCCGGGGCACTTGACGTCAGATGTTCCGATCAGGTCTGTGAGATTGTGTATGAGGTGAGTCTGCAAGCAGTGGAGGGGTCTGGAAGGCTGCGTGGCTGAAGGATGTCCGTGAATTGCGCTTAGGTATGGGATTCGGGCTTTCGATACTTCTCCCTACTACGGACCGTCTGAGATCGTCCTCGGGGGTGCTCTCAAAGCTCTTAACGACGAATTCCCTCGTGAATCGTATAAACTGGTTTGGCAAGGTTGAAGTCGCTGTTTACAAGTGGCTGATGTCCTCGTCTTAGATAACCAAGTGTGGTCGATACGGTCTCACCCCCGCGGACTTCGACTACTCCCCGAGTACGATTCGGAGAAGCGTAAAGAGGAGTCTCGAACGTTTGGATACGACCTACTTGGATGTTTTGTATTTGCATGATATTGAGATGGTCGCCGAGGAGGTTATGCCGAAGAGGGACGGGGATCACTCCACGGCTTTGGGTGAGGATAGGGAAGCCTATGGCCTTGCACCGGGGCAGGAAGGAAAGGTTCTGGGAGAGGGTGATCGAAAGGTCCTTGAAGCGTATGGCGAGTTGAAGAAGTTGAAGGATGAAGGATTGGTCAAGAAAATCGGGATCACAGGTATCACCAGAGTCAACGTTCACCAACCGCCACTGAACGTCGTTTTAGGGTATCCGTTACCAACGCTCCTGAGGGTCGCGTTGTTGATTCGACAAACACACGGGTCGGTGGACGTGGTGATGTCTTACTGCCACCTTACAATCCAGAACGACACATTCATTTCGTTTATGAAGGAGCTCACCGAGAGAGTCGGCGTCGGGCAGCTCCTTACCGCTTCACCCTTATCCATGGGATTGCTGACTCAGAATCCACCGGAATGGAGTCCAGCCCCCAAAAAACTGAAGTCTGCATCTTCAGAGGCCGTGGACCTATGTTCTACCTGGGCCGGTGGGCTCTCGGACATTTCGCTGGGTTTTTCCTATCGAAATGCCAGGCATCTTGGGGTATCAACTGTTGTGGGGATGGGCTCGCTTGAGCAGGTTCATGGGACTGTGAAGGTATGGAGAGAGATCGTGTCGGACGACGGGGCGCAGGAGAGGAAGGAGTACGAGGAGCGGGTCATTCGAGTGTTCGATGCCGCTGGGTACAAGAACTACAGCTGGCCAAGTCCTTGAACAAGTGTGTACCCTCGGGGTAATCAATGTAGATGCGCGCGTTGAATTGCAGTATCGCAAATTCGTCAGTAGACGTGTCAGGGTCCCTTCCATACCGCCAAGCTGAGGCAGTTACACGATAAACCTCCAATTGATCCTGCCCCCAGTGAACCCGTGTATTCCGCTCCGTGAACCACTACCACACTGCCGTCGTGCGACGGGACGACAGTTATGTCGCGGGGAGGTACGAGAAGGTGAACACCCGGACCCCATCACGAAGGTTTCATGTAGTCTGGAGAGAGGTGGAATCCAGACCGTGTCCCAACGACTTCCGGCTCATCGCCGCACCTGAGCACAACCCGAGGCCATCCTCCTGCCTTCATGTCGGATCGGGTGGACAGGGGGATGCTGCTCTTCTAGACCAGATTCTGGAATGTGGGCTGACCAGTTTGTGCGGTATCTTTGGAGGAGAGTCTGAGGAGCACCTGATTTGGACCCCCGAGAGGACTCCAAGTTCTCGGTCACAACACCAAAGGCCTGATCATTGACAGGGAGGCCTAGGGTGGGGGAGAAATCGCTGGCTGCAGTGGCTGAACGTATTCACGACCGTAAGGTTCCATGGGAGTACCAAGCTACGTTGAGAAACCGAAGGGCAAGCATAATTCTCCTCGGAGTTTACTTCCATTCTGCGATACCAAACCCTGTCCGGGGTTGAAGGGTTTCCAAGAACAATTTGGGATAAAAGCCCAGCGATCTGCTGGTCCGGTGTCCGCCTGAGCGGTCGGACTCTGTGCCGGAGTTCAGCAGAGGAGGTCTGAGTTTCGATCGAAGTGGTATAGCGTCGCTCCTCAGGACGTCTGGAAGCAGGATAGGTTGTCCGGGGGGAAGGTTGTCGAAGCACCAAGCGTGGCGATCCCTGCGAGGTAGCCGGCTGCGCCTTCGTATTTCGAAAGGACATGTAATCTCGTTTGACTAGGGTGGTGTATCGGAGGACGATTATAAGGGATGCGGGCATCCCTTCCGTCTTTTCCGGGCTGTGAAACAAGTCGGTACGTGTGGGGTTGGTTTACTCGTGAATCCTATTCTTTGTGAAAAAGCTGGGGAATGCTCAAAGGTGAGAAAGGCACAAAGAACGTGAGTAGGTTCACCGAGAGCCTGTCTTCCAAAGGACCGGAGTTGGTATAATTCGGCTCGACTTCTGAGAAGAACCTGAATGTCAGCGGCTCCGATAAAGCTTGCAGCTTCACCTCGCACTCATCCAGGGGGAGGTTGCCCGAGTTATTTGTAGGGCGCTGCACTGCAGGTGTGCCAGCCTCGTCGAACAGTGGGTAGGGGTTCACGCCAACCCCGAGGCTTGAATGTCAGGGGTCTTCCTATGTTTGGAACAACCGGCTAGCTTTCGGCCCGGGGCGATGGGCGGGGCCGATTATCCTCGTTGTGGGTTGATTTGACCATCCACCCTCGTTATGTCCCGCCTCTCAAAATCGAAGTTACCGGCGGTCTCAGCTCCCATATCTCCGACGGAGCTGGCACGGAAGTTCAAGTCTCTCCCTCAAGGGGATTCTAGGACGCTCGCTGCCTCGTCGACCGCTATCGCTCTCTCCATCGCCTCCCCATTTTACGATACCCCTGGTGCGTCCGACGATGGCGCCGCTGTTCGAGGAACGGACATGGCCTGGCAAACGGCGTACGGCGCAGCGAAGATGGCTGTAGAAATTGCCAAGGAATCTTCAGATATGTTCCTACCACTTAAGGCGGTCGTAGGCGCCGTTTCCGTCCTGATAAGGAGCTATGATGTGAGTAGGTCTCCCCTGTGGCCTGAACACCTTCCTCATTATTACCCACCTCTCACTCCAGCAAACATCGGATAATGTGGAGACTGTGAAGGAGATAGAACAGAGGGTGCAGTCACTATCCCGCACGCTTGCCTCTCATATAGATGAGGATGATCACGCAGAGAAAGAGAGGAGAGCGGAGCTTCGGAGGTTTGTATCCATATGAATGTTCATCAGTCTGTTTATCTTTATCCCTCCCCAGGAAGCTTAAGGGGGTCATCACCGGGCTTGAACCACTCTCCAAACAGCACGCGCTCATTGGGTTTTTATGTAATGTCAACAATGCCAAAACTTTGGCAGGATTTGTCCAAGAACTGGCTAATGCCATTGTGGATTACCAGGTATGAGCTGCTGGTCCTACTGCAATCCTTAATGAACACCTAGGTAGGTTTCAATACAACAAGGATTGAATGAAAGGACCAGGAAAATCCACAATGATACCAGCAATGTCTATAACAATACCGTAGACATCCTTGGGGATACTGAGAACATCCGTAGTGATACAAAAAAGATTCTGGTGAGACAGCATGCTGTTCAGATATGATCTGTGCTAATGGCTTAAACTTCCCATAGGGAGCTGCAGACCTTGAAAAGTTAGAACCTGTGCGCAATGCTGGGTACCTGGCTGGTCATCATGACAAATGCCTTCCTGGAACTCGAGAGTCTGTCCTCAAGGATATTATGTACTGGGCTGAAATCCCTCAGGACCAAAATGTGTTTTGGTTAAATGGATTGGCAGGCACTGGGAAGTCAACAATAGCTCAGTCATTCTCAGAAATGATTGCCAACAGTGGACTCCTTGGTGCTAGCTTTTTCTGTTCCCGGGATTACCTTGACAGAAAGGAGCTTAAAAACATCTTTCCCACCCTTGCATACCAGCTTGCATGCCATTACCCCCACTTTCAAAGTCATCTTATTACCAATCTCAAGAAGGACCCTACCCTTGCCCACACCTCCCTCATTTCTCAGCTTGAGAACCTACTTGTGAATCCACTCTCTGAGGCAAAGGTCTCATGTATCATCATCATTGATGCATTGGATGAGTGCATTGATGATCAGCCAGCCTCAGCAATTCTCTCTGTTTTGGCTCGGTTCACCAAGCAGTTGCCACTGGTGAAGTTTTTCATCACTGGCAGACCTGAACCAAGGATTCGCACTGGGTTTCGCCTTCCCCTCCTACAACCCCTTACCCAGATCTTCTTACTCCATGAGGTGGAATCATCCAATGTTGATAATGATATTCAGTTATATCTAACACAGAGGTTGACTGAGATTGCCAAACAAAGGAGTGACCTTGACCTTCCTAACCCATGGCCTCATAATAATGAAATCATGGCTCTCACCAAAAAGTCATCTGGGCTATTCATTTTTGCTTCAACCCTGGCTAGGTTCATTGGATCAGAACACCATGAGCCAAGTGAGCGCCTCCAACTTGTCCTTTCCAAGACAAGTGGCACAACACATGAAGGTCGTGCTGGCATTGATTCCTTGTATTCCAAGGTCCTAGTGCATGCATTCTCAGATGTCCAAGAGCCAGAAGTGTTTGCCAATGTGAGACATATCTTGGGAGCAATTGTACTTGCATTCAACCCATTGTCTCGGAGGGAGCTTTCAATTATCCTTGGCATTCCTACAACCCTCATATTAACAACTCTACGCCATCTCCATTCTGTAATCCTTGTACCTGCCAATGAATCTAAGGAAATTCGGGTTTTTCACAAGTCATTTCCAGATTTCCTGCAAGATGACAAGCGATGCACCAATCCTAAATTCCTCATAAATCCAGCAACCCAACATAGTGACATGGTCCTCAGTTGTTTGGAGCTGGTGAAGGCATTGGAAAAGAATCCTTGCTCCCTGCCTTCATTTGTGATGAACCAAGATATTGTCAACTGCCCACAGCTGCTGGAGAATAAACTGAGTGGTGCTGTGCGATATGCATGTGGTTATTGGGCTAGGCATCTTGAGCTCTCCTTGACATCTAGTGACTGTGTCCACCAAGTTACTGCTTCTGTGACCAAGATGCTCATAAATGCCCCCCCATGGATTGAGGTAATGAGCCTTGAGAATCATTTGGAAGGAGTGATTCACTCTATGCACAGCTTACTGGATTGGTTAGATGAGGTGAGCAGTTTATTATTACCAAACATAGAGGAGCTTGTTTGTTGATAACCCTGTGAACAACAGGTGGTTGCTGATGCTCAAAAAGAGATTTCCACTGCCAAAGATGAACTCAGTACTGCTGAGCATATGTTTAAAAGTGCTGAGTGTGAGCTTGCCACTACTAAGAATGAGCTCTCCACTGCCAAGCGCAAGTTCACTACAGCCAAGTATGAACTTGCAACAGCTGAGCATGAGCTTGCTATTGCTCAGCATGAGTCTGGTTCTGATAAGCATAAACTGGCCTCCATTGAGCCCAAGGTTACTGCTGCTCGGTACAGGCTTGATACTGCTGAAAGTGAATTTGTTACTGTTGAAGCTAGATTTTTCACCATGGAGCACAGGTTCACCACTGCTGAGAATGTGTTTGCCACTGCCAAGCGTAAGCTTGCCACTGTTGAGAATAAGCACAGGGCTATGGTTTCAGCAATTGCTGCCCTCAATAATCTTGCAACAGACTGCCTCCGGTTATCAATGCACTTCTTCCACCCTATCCAACAATGTGCACAACAAGTGTATCACACTGCTGTGCCTCTGTCACCAACCTCATCACAGTTGCATGGATCCTGCCTCCAAAGTATTATGGACAGTCAGCTGTCCCCTGTAGTTGCTTTCTCAGGTGCTCCTCAGAGTTGGGGGTTACTTCTAAGGACAATTGACACCAGACCAAGACAGCTCACATGCCTTGCAACTTCTGTCCACAGGATTATTGCTGCATGTGAAGACATTGTGAACATCTATGATGCAGTCACAGGCGTGCTTCGACAATCTCTGCATGCTCCAGAAACAGTTATAAAGATACAAGGTTTACCAGATGGGTCAATCCTGTTTTTTGCACATTCCTTCACTGTGACCATGTGGGATGTACAGACAGGTGGACTCATTCACACCTTCTCTGTAAAATCTCCAATCAGTGATATCACAGTTTCTACAACAGGAAACTACATTGCATGTGGCTTATCTAATGGTTCTGTCACAGTCTGGGATATTCACACCAAAAAGAAGGGAAAATGTTTTGGGGATGGCCAACCAGTTGTAACCATTTGTTGGTTGGCAGCTCATGAACTTGCAGTTGCAACCCAGAGCTCTGTTTACATTCATGACATTTCTAGCAGTGAAACCTCAAACTCCCTCTCTTTCCCTGATCCAGTGCTGGGGATGATCTATTTGGCAGACAAGTGTGGAGTTCTGGTGGGAACTTTGAAGCAAGGCACAGGAGCAGACCAGGATACATGCTCACTCAGGATTGTTGGTCATATTCCAGGGCGCCTACGAGTATACCGGCCACTGGGGGTACCCTGGACACATCCTGGGAGGTTAGCACATCCCATGCTTGCTGGTAATGATATTGTATGGATAACTCCACCAAGTGGAGTACAATCATTCAATACCACATCCAATGGTTGGGCAAAGAGCCCTCCACTCCTGGACACAGCAACATCTGTGGCTGCATCATTAGGCAGAAATCTTGTGGCCCAGACCAAGGATTCCATCCAAATGTTCTCCCTTGATGTCCTGACGAGTGATGAGGTTCGCGATGACATACGCCCATCTCATGTTTACCCCCTGGGGGAAAGACATATCGTCTGCCTCCTCCAACCAAACCGGTGCCTTAACCTACTCGAATTGGAGACCCTGCGAGAACTCCGCCCCGATGATAACGCCTCGCCACTTGGCCTATTCCTCGCGGATCAGGCGGCCGCTGCTCGTGCGTCGTTTGGTCGCGGATTAGTCGCGGAGTTCGGCGTCTCGGTCATCGCGCAAGTATTGCAGTCGGGTACCCCGCTTCCTGAATGGACAGAGGCAGTCGACGAGGACGCGCCATTGAGTGGATGGTCACCAAATGGCACTTGGTTCATCACAGTCCACAGCTCACCCCGGCCGGAGCTTCACGTAAAGGATATGAAGCACGGAATCGTGCTCGCGAACCTACCGCTAGAAGATGCCGATCTGGGGACGGGGGAGGTTTACGATCTCATCTTTGACTCGGAGAACAGGTTCTACCTCAAGATAGACGGACCGGGATGGCACGTCCAAATTCCTCATGACATAATCCCATCGCCGTCGGGGGATTATTCGCACACGATCACGAAGGAGGAACCGGTCCCTTTGTCAGAACCTCGAGCAACACCGCCGTACACACTAGACGCGAACTGCGAATGGGTCATCGATGCAGAATCCAGGAAGATCTGTTGGATCTCACCGGGGAATGTACGGAGGGGCAATGGTGGTCATTTTTGGGCTGGGCTGTCGCTCGTCATGGTTGGAGATGATGGTGTCGTGAGGAAGTTGACCTTCAAAGAACCGGACTGCTGGGGTATACACAATACGTGCATGGGATGACATGGCTATCGTGTACTACATTTCCGAACGTGATCTCATTATGCTAATTTTTCATCTTCTTCCTCACCCGGGTAAAATCTGACCGGATCCCCTGAACACCCACCGAGTACCAAGTACGATCCGATGCGCGACAAACAACAGGTATCCCAGGGTGACCAGGATTCCGGCCAAGAAAGAGACGAGTAGGATGGCCCACGGTAACACTTGGGAGAGAGCGAGGAACGCGAAAGCAAGGAACGCGGCCGAGGATACCAACGTGAAGAAAGCAGGGAGTTGACAACAGAAACAGAAGATAGTTGTGGAAAGTGTCACGGACTTGGTCCTCGCGTGAAAGTGTTAGTTTTCGACGGGGTGATGAGGGGTAAGGACACAGGGGACGGGGGAACCTGGAATTTGGCAGCAATTAAAGTGACACCAAAAGGTTCGGCGCGAACCCGATCCCCGCGGTTATGGCGATGGCTCTCTTAGCAACAAAGTAGACTGGGAAACCACCAGGAGTAAAACCCAACACAACAGTACCTATTCGTTATTGTTAGCGAAGACCCATAACCTTCAGAACACGGACAATTATACCCTCGGAGTGTCATGAGGTATGGGGACTGCCCGTCCTGACATAGGTGACGTGTGATTCCGGCATGGTGTCGTCCAATAGAGGTCGGAATCGCGTACGAAATGGAATGTAGCCGGAAAAGGTTTGGGCCCACATCCGCTGAAATGGGCCACCCGACGCCCAACCGCTCTCTAAAACTAATAGAGGTCAAGGGAGATAATCGGCGTTTCTTGTCTTCTTGCTCCCGGCCCCGGTGACATCGAGATTCTGACTGACCCGGCAACACTAAAGTCAAATCCCGAAGTGCGTGATGAGACAAACAAAAACGCAAGAGGGCGGGAGTTTTATGAGTACCTTTCGAATTTGACTGACTTCTGTGGTGAGCAACTTGGCGCACCGACCAAAACGACCACGGAGCCTCGCTATCTTCGCGCTCTCTACACGGTTCCTAGGAAGTCCCTTCCGAAGTGGTGGGTTGGACAGCTGCAGAGCGGCATGACAATCGCCTGTGGTCGGATCGGGACATTGTCTTTTCGTCTACCAATGTGACGCGGAAAAACCGTATGGAGAGCGGGCCTGTAGATGTGGGGTGCGGTGAGATCTTGAGACCCCGTAGCATGACGCCTTCAATTGGGTAACAAGGCCAAACAAGAGAGAGAAGTGGCACCACCCTGCATTGGCCGCCGAAACTCTACGCTTCACTCTACCCCCACCCCAACGCATATAGGCATGTCTCGACTCTACATCGCGGTAACCGGAGCAAACAAGTACGCATCCAACTTTCCCCTACACTTCGGTGGTCTGATTCTGAAGAGTTACAGCGGCGTAGGATTCGGGATTTGTGAACGCCTTTTGGATCAGCTCTCCTCTGAGACTCAGACCGACGCGAATCCTCAATTTGATATCCCTGTGGAGAGCAAAGATGTACCTGATGAACGACCCCGGTGGTCCGGTCTAACTCTCATCATGGTATGTCGGAACATGCAAAAGGCGGAAGCCGCACGTGGCAAGCTGCTCTCCTACATCGATCGGATCCTTGAAACGCGGAAAGCCAGAGGCGTCGCGGACGAACATGGCCGGAACTTCAGGCAGAACCTCGTTGTTGAGATTGAGAAGTGTGACTTCACTTCGGTGAAGAGCGTCATCGATTGCGCGAGGGGGATGGGGACCAAGTCAGTTCCCTGGCATCTGAGTTCTCGTTCCAACACTGACGGATTCCTTTCTCCCCCGTGTTCAGGTACCCATACCTGAACCACCTCGTACTGAATGCGGGGAGTGCACCCTTCGCCGCCATCGATTGGTTCAAGTTCATCTGTCTCCTGCTCCTACACCCAATAATCACCCTCACGTTGGCGCCGTACATCATTCAACGTACCGGGGAAAGGTCAGACGACGGATTCGGTTACACCTGGCAATGTAACGTATTCGGACCATACCTCTTCGTACGCCCACTTCCCAAATCTTCCTGCTCCAACCGCTCACCATAGTCCACCCGCTTTCGCTTCCACAGTATCGGGAGCTGGGACCTCTGCTGGAAGCCTTCCACTCTCGATCAGACGTTGACTTACACTACCCCTCCCGTGTGTTATGGACAAGCTCTCTCGAAGCAATGCATCTCTACCGACCGGAGGACTGGCAGCTCGTCGAAACGAACAACCCTTATGAAGGTTCGAAATACCAAACCGACCTCGTCGCCAGCCAATTGGAGAAACAAGCCCTTCAGTTGGAAGAGCAGACGAACCAACCTGCCAAAATCCGGCATGTGACGACCCACCCCGGTTGTGCCAGTACCGGGATCGTGGGTGACATGGTGCCTCCAATCCTTTTACCCCTCATGGCGATTTCATTCTATATTGCAAGACGCTCTCCCCACGAAACTTTAATGGCTCGCGTCTGACGTATTTATTTTTTCAAGCCCCGCCTTTTGGGTTCACCCCACCACCCAATCGTCCCTCACACAGCCGGGATCGCGGCCACACATACCCTCTTGACTCCCCTAGAAAATTTGCCAAACCCACAACGTCACTCCAAATGCCTTAAGTTCAGCGATATCCACTGCGAGGCGTCGATTAAAGAACAGGAGGAGTACACCGGGGTGAAGTGGAACCATGAGACCGATCCCAAAGATCTAGCTCCTCCCATAAAGTTTGGGGCGGAGACCGATATCTACGGGAACCCACGGGTGGGAGTTATAAGGGTCAGCCAGTGGAAGGAATACGAACCGGAGAGTAAGGCGTTGATTGACAGGTTCGAGGGGATGTACAAGTCACTTGTTTTGGACCACCCGGAGAAGTTTACACCAGTCCTAGGAAGTGGTGCTGATCGTGCTGCCGACGTCCCCGTCGTCCAGAAGCGTCGGGCTCGGGATCGTGAGGATGGTAGTAGAAGTAAAGTCAGAGGGTCGGATACTAGTAGATACAATTAGGGTAATATGGAGAGCAATCAAACCTCCGACTTTCTTCGTTTTTTCTTTGTCGTCGTCTCTGCTGGTGTTGGCTCTGCGGCCGCGGCCTCGGCCTCTTTCCTCGCCTTTTTCTTCGCCTTCCTCTCGGCCTTCGAATTCTCAGCATCCTCGTCCCGCTTCTTCCGCTTAGACCCTTCCCCCTCCCCACTAACGTCCATTTCGTGCTCTTCCTCGTCAGCTCTGCCGTCGCTCTCAACCTTGGCTTCCTTCTTCGCCCTCTTCTCTGCTTTCCTCTTCCTCCTCTCCTCCTTGCTCTCCTTCTCCTTCTTCTTCTCCTCCCCCACCTCCTCCACCACCTCCATCGCGACGTCCACTGGGTCTCGCTGTGTGGTCACCAGATCCGCGGCCGTATTGTACACCTTGAGATCACCCTGAGGTTCGTATTTCTTCTGGTTCCTGGGCTTGTCGTTAAACCTCCGCACTCCAGTCTGGTCCAGCTCTTCCTCGAGTTTCCGTAGTCGGTGCTCAAGCTTCGCACGATTCTCGAGGCCTATTGTTGGGGCAGTCTGCTCTGACTTCCCCTCTACATCTGTGAGTGCGTCGACACGGATAGACAGCGCAGCCTTCGTGGCGACCATTCGAGCCATCTATTTCCGACTGATCAGCAACCCTGTGGGACCCGGGGGGAAGCAAACCCAACCTTTCCCTTGAGTTTTGGCGGAGCTTGGCCAACCAGCGAAGCGTGGTATATCAGACCGTACTTCGGTGTATCGTGCTTCGTCTTCAACGCCCTAAACAACGCCTTTTCGGCACCCAAAATTTGCACCGTACTCGCAGGGTGCTTGGCCAGACTGAGTAAACTGCCGGCGTGGCTGATCAATCGGGCACCGACGAGGTCTCCGACCAAGGCGGTCAGATTTGGTGCAATCGCCGTCATTCGATTTCGAAGATACTCTGCAAGTTGTGTGCGATACGCAGTGATGGCTATGACTTGGTCACAGAGGGAGTGGATATGGTTGATGTCAGAGTCGGAGATTTCGGTACCCATAGATATTTCGGCGGCGGCTTTGACGGTGGCCTCGAGCTCTTCGGGGAGAATCGAGGCGAAGTCGGTCGTGGCAGCGTTTGTCCTAAAGCCCATTTCCTTGATAACCTTAGCGTACGCGAGGTTGTCGGCGATGATCTTCGCGAGTTCTGGGAAATGCCAGCCATACCATTCCTGTGAGGATCGTGGGATAGGTGAACCTCGAGAATGTACAAATAACGGAACGAGTGGTACCTTCACCCTCATCGAGTAAATGTTGATCTCCTTGTCTAGGTCATCTAACAGAGCGATGGCCTGAATCACCATCGTGTCCACCTTGTCCGGGGAGAACTTGAGTTTGAACCTGGAGAAGACGTGGGTTAAGACGATCATTGACCTGACCAAGCCCCATCCGCACCGTGATAAAGAATGACTCAGGCCCAGGTTCATAGCAGCAAGATCCTTTGGATCCAGCCCATCAAGTAAAGAAGTCAGTTGTTCTCGAATACCACGGAATAGATCGTTATTCCCAAGACTCTCTGGGTTCGACACAGTCTGTACGCTGATCTTGAGCTTCTTAGATATTGAATGAGCTATGACAAGCAGCGTTCCGTTACCACATCGAACAACGAGGGAGCTTGGAATACGAAGGCTAACCTAACTTGCTATCCGCGACCAAGAGTGATTGTTTGCCCTTGCCCTTCTCCACGATTTCTTCTGACAAGAATTTTTTCAGGCCCTTGCCGATTTTTCCTTCCTGAATCGCGGTAATTTCTCCGACGGCCGCCGCGGTTGACGTGAATCGATGCAGAGCACGAAGTTTTAGCCTTTCCGTTCCGAAACACCGGACGCAGACCAAGAAAATTGAATTCTAAACACACAAACGAACGATAGTAGGCACGTACAACTTGTTCGCCCTTTCCGGCGACTCAAACTCTTCCCACAGATCCGCCCTCTCGAGTTTCGCCGTGTCCGTCAACTTGAACAGACAGAAACCCACAGCGGTTTCGTAAAGTACCAGCATATTCAGTCTTCGCGAGTCTGAAACAGATTGCCGGTGTGGAGATGTTTTTGGCGCGGGAGGGCCGGGAGGTGAAGAAACTGGTCCAAGGGTTGGGGATCGAAATTTTCGAGAGTTTGTTACCGTGGGAATTCCGATCAACGACTTATTAGGCGCCGCGCTGAACTTTGAGAAGCTAGAGATGGAGGAGGACCTCACCGCGTGCTTCGCG
>Ga0307516_10000643_pt1 | contig 47267 bp, 35 predicted proteins | sample 19_EM_MG_FD_203310 | JGI IMG/M metagenome (GOLD analysis project Ga0307516, IMG submission 203310) | Populus trichocarpa ectomycorrhiza microbial communities from riparian zone in the Pacific Northwest, United States - 19_EM | ecosystem: Host-associated > Plants > Roots > Unclassified | place... | reverse complement strand
TATTTTTTTAAAAATTTTTTTTAATATATATTTTTTTTAAAAACAACAAAACCCCCCCCCCCCCCCCCCCCACCACCATATATAATGTATATATAAAAAATACACTTTCAATTCTATCGGTACATAAGTAGGAAAAAAAAAAAAAAAAGAGGATGCGCCTTTTCCGTTGTATTCCCAAAAGCCCCGAGTAAAAGAAGAAGGGAAAGAGAAGAAAAGAGAAGAAAAGAAAAAAAAAAACCCCCTGCAAACGTCCAGCGAACCTGTTGCTGGACATGCCATGTTGCTGGGCATCGCTGACCCAATGAAGAACTTTTTTTTTTTAAACCCCACCCACCCCCGCTTCTTCCCCCCCCCCCCGCTGTACCCAGTTCTATGATGGTTAAAGTCTATAGTCATCCCCCAGAGCATGAGAGAAACAAAGGAAAGAAATAAAAAGAAAAAAAAAGGAACAAAAAAATTACCCGTGTCGTGCAACCCCCATACCGTAGACTTCCAGGAGCCGGCCTGTTGCATCGACACAACTCCACTTCTGCGTGTAAGCCGTGAGCCCGGCGGGCGAAACCCCTCTCTACATGCGGCAACCAAAAAACAACCCCACCCATCTATCCACATCCCCCTCCAATCAAGGTATCTATCAAAGTCCAGCAAACGCCAAGAAAAAAAAAAGAAAGAAAAAACCTTCCCCCCCCCTCCCCCCCCAAGAATCGTAGAACGGTCGAACTGGGCTTACTGGAGCCTGCGGTCCAGCTCCTCCTTTGGAGTAAGCGCCGGTGTCGGCGGGAACTCGGGCCGGTATAGTGTCTCGTCGCTCTCGGGCCCCGCCGCGAGCCACTCCCGCTTGAGCGGCGTCCCCTCGACGCTTGCGTGGCGCCACAGTCGTCTCACGGATCGCTCGCAGTCGTGCAGCATCAGCCAGTCCGCCCGTGGCAGCTTGATGAGCTCGGGATTCTGGCGCACTTTGGTCCAGTCCACTTTGTGCCACATGTCGCGCACCTTCGCGCCTCCCTTCTGCGCCTCCTTCACCCGCTCGTAGCGCAGGCGTTCGTACGTGCGCAGTGCTGTGGGGACCGTCTGGTGCGGCGAGATGGTCGGGTCTGCGTGCGAGAGCGCGAGACAGGTCGCCAGCGCGCAGCCGTCCTCGATGGCTTGACTGCAGCCCTGAATGCTGGTGGGGAGGAAGGGGTGCGCTGCGTCTCCAAGCAGACAGGTGCGTCCAGAGGGCGTGATCCACGTGGGCAACGGCTCGCGGTGCACGAGTTTCCAGTCGACACAGGAAGGAGTCTTTGATACCTGTCGTCGTTCGGGCATGTTAGCGGATCAAGCGGCGAGACGGACATGCTGGTGGTGGGGAGAGCAGTTGGTAGATGCGAGGCGATACAACGGCGCTGCAGGAACAATGCATGCCCTGGAGGGGCACCGCCACCGGGACAGGGCGAGAGCCTCTCTTCGTGGGGCTCATGGAGAGAAAGAGGGATCTGCTTACGATCGCTCTGCACCTGGGATCCCAATTCTCGAGTATTTTCAGGACGTCATCAATGTTACCGGGAAGGCTCCAGGATTCGTCGACATCTGCCTCATCCTATGCACACGTGCCGGGGGAGGCTGATTAGCCTACATCACGAGGTATTTATCCCCCTCCACCAGGGACGGAAGACCACAGCAGAGACTTACTTTGTGCGTGCAAACCCACGATAGTTCTTTACCTCCTTTGCAGGTGGCAACGAGGAAATGAACGTCTGGTCCCAGCCCTGGACACGAATGCGGACGTCAGTCCATGTTCGGAAGCGTTAGAGGGGGGGGGGGGGGACTGACAGCCGGTGTGGGAGTCGCCATTGGCAACGAATTCCCTCGTCAAGGGATCGTCTGCGATGCCCGCTTCCTCGGCATTGAAATAGGCCCGGTAGACGGCATAACCGCTTGACTTCGGCTTATCGTCATATCCGAGAACCAGTTTCCGTGCTTTGCTGCGGACGCCGTCGGCGCCGACGACAACGTCTCCACGGAAGATCTTGCCTTCTTCGGTCACAACCCAGGCTTTCCCCTCGCGGTCGTCCTCGTGGTACGAGGCGACCCGCTGTCCCAGGTGGATGGGGATGCCCAGGGAGACAGCGTACTCGTAGATTACACGGTGGAAGTCAGAGCGGCGGCCATTGTACATGGGCCGCTCCGGATCCCAGGGGAATTTCGGCTGGTCCAGGACCCACTCTCCCGAGTGTGTGTGGATGCGGAAGACCTCATGGTGCATGCACAGGGCGTTGAGTCTATCCGCAACCAGAGCGCGATCGTATCTCGACAGGATCCTCCCTGCGTTGGGGCCTGAGCGGAGGCGGGCAGTCAGCAAGCTCGTTTCTGTGCATAGCGGGCTGTAGAAGGGGAGCGTATGCATGTGGTCGCCCACGGCGGTCCGGAGAGCGCGTGGCTCCTCTTTGCACGACCGCGAGCAGACGAAACAGGTTCCGGGGGCCTCTCAATTCGAGTCTAGAAACCCGGGGGAGGGGGGAGGGCGGGCCGTCGGTCCGGAAGCCACTTACTGATGGAAATGATATCTCCAAGCTGCTCAAACGACGTTTTCTCAAGAACGACGACTTGATGGCCCTTCAAATGTGCTTCGACAGCTGCCGTAAGGCCCCCAAATCCAGCGCCTACGATTATCATCTTGATACCCGTAGGAGGGTAGTCCGCAATGGGCGAAGCCATTCTGTGTTCCCGACTCCGAACTATTTTTGTTTTTGTATTTTTACTTGTTTAATTTCGTGCTCAGAAGCGGTGTCCGAGAGAGCTCGACAGGCGGGGAGCTCTGTGACTGTGACGTTGCAGCTGCTGATGGAGATGAGGTGCAGCTGGAGCTGTAGGCTGGTCGCTATGCTCTACGGCTCTAGAGATAGCTAACTAGTCGGAATGAGCTTCGGCTTGCAGACGATCTGACCTCAACGCAGCTGTGATAGCGCGGGTGAGTGTGTGCTGTGTGTGTGAGAGAGAGCGAGAGAGAGAGAGAGAGAGTGTGTGTGTGTATGTGCGCAAGTATGTGGGTGTGTGAATGTGAATCAAGTGTGATGGCCAGACACTGGAGAAGTCGATTGAGTAGGCAGGCGGATCGCGAGAGGGTTGCTGGCGGATGGGCTCCTTGACGTCGAATGGACGAATGAGAGGGGATGGCGGAGGCGGGTTGAGAGAGCTCGCCTCATGAGCGGGAAAGGGCTGGTGGGATATAACATTTCAACGGCTATCTGGAATTGAAGGCGGCGAGCCGATTGAGGGTGTACACAGCGGTTCAAGGGTGTGGATTTGCGAGACACCACCCAGGCGTTGGTGGAGCGGAAAGCGGACGACAAAAAAATAAACACCGGGACCCCCATGTGGCCCAGCAGGAGTCGGGCGGACAGCAGTGGGCGGTAGGTGTGTGGTCCGGGATGTTTTTTTTCTTTCTTTTTTTTGGTAGACGTTGCGGCGGAGAGTGGAGATCGCAGAGTGGAGTGCGAGAGATGGAAACGAGCTGTTGGATGCCAATGGCGTGAGAGACAGAAGCGCAGCGTCCGAGGAATTGAAAACGGTCTTCCGCTACCAACCTTTTGGCGAGCATGTCTCCCATGTTTTCTTTTTTTTTCCTTGTGAACCGTGGCCGACTGGGACTTGCAGGGTTGGCGTCTTGGGACTCAGCGATCGATAGCAGATGGTGCCCACACACACCTGTGCGCAAGCTGTTGTATGTATGTAGCGTGGAATATTCTGCAGGCCTGGTCGCGCAGCGTATGTAGATACATACATTCCCTCTATATGCCTCCGGTTGCCCGTCAGCAGCCACGCCGCACATGCAAACATTAGTCCACCCCGCGCGCTGAAGAGTTTTCTGCGGCCCCGGCGAGCAAACAGCGCGGACACCCACACACCTGTGCATATCCGCCCGGACAGGACACCGTCGGACAGCGTCGAGAACGGAGACGGGAGCGGAGACGGCGACGCTTCCGGTGGCGACGCTTTCGTCGACGACGAGACACCACCACCGCCGTCGCTGCCTCGGACGCGCACCTCGCGACGATCCGGCGCTCCGCACATCCGCAATGTCCGTCCGTCTCTCCGTAGTGCCTACTGGTGCGGCACTAGCTGGTCGGTGGTGCGGAATTAGCGGAGAGTCGGAAGTGAGAGAGAGAGTGAGATATTTAGCCGCATGTCGTCGTCGTCCGGAACATTCTCCAGCGCGGTGATATCTCATGTCGGTGCCAGCATTGCAGCTAACTAGCGCTGCAGTCGGAGAAATTGAGCGCTGCGGACGACGGAGCTCGCTCGCTGGAGGGCAGGGGGTGGTTTGCGTGTGCAGATACCGGCGGACGGAGCCCAGAAAAGGCTGTATAGACAGACACGTGCTGGCGGCCAGAAGAGAGCCGTGGCGATTGCCGACTGCCGCCCCTCCGCACGCAGCCCAGCCCCGCCAAGCCGAGCCGGTCCGTCGCAATTGCCGCAAGCTGCGCGGATGTGCGCTCCGCCTCGGCCCCGCGCGCCGAGTGTGCAGAGTGTCGTGTCGTGTCGTGCCGTGGGGCTGCAGACTCGAAACGGCGCCCAGCCGGCTAGATTGCATAGATAGATGTGTATTTGCACATAACTAACTACACCAGTGTGGATGTAGATATGTGCATCCCGCCGATGGGGGTGGCGATCACGCGAGAACGCAATTGACCCGGGTTTTCTGCCGGCGCGGAGCAGAGTGCAGTGTGCACGTACCTGCATAGATATCCGCTGTGCTGGGCACTCTCCGCGATAGAGCGCACATATCGCACGGCAGGCAGGAGGGTGGGTCGCCCGTCAGCGGCGTGTGCTGTCTATCGGCGATTTTTCTTCTTCTCCGCCATGCAGCCGGCGGACGATGGATGGATGGACGGACAGGGTGTGTGTAGATAGATAGATAGATAGTGTAGATGCCCAGGTCAAAGGCCATGCGTGCTCCGTCTTGGCTCCGTGCAAATGCCTGGTATTCCGGCCCCAGCTCGAGACGACGGCCAGTGTTGAGCGATGTACTGCGGAAGGAGATGGGAATACATGCGAGTGGTTCGACGAGGGCCCAGTCCCGGCGCCGTCCTGTCCGGATACAGCCTCTTTCGCGGCAAGAGCAGAGCCGGCTCTGGGGAACGGCGCCGAAGCGGCATGCCGGCGTGGACAACCCCGGCTCTCAATGGCCCACTGCAGCCGCGGCCCGCCGTCTATGCACGGGCGCGGGCAGGCCTCAACGCAGCTAGGCGAGCACACCGCATACCGGCATCGCGGCATCGCGGCATCGGTGTCGCACGAGCAGCGCCGCACAGCACATGCAGCTGGCCGGCCCGGCCACGGAGCCCGAGCAGAGACGGACGGCTCCTTCCGCTTTCCGCCGGCGTCCGGGCCGGGTGGGGCTGCAGCACGTACGGGACGAAGCGCGTGTCGTCGGGGCCACGGCGCGAGCGTGCTCGCCGTCGCTGCTCGCCCCGTGTTCGCACCAGCGGAAGGAGAGACGTCCACCCGCCAGCCAGCACAGCCGCGGCGGCTCTGGCCCGAGCAACCGGCCACTCCACCGAGCCGCGCACAGACATCCGCCCCTCCATCCTCCCTCCAGCCCGCGGCGGGATCTTCCGGAAGCCTGCCTCTCCCCTACGTACACAGCAAGCCAGAGACACCCGCTATGGAAGCCTGCAGAGAACACCATCTCCTCCTGGAACTCGGCCGTGGTCGGGCCCGAACACTATCTGGGAGAGGATCTCTCCTCCGCCCGGCTTCCGTCCAGCCCGCCGACGCCACAAATGAACGCCATCTGTCCGTCCTTCCATTCCTTCTCCCCTCCTTCCATTCCTTCTTTCCTCCTTCCATGGACGAAACACGAACGGACCCTCCGGCACTCCGACACTCCGGAGCAAACACAAAAAAAAGCAAAGAAAGGAGAAAGCCTCAGGCCTGGAGGAAGCACGGGGGGGAGCTGTATGTGTGCAATGTGTGCCCCACCGGCCTGACTCGGCTGTGGCCGTCAGCGGGCCCACATGTGTATCTAGCGATCGTTTTCTCTCCAAGACCGACGAGACCTGGGACCCGACGACGGGTTAGTCTGGGCCGTCGTGTTTCCGTTTCCGTTTCTTTTTTCTCCTGTTTGTTTCGGTCTGGAAGGCCACTAACTAACCAAGTAACTAGTGGCCTTCGCTGTCTCTGCAATCAGCGAGCAGCCACAAACCGCCTTTTCGCCGGCCTCGACGCGTAGGTGCAGCCGTGGGGGATATCTACGCGTAGGGGGGAGCCCCGGGACGCGCAGAGCAGGTGTGCAGGCTCACAGATGCTGCCTGCTGCCTGCTGCTAGCGAGCAGCCACTGGAATATCTAGATATCTACGCAGCAGCGGGACCTACATACTCCACAAACATACATCGCTCTCCAGCCACCACGATCTCACAAGACCTCGCGCTGCCACACGCACCTGGGTGACCCGCTGCTCCCCCGGTCTATGTAGATAGCCCCACGACACGTGCCGGGGTGCGTCCACAGCCCTGTCTGTCGCGCGACGACGACAATGACGCTGGCGCAAAGCACATACGTCGATCGTGGGAAATTTCCGAGGCCGGTCCTGCGGCTGCATGGGCAGGGACGGATCGGATGTGTGTGCGTATTCGTATTGCGTGTCCGTACTGTATATGTAGTCAAGTATCTTGGACAAATCGGTAGTGACATTGTATCAACGCGATTGAAATACGTGTTTCCCATGTCCTGATATGATAGCAATATGCGTCCAGCGGAAAAGAAGGGTTTGTTTTACCCCCCCCCCCCCCCCCCCCTCTCCATTGAACTCTACTGTGTTTCCGATTCCCTGGCCGGGCCAATGGCCGGAATCCCGTGTGCGCCACAGTGGAGAGAGGGCTGCCGAGCGACTCGCCGTAAGCGCCGCCGCCGCACAGCTCACGCTTGCACGCATGTGTGCACGAGCGAGGGCCGGGGGGGGGGCGGAGGCGGCGGAGGCGGCGGAAGCAGCGCTGAGTCAGCTGCATAAGTCAGGCGCCGTCCAGGCCGGGACGTTCCGTTGCGGAGGAAGGGGCGGTGCCAGCGACGTGCATCGGACCACCGTGCGCAGCCAGTCGTAATCATATCAATCCAATCGGGAGGCTGGCTTGCGGGGGGAAGGGAATGGACCGCGGCAAGTTCCCGACTCTCTGTGACCGCGGGGGGGGGGATCGCGCTTCGGTCCGGGGCTCGGGGTTCGTTCCGGCCGGTCATGCGACTCCCGACTCGTGGGCAGATATCCAGCAGACCCACTCGTGGTGCCGTCGATCCCACGCCAGCATCCGATGCCGATCGACGCTTCTGCATCTGGCGCACGCCTTCCGCCGGAACCGATGGAGCACCGCCACGGTAGCAGCCACACGCGGCAGTGCGCCAGCCCCCGGACAGCAGCCGATGTATATATATCTAAAATCTATATCTATATGCGGCCACTATCTACACGCCCCACGCCCCACGCCCCACGCCCGCCCCGCCGCCCGCCCCATGTCTGGCGAACCAGCGGCGCCCGCCTCACGCCGAGACTTGGTCGGTTCGCGGGCGGCTCGGCAGGAACACTGTCCGTGCAAGGGTTGCACGCAGAAAAAGCGAAACGAAATGAAATTGGGGGAGGGGTGGATGCGTCGATATTGGCGGCCAGGACACGTCCATGTATCGGTCGACGGGCACGCGTGCAGCATGTAGAGTGCGGGCGGGCCGGCGGGCGGGCGGATGGACGGATGGACGGACGGGCGTTTTGCCCCCCCCCCCCCGACATCTTTCCTGCGACCACTGAAAAAAAAAGGCACACGAACAGAGCCTGTTTCGACGCGGTCGTCGGCGGCGAGTGATCGTGCGTGGTTCGACGCCCGGCAAACACCAAGACCGACTCGTTCCCCGTTCACCAGCCCGCCGTTCGTCTCCGCCTGCGCCTCCGCCTCCGCCATCGCCGCACAACATCGTGTTTTTGACGGATTCTTGCAACAAACCAACTGGAGGGGGGTGGGGGAAGGCTAGCGCTGACGGACGGAGCGAGCGAGCGCCGAGTTTCCCTGCTGTGCATTTGCTTTTTCTTTTGCGGGTGCAACATCCCGCCAAAACGGAACGGAAAGAGTGTTTCTTTCTTTTTCGGGGGTTTCTCCCAGCCGTTGCACACTATCTATTTTGTTTTTCCTTCGCACCCCTTCTAGAAGGCTGGAAAGAAGGGTGCAACTGCAGGGCTGACGTGCATCGTACATACAGCAGGATCGATCGTCAGCCTGTCGCTCCCTCGGTGACTCCGGTGGTGGGCACCCGGCCCGGCGGGGGGAGGGGGACAGGCGATCCCGCGAGCAGATCAGAAGCCATCGTGACTGGGTCGCATTCGTTTATGCGCGCAGCTGAAACAGTGCGTCTGGTCCACTGTCTGTCCATCACCAACCCCCGCCTTCCCTTCCCTTCCAGCGGCAATCCATCTCGGCGGGGGCGCGTGCCCTGATATCCACTCCCACGCTCTCCGCGAGCCGAGCTGAGTGTGTGCTGGCCGGGGCCACGAGCGTCTGCCGAACTGTTCCGGCTGAGCTCGATGCCAGGGACGCTGGAGGGCGGAGGGCGGAGGGCGGAGGCCGGCGAGTGCGTCGCCGCCGCGGAAAGGCACGGGGAGGGGCTGGATCGGCGTGATTTCTGCGGCGGGAATGCTCTACCTGTGTTCCTGAAGAGTCCGCCGCAGGGCTTCGCTCCCTCGGCGCAAGCAGTAATGGCACCGCGTCGGACGAGACCCCGCTCCAGCTCGATCCAGGTGCAGTGCAGGTCCCTGGCTCGGCGCGAGTCAGATTGAGTGAGTCCGGCGGGGCGTCTTGGCGATCGCGGGGTTGGTATGTTCTCTAGAGCCAACCAGGTGCCTGCATACAACCTGGAGAGTTACCCGCAAGCACACTGGCCGGACACCAGTGACCTCGCCGGAGGTCTGGTCCGCGATCACCCGACAGCTGCAGAATGTATGTGGCGGGAAACATGGAAGAAACTCAAAAGGACTTCCAGCGAAATTCGCGCTCTTCTCGTCCGCCGTTGTTGGAGCCCAAGGATATACTCCCTAGTCTGCCTGCAGGCGGTTGTGGTTGGCTATCTAGGTAGATAGCTGTGAATGCATAGTTCATATGTACGGCTGCAGTCGCGATAGTAGCCCTCCCCCGGCACGGGTTCCGTTGTTTAAACAGTTTATCCACTGCTCGTATAGATAGAGTTGGCGCGTGGGGGGTTTGCGGAAGCTTTGTTTGCCCACAAAATCACGTGACTGCGGCGCCGGCTCTCCTTCTTGGTTTGTCGGAGAACTGGACGCGCTTTTCCTTCTTTGTTTGGTCGTCATCTAGAATCGATCTCTTTTCTCCCTCTTGGTGCCGCTCTGCAGCAACAACAATAGCGACCTTTCGCAATTATGTAGGGGGAATCCGCTAGCAGGGGGGTGAAGAATTAGGACCACGCTTTGGATATGTATATGTAAAAGAAAAAAATTCCCCAGCAGCGCCGGCAGCAAACAACCCGTCTCAGAGTCTGCGAGGCCTTGGGGTCCGCAGCACCCGCGGCGCGGCCAGCAAAACCAACCGCGTGGGATAGTGAAGCGGAAATAAAATCACTCTGGACTCCATTATTCGTCATTCGTAATCGTCGAGACCGCACTTTTCGTCGGGGCTGCACTCGAACCTCTCGCTGTCGATAGCGGTATGTCTTCAGCACCCGCGTAGGCCCACATGGACAGATAGAAGCGCAGCTACATGGGTAACTGGCCATCTTGGTGGCGGCGATGGTAGCGGTGGTGGCCGGCAGAAGACGCTCCCGTCCTGTTTACAAAACATTTAGATACAGGTGCGCACACATGGCGATCCGTGCGCCCTCGCACGGAGACCCGCACGAGGATTAGTCACTCTTGGCTGTTTCTTTTTGGCCTAGTCTGCTCAGATCCTGCTGTTAGATACCATGGAAACTTTGTTTAATAACGGTATGTACCTGCAAAGGGTCACTATCGCAACAACCAGAGAGACGTTTGTGTCCACGATAGAGGCGGCCGAGTGACGGCCGGCGACACCACAGTTGACTCGTCTCGTTTGTTTCCACGCTGACGATGACGGCCGGCGGCGGACATCTTCTGCGCGCAGTATCTGCATACACCCGTGGTAGCGCTGTGTGTTTACTGCAAACACGGGACGTCGGCGAGGCTTCTCTTTCCAGATAACCGCGGCAGTTCCAACTTCTCCGTCCGTCCATTCGTGGAGATACGAGCAGACGAAACGAGGGATATGTTGTCGTACTCGCACGTTTTCCTATCCAGCGGAGAAAAAAGAAACCCCCCTCCCGTATCGTGCGAGCGGGCTCACGTAATCCAACACCATCCAACGCGTTTTTTTGTTTGCTTTTTTTTTTCTTTCGCGCTCCCCGTCTGATGGGGGGGGTGGGATGTGGATACGGGAAGACCCTTCGGTTCCGGCGTCCCCCTAGTGTGCTGGTTTAGTAAGCGTCTCCATCCCGTCTCCGTCCCGGGCTTGGTCTCCACTGCGAGCTGGGAGAGTCCACCTGCGCCGAACGGCTCCAGTGACGGATGCGCCGTTTTCTCCGCTGTGCTGGCTCGGACGAGAGCAGACGGGCCTCTCAGCACCACACGTTTGGAATCCGCACGGGTTTTTCGGCCCGGTATCTACGGTATATGTACCGAGATGTTCACCATGGGTATCGACGCGGGAACGATCCACCTGTCGCCGAATTGCACGGCCAACCTCCGGCCAAAGCGGCAAAGCCGGACACGACAACAGTCGTCGCACACGCGGAGAAAAGAAGAAAAAAAAGCCTTGGTTCTGCCGCGCGCTGACAAATCGTGGAACTCCGCGTGCTGAGAGATCACTCGGTGGAAACAACGTCGACGGCCGAACGACACACGTGGTGAGGACCGCTCACAGTGTCCTCGGAGAACTGGTGCGGACTGTAAAGCTGGATTTGATCCTCCGAGGCGGAAGCTCCCCACGGCCCGACACACCACCCACCCCCATACAGTTGCCCCCCCGCTACACACACATCCACAGCAACACGGCTACTGCGGGGAGGCACAATCTCACTGATGGATCAACGAGGAGCGGGAGTGGAAGCAAGAGGGCTCTAGTGGCCGTCGAGGAGCAGAGCAGAGTAGGGCGGAACATGTCGACACGCTCTCTCCCTCACACACACATCACACACCTCGCGGCACCCGGTGTCCCCACGGGTCCACCCGGAACCCCCCGCGGTGACAAAAACAAAGTGCATAGTGCCAAAGTAGGTGGAGATGGAGGTACATTATAGTATCTATATTCCGTAAGAGCAAACTTCCTGAAGAGCGGCGCCCCTTTTATAGGTCCCGGTGGCTGGTCCACTGGAAGCTAGCGAGCTCGGACCGCCCGAGTGACATATCATGACGCTTCCCCTCTTGCTGCGTGCCGTCGAAGACAGAGCAGCAACAAAGAACAGCAAGATAGTAAAGCCAAACGCATAAAAACAAATCTCCGCTAGCCTCATCAAAACTTTCACAGTGAGAAAAAGCCAATTGCTAGTAGACAAAAGATACCAGCTCAACTCGAGTAAACAAAGACTCAGAGCAGCACAGAGTCCCCCCAGAACAACAACCAAGTCAACGCTGTAGCACAATGGCTTGTAATGGAAAGCCTACGCTTCTCCGGTCTCGGCGCCTTCGTCGTGATGTCTGCGAGTTGTCGTTGGTGGAGGCGTGGGAGAATCCCAGTTCTCGAGTGGCGTGAAAGTCTCGGCAGTGGTGGAACTTCACATCGATGTGCTTGCTCCTCCATTTCCCATGTCCATCCGCCTGGATATTCTCCAATGTGCCAATTGGAGTCGGTGCAGACAAGGGAGAGGAGGTCCGGGTTTCCCGGCGGTGTCCATATGGAGCTTGGCAAGCCACTGGGCTGCTCGAGTGGTTTCAGAGCTAGCGACGTATTTGGCTTCGAGAGTCGTTTTGTTGTGGTGAGGAGTGGGAACCGGGGTTGAGGATGGTTTGGATGTACTTGGTCTGTCCAAGGGTAATCTCGCACCCAAGCCCAGGACATGCTCAGCTTTCCCGAGATCCGTCATCCTGTACTCCTTCAGAGCCGCCTTGAGTTCTGCCGCGGCTTCGGGGCTGACGGTGGGTAGAGGATCGTCGTGTCGTTGACGAAAAGGAGGAGACAGACGTCGGAGCGAAGGTACACGTTCTCCTCAACGTGCGCACGGGTTGCAGCCAATCGACAGGAGGAATTCGTTGATGGTGGCGTGCCATAGGAAGGGTGCTTTCTTGAGGCCGTAGAGTTTCTTGTTGAGCCTCAGGGAGCCGCTCACGAAGATTGGCCGCGCTGGCTCGGAATCCGGCGCATCGGACGCGGACTTGGTGTCGGGTGTACATACTCACACGGTGCGAGTCGCAAGCCGACGAGCATCCGGCGGGCGATCTGGGGCGACGAACCTACTCTCTGCCCTGCTCACTGAGTAGGGATCAGCCATTTTCCATCATGGCACTTCCACCGCTTCTGGTTCCGGGCGGCCTTGAACTCATCCGCTCTTTTCTCGACTGCACGGTTCCTCTCCGTGTGACCAGTCTCCCAGCAGCGCCAGCACTCGGTATTGTCGCGAAAGCATTTCTTCCCCGTGGTCTGCCCACTGCCCTTACTGGCGGCGAGGGGTTACTGGCGTTGGAAGACCTCCCGGCACCGGAGGGCTCCCGGGAGTCTCGCCCCTGTTTCTTGCGACAGTTGGCAGTGAGGTGGCCCTTCTTTTGCAGTACTTGCAGGAGAGCTCCTTTCCACTGCCACTGGAGTAGAGTACTTGGCAATTGGCCAGGTGGTTTCGTTCGTACTCGCAGAGCTCATCGACGGCGTCTTGGGCGGAGATGGTGTCCATCTTCTCGCGTCTTTTGTGTGGTTTGGCTGACTATGTACCGATCCTGCATTATCCAAGAGATGCGGAGTAGGACAGTGCTTGATATCGCTTCCTTGGTTCTGTCGATAGGACATTGGGTACTGCCGCAGGCTCGTAGCAGACTCTGATACGTTCGCCTGGACGAGGCTTGATGGTGTGGAGGTCACTCGCGTGGATGGAGCGTTGGCTCCGGGAGTAGCTTTTGTTGAGCTGATTTTCCAGCATAACCCACATCTCGCCCGGATCCTCGAGGTGGAGGAGCTGCTTGGACCGCCGAGTTGACGGAGAAGCGGAAGAGGGCTTCAGCCTACGGCGAACGCCAACTGCAAAATCAACCCGCACCTGAGCTGTGCGGCTCCCCGACTGGTCCAATCAACAGCAATCCTACCGCCATCTACCTCCACCTCCACTCTTCCGGCCCGGGCGGCTTTGCCCCGGATTGATATGGTTGGTCCCAGGCTCAGCTGGCCTGCTGTAAACAAGCTTTGAGATTTTTGAAACTGGTATGTAGCCTAATAGGGCCTGGAAAGGTGTGGCGCTTGAGGTGTGGTGGCTAGCTATGGGGTTGCGTAACCTTTAATCAGCCATCCGGTTTTAGATACCGTTTTCGTCTTCTCTTTCAGCTGCTGTCCGGCTGTTCAGCGGTTAAAAAAAGATCGGTGATTGTGAGATGGAGATGGCTGGCCTTACTGGCAAATAGCGAATGAAAATTTTTCCAAGTAGAAACATGCCCAAGAATGTTGCGGCTAAATTACCAGGCACCTGTAGTAACCTATCAGGCCCTCCGTCATCGTCATTTGGGAGCTGGGACGGGCTGGCCTGGGCTCTACTCAACAGAAGCCCGGCTGGAACAGGACTGCATAGCCGGCCCGCGGTTTGGCCTAGGGGCCGGCTGGCTGGGTTGACAACACTGAACTCTCCTTCCACCTCCGCCGATTCTTCCTCCTCTGCAAAGCCGTCACTTCACTCTCTCGCATTCCGCTTCTCTGGCCTTCCGTCCTATATCAGTTCTTGGGTATCGTCTCGGTGCAGCGTTCGTCTGCAAACAGATCTGCCGTCTGCGATCTCACTTCCCTCCATAGTACCTTTCGCTGCACCCCCCACGTAGCGCATTGAACAAATGTTACCGTGTTTGAGTAAGTCCGGGTTGTGGCACCACCAACACGTATCATTTCCTCGGTTGCCAATGCATTTCAAATACTGATCGGTGAGCGCGGGTCTGGTCTTCAGTTGGTAGCACCGAGACGCAGTACTTTTCTTTGCGTTTGCACTGACGGCACTTGACATTGTAGATCGGGCTACCTAGTTATCCGTGGAGCCCAACTCTTTGCTTCTTCCCTGCTACTGTCTGGAGGTGTGCCGGGGAGACAAAAGGCATACGTCTCGGTCGGTGGTGAGTCATTCAACACCATTGGCCTGCAGCAATTTTTGCCCACTTGAGGGATTTCGCAAGGCGCTAGGGGTCGTTCTGGATGACTTCGGGGGTATTGCTATGGCAACTGGTTAAACTCACGATCCCCAGCCCAGAATATGGTTGCAACCCCCCATATGTATATGGAGGACGACTACTTTTGGTGCCCGCTCTAAGGCCGATGAGGAAGCTCACTAGAATTCCTGGCGGAGACCACAGCACTTGACAACGCAGCATGTACCAGCGAGAAGTTAAGGTTAACATGCCAGAGCGACATCGCCCCGTGGAGGGAAGGGAGTCCTGTTTCTGTGACCGGTGGTAGAGAACGCACCCGCTCGCAGCGAGGATATCAGTTAATGCGAGCCACTGGTTCCGACGTTGAGTGCTCACGACGGACATTGAGAGTGTAGATGTTCACTGACCAGGTGGGCATCAAGGTTTTCACTGTAATCGAGAGTAATATCTAGTCTAGATACTTCCTCCGGTCCCCCACCCCAAATTGCGAAATCCCTTTTTTCCTTCTGTGCCCCGGCGCGCTAAACTCACCCCCATTTCATCCCCCCCGCCACAACTGCGAAATCCCTCCACTACAAACTGATCTGCGTCCTCGTTGCCTGCAATTCCCTCATGGGCAGAACACCATCGAATCTCCATGGAACAGTCAATTTCTGCCGGAATCCGTCGACTGTCCAGGGCCAACCTCAAGGGTTGCATCCTTTTGATTGGGGCCTGTGCATCCGTGAAAATTTTGATTTTTGAAACTCGGTGTTGTTTGCGCCAAAATGCAGTGCTCTGGTAATCGCAGCACACTCTGACTATCTAGGCCTCTTTTTTTTTTTTTTTTTGTTTATTCATTACTCGTATGCGACCTAGGTAGATCATGACGAGGGATATGTACAGTCCGGGTCCCCGCTGCAGTCCGCGTGTGGCGGCACGGTGCGAGCTCCCTTTTTGCCCTCCGCCCAGGCCTGCCCCGCAAAGTACATAGGAAATGACAAAGGAAAGGGACTATCTAGGCCTCCTGGTTGCGTCCTAAAAATGATCCGTAGATAGAGTCAACCTTGGTGCTGAAGGCTGGGGCTTGCCGAACGGGGCAGGAGGAGCCGGGAGCTGCAGCACTAGGGCTGTTCCGGAACTTCAGCCAAGCTGCACATGTTATTCATTAAAAAACAAAAATAAATAAATAAACAAAAAGCCATTGAGATGTTAGCTATGAGGGGGATATGTACCTACTTTGTACATAAAGAGGAATCATAGCTGGCGACTCAGTCGCTAGTCCCCCAACGAATGTTTCGTTTCCGCACCGATGTTTGGGTTCCGAACGCAAGGAGCCAAGCAATCTTCGGTCGGTGCCAAGCCGAATGCAATTCAAATTGCGGCTGCTGAAAATTTTTCTTGGTTCAGTGATCTACTCTACTCTAGAAGAAACATCCCTACTGCGACAACCCAGGTGCTTCCGTGGCACGTTGCTCACCTATCCCTGGCCCTACCATCCAATAAAGGCCGGAATGACTGGAACTTTTTTTTTTTTTTTGCGCTTAGGCTTATCGCACGCCATGTGTGTTTTTGCGGCGGGGAACAGTCAAAGCGGGGCAACAAGACAAGGTATATGTACGAGGAGTACGCGGGGACGAATGTATGTTTCCCATGCTCTCCTCTACCACGCACTCCTTGCGAGAACTGAACAACTATCGGCCAACTGGACCTCTTGCAGCAATATCGCCAGACCGCGGAGTGATTTACATTCCGGTAGGTACTCGTTTCTTTCAGTCGGACGAACATCCATCCCTATTCTCCAACTCCTCTTCACCAGCCCAACCGCAAATCGTAACCAAAGCGCTGACTGATAAACATCAACAATCAGCCCGTCACTCCTACCGAGATCCTGGAGTGGATATCCACGGTCCCGTACACAAATCACCACAAGCGCATCAGGGATGACCGTCCAGCCGGCACAGGAGAGCGGATCTTGAAGAGGGAGAAGTACCGCACTTGGAGAGTATTAACCGACTCGATGCTGTTGCTGTTGCGGGGTAGCCGTAAGTCACCATAATCCTCAACCGGAAGGTGCGCTCTTCTGATCGGTTCGTCTAGCTGGAATCGGCAAAACATAGATTGCATCACAGGCGACTGGTTCCTTCCCAATCCAACGGCCGACTCCAAGCTTGTTCTTCTACTGCGATCGAGCCGGGGGAAGTCGCGGAGATCCCGAGAGTATTCGGCGCACCCTTATTCAGCAGCTTGCGCCGACTCTATCCGAAGTCAAGCTCCTGTCGCCGGTCCTCGATGTTTACAAGGTTCGGGAGGAAGAGAGGCACCTCTCTTCGCGGTTGACCCTGGGCGAATGGGTGCCGACATCGTACAGCTCCTATAATTGATCTGGAACCTGATGACAATGTCAATGATACCAACCGGGTTGTGAGGAGAAAGCACAGGGCTCGATCAAACGGAAGCAGCTGCTCCACGGCAATGTCCCAAATGCGCTCAAGGATACCAACTTCTTTGTGATCGATGCAAAGGAATGTAAGCTCCCCCGAACTCCTGACAGAAAAGCGCCACAGCTGACGCAATTGCTGCTCTTCAGATTACCTTGCTCTGCGACATGGTCCACACGGACGGTGAAAGGGACGGCCGGAAGGTCCTTCGAGAAACCTTAATAGACGTATACGGCGAAATATAAAACCGCATTCATATGCAGGGTCGCCGCGCTTCCCAACTTGCACCAAATGCCTTCCGATGGGTCCAGTGCTGTTACGGTCGAAACGGCTCAGGGGAATTTTTCAGCATTTCACGGCTGGTAGGTGACCGGTTTGTTGGAATCTTACCAAAACCCCCTCATTTTGGACGAACGGCTGAATTTTTTCCAGTTTCCTCACCTTTCGGTGGAAGAATACTAGAGACCCAGAAACTCAAGGTCGATTCTGACCAAAATCGCAATATGCCTTTGGTTGGCTTGCTCTTCGAGGTCCCGGACAGACTATGACAGCCCTTGAAACACGAGAAGGATGCTACCGCGATCGCCACCTCTTACTGTACTCGGCAGTATTTTGGCTTAGGTGGCAAGCTCTCCGGAAAGAGGGTAGGGGCCGTCTTTCCACTGTGTGTGCGTTTGGATCAGGGCGAAAGCTTACCAGCATATCCAAATCCTAATTTGGATGGATGTCCTGTATAAAATTTAAGTCCCCCACCGCCTTTTTTTCCGAGTCTACAGATTGCTGTTCTATGCGTCCAGGTTTGGAGATCCGGACATTGCTCAGCATCTGCTTGGCGTCTCCGCGGCCAACGGAAACAGGTGGACGCCGCTGTACGCTGCGGCCGAGAACAGTCCCGAGGCTCTGGCTCGGTTCCTTAAGGATCGAGGCGCCGACGTCTCTGCGACCGACGGCGGCGGGCAGGACGCCGCTGCACGAGGCGGCCATGAATGGGCATGAGGTGCTGGCTCGGCTGCTCGCGGATCAAGGCGCCGACGTCTCGGCGGACGACGGCGGCGGGTAGGACGCCTCTGCACACTGCGACCCCGAACGGGCACGAGGCGTTGGTCCGGCTTCTCGAGGATCGAGGCGCCAACGTCTTGACGGACGACAGCAACGGGATGACGCCACTGCACGCCGCCGCCCTGAGTGGGCACGAGGCACTGGCCTGGCGGCTCACTCCTCCAAGTAGCTTCGCTTCAGGGCCGGTCCGCGGCGTGCAGTGTCGACCCGTCGCCGTCGTCCGCCGAGACGGCGCTTCGGTCTATGGGCTGCCAGGCCAGTGCCTCGTGCCCGTTCCCGGCCGTGGCGTGCAGCGGCGTCGACCCGTCGCTGTCGGCCGCCGAGACGTCGGCGCCTCGATCCACGAGCAGCCGAGCCACTGCCTCATGTCCGCTCCGAGCCTCCTCGTGCAGTGGCGTCCACCCGTCGCTGTCGGCCGCCGAGACGTCGGCTCCTCGATCCACGAGCAGCCGGCCAGCGCCTTGTGCTCGTTCAGGGCCGCGGCGTGCAGCGACGCTTACCTGTCGTCGTCGGCCTCCGAGACGGTGCCTCGATTTGGTGTCCTTTTTATGATTTGGTAATCGGTTAACTGACCCATCTGATGCGACTCGGGTATTCGGGTACTTTCTTTCCTCTTTAACGCCCCCCCCCGTCGCGCCGCGCGCCTCAAAATCGTCCCGAAATACCACCTTTGGAAAGCGAGAGTGAGTGACACCAGAAGGAGAGAGAAATCCTCATTAAAAGCTAATGTATGTACAGGAGACAGGCCGCAGGTCGCCCAGAAAAACCCGCCGCTTTCACAAATCGCGTTGCCTGCAACTAAGGCCGCCGCCGCCTCATTCCCCGCCGAGCCCGTGGTTCCTCTCCCGGGTTGACGACATCTTCCTCCAGCGCTCCCTCACCTATCACACCAAAACATGGTGCCGGGTAGGTGGATATATATCCATCGGGATCTGGTCGGGGAAAAGTTGTTCGAGCTGGCTCCGTACGGAATGAACGCTGGTTCGCTGGGAGATTGTACGAAATGTTTGGTTGTCTAGTTGGTAGATAGGTACGGGCGGCGGGGAACTAGGTAGATTAGCAGATTTTTCATATAGTAACTAGAGCAGAGAAAATTTACCAGGTCCGTGTTGTTTCCGAATCTCGTGCACGTTTCCCCGTCTCCGCGAACTCGTGGATATTTTTTTTTTTTTTGGTCCTTAGGTGAGAGGAAAGATGACTGCGGATCACGTGACAATGAATTCCACGACGACGCGATTCCTTCCTCGGGTGATATGTACCTGTGGTGCCGGTTTCTCCATGCTATCTCTCATATTTAATTTAAACTGCCGTCAATAGAGTACAAATGTGGCGATTGGAAGGATTTTGGTATGTAGGCGGAGTAGGTACATACATACATACGCCGTGCGTCGCGCTAACTAGTATCTGATATTCCCACATTTTTTGTTTGAGGGATTTTGATCCGTCGTGTCCGCTACGGGGCTGCCCGTAGACTATGTACACTGCCGCTGACCAACTTAGCTATCGTGATTTGCCGGTTTTAATGGATGGAGGGGGGGGGGGTTGATCGGATGGGCCCCGCATATCCACTTCTACCATATCTATCTACAGCCATGCCCACATATCTACACACGTTCTGCCTGAGACGGGGGGTGAGTGACTCCGTATGTACCGCAGCCATCCCCCCCCCCACGTACATGGCGCGGGCTGGGCCACGATGTGGGGAGATCCGAGCCCTAGTTACCCCGCGTCGCTGTCCGATCCGGATTTCGTCACGATCCGACAGACGGCCGACAGTGCAGGTAATACCTTCCCGTCCTATTCCCTCCGCAGATATCCCTATTCCAGTCCGGCCCCATCATCTCCTCTCAAGAAATTAAGAAAAGAATAGAAACCTCCCCCCCCCCCAAAAAAAAACCTCCGGAACTCCATCCCATCAATCAACACATCATTTAGAACGCGTCATCGGATCGCATGAAGGGTAAACGAACGAGAAAAAAAAACCAATACCCAGAAACCCCAAGCCATATCCGGAAAAAAAAAATTCCACAAAAATCCCCCTCCCATATAAACATAATGTGAGACCAAAAGAAATAACTCCAAAGAGTATCCGTCCTCAAAGCTCAACTAGTTGATCTCGGTCTCCAAGACCTGGATCACGTCGTCGAACGAGAGATCCACTCCATCCAAGATCTTGCTCATGTCCTCCAGTCTGTTCTCGGTCCACGCGGATCCGAGCTCGAACGCCTTCGACGGGTTGCTGCTGTTGTTGTTTCCATTTATCGAGAACATGCCGGGCATGCCCTCGTGTCCCAGGAAGGGATCGCAGTCGCTGTTGCCTCCCAGGAAGGCATCGAGGTGGTTGTTGTGCCCATCTGTGTCGGGCATCGAAAAGTCTGGAATGCCCGGGGAGTCCATGATTCCAAAGAGCTGCTTCTGCAGCGAGAACGGCGACATGGGTTCTTTGTCGTGGCGCGGCGATGGTGGTCTCTGCAGGAAACTCTCGAGCTTCAGCTGCAGATCCGACTCGTCGAGCATGTTGGTGGTCTGGGACTGGGTCATGCCCATGTCCACGGATTCCATGTCCGGCGGGGGGGTCAACGCGGCGTTGGGCGGTGGCGTGGTGGTGGGGATCGAGATGGCCTGGTTGATGGACCCGAAGTCGTCGGGCGAGGACGGGATTTGCAGTCCGAATTGGTTCTGCTGGTAGCGCGCCCTGCGCCGGCTCGCGTGCTTCCGTAGGTTCTCGACGGGGATGCCGGCCTTCTTGATTGCCGCTTCCAGGAAGCCGGTGGCGTAATCCGCGGCGGAGTAAGTCTGTCGCAAACGCTGCAGCACCTGCATGCAGAGAGCAAAGCCTTCCAGCGACAGCTCCCGAGTCACCGGGTTGGAGGACTTGATGTCCAGGAGGTGGATGATGACTGCCGGAAGAATGACAGTGACACTGGGGGGGAAAAAAGCGATGAGTCAACAGCGAGCGGTCATCGGCGGGGAGTCGGAACATACCCTGTAGTAGGCAGGAACCTCACCAAGTCGAACTCGATGAGATCGTCGGCAAGCCGGGTAATCTCGGAGGCAGCCTGCCGAACTTTCTTCCGCGAAATCTCCTGCAGTTCCGACTTCTTTATCGGCGGGTTTCTCGGCGTTGACGGCAGGACTTGTGGCCTGTGCAAAGCGCTCACCGTGGTGCTGCGGATAATGTTAGCGGGAAATACAAGTGAATGTGATTCGCCGATCAGGGTGGCGGACTTATAGATCAGATGCAGCAACGCTTTGTGCAGGACCAACACGGGGTCAGCCCCCGAGAGGCAAGGAGTGCCGTAAACCGCCTCGAGTGGCAGCTCACTAATCCAAGCGTCAAGTTCGACGTCGCAAGATTTGACCTCCTCGCATCCGGGGTCCGACTTTTTCGGCAGCAGCATCATCGTCGTCCGCGTGCTGCCGTCGGCCGCTAGGGAGCCGTGATTGGTGTTCAGAACCGAGTACTGCGCGGTGAGCACGTGGCTGATGCAAACGCAGAGCTTCGCCTTCTCGATGCACAGCACTGCCAATTGCTTCTGACGCTCCGCGTCCTTCTCTTCCCGTGCGCGCCGCTCGGTGGTCCAGAAGAATGCCTCGCTCTCGTCGAAGCCGATGTCGATCTCGAAGTCCTCGATCGTGAGCATCGGCACGTCGCAGTCTTCGGTCTTTATCCGGGTCGGCCTGCGCATGCCGAGCGCGACCAGTCTGTCCCTCATGTAGCAGCTCCACCAGATGCGTTTCCACAGCTTCTGCCGCTTCGGGTCCATGTTCGACTTGGCCGGGTCACGGTGAAGGCCGATCGTGTGGGAGAGCGAGATGGCGACGCCCATCCAGTGCCAGGTGTCCTTCTGGTCGTCCGGGGTTTCGTACCAGTAGGACATGAGCAGAAGGGCCTGGACGAGGAGCATGCGGTCCTGCTCGTGGTCGAAATCGTAGAGTAGTCTGGTCTTGGTGAAGAACGCCTTCCTGGCGGCTTTGCGCGACGCGTATCCGGCGGCTCGCAGGTGCTCCATCGACACGAACGCGGTGCCAGAAAACATCACGGCCTGGAAGAGCAGCAGGCCGGTCCTGCCATGACTGCCGTCCTCGCTTCTGGCGGTCCGTAGGAACTGCGACCTGTCCAAGAGGGGCATGTAAGGATGCACAAAGTCAAAGTGCGCCCTCAGCAAGACGGAGCGGAGCGGTTCCTCCGGCAGTGTCAGAGCGCCTTTCCTCCACAGGTACTCGAGATCTTCGGCGGGGATGCGCGAAGGCGTAGGCTTGATGAAGCCAGGAAGCTCGAAGCTGGGGAAACCGCCGGGCGAGGTTCTGTGGGGGAACGAAGAGGCAGCGGAGGAATTCGTCGAAAGCGAGTTCGTCAGGGAGGGCACCGAGCCGTGGGAGGAAGCGAACGACGCGCGGCGGAGGCTGTTGGTCTGGTCTGTTCGGGGCAGGTCAAAGTCAGCACACCGGATGCGGAAAAAGCGGAGGGCAAAAGAAAGAAAAGGAATCGGGTCCTCCGCGCGTACAGATGGCGTGCGGCACGTGCCCAGCGGGAGTCTCCTTGTCCGAGTGACCGTCGATCGACGCCGCCGATGGCGAAGCAGAGGGTCTTCGATCGTGATTGTGGACATCGGCCACCTCCGGGTTGGCGTGGACGTGGCTGTGCGCGGCATCCAGCTTCAGGCCCCAGTTCTTCCTGCAATGACGTCGTGGTTAGACGATCGATCCGGGGAAGAGGAAAGAAGAAGAGGAGAGCACAAGAAAAGGAACGAGAAAAAAGAAAAAAAAAGAGAAAAAGGAAAAAAAAGAAGAAAAAAATAGCAAAATAGCAAGAAGGTCCGAAGGATGGATAGGCTGCCTACTTTCTCCGCTTGCTCTCGGTGACAATGCACTCGACCTCGTCCAGTCTGCAGTTGGTGCACGGCGCACCGTGCTCGACCACGTTGCAGCGCACCTTTCTGGCCCGACAGCACTGGCAGGCCTTCGAGGCCCGCCGCTTGACGGTCCTGAAGGGCGCGCCGCTGCTGGTGGCGCTCGACGGAGGAGCACTTCTCTTCTGGCCCGCTACCTGTGGCGGAGGAGTCGTGGCGGCAGGCGCAGCGGCAACGGTGGCGGCAGCGGCGGCGGCGGCGGCAGCGGCGGTGCTGTTGTCGTTGGCCGGTGCTGCTGGCGTCTCGGACGGAGCCATGGCTGTGGATGGCGATGGCTGTTGCTCTGGATCCGGCAGGCTTCGTCGTCAGCGTCCGATGGGGGGGGCAGTGCGATGTCACGGCAGCCAACGGAACTCTGCAGGCGCTAGAAAGTGTGATGGAGGCGGAGGGGATCCGGGGCAGAGGGAGAAGAAGAAGCGGTTTGGGCCGGGCGGACGACGACGAGTGGGCGCTGACGACATGCAGCAGCGGGCGACCGGGAGCAATATAAGCGGAGCAGGAACTGGGGAACTGGGGCACAGTCGCCACCGCCGGCGCCCTAGCGCAGTTTCTGCGTGCTGTCGATGTATCATATCTAGACACACGCACGAGGGCGCCGAGGAGGCCGCGCCCTGCCCGACCGGCGCGGCCTCTGCAAAATGGCGCAAAAGGCTGGACGTGATTCTGAGATGCAATCTATCGCTCGCAGTGCGCCGCATCGCATCGCAGCGCCGCGCATCGCAGCGCCGCGCATCCCTGAGCCCCTCAGCAACTCGGTTCGTGTTGCCCGTCCGAACCGGCTGGGGCAGACGAGGAGCGGCGTTTCCCGTGGCCCAGAGAGAGAGAGAGACCCGTGGACGGATCGCACCGGCCAGACCGCGCGATGCGGGTGCTGTGGAGTCCGGTGGCAGCGCAGCAGCAGCAGCAGCAGCGCAGAACTGCTGGCCGTCGCCCATATTGCGGCCAGCCTCCCGGACGGGGAACTGCAGGGCACTCCGCCGGCTCCCTCGTGATGGCCCCATGACTTGTCTGCAGACAGCTGCGGCGCACAGAGGCCTGGAGAACCTCCGCGAGTTTCACCGACGACAGCCAGCAGTGTGTGTCGGCTGGTGCGAAACGAACACATGTGGGTGGCTGACATCGACATGGTTCGGTTTAGTTATGTACACCTGCATGCCCAGTTAGCACTCCGCTTGGGGAATTACTCTGCGCTGCTCGTGACCGAGAAGAAGAGAAAACACATGCTGTGCGCGGAATCACGTCGGACCTTCCTTTTACACGAGCAAGTACTGGCGGCCGCCGGACACGAAAGGAGAGGTGGCAGACACCAAAAACCAGACAGACAGACACTCGGATCAAACCCAACCTGGAACCCAAACGGCGGGCGGTTTCTCCGTCTTCCGCCTGCCGGCCGGCCGGGCGCGGATTACGTACGCCGTCTTGGTCCCCGGAGACACCCGGCCCGCTGCAGCAACCCGGAAAACTCCGCCAGTCGACCAGACGCCAGCTCGCCCCAGAGGGCCAGGAGTTTTCCTCCACGTCGCCTCCCCTCCAGACTCCATCCGACGGAGGGAGAGTGGGTGGTCGGAGAGGAGGACGCTGCCCACCTGGACCAAGGGACACGGAGAGCTTCCCGGGCGGCAGACACCACCCCCGTACCACCTGCTTCCAGCGCGGCTTCTCCGCAGCGCTCCTTCGCTCTTGGATATTTGCAGAAGCCGGCATCCGCACTCACGTCGAGTATGTGCATAGAGCGGATGTTCGGATCGCCACCGCCCAGAATGGATCGCACATCGCACATCGCATGGGAAGCAGCAACACACACATCGATGCAGATATCGTCGTATCCGGAAGGGAGATGCACAAATACGCCTCCGCCAGATCCACCTGACGGCGGTGCCTGCATCGCTCCCTCGAGCTTCCGCACACGCCCGACGGGAGACAGCAATGCCGGAGCCCGTCTCCCCGCGGCCCAATGGCCGCCAGCCCGCCAGCCCGCCAGCCCGCCAGTCCGCCAGCCCGCCAGTCCGCCAGTCCTGCGGCCGCGCAAGAAGCGGCGCCAGTCATCACACGTTCACATGCATCACCGCACTGTGCAATTGCAGCTTTTGTCCACGGCTGCACGGAGGAATCCCACGGCAACACCGACTCCACATGCTGCCGCGAAAAACCTCCTCTCACGCTCCGCCCTTGAGCGGGCGGACTGCCCGTATTCTTCCTTCCCTCTCCCCCTTCCTCCTTCCTTCCCTCTCCCCCTTCATCCCCCAACTCCGAGACGCCCAACGAAGAAAGGAAAGGCAAACGGCTGAAAACAAAGAACAAAGACGAAATTCACGCACCCTCCTTCCCTTCGAAACAGCCGCCTGTCCCGGAAGATTTCCGACTGGTATGCAGGGCAGCAACCAGATATTTATCCACACACGGATCTACATATGCACACTTCTCCATAAAAAAGAACAACCTGGTAGGACCAACCCAACGCCTTGCGACCGCTGCGATCGAGGTGATCGCAGCCACTGTCGGCGGCACTATTCGCTCTACAGCTCGACGCTCCATATAGGGGAACGCCTTATAAGAGGATTCACTCTACAGGAGAAAAAAATCCCGGGTCCCAGCGTTTTTTTGGTGTGAGGCTCTCTTATGGCGAGTGAGGGTTAGCAGTGTAACTTTGCGGAAATTTTGACCTGGGGGGCCAGAGACTTTCATGTGCCAACCCCCAACCCCGGCTCGACACCCCCACCATTCACCGTTCGCCCTACATACGCAGCCACCACTTTCGTCGTGTCCGTTGACGGAAGCCAGAGTTCCAAACAAAAATGAGGTCACGGCAGAACCGGGATAACGGCTAAAGAAGGGATGTATGCAGCGATATATAAAAAAAAAAAAAAACTCTATAGCGCAAGGCTTAGATTGCTTTAGATAGAGATGGTGGGAGAGGAAGTGTCCGCGAAAGGTGGCCCATTATTATCTGCATCGATACAAACAAAAACTTCTTGGATAACATGTGAAGTTTCTTCACCGTATATCAGGACACCAGCTATCACTCGATACCAAGAGTACCGAACTTTCCCCGTATTTCCCCGGCCCCCCCCCCCCGGCGTTCTCTTGTGGGGGGCCGCCCCGCGTTCGTTTTCCCACCAATCGATAAGCCAGCCGTTTTTTCCGCGAACGTGCATCCCGCGGCCAAAAGGACCAAGAAGTGGAAATACTATTTTCCTGCTCCTCACAGAGACTCGAGCGACCTCTCCCTGAGGCATTTCCCGTCTCTTCGCTTGTGTGGGGCCCCCCCTCCCCGTTCGATTCTCTGTGCGGTATGTATGTATGTACATATCGCTCCGGTGATGACAGCGCTTCGGGAGCCACATCTCGGATGGTGTTGGAATCTCTCTCCCTCTCGCTCGTGATCCGTGGGAGCAGCAGCTCACGATGCGGGATGCAGGGAGGGGAGCGTGCTCGCATCCGGGCAAAAAACAAAAACAACACATGGTACCTATGCGAGGGTACATAGCTATCGGACTCGGTCTTGTTTGTCTCCCCATCTCGATGTCGAATTTCGATGAAACGGGCGGTATCTAAGCACTGTACGCATATACATCCAGAGTGTAGATGGTAAAGCAAAACAGAACGGAGAAAGAAACCCGGGGATGCGATCCCCCCCCGGTCCCCCCGTCCAGTGCGTCAACTCGCGTGTCCGTGGGACTACATATCCGCATAATCACGGCCGTGCATCTACATAATCGCGCGATCACACGCCGTACAGTACGTGTGGGCGCAGGCGACCCGGGGCGTTCCTTGCCCTGATATATATCTGCATATATCGACATATGTGTGAGCGCATGGCAATGCCAGCTCGTGAGTGGCAAGGCGGCGGCACAGACGAACCGTGCCGAAACGAAACCATATCTATGCAAAACCAACGGCCGACTGGGTGGATATGTACAATGCGGGTGCCATGTGGATGTGTACAGTATCTATGGTATGTATGAGATATCTATGCACCGAGCTGGATGCTGTGGACTGGATCCAGTCCGCGCGCGTACGCACATACGCACATACGCACGGTAGATACCGGACGCGGGGTGCGGCAGGAGCGCCAATTCTCCGCCGTCGGGACGAAGGCCAACTCCGTCGATATCCAGATCCATCCAGCCACAGCCACAACCATCGCTCCGAAACCCCCCCCCCATCTCCGTGCCGGGAGCGGCGGCACTTGCCGTTCTACATACACCTGTCGGCGGCAAGCGCGGCATCTCGCCGCCGGGAAAACCACGGACGAATCTCCTCCGGCGTCCAGCGTCCAGCGTCCAACCGCCATACGGCGCGATCCGCAGTTGTCAGGTGTCGAGTCCGTGGCCCAGGGCTGGGGGGGGGACGCCTAGCCTCCGACGTTAGGCCCTGTGTCGAAACGAGACCGTACATACTATGTATACATGCAGAGTGCCCGCGCGAGCGCCATAGTGTCACAGGCGAACGTGAGTGCCTCGGCACAAACCCCCCACGTGCGCGTGCTCAAACGATGACTAGCGGGCTGAAACACACCTCCACCAGCTAGATATGTATGTAGAGTATGTATGTAGATACGCCTCGCTACCAGGCAGAGGGAATGCTCCATGTCGTGACGCCGATCCGGTCATCGGCCTGTTCCAGAATAGCGCACGCAGGCAGAGCCGGGCTTCACGTGGGGCAAGCAGGCGGGCGCGGCGGCCAGCAGCTGCGCAGCCGTGGCGTCCGGTCGGGGGGAGCTCCCCTTCCATCTCCGTGAAGATTTCTTGACGTTCTGATTCGCGGGCCATGCGACGGGCTCGCCTGTACATGCCTAACCTGCGGAAGCACTCCACCAGATCCCCTCATACCCGACCCCACCCCCGCACGGTGTTTCGCTTCGCAAGCGTACATAGATACATACATACATATGAAGTATCTGTCGTGTTTAGCCCGGCCGGCGAAGTCTCCGGCTCCTCACGTGCACGTCCACCGTATGTAGATAGAATAGATACATACATTGTAGAGAGTTACCTGTATACTCTGCTCTGCGCTGGGTCAGCACAAAAAAAAAACCAAAAAAAAAAACCGCGGGGCACGTCCGAGCCGCATCCGAGTCCTCCCGGCCGATCGAGTTCTCTTTCGCGATGCGGGAAATACATGTGTATGTATCTGCGTCGTCGCTGTCGTAGCACGTGAATTGCCGCACGTGTGGCGGTGCAGGATATGGATGGGGCGGAAGTCTGCCAATCACGTCCGGGCACTCGATGCCCTCACGATCGATGTCGGAACAGCGGGCGAGGGCACGCAGGACAGGGGCTCGTTGCGGATGGCTCGGAACATTCCCCGTCTGCGGCGGCACAGCCCTCCGGAGGTATAAGAGACTGCTCCGTCTCCGAGCTGGGGGGGCGGAACGACGGAGCTGCGCGGAGTGCGTCGAGTGCTCTTCCATGCGCCAAGCCGTCGACAAGCATCCGAGCCAAGTTGTCCCACAAAGTGCAATTCCCCAGGGCCCTCCCGCGCACGCGACAACCACACGCACGCAGAGCAATGTCCTCCCACGTCGAGCCGCCCCTCGTCTCGCTGAGCCTGACGCACGTCTACTATGTACGTACGTCCCCGCACAGCTTCCCCTCCCCCCCCCCCCGGGCACCGCCCAGTGCTGACAACACGGCCGCCGCAGAATCCGCACGACCCACTCTCGCTGGTGTCGGCCTGGCTCGCGCTGCTGCCGCAGGCGCTGATGGTCGTGTACGCGACGACGCTGTTCTGCACGCGCGAGGTCGAGTGCGCGCTGATGCTCGCGGGCCAGCTCGGCTGCGAGGCCGCCAACTTCGCGCTCAAGAGGGCGATCCGCGAGGAGCGGCCGAAGGGTATCCCTCCTCCCGGAAGAGAGAGAGAAGGAGAAGCGGACGGGCTGACAGGCCAAACCGCGCAGTGATGCACGGAAAGGGCTACGGCATGCCGAGCTCGCACGCCCAGTTCTCCGCCTTCTTCGCGCTGTACTTGCTCCTCCTGCTCCAGCGCCGCGGGCTCGGCGGCGCTGCTCTGCAGCAGTGGCGCAGACACCTCTACTCGGCCGCCGCCGTCGCCGGCAGCGTCGCGGTCGCGCTCAGCAGGATCTACCTCAACTACCACACCCCGAGGCAGGTGCTGGTCGGGTATGCGGCCGGGCTGGTGTGCGCGGCCGCGTGGTATCTGGCCACGGCGGCGGCGAGGGAGCTGGCCGGCGGCGAGTGGTGGAGGTGGAGCATGCACGTGGGCGAGGCGGTCTGGCTGCGGGATCGGTGTCTCGAGGTTGATCTGGTGGTGGACGGGTGGGAGGCGCAGACACGGACACAGGGCGGGAAGCAGAAGAGGCGGTGAGCTTTTCTCCTTTGCGGATGGGGCGGGCTCTTCCCCTTTCGTGTTCTTATTCCCCCCCCCCCCCCCACCTCACCGCGTACATGCTTTTTTTCTTTTTTATTATTATACAGAAAGACTAGATCCTGTTTCGTCCATTGTGTGAACAGATCCCGAACGCCCTCTGCTGGCCGCGGATCGCGCTCGCCACCCTACTGCCGCTGCGCAAACTCCGTGATGTAGCCCGCCAGCTTCTCCGCCGCCTCCGTCGGAATAGAGTTGTAGTTGGAGATCCTGAGACCGCCCACACTGCGATGCCCCTTCAGCCCCGTCAGGCCGATCGCCTCCGCGCCCTTCAGGAAGGCCTTCTCGGCGTCGGCGCCGCCGTCGAGGCGGAAGCAGAGGTTCATCCTGCTGCGCGCCGTCTTCTCGGGGACGACGTGGTAGATGCCGGCGCGGTCGAGGGCGTCGTACAGCACCCGCGCCTTCTCGGCGCTCGCCGCCTCCTGCGAGCCGAGGCCGCCGCGCGCCAGGATGCCCGCCATCACCTCGCGGCAGATAAACACCTCGAAGATGGGGAGCGTGTTGTAGAGCGAGCCGCCGGCAGCCAGCGTCGGGTAGTGCATCATCACGGGCGGGATCTGCAGTCCGAGCCTGCGCAGGGTGTCGGTGCTTGGCTGCTTGCGCAGGATGTCGTTGCGCACGACGACGGCGGTCACACCGGTGCCGCCGATGTTCTTCTGCGCGCCGGCGAACACGACCGCGTACTTCTCGACGGCGATGCAGCGCGAGAGGATGTTGGAGCTCATGTCGCACGCAACGAGGCGGCCGTCGAGCGCACGCGGGAACGCGGGGAACTCGACGCCGTCGACGGTCTCGTTGTCGCAGTAGTACGAGAAGATGCTGTCCTCGCTCTCCTGCAGCGTCCAGCCGCCGTCGGGCGCGATGCAGCCGAACTTGCCGGAGCCGCCCGCCTTGCGCGAGTCCGTCACGATCGAGACGTGCTCCCCGCCCAGCAGCCGCACGGCCTCCTCGGCGGCCTTCTTCGACCAGCTGCCGGTGACCAGGTACTCCGCTTTCGCGCGCTTCAGCCGCGCCCGCACCGCCTCGAGGTCCCCGCCGTTGCGCTCCAGCTGCGACTGCACCCAGTAGCCGACGAGGTTGTACACCACCGCCGAGAACTGCGTCGTGCCGCCGCCCTGCATCCACAGCACCGTGTACGTGTCCGGGGCGTTGATTAGCGCGGCTAGGTGCGTGCACGCGGTCGAGATGATGTTGGTCGACGACGCCGAGCGGTGCGATTGCTCGATTATCCCCACGCCGGAGTCCTCGAAGTTGAGGATCGCGGCTGCGGCGGTCTCGAGGACGGTCGTCGGCAGGGCGGCAGGGCCGGCGCCAAAGTAGCATATATCTCCGCGGGTCGGCATTGTTCGCTTTGATTCTGGTGGTTTAAGGTGGGCCGGTTAGAGGGTGGAGTTGGGACTGGGACTCAGTCGATTGAGGGGGTATCTGTGGTGTCGAGCAAGTTGAAAAATTTGAAGTCGCCGAGTGAGTCAATAATATTGCCCCACCATGCAATCCAACCCCGCCAACGCAAGTCGAGACTCGCCATTATCAGATCGATCTTATCGCGAATTTTTAGTTACATATATACCCATGTACGCGATTCGATCCCGACTTTGACGTCTATGTACCGCTCAGCCAATAGCTGGCCATAAAGAATATTTCTCCTCAATTCTCAGCCGCAGGGACTGTAAGATTCTAGGACGCAACACCAGCATCGAGTGCCTGCTGCCCCGTGTTGGATTGCCTCATTGCTGCGGCCACCCATGGCTTTGGTATGCACCCCTCCACCGTTCATTCGATGCGGGCGATCGAGAGGGAAGAAGACAGCAAATACTGATCCCGGAGATGGAAACAAATAGCCACGACTCGCCCGGTTCGCGCGTCTCCCGCGAGTCGCAAACTATCTGCAGCCGTCGCATTTCCGCAGCCTCGCAACGGTCTCTTCCCTCGGTCTCAGACAGAATCTGACCGAGAAGATCGTTCAACGCTTCTCCAAAGACCTTCCTTCCGGCAAGCTCGTCCGCTCTGGCGACTATGTGTCGATACAGCCTCACAAATGCATGACGCACGACAACTCGTGGCCAGTGGCCACCAAGTTCTTCTCGATCGGCGCCACAAGGGTAAACGATACCGAACAGATCGTGCTCACGCTGGACCACGACGTGCAGAACAAGTCCGAAGCCAATCTGAGGAAATACAGGAACATCGAGGAGTTCGCGAAGCAGCAGGGGATAGTGTTCTACCCTGCCGGACGGGGCATTGGGCACCAGATCATGGTCGAGGAGGGATATGCTTGGCCAGGAACTCTCACCGTCGCCAGTGACAGTCACTCCAACATGTACGGAGGCATCTCTTGCCTGGGGACTCCAGTAGTGCGTACGGACGCAGCGGCCATCTGGGCGACCGGCCGGACGTGGTGGCAGATCCCTCCGGTGGCCAAGGTGGAGTTGAGAGGCGTACTGCCCAAGGGCGTGTCCGGGAAAGACGTGATCGTCTCGCTGTGCGGATTGTTCAACAACGATGATGTGCTCAACCACGCCATCGAGTTCGCCGGACCGGAGGAGACTATGGCCTCGCTCAGGATCGACGACCGTCTGGCCATCGCCAACATGACGACCGAGTGGGGCGCTCTCAGCGGTCTCTTCCCGATGGACGCCGTGCTGAAGTCGTGGATGCTTCAGAAGGCGACCGAGCACAGCTCCCGTCTCGGATCCGCGCACCAGAGACTGACCAAATCCCGCATCGAGGAACTCTTCACTCGCAACACCCTCCGCGCACACCCGGAGGCTGCCTACGCGAAGACTCTCACCCTCGATCTCTCCACGCTCTCGCCCTTCGTCGCCGGCCCCAACTCGGTCAAGATCGCCACACCGCTGCCCAAGCTCGAACAGGAGAACATCGCCATCCAAAAGGCCTACCTCGTCTCCTGCACCAACTCACGCGCATCCGACATCGGCGCAGCCGCCTCCGTCTTCAAGGCGCAGGGCCCCGATGCCAAGGTCGCCGACGGCGTGGAGTTCTACATCGCCGCTGCATCGACGCTCGAGCAGGCCGCTGCCGAGAAGGCTGGCGACTGGCAAGCTCTAGTTCACGCCGGCGCGAAGCCGCTCCCCGCCGGATGCGGGCCGTGCATCGGTCTCGGCACGGGCTTGCTGCAAGACGGTGAAGTGGGTATTTCCGCCACCAACCGCAACTTCAAGGGCCGTATGGGGTCGCGCGAGGCACTGGCGTATCTTGCGTCACCCGAAGTCGTGGCTGCCTCAGCACTCAAGGGTGTCATCGCCGGCCCGGGCAACTACACAGCCACCACCCCCGCGGTCGCATTCTCCACTGCTTCTGCCGCCTCCGCCTGCGCCAGTCCTGTCGCCGAAGTGGCCGAGACGAAGACGTCGATCCTGCCCGGATTCCCTTCGTCGATCGAGGGCGAGCTCGTCTTCTGCGATGCGGACAACATCAACACGGACGGCATCTACCCCGGAAAATACACGTATCAGGACAACGTCCCGAAGGAGACGATGGCGCAGGTGGTGATGGAGAACTACGACTCGTCGTTCGTCGGCATCGTCAACCCGGGAGATATCGTCATCAGCGGCTACAACTTTGGCACGGGAAGCTCGCGCGAGCAGGCTGCTACTGCACTGCTCGCCAAGGGCATCAGGCTCGTCCTCGCCGGAAGCTTTGGAAACATCTTCAGCAGGAATTCGATCAACAATGCGCTCATGACCGTGGAGGTTCCCGAGCTGGTGGCTAGATTGAGAGAGGAGTTCAAGGGGGAGCAGAAGGCGCTCACCAGGAGGACCGGATGGAAGGTGCGCTGGGATGTGGAGAAGAGCAGGGTCGAGGTCACGGAGAAGGGCGGGAAGACATGGGGAATGAAGGTTGGGGAGCTGCCGCCGAACGTGCAGAGCGTTTTCGTGCAGGGTGGACTTGAGGGCTGGGTTAAGGCTGAGTTGGCGAAGAAGTAGATACCATTTCCGGAGGGTTTTTTTCTCTCTTTTTTCTCTTTTTTCTGTTTTTTTCTTCTTTTCTTTCACTTCGGGGGATGTGAAGGACCTTTTGGAATTTAAGGGGCTGTGAGATGAATACGGATGATCTGATCCATCAATTTATAGTTATTCCGCAATGCTATTCATGTAGTAGGTGACCACCGTTGGATCAAAGTCTGCCTCCTCGCTGAGGAAAACGTAGAGGATGACGGCGACACCGTCGCAGATACACGCAACCACCCGCTTCGCCAAACCCCCAACCTTCAACACCTTAGCCCACTCCTTGCCATCGACTCTCGCCTCCGCGAATGCCAGACGATCCCGCAGGGTACTGGGATGGTCTTCTCTCTCGCCATCAGCCAGCACTGGGTTTTGGAGGTCTCGCCACCTGCTCTCAACGCTGACCTCGGTGCCTCTCAGCGCCATCTTGAACTCGCCGCTCATGTTCGCGGCGAGGACGAGCCTGTGCGGCTCCGCTGAGAACGAGGAGAGTTTGTTGAAGCGGTCGGCGATGCCGCGGATCGACGGCAGCGAGGGGAGGTAGATGTGGACGTCGGCCTCGGGCGCGCGCGGCTCGACGATGTTCTCGACGGAGGTGGCCGAGAGCACGCGCACGGGTATCTCCTGCGTCACCAGCGTGTTGCCGGCGAGGAAGTTGGACGTCGGCGCCGTCGTGATCGTCAAGCACAGGATCGGCACCCCGTCGGACGCACGCTTCGTCAGCCGCAGAACGGCGTCCGAGGCGGACACGCACGACCGCAGAGCCCGGTGTAGCTGCGCAAGAGGTACTTCGAGGTTGATGATGTTGTTGTTGGCGGAGGCGATGCGGTAGTCGGCGAAGAGCGTTGCCTGCTGTGTTGTTAGTTCGGTAGGTACAGCGCGGCCGGATGTGCATAGGAAGCAGACGATGCTTAGGTTGCTGATGAACGTCAGATTGGTGGGGGCAAGCTACAGTAAGACGGGGGGATAACGTACGCCCAAACCTGAGTTCCTTCGGCAGCTTGGATCACGAAGCGTATATCATCCGTTGACAGTCGAAGCCATGCTATCTTACCAATGGAGCTCAGAGACTGTGTGAGCTCTGGCTGCCGTTAGCATGCTGCTGCAGGTGTCACGAGACCGATGAGAGCAAGTGGGTACTTGTGAAGGTGCCGATATTTCGCACTGAGGTCTTGAATCGCATGTCGTAATAGTAGAGAGTCGGTTGTGGTTGTGAATGTGGGAAGTGGGAATGGTGGTTGTGGGTCTTGTATGTATGTGGGAGACGCGTCTTGACCCAAGCGCGTCATCCAGCCTCCATTCCATGCCGCAAACACCGTGAACTCCGGCAATCTCCGTTCCTCTTTGTCTCCCCCACGACCCGATCAAGCGGCTTGCGAGGGTCAATTCACAGCACAAAATGCCGCCACTTCTTCCCCGGCTACTCCGGTACTGCGCCTTCTCGACCAAACACTCGCTCTCCCCGCCACCCCAACGCTCACGCGCATTCTACGCAACCGCCTTCGTCGTCGGCGCCACCTCGGGTATCGCTGCGTACAACTACACCAGCCCACCTGCACCACGTCTCAATGTCGAGACCTTCACACCCTACACGCTCATTGACCACAAGCCTGTCTGCACCGTTCCCACGCACACTTCGATATTAACGCTCGCTGCTCCGGCGGGCTCCCTTCCGCCATCGTTTGCCAGAGACAAGATCCAGAGTGTGCAGATTAAGCACCCGCAGGTGATGATAGCACGGTCGTACACGCCGCTCCCACCGCTGGCGGATGAGCACGGGGACGGGGGGGGCACGCACTGGATCAGAATCCTCCTCAAGCGCGAGCCGGCCGGAGAGATGTCCCGGTACCTGTTCGCGCTCCCCCGAGAGTCCATCGTGGAGCTACGGGGACCGCAGGACGAATACATCCTCCCACCTTCAGACGAGGCCACGCGACTGCTGTTCCTGGCCGGCGGCACAGGCATCGCTCCCGCGCTCCAGTGCGCCCACAAGCTCCTCGGCGCGTCGAGTACATCCAGCATGCGCATCCTGTGGGCCGTGCGGCGCCGCGCCGAGACGGAGGGCGCGGTCGCGGAGGAGGTGGAGGCGCTGAAGAGGGCGTTCGGCGGACGCTTGCAGGTGGGCGTGTTTGCGGACGGAGAGGGCGGCGTCGGAAGGGGCACGGTCAGGGATGGCGTCGAGCAGTGGGGCGCGGCGAGAGTCGTCGTTTCCGGTCCGGAGGGGTTCATCAAATACTGGGCTGGCGAGAAGGGACGGTGGGTGGGCGGCGTCGAGGAGCAGGGCGTGCTTGGGGGCGTGCTCAGTGGCATCGTGAAGGGGTGTGGGAGAAGTGTCGAGGTGTGGAAACTGTAAGGTTGGGCGTATGTATGTATGGTTTGTAGATTTGCTACGTATGGAGTTGGTGTATGGATGGGTAGAACGGATATCCGAACAGAGATCCCCTGATAACTAGGAATGAATATCATCAATGGTGTTACCATAATCAGAGACAAACTACACAGCATCACAGGAAATCATCCATACAGCGGTGGCCCTGGCCAATAAACACTAGGGCTAACTCCCATACACGGTGTATGTAGATCGAAGGTGTGACAGTCACAACGGCAAGGAAACATTCATGCTGGGAGACTAACGCGACGGTTGGTAGCGGTACAAGTGGGGCGTCCTGACGAGTAGGTACGGTCGATCCAGCCGCAAGATAGGTACTGGTCACGAGGGCTGGAGTTATCCTCCGCTCCGATGAAATGCATCACCGGAGGAGGGAAGGTGGCAGGTCACAGAAGGAACCACTCGGGGTGATGTTTATGATACCTAGGTAGTACACACTGTTCAGTTGGAGGGCTGCCGACGAGGACCAAACAACTGGTCCGGCAGTGCAGCGTACTCCTTGGAATGGAAGTTCTTTGATTCAGTAGAGGCCTTTGTTGGCATGTAACATATAGGGTATTTCTAGAATACCTGCCGATAACGATCTGGATGGTTCCTCAAAGTTCTTGTAGTCACACCAAGATTTTTCATTCATGTAATCACTGTTGTAGATAGAATTTTATACTCCGTCGTGGTGTAGTGGTTAGCATTGGTCGCTTTCATTTCACTTTATTGCAGTGAGAAGAAGTGCCGACTAGACCCGGGTTCAATTCCCGGCGACGGAAAGCAATCTTTTTTGGCCTCTTATGTACATATGGGTCCTGGGATCCCCACGGCCAGCCCGGGAATATGGGCTGACTAGCGGTCTAGCTTACCGGATATGCCGAAGACCGGTATAGAATCCGAGAAATGGCCCTTCTCATGCCGTACGTACATACCTATGTACGGCTGGTGATAGATCACTTTGCGGCCACTTCAATCTTGCTTAACTTCTCGTAAGCTCGCTCTTCAGTGAGGAACTGTACGTGCGCGGTTGCGCGATGTCCGAGCGCCGAATAGATGGTGATCCGAATGCAACACATCAAAAGCCCACCGGATATTGACGATCAGTCACATCGGCATGTGTTCAGCAATCACCGTAGGTATCTCATTTGTCTCGGGTGAGAGTCAGAACTACCAAGCCTCGGAAATGATACTTGCTCTTGCAACCCGCAACGTCGTTTCACTTCGATCTTCGTGGTGGGCAATGTTAAAAGTCACAGGCCATCACTCAGTAACAGCTGAAGAGCAACCGCGCTCACCTTGATAAGCGGTTCTTACGGTACCGGCCTACGCTCACCACCCGATAAGCGGTTCCGACATTTATGTCGAGATAAAAGTTTCTTTATTGGATCTATGTCTTTATCGTTTTCCCATTGTGCGGCACTCTTTTTTCCTACTGCGGGTTGTCCCACAGGGTTTCCGCGGAGGTTTTAATTAATGAGGCCATTGGGGCCCTATGTTTTTCATTTTATCCTTTATGGCGTTCCTTTATGTCGTTCGGTCTTGCTTGCTGCTACGGGGCGCAGAAAAAGGGGAAGTGTTGCAATATCTCACTCGTTCTGCTTCGTCATGTTGCTTTGTCGGGTGTAGAATCACGTAATATACGTGTCACGTAATATACGTGTATTCATAGCCTTTTTCTCTAAGACAAGACAATACACACAAGACTTCAAATTTCGATCGTCAAACCCGGACGACTCGGAGAAGCAGGTCTAGAAAGAAGCAAGGTGCCGACCTAATTCTAACTAAAGACTAAAAAAAGGCGTTGCCAAGCGGTAGTATCAGCTCAAGCCTGGACATGCCTTGACAGGCCATTACCTCAAGTGGCTCGTGCCGGGAGAGCGAACAATGTGGTGGTGCGACCGCAATAACAGCTGCAGGACCAAGTGGCTCGTGAGCACCTCGTCAAGAACTGCTCGCGTTGGAAGAATGCCCAATAGCCTTTGTGCAGATATTCCAATAGTCTTTGTGGAATATCTGCACAAAGGCTATGGAATATCTGCAAGGGATACAGGTCGGCGCACGTGCCCAACCGCGATCAAAGGAATATTTCAACAAAGACCGCTAGGGTAGCACCGCTGGCACTGCCATATGGAACCCCATTGAGACTTCCGGGGTCCGAAGTGGGCTGTGCTCTTGAGTTCAGGTTAGAAACAGGCACATGTAGTGAAGTGGCTGCCTTCCCGGCCGCGGCTAGACGACACGGCGTGCATGTCTGGGCGTCATGCCGTACGAATAAGCCCGACTCAGCGATCGGGAACCCACCGCCGCCGCGCTGCGTAGTTATCAACCCGCGACATCGGCGCAAATATACCTAGATGCAGAATATGCCCTTTCGAAATGACATTGACGAGCGCCGAGCGCCAAGCGCCAAGCGTCGAATTTGTACAGCGTGACCGCGAGTGTATATATTCTTATGGTTGGCGTAGCTGAAAGCAACTCCTGAAAGAAGCCCATGGAGAAGGAATGCTATGTACTGCTTCCTTTCAACTCCGAGGAATCTCAAGATGCTAGCTTTAGGAATATGTAGGAGTGGACGGGTCTGACCCGATATATAGAGTAACTAGAACCGTGTGTCACCTGCAGGGATTGGCTGCCGGTGAGGTAATTGGACGCTGTGTATATATCGCCCGTTTGCCGTCTACTACCCGTCAACCTCCAGTTCCACCTCCATCCCGCCGCTTCTCCCCCATCGATCCATATCCAAGTACAGAGTTAGCATCTACAGATCCCCTCCGATTGCCACATCTCGAATCATCATAATGCGGTTCACCCTCACCGCCGTCCTCTTCTTGGCTTCGGCAGTGGTGGCGGTTCCAATGCCTCAGGCCAGCAACTCCCCCGCTCTCGGCTTCACACCCGGCCTCGATAACATCCCGGAAAATTGCGTCGCCAACCCGTCGTTCAACGAGTGCCCCGCGCGGCTCCCCAGTGGGAATGGGCTCGTCACCTCGCTCAACGTAGTGATCAACGATGTGACCGGCAGCGTCCCGAAGCCGTTCAACATCATCTTCGCCGGCTTCAACCGGAACGGCACCGGCGGTGGCCTCAGCGAGTCATCGACGCTGACGATCTTCGACTTCCCGGGTGGCCACACGGACAAGAAGTGCCGCCTCCAGCTCGTCAGCGACGCAGGCGACAACACCGCTGGCAGTCCCAACGTCTACAACGTCTGGAGCTTGGTCCCCGGTACCGGCGAGGCCACGGAGAAGTCCACCTGGTTTGATAAACCGGCGAGGGGCCAAGTGCTCGCCACTTTCATTCTCGACGACTCGGATCTCGCCGCCACGACGGTCAACGCGAAATCCCTGCACAAGTTCGTCTTCGGCCCCGGCGAGGGATCGAAGAGACGCAATGAGCCGTTCCCCTGTCCCGCCGGCGGCAAGATCGCATACGAGGTGGCGTCTGCGGTCAAGGCGCCGAGTGATGGCGGTCCAATGAGTATTGGAGGTCAGTCGGGGCTCGGGATTGAGATTATTGGGCTGAAGAGCAAGTGGGCTTGAGGGGTCACTCGTCCGCCGTAATTATAACCAGACACAGCTTTTTGTTTTTGTTTTTATTCCTCTATCGTTCATAGGACGCATTTTATGGGTTTGGCGTTCTTGCATACTACATGTACTGGCGTTAGTTAGAGGAGAAAAGTTTAATATATAATATTGGAATTGTATTTCTACTTCGGAGGAACTGCACCACGCGTACCGGCAATACCGGCGATGATGCTAGGATGGTAATGGTGAAGTTGGATTCCATTCATCCAGCCCAGCCCAGCCCAGCCCTTGAAGCCCGTAAAAGTCCTCTGCCAAAAAAAAGCATCAAGAGACTGTGAACGCAATAAAGGTCGACGAAAAGTGACCGAAGGAGGAGGATCGAAGAAGGCAGTCGACGAGACGCCAACCCACCGACTTAATGCAGGTGGGAGGACTTTTGAGGCCGTTTGTAAAACTTGATATGTGGGAGTTTGACACGTGGAAGCTTGACACGCGGTAGCTTGACACGCGGAAGCTTGACACGACCAAGCTTAACATGCGGATGCTCGATACTCAGATGAGTCCTCTTGGGCTTTTCTGGGGGCTCCTTCTTCATGCTGCTCTTCACCGGGGGATCCGTCTTGGCTTCCCGTCCTGCACTGGGGACGGGCTCCCACGTGATAGGATCCATGCCGAGATGGACCAGTTCGCGGAAAGCGATGCCCTGTGCAAGACCGTGCTCCACCCAGTTAAACTGCTGCGTACGCCCAGAAGCCAAAAGCTCGACACATGCCCAGTGGCCACGCTGGCCCGCTCGCATGAGTGGGGTCAGATGCTTGTCGTCCTTCTTTTTCGGATCGGCACCCATCTTAAGCAGTTATCGGACAATGTTGGCATGTCCGTTGCGGCGGCGCAGTTCAGGGCTGTCTCGTTGTAGGCAGTCAAGATATCGACAGACTTCTTCCACCGCGTCAATGTGGTGACCAGAAGATCGATGATCTGATCTTTTCGTTTCTCAGCTGTGAAGCCATCTCCTGGGGCATAAACGACATCGGGGCCGGCTCGCACCAAGGCGAGCACAAGAGGGTCCTCCGCCACCACGGCATTCTGCGGGACCGACCACCTCCGCGCAGTCCAGTCCACCGCATTGCAAGGGGCTTCCCGTGACGGATAGTACTTGAGTGCACGGAGACACCCAGCCGTCGAAGCCCTCAGAACAAGGTAGGTCAGAGCATCCTCCGGATATATCGGTGCGGGACACTTGTAGCTGACCAGACGATCCCAGAACACTGGTGTTAGCCGGTAGTGAATCCTCTTGCTTGTAAGACAAAGGTTGGGGAAATAGACAACCCTCAGGGCTATATCCTTGTTCAAACGTTGGAACGGATGGAATATCCGTTCAGGCTGTCCCTCGGTACTGCAAGCCAACTCCTGACGAGACTGAGTGAATTGAGGCCTCGGCATATAGGGCACAACCTGTGACCGTTCGTCCTCGCCTGGGGTATTCGCCATGTCCTCTTTCCTTTGCTTCTTCTCTCTCTCGTCCCCCTTATAGACCTCCCTATTCGCGAGAATTATTTCGGGCCCGTAAGTACTTCGAAAAGTGAACTTTTTAGGTTTCGTCCTTCCTCCCTAAAAGGGACAGAAATTTGCGTTTGAGTTTTCTGGTACGTCCAAACAACCAAGAAGCACTCAGTAGTGCGTTAGCGACCACGATCTTCATAAACAATTTTCTTACAATGAGTGTAAGACACTTGATTCAACCGACAATGCCCCTGGTTATCAATGGCATGTTCAACTGATGAGCTTCACAGAGTCCGCATTATCCGCACCGACTCTGATCGCATGGTGGCACAGATGCTCCTGCGAGGCCGCCGAACGTGGCACTCCCTAACTTGGTGAGAGCGTGCACGATAGGAGAAAGCGGTTGATCATGAAGTTTCACTCACCCCCTAACTCGTCACAAGGACTCGATAGTTTCAGTATCTATGCAAGATACCAACGAAAACCAGAGGGCTAAAAAAGCTTTTCCCGTGAAAGCTACTAGTTGCTATTCAACATCAGAACTCATGAGGCGTGATGATTGAGGTAAAGGACTTCACTGACTTGATTTTCCTTCGAGGATTCAAGAGCTAGAAAGGTCGGATGACAGTTAGCGCTTCTTGTTCAGTATTAGTATCACTTCTCCTAACAAGATAAATAGATTCGTTGGTTTACCTCTTCTTGACTGAAGATTCAAAAACTCCTTCCACGTTTCGGCGATTGACTTGAGCTCGGTGCCTGTGGTATATTTGTACTCGGTCGGATGATTTCCTCTGTTGACTATCGGAGCGATGTAGTCAAATAGTGCAGATGACTGCTGGGCAGCCGGGAAGGTCTCGAAAGTAAGTGAATTTCTGAGCTCTTAGTGTGGATAAATGATTCAATGAGGTTCTGAAGAAGATTGGCGAGGTTTCTGAGTTTGGTGGAGTTGATGGGGGAAGTAAATGAAGTTGATGGGGAAGGCTGGAAGAGCCGAGTGGGTACAAGAGGAAGATGTATTGGTTGGGGAGAGGTAAGTTATAGTTTGAGAGGAAGGAGGTTGCTTCAGAAGTAAGGCGAGGAGGGAGAAACGGGATCAAACACGAGGAAACATTTGATATCACTCGTCACCTTCGCCAATGACAATCATAATCTATTCAGTTCCAAATGTGACAGCCCTTCACGCAAACCTAAACAAGACGACGTTGGACTGGTAGGTAGTGTCATTGGTATTTCGCTCGAGAAAGTTGGATCTCAGTGGCTCGAGTTTGGCAAAATTTCGGGAGAAAAATAAAGCTTCGTCACATGGGACTGTTTCTTGCCGAACTCCCTGGGACGCCACAGGCTCGATATTTTTTCACCCATTCATTGATCGCGTAGGTACGGCCTGTCTAGGTTATAGCGATTCCCACAGGCCAATATTCTACCACAGTTACCACAGCCATCGATCTCACCGATCGTGCATTGAACAGAAGATGTTGTCGTATCAGCAAATATATTCTCGGCCGTTAAAAATTACTCTGAAATACAAACACGGGAAATACAAAAGAAACAACGCTTTTTTCTTCGTTCACATGCATACGACCTATCTAGATCGTGGCGATACACACTTTTCCACTGTCCTTGCGGCTCCCCCTGCCAAGAAATAACACCACAGCAGCACCTTTTAATACGACCTACGCCTTTACCGAACCGGATCGAAACATTGGCTGCAGCTTCGCCACTCCACCGGCAATACTCGACGCCTCAATGCCCTTCGCCCTCAACACACTCGAGCCTATCCTTGCGGTGTCTCCATCGCTGCACACCAGCGCGACGAGCCGGCTCTTGAGGCCCGCCAAAAGCGTGGCCGAGAACGGTGTTCCGTTGGGACTGAAGATCCTGTCCAATTCGAGCCACTGCTCCTCCAGCAATTTCGGGTCCTCAAAGGGACTCGGAGCGTCGTCGCCGGCTCGTGCCGAAGACAGTGGGAGATTGATGGAATCCGGCAGATGCCACTTGTTGAAGTCGGTGGCGGCACGCAGATCAAGCACCATCACGTCCGGCTGCGCTCTCAATGCTTTCTCTTTGTACTTCGGCAAACCGAGGCCTGAGTCCGAAGAGTCCGAATCAGAGATACCGCTGTCATAGCTGGTGTCGGCTGGTCGGTAGAGGCGTGCAACTGCATCGGCTGGCTCCAGTTCCCAGCTGCCGTCGTATCGATAGAGATCAACTTTGTGAAGGTTCTGGAATGGAAGCGTCAGCATCTGCCAGCATGGAACTGTGATCTCAACCTCACCTCGTTTGTGATGGGCGGGAAGCGCTCATCTCCCAGTTTCTCGTAGTAGTCACCCATGTACTGATACGGCAAATCGCAGCACAGGAAGACACAGTGGACCTCCCCGTCCTCGCCCGCAAGCTCTCCCAGCTTTCCGGCAGCCTTCTGCTTCTCCAAAAAGTTCAAAAGACCCTTCAAATTAAGTCCTGAAGAGGGTCCGCAGATAAGACCTTCGCGGGACAATTGCAGTGAGAGGAGAAACGCGGGCGTTGATTCAATCTCCTCGATGGTGCCGTCAATGACTCCGCTCCAATCGAAGTTATTGCACAATAACGCTTTCCCACGAGGGCCAGGTACTCGATCGCCGGCAGCCGTGCAGATTCCTATAACGGTAACGGAAGGCTTCATCTTTTTAATGTAGGCTCCAATGCCTGCCATTGTACCTAATTACACCACATCGTTAGACCTTTCACACATCCCATTCACGGATTACCCAAGATATACCAGAAGTTCCCATTCCAGTGGCGAAAACGTTGATCTGTGGGAGCTGGGCCATGATTTGAGGTGCGGTCCACCGGGTATGTGATGCGGGGTTCTATGGAGACACTGTTAGACGGGAACTTTCGGCATCGGTAAGTGTGAGTATATACCTCCGGATTGCTGTACTGGTCAGGATTCAGGATTTCCTCGCTATCTTGCGCCACAGCTTTGGCCTTCCAGATCCCTCCACGAGCGTCTGCTACCTCTGGTTGTGAAGGCCCTCCGAACAGGGTACTGAAGGTGGTGTCAATATCTTGCCCAGAACCGGTGATTGTTCAATTGAACTCACAGGTTCAAGCCAAAAAAGCGCAAAACTCTCAACTTCTCCTCGGTCGTCTTGTTGCTGGCATAGGCGTGGACGTCATCTATCCCGTGGACCGCTCGAGCAATGAGCGCCATCGAAATAACCGTTGAACCGGAACTGAACTCAACTATCTGTTTGGTCTCCGGTGTGACCCCTTTCTGGAGCATATTGAGTGCTGAGTGGAAGGCGCCGGTCAGTCAGTAACCAATCAAAACAATGCAGTTGACCTGGTGGATATGCTCGTACCCGGCATTGATTTGACGTTGTTTGCCGGCAAGCAACTCATCATCTTTGCGTATATCCGAACACCATCATCTCGGAATGGGTTCAACTTGTCTGGAATCTCGACGAGTGGTACAGGAGGCTGGAAATCAGGATCATAGTATTTGGCCAGCGAATCGCGACCGGTATAGACGTTGAGAGAGTTTGGGGCCGGCATCACGCGTTATTTTTAGACCGAAGAGATGTTGGAAAAGATGGGTAGAGATGGAGAGTAAGGAGATGGATAGGAGACGAGGAAACGGGGAGACGGACCTGATTTATGCCGTGAAATGGTAGCCATTGGACTCAGGCAGGCTGGGTGAACATTGAATGTCACCACAGCTTCCAGAACGGCCAATCTGTCTATTTCTCATGGCCAGCCAATTGGGCACGCCCAATCCGACCGCTGTGGTTCACAGCCTTGGCGACAAACACCTTGCGGTCATTCGAGCACATTAGTTATTTTATGGTTATACTACAGAGTCCCTGATAATCGCAGTCGATGACATACTTATGCATAACCAGCGCTCCAGCGTCGAATGAGCAGTATAGAGCTAGTTCTGAGGGAGTTTCCATTTTATCCTGCATGATCCCTTTCTCTGTAAGCATGGGCTTTTCCTGGCACAGAGATGCAATTACCCAACAGGGTTCTCCAGGAACGTGCCGGACGAAAGTCGTTCTATTAAAACGAGCTTATTTTTCTGTTCAGAAAGAATTTGCACTCACAGAAGCCATCCGCTCGTACCACCACCACTTGCCTTCTTTTCGATTCCTTCCTCGATCCTGTTGGACAATTTGGAAATATGCCCGCTCACAGCGACGATACTCTTTCACAGGTGCCTGGACGACTGGAGTTGTCAGACCTGGAAGCCGGGAGTCCGGAGAAGCGCGATGGAATCCCGTTCAATGAGCAGACCCATTATGTGCCTCCGAGGACCATCATCAAGGTATGCACCTGAGCCCCTGGTGAACACCCTCCGCCTGGAACATACCGTTGACAGAACGGGCACCTTGTTTAGATATTCCTCGCATGCGCCAGTGTGGACATGGTTGGACTGATGGATCAGGTACGTGCAACCCCAGTCACCTAAACGCCATTCACTCGCCTCCAGGTGTGGTGGTGGTGGTGTTTTCGGGATCTGACAGGTATCACCCACGCTATAGACATCGTTGGCGGCCAGCATGGCAATAATCAGTTCTGCCCTGAACGCGGGCCGCCAAGCATCTTGGATCGCTAATGCGTATTTTGTCACGTCGACCTCGTTTCAGCTACTCTATGGGCGGCTGTCCGACGTCTGGTCTCGCAAATATGTGCTCTTGGCAGGCTTGCTCATATTCTTTCTTGGATCCTTGGCTGCCTCGCTGGCGCAGGACGCGATGCAGCTCATCATCTTCCGAGCCTTTACGGGCATTGGAGGCGGCGGTTTGTTTACTGTCGCCCAAATCATTGTAAGCCGATGTACCTTGATGGGGGCGCTATCCATCATCGAATGTCACCCGTCAATTGACATTGGGGTGCTCGCAGGTCAGCGATGTTGTTACGCTAAGGGAGCGCGGGAAGTACCAGGGAATATTGGTATGATTCCGAATTTCCATTGCTGGAAGCGATATCATGGCTTTTCTGACTTCGAAGCGGGGATAGGGTGCCGTTGTTGCTCTTTCAAATGGAGTGGGTCCCGTCATTGGTGGCGCCATAGCTTCCCAATCCGATGACTCCTGGTAAGGAAAAGCGGCAGAGCGTTTTTGCGAGATAGACTTCTGACGCTTATGGCAGGAGATGGATCTTCCGATTGAACATGCCATTGAGTGTCGTCTGCGCTTTCTGCTGCATTTTCTTCATGCCGCTGCGGAAGGTTGAAGGCAACTGGAGGAAGTACGTTCTTCCTTGGCGACCCAAATACCCCAGACCTGCTGATGCAAATCCATCAGGAAATTAGCAGCGATCGATTTCATCGGAGCAGCTCTCACGCTGGCGGGCTCAACTCTGATCATCGTAGGTACCTTCCTGAGCGATCAGCAAGTACGGACCACAGAGGTTCACATCTAACGAACTTCTAGCTCGGGCTTACCTGGGCGGGGTCCGAATACCCTTGGGACTCTCCACACGTCATATCCACGATTGTCGCCGGGGTAGCTGTCTCCGCGGTCTTCCTCCTCTGGCAGTGGAAGGGCAGTACGTTTCCGCTGATGCCGTGTGAGTGGCTCCTATACATCTACATAATATGCGCAACTAACAGTCTCGGGTCAGTGCATATTTTCAAGCAGACCATAGTTATTGGTGCATGCTTCACAATGTTTGTAAACGGGTGGAATTTTGTCGTACAGGTCTACTACATCCCGACCTTCTACCAGCTGGCGTATGGATACTCCGCCGTGAGGTCGGGAGCGCTACTACTTCCGCTCGTCCTTATCCAGAGTACGCATGACCTCTTTTTCGCAGCCAAACATCGGCAGATTCTAATGTTGAGTTTTTCGGTCACCAGCCTTGAGCAGCACCTTTTCAGGGCTAATCGTAACCTGGACCGGCCGCTACCGCGTATGTCGATCCCGCACTAAAGACACACCTCCAAGGTGTCCACATATGTAACTAGCCGAATCGAACTGACATAAATACGGAGTTTTTTTTATTAGGAACTAATCCTGATTGGCTGGATAATATGGGCCATCGGTCTTGGCCTATTCTCCACGTTGGACGGGAATTCAGGGCTTGGAAAGCAGATCGGCTATGGGATGTTGACGGGATTCGGAGTCGGACATACATTGCAGCCGTGTGTTACACCCGCACAACCCACCCAGGTACCGAGTTAGATGGTTGGCCACCAACACTAACGCACTGTTCGGCTGGTAGGGCGCTGGTCGCGATTCAGGCTGGGGTGGAGAGGAAGGATATGGCAGTGGTAACTAGCACTCGGAAGTAAGTCATGCTTGAACCCTACTCCCGGACGGCATTGACAAGTTCCGGCCACAGCTTCCTCCGAAACCTTGGCGGCACTTTCGGCCTCGCGATCGCGGGAACTGTCTTGTAAGCAACCCCCGTCCTCCTTCCTGCTTTTCTAATACCTATAGAAACAACTCGATCCGCTCCCAACTGGCCCCCCTCGGCTACGACGACGCTTCGATCCGCCACATTCTCGACGCGCCCACGTTGGTGCTCTCCCGTGGTGAAGATGACGAAACCCGGATCGCAGTGCTGGCGGCCTACCAGCGTGGGTTCAGAATCGTGTTTTGGGTGGGGGCGGCGCTCGCTGGACTCGCGTTTTTCATCGCCCTTGTTATGATGAAACAGGTTAATCTGGATAGAGAGGATGATGAGGCTCTGAAGAAGGAGGCGGCGGAAGCGGTCGGGGAGAAGAAGAAGAGGAAGGAGGGGGAGGCCTCTGAGACTAGCACCATGTAGACACCTGTACCTTGGGGGGGGGGGGGGGGGGGCGTAAATATAAACGGTAGGTG
>Ga0307516_10000642_pt1 | contig 47282 bp, 61 predicted proteins | sample 19_EM_MG_FD_203310 | JGI IMG/M metagenome (GOLD analysis project Ga0307516, IMG submission 203310) | Populus trichocarpa ectomycorrhiza microbial communities from riparian zone in the Pacific Northwest, United States - 19_EM | ecosystem: Host-associated > Plants > Roots > Unclassified | place... | reverse complement strand
CCTGCGCGTTCGCTCCCGCCTCGCCGGCCCCCCCCCCCCCCCCCCCCCCCCCCCCCCCCCCCCCCCCCCCCCCCCCCCCCCCCCCCCCCCCCCCCCCCCCCCCCCCCGGGGGGGGGGGTGACTGGTGGGGTCGTGTGTACAGACCCGCTAACTCTTGTTTGTTACAAGGTTTGTACCCAAAAACAAACAGTAACTATATTATGTAGGAAGTGGTGACTGCAGGGCATATAGAAAGGATCTCGCCCCGTAGTTTCCTCCTTTCACATGACCTCATTGCTACGCGCATCTGAGTCCGGTTCGCCCATGTGGCAGGCCACTTCGTCGATTCCAAGGCCCCGCTCAGCTGCGTATAGCATAATCACATAACTGGTGACGCCGACTGCGATTCCAACCCTAATACGGGTCCTCCGCACTCTAGGCCAACTTTGACGCCCTAACTGATCGAAGGAGTCATCAACTCTCTCACAAGGTGGATCTCCTCCGTCTCCTGCCCATTATTCGCACCCTATCCACCCTTGCTCTCTTTTCTTTCGTATGTCTTCCTTCTCCCTTTCTACTCTCAAAACTTCAGTCATGAGAAGCAAACCCCAGGAATCAGAGTCAGATAGGTATGCAACAAGCCCTTATGATATCCCTTCGACCTTCCGTTGTTGATGGATGCTCCGTCGCCCCAACAGACTCCTCCCGTCAGCATACATACCGAATCCACATCTAAATTCCACCTCTAGAACGCCTTCCACCGCCAGAATACCAGAGTGGTTCATACCGTCCATGACCCGGCGTCTGTTACCAGTCCTCGGACTCCTCGGCTGCCCCTACGTGCACAAGGCGCCAGATCGGTTCAGCCCATTCTGGGATCCGCTACCAGTCTGCCAACCCCACCCTGAATACAGCAAGGCAAAAGATCTCTCTGCCACAAAGGCCCCCAGGCCACGGGGTATTTTCAATACCGCTGTTGTGTTCCCCGTCCGAGGTGGCCACACTCCGGACATAGCGAGGTATATGATTTCCGTCACCCCACCCCTCACCATAAATATCACTGACTCCTGCCACTACTCAAAGACCTTGAGATGAGGGTCATCTTCAGCAATGCTGTACAAAGGGGGAACGCTTCTCCAGTGCTCAATTGCCCGGACCAACGTCCGGGGCGGGCAGCACCCCGGACCAGCGAGGTAAAGAGACCCTTCATTCTCTGCTGTATTTGTTACTGACTCCTGTCACTACCCCCAGGCCGCGGACTAAGGGCTGTTTTCAATCACCGCTGTGCACATATGGTGATGGGCGGTGGGGAGCTGCGGATAGTGTGGTAAAAAAAAAAGCGGGGCACGGTGGGCGATGGCGGACGGGGTCACAGGCGTGTACATATGACCAGCACAAAAAAATGAAGCCGCCCCCACAAACAAACGTTCCAATCTCGCAGTCAGGGTATTATAGAGGGGTTCTGGGTGACTTATCCATGCTCAGGACACAGCCCCGCTCGGTCGCTGGACAGTAGATACATATTGTTCGCGGATGGCGCACGCTCGAAGTAGACATTGTGAGCGACATAAAATATCACCCGCTGCACGCCTCACGAGTCATGATTGCCAACATACTCCTCTAGTCGTATGAGGTCGCATGCGATTAATGAATCATCATCATCACCATCCTCACCACCGTCATCATCGTCATCATCGCCGACTCGCACGGACAGTGATCTCCGCTACAATACACTCGCATTTCGCCAAGACACTAGATGCGTGTCGCCTTCCTACTCATTGACCTTGATATCGCGAATTTTCCTTTGGTTTTATTTCTCCCGCTCTTGAAATGTCATTGTGTTGCTGCTGTAACTGCGGCCGTCCACACCTGTCTCGCCAGGGCCCTTGGCCCCATCTCGGCCTCTCCGTTGCCTATATAGGAAAAGGATCGTTCTGACTTCGGATACGAAGAGTCTGTCGCCTCTCAAACCGCTGTCTATAAGCTCCCAGAGGAGAACGGGACACTCCTGGCGCAAAGCGCCAATGCCGGCTACACAGCGGCTGCGGCCTCCTCTATCGACTCCACCCCGCGGCCGTAACGGAAACCGACAGGGTTGGTTGCAAACCCCGCAGCCGCCGGCGAAGCAGCAGAGAGATTTATCCCCCACGTCATACCTCGTGAGTTCCCCATCCTGCCCTGACAAATCTCGGGGCAGGGGCGTCTTTGTGACCGCTTTCGTCTGCGGGAGCGGGCGCCGGCCGCAAAATGGTCGCAGGCCCAAAAAAGGTGCAGAAGTGCGGTGCGAGAGCGGCAGTGTGGGGAGAGAAATGGGCATGTAGTCCCATATCTTACCATCCTAAGTATTTTTTTTCGCTTGTGACGGCCTGCCGACATTTCCACGCCGATGTGACCGTACAGGACGGGATTTGGTCTTATACATACCGGCATGATCTATATAATTCGAATGCTATGCGGAGATAATAGCAAAACGACCCCCACAGTGTCCTTTCTTGCAGATGCGTCGCCTACCAACAGGAGAGACAACGCCCATCCTCGTTACTCTTTGTCGCTTGCTCTTAGTAGAAATCCCCACTGTGACGATGTACCACGTGATCAACACCGCTTGGTCACTTCCGTGTTCTTTCTTGTCCGGATCATCAGCAACAAGATCTCGCGACTTGTCGTCACCTCCATCCGCCGAAATAGTATCGGCCGTAGAAGTGTGCCCTGTCCAACCGCTAACTTGACGATTAGGGAATAGTTGTAGACATCGACGACGTGAGTTCCTGTCGGTCGGGTCAAACGCAACACTGGAGAGCAGGGTTCTATCTCTGTAGCTTCCAAAAGTACGGTTTCTGATACAGCGGGGACGGGGCTTGCTGTCGATGGCGTGAAGCCCTGTGAACAGCGTCGCCTGGCCCCGGCCAGTAGTACGCGCCCCAGGCGAGGAAGCATATCGCCACTGCGGGGGGCCAGGACGGGCATCATCATCGAGATTCGGTGGTGTCCAGCACACAAGGGAGCCGCCGGCAACGAGAAGGCCGATGAGCGGGCAAAGATTACGGCGGAGGAGCGAGACGCCCGCGGGGTGGAATAGCTACGATACCTAGACCGGGCGGAGACACGCGCGATGCCTCTCCCAAGGTCTCTCGCGCACCTAAAGCGGGGGAACTCCGAAAAGAAGTGGGCGGAGGCATGCCAGTGGGCTGGAGAGCGGGCCTCCAAGACGAAGCACGAGATGCCGAAAAGCCAGAGGCCAGACGGCGGTGAAAACAGGTCACTGCCTCACAGGGCAGCACCTACGCTGGACGAAGAGCTGGCCTACCCCACAGAGCTAGTGGTGCTGGTGCTAGACGCAAACGCGGGAGCACCTCTTCAAGGTGTACCCTCAATGGGGGGACCAGTAGTAGGTCTTATGGGCGGAGGCGCTGAAGGAGACCTGGAGGTGGAAGAGCCGGTGGAAGGTCCGGGACCTCCTTGCCGACGGGAAAGCAACCGGGAGGTATGGACTTCCTCTCTGCTACAGATGTGGAAAGACTAGTACCGGCCGAGGAAGACGCGGGGAACGAGGTGGCTGAGTGGGAGCTCTGGGAGTGCAGGGAGCGGGAAGAAGAGAGGCGGGCGGAGGCGGAGGAGTTGGGTGTCGGGGAGGAAACCCTTGTTCCTGCCCACACCCTCTTTCATGGCATCCGCAGACGATGAGGAGGAAAAGTAGGGGACGGGCGGGCATTTCGTTTGTTCTTTCTCTGGATCGGACTATTTTGTTGGAAATGCTTCTCGCGCGTTGTTTAGATTTGGCACTTGAGCCTTAGAGTTTGTTGAGGACACGATTGCTTCCGTTCTTCGTATTCATGTGCCGAGCTGTCCGTACCCATCTGATTTCCGAAACAAGCACTGGTTCTTCTTTCTGCCTTCTTTCCTTCCTTTCTTTACTCACCCAACAACTTGTATGTCTTGTTCCGTCAGGTCTTGTCTTGCTTCGTTTCCTTTGTCTTATCTTGTCTTGTGGAGCAATAGAAGCGTCTCTTCTTTCCGGTCTTCCTTCCTTCCTTTCTTTTCTCACACAACTTGTTTGTCCTTGTCCGGGATCCCCTGTCTCGTCCTTTCTCGGTTCTAGATCGCCGTGCGCGCATCCGCTCGCCGTTGCGCGTCGCCATTTGCCTGTTACCGTACTTGTGTCTCAAAGAGGAGCGGTAGCTGATCGGTGTGAGGTTCGTTGAAGTATCTGGAGCGGTTACGGCTCCGGGCTCATAACCTGTTGAAAGAATACCGATTAGCGATGAGGATAGAAATGAATGATAGGAGTTCGATCAGTCTTAATGCTGTGTGAGGTGAGGAAACACAAGGCGTATCGATTCTTGTAGTTCAGAAAAAGAGCGCACGATTTCTCTTTACCATCTCTTGCCCGATCACCGTGGCAATTACTTCTTTTTCCACCCCCTTCGTGCTCCTCGGTAGCTAGTTATCGACTTTATATCTGTACTATGTAGTTGTTGGAATATAGGGATCGATAGAGATGAAGATAGTGAATCGATTGATTGATACATAGTCGAAGGCAGAACATTCTCTCTATATCTATACAACGGGCCTCGGGGACTCGCCATGGGGGAAGGGCGGAAGGCTGTCTCCCAAGCCGGTTCTCGGAGACTCAGACAGCTGTTGCCTCCGGTCCGTCATCTCCAGAAGCCCGTTGTTCTGACAGTAATTGTGGTACGCTGTGGCTCCCCGTAAATATAACTGAATCAACAGCGCACCCACCCAGAGGCCGGAGGCCGGAGTGGGGCAGGGGGGGCCGGGCCCGGCCGGACCCGGCAGTCCGTCCAGTCCTTGCTGAAAAATGTTCACGGGACGGCCGTCTTTAGACTGCCAGGACTAGCGGCCGTAGTCCAGTCCCGGGCATGCCTCAAGACGGACGGGACGGACGACTGCGAAGCCTGAAGGGGAGCTTGCAACGTGCCGTCACCGCGTGGACAGCAGACGGGAAACCTGGATAAAAAGCGCGCCGCTATAGTCTAGATAGGCTACATACGAGTATGAATGCACAAAAAAAAATCAAAGGGATCTGTGAACAGCGTCGGGTAGGCGGGGCGTGGCGAGTTGTCGCTAATAGGTAGGTGACCACCATGTTTGCTACATAGTTACCTTAGCTTACGTGTTAATAGTATCTCTGTTAGTATAGTGGTTAGTATTTCCGCCTGTCAAACTCTGATAGTGCGCGGGAGACCAGGGTTCAATTCCCTGACAGAGAGTTCCTTTCTCTTTTGCAAGTCATTTTTTTTGTCTCTTCCTAGCGTGTTTTTTTTCTCGTCTTCCTCTAATGTGGTTAGTCGGGCTGCCGGCTGGATGCGGAGAGTGTGGTCGGCTCTTGATTCTGCTCGGCGGATGTGGAGTATGTGTGGCGTCTGGCTGAGGGGTGGCAGTTAATGCAGCGGTCGCCGTTCGGCCACGGTATCAACAGATGCAACTCCTACTTCTGTCCTCTCCATTTTCCGCAAAGAAGGCTAACAGAGTGGACTAGCGTAGCCGTGTGTACATTCTGCTTTTGCGTCAAAAGAGATACAATCGTGAGTAAGCCATGTTTTGATTCCGCGGTTGTCGGAACCATGGAGTGTATTCACCGTGATTACTGGTCCCTGGCAGAAGAGACAGAGGAGCGCATTCATTTCTACACCACCCAAAGCCCAGCATCAACGGAACTATGGACACAGGAAAAGAAAAGAAGAAAGGAAGTCATGAAAGCAGCAGCAGCAGTAACAGTCTATCTCTGATCGCAGTTTCCCAAACCAACCCACCTGCCCCCGCTGTCATTACGCTTGCATGCTCCCCAAATCATGTCAAACAAATAAAGACGGAAATCCAAATCCAACCGATACAAAGATGGATGTGGACTGGTGTCTCGGTGGTGATCCGCCACAGTAGTCCAACGTATAGCATCAACGGAAATGTGCATAGAAAAGAAACGAAAAAGTAATCGGGAAGAAAAACAGCAGTCGCAGTGTCTCGGAATACAGCTCCTACCCAATCTGCACCCGTCACAGCACCTGCACGCAGCATTCCAGACAAGCCAACCGTACAAACTGAGGCCGGACCGGTGCCTCGGCGGCATAACCAGATCAGCGGCTGCGAGCCCACTGGATGGTTCTAGCAGCTATGGCGGCGGGCTCCTCCTTGGTTTTGGCCTTGGGGTCCTCTTCGGCCTCGGCTTCGTCCTCCCCTCCCTCCGTGCCAACCTCCGTCTCCTCTCCGTCGTCGTCGTCGTCTTCGTCGTGCTCAGCGTCTCCTTCGTCCGAATCCCCGCCACGGTACTGGTCGTCGTTCTCCTCATCTTTGCCTCCCGATCTCCGCCGCCAGCCGAACAGCCAGCTGGCGAGTTTGTAGAAGCAGCTGGAGGTAGCATGCTCACGCTGGCAGCGAGGACACTGCTGGTGCGTGTAATAGCGACGGCCCAGCGGGGCCTGCTTGAATTGGGCGGTGTAATGGCCACACAGGAAAAGAATTTCGAAGATTTTATTGCGGTGGGCGGCGTTGCGATCAGGGTGCTCGAGATCTTTGTCGCCGTTGTTAAAGACGGGAGGAGTGGCGCGCAGCGGAGGAAGTGGGTTGTGGCTGCCGGCATGGATGGTATATCCGGACGTGCGGGCTGGAGTAGTGGCCTCGGCCGGGCTGCCGAACACCGAGAGACGGGGCTTCTTGGTGGTCGTCGGCATGGAGGCGAGATTGTCTTCGCTATGGCTCGAGACGGCGACGGACGACATGACTGGCGGGCTGCAGTGGATAGTATCCGAGAGAGGGTTCGTGTAGCAGAGGCGAGGCGGAGGAGGTTGATGAGATGGTGTCAGCGGGGGTAGTTGGCGAGGCAAGGGACAGGAAGTGACAAAAGTAAGGTGAGGGCGGAGGCAAGGAGAAGCGAGAACGGTCGAGGCTTTGGAGTAATGGATTGGGATTGGCAGCGCATCTAGAGTTGTATTGCATGCTCGCTGTGTGACAGGCAGGAAGTGTCCGCGAGAGCTGTGGCCTTCAAGGTGGCCTCCAGACAACCACACACAAGGCTGCATACACCATCAAGCACTCGCCCTGATCCCAACACGACGCTGCTGGCGAGCCTGTTGCCGGAATTGCTGACAGCTTCAGTGAGTAGTGAGTGCGTCTTGCCTTGCACCGATCTGGGTGGGCCGTATAGTAGGAAGAAAGAATAGCCTGCCAGTTCTTAACGGCACTTGGGAACCCACCTCCCTACACCCTACGTCACCGCCCACTTAACCGCTCTCACCAGCAAACACCCGCCCCGAGACCAGGTCACTATCCCCGCCTTGCCCCGACACCCACTGCTCTGCGCCAAGGCCAGCCACAGCCACTGATATCTGCCCAAAGGCAAAAGAAAGCGAGGACTCTCTGTCAGGAAATTGAAGCCTGGCCTCTCGCGGGCTATCAAAGCTTGACAGGCGGAAGTACTAACCACTATACTAACAGAGACAATTACAATGAGTAATCCAGGTTTAAAGTTAGGAACCGAATGCTGCCCGCCTCCGGCCAGGCGAGCTCGGTAGCTGTTGGAAATGCTTCTCGCGGCGTTTTACGTATTGGGTGTTCGCCGAGACGGTTGTTTGGATTTGGCGCGTGTGCCTTGGAGTTTGTTGAGGACACGACTGCGTAAGGCGCAAGCGGGGAAGTGTGAGAGGAGGACCGTTGCTCTGCGGGCTCTTTCCTTTTCTCCTGTTCTATACGATTGAATACAACGAAGTTGTGAGCCATTCGAACGACCAGTATCCATACGCCTTGTGTATCCTCATCTCATACGGCATTCAGACCGATCGAACTCCTATCGTTCATTCCCATCTGCATTGCCAATCGGTATTATTTCAATAGTAGCCCGCCGTGCGGGGTCAATGAGAAGGAGAAGCACTGACCTGGGGATCCGGTAAATGTCCACCGGAGGGGCTCTTGCATATGTCGTTTGATCCCCGCTTCGACACGGTCACACGGCTGCCGCTGTCGCCGCGGCAGCTCTGTAGGACTCTGCAGCAGCCGTCACAGGCCGCGACCCCTCCCAACCGGCTGCTTTCCGTCACCTAACGGATCCGGGGCTGGGCTGCTCTTACTTGGGGATCGCTCGTTCGACTCTGCGTATCTTCTCAACGGCGTAGGCACGTGGTACCAGACTGGCGGGTCTCATCTAAGTGTCCTAGGATTGCAGTCAGCATCTTGTTTGCCATGGCTTGGCTCCTGTGCACCTGCCCATGATGTCGTTGCCCAGACGTCCACCCAGACGTTTCTCGAGGTTTGAGTCGGAACAAGAGAACGCACACCAGACACCACACCAAACTCCACACCAGACAGGCAAGCGACAGACAGACTTTCTATACATCCCGCGAGTCGGAACTTCTCTCGATGACAGGCCGCTTACTAGCGCCCCTCATGCCGTCGCTGCGAAACACTAGCGGGTACAAGCAGAGAAACAACAACAAAGCGCTAATAGCTCAGTTGGGAGAGCGTCAGACTGAAGCGATTCGGTCCTATCCACTATCCGGGGTAATCTGAAGGTCACCCGTTCAATCCGGGTTTGGCGCAACGATCCTTTTGTCGCATCCTTCTAGCCGTACAGAAGAGGGTGGGGTTTATTTTCTCCGATTTCGTCAAGGCAGAGAACGAAAGGGGGATAATTTTGGGAGTGTGAATTGACCAGTGTTTATCCGATTGCCCGAAAAACGTCTCAAAACAAGGTTGAAACAAGCTTAAGCAAGTATTTAGGACCAATCATTATCATACACTTGCACTGCCATGTACTGCCTTCCCGTTACACTACACTACACTACACTGCAAACTCTTTCCATCCCTCCAACAAGCCATCCGTCAGCTTCGACACCACCGCCCAGCTGGGCAGGAACCGCTCCACCTCCCCGAGCGCTGGCAAGAGTGCTTTATCGTTCGCGTCACTCCAGAGGCACACAACGCGTCCCTGCATCTCTCCGTCTCCCTCGACTTCGACGTTCCACTGCGCGTCCCACGACCGGCTCCAGAGGCGAATCTCGTGCGCGCCGTTGGGATGGATGGGTTTCCCCATCACCTTGGGGTGCTTGCCGACGATATGGATGCTCGTGACCGGGTTGACGAAGATCAACTTGCAAGCGCGGCTGTTGGCAGGCGTGACCACGAAGCGGCTCCGCGTGGCGGAGAGTCGCGTCGCGTTGAGCGATAGCCACGCCGCCGGGTCCGTGACTCCTGGTACAGGCGCAGGGGCGAGCGCCGGCGACCATTCTACCCTGGTGAGGCCGACCCGGAGCGGGTCTGGGAGTGCGGTGATGTTGGCGCCCCACGCCGAGGGAAGGTGGTCTGTCACAATGTCGCTGACGAAGTTGGGGTGGCCGACGAGGTAGGCGGAAGTGTTGCCGCTGGTGAGGTTGACGGATTGTTGGAAATAGACCTTGAGGCGTGCATCGGTGCTGAAGGGGAAGGCGGTGAGGTTGTACAGAAGGGTGGCTAGGAAGACGAGGAACACGCAGAAGGTGACGTGGTAGGTGATGCGATGGTAGAAGGGGGAGCCTGGGAGGAGTATCAACACGGATAGGCCCGCTACCATGAGATAGAAGGTCAAGGTGCTACTGCCGTCGGCACCGGTTTGGTTCGTGGCGGTAGAGAGGACCAAGCCAACGGAGACGGTGAAGATCAAGGGTAGAGGCACGGACAGCAGGAACTGTAGAATCCACACCCAGGTTGGCATGTCCTTGCTCCAAGCTTGCTCGCGGCCAAAGACACCCTCAAGCGCAGTGGGGTCTTCTTCTTCCTCCTCTTCCTCTTCTTCTGCAGTACCATTGTAGTTGCTGTAACCGCCGAAACCCGGCAGTCTTCCACGGCCGCGGGGGTTGAGGGGCGACCGTTCCGTGGCGGCAATTTCCTCGTCCTCGCTGTCCGGATTCGGTTCGGTTGGCGGTGGAGTAGGTTTCGACGGCAACCCGAAGAGCTCGAGCAGTGAGATCCAAGCGGAGAAGAATACTCCCGAGTAGGAAACAAGCACCCAATACCCGCTGGCGATATGCTTGCGATCGATCGAAGCGGCGACGGCAATCATGATCGCCCACCAGAGCAGCCACTGCTCGATGAACGCGTACCCACGTCCCAGCGCTGTCGGCCGTACCGTGTCTGCGTCCGCGCCGCGAAGGACAAACCACGCCAAACTCCACCACAGCGCCAGAAACATGGACCATACCGTGTACTGGCTCGAGTAAGCGATCATGGGATTGACCTTGTGAACGAGGAAAGCGAGTCCGATGGTTGCTCCCGTGGCGATGATGAAGGCGACGGGGAAGCGGAGAAGACCGCGCCAGCCGCGCGTGGTCCGGGCGTTGGAGGAACGGCGAGGCTGAGGGACCAACGGGGTGTTGCTGAGGTAGTAGAGCTTGTTGTTGGTGTACAGGAAATAGGTCGTCAGGGCCATGAGGACGAAGGGTACGACGATGAATGTGATGGAGAGCGCGAACAATGTGTGCAGGCGGAGGACGGCAAAGGAGCGACCGAACAGGTCAAACCAAACACCGGTGTGCCCAGTACCCGCGGGAGGGCCGCTGTCGCGATCGAACTGTCGAGTGGTGTCCGAAGTCGCAGCTTGGAGGGTCTGCAGTGAGGACCCGAGCATGTGCCAAAGCGATTCCTTCGATGAATGCTTGACATCGTCGTCCTGCGTGTGGTATCTGCTCCTCGGCTCCCAGAACGCCACATCCAATCCTCTCATTCCCAATTGCTCCGTGAAGATCTTGTAATCTGTCTGACTCTTGACCAAGCCCTGTTTGAACCCATCACTGGCAACGACCGTTCCGAGCGGGCGTTTGCTGTGCTGATACCATCTGGTCACTTCGGCATCCGTGGACCTGAAGAGTATAGCACGTCCGCCGGCGCCAGCGCCCTCTAAGTTGAGGAACGAATGCGAAAGATTGGCCATCGGATGGATCGACCACGCTGCCGCTCCGTTCAAGTAGTCCTCCTCGCCGTTGTTGAGCAGTGCGATCAGTCCACGCTTGATCCTCCCATCCCCTTTCCGACTCTGGTGCGTGAATGCCTGGATGACCTGCAACACCGAGACCACTGCCATCCCATCGTCCGTGGCTCCATATCCGGTGGAAACACTATCGTAATGTGCGTTGACCAACACCGGGCTAAGTGACGCGTCGGAGCCGTGGACGTGGACGACGATGTTCGTTCCCTCGAAGTACACGCTCAGCCCACTCGCCGCCTCCGCCGCGTACAGAACGTTGCTCTCATTATCGTCGACGATATCGACGACGCCATCGTAGCCCGCTTCGACGTTGCGCTTCACGATGTCTTCGATGCGGTTGATGAGGTATCGGCGGACCTCATCGTTGCGTGCCGAGTTGTATGGCCGGAATTCTTTCGTCAGGACGCGTAGATCCTGCCAGGCCTGGGAGAAGTTGATGCCCCAGGAGGCGAGCTCACCGTGCGGCGCGACAGGAGGGGGGACGAGGTGCGTCCAGATCAGAGCGCCGAAGATGGTGAGGTAGGTGAGGACGCTCAGGATCGTGACTGGCGTCGGTCTGAAGGCGACGGCCTCTTTGAGAGCCATCGTAACGGCGACAGAGGTGGTTATGGTGAAAAGAGAGGGGGTTCTCCCGTCGTGGAGATTGGGTGTAAGTGGGCTCCTGACGTCGGCTGTTCAAAGTGGAGAGCGAGAGGAGCATTCCTCGCTCTTTCGCCGTAGGCACCTTCCTCTCGTTCGTATCGTTTGCGAGTGGGGCGTGTACTCGGTCGCAGGCGTACATACGCGAGGTGCGATCGAGACTGGTACCGTCACCTTCCCTGACCTTGGCAGCGACTTCCGTCCTGTCTGATTATTGACCGTGATGTCTCGGAGTGCCGATGACGCAATGCACCTCTCGATGAGGACGCAGCCGACCAGTCAGATGCGTCGGACGGGAGAATGTTACTCCACAGTGGCTCCATTGTCGCTATTCGACAGAGTGACACTTCATCGAATCCCCGACCACTCAGGAAAAATCCAGTCGGGGTACATATCGGACTGACAATGCCGAAGCGAACTGCTATCTTATCGCGATGATCAAGATGTGATTTAGTGTTGCGACAACTACATTAATTGCAGGATAGAGTGTCTTGGTGTCTAAAAAAAACCTACATGCAGATAACCGTTTGGAGACGGCGAGAGATACATACATCACTTCGAAAGCACAAAACATATTGGGATGTAACGACTGATATGAACTATACAGATACCCTCCTAAGGGAGGGGTATCACGGTTCGAGGTTCCGTACTAAGGGCCATCGACAACGAAAATACTTTTATACTGAATTTGCCCACAATCTATGCCAAGACATCGACAAGCTCCTCTGATTATCACTAATATTACCGATTTAGGAAGGTAAGCCGCATACAATACAGGGCTGCCACCAAAAACACCACATTGCGAACTCTTATACATATCTCGACCAACACAACCCCAAATGGGAAAAGGAATCCGTAGAATGGCCTACATATATTAATCTGTCATTTCACGGGGTTTAAAACTGATTATTTTTATTGGGTGGGGCAGAGCAGACGTCGGTCGGTGGTTCGTACAAGTGTCGCCACTTTATTCAGGTGCCTTGACAATGAGTGGCTCTGGATTTGAGGACTCTAACCGGCACGGTTTATATTTCAAAAGGAATTCTGTCTGCGAGTAGTGTAGTCGGCTTGCTAAGTGCCATCAGCTGGCTCGCGGGAGATGAACGGTTTTGATCACCCCTCGGGGGGCTTTGATCACAAGACAACAGCAACTGCACGCAGTCTATATGCAAAATAGAATATGATGCATATATGTATCTCTGTTAGTATAGTGGTTAGTATTTCCGCCTGTCATAACTGATTGACCGCGGGAGACCAGGGTTCAATTCCCTGACAGAGAGCTTTTCCTTTTGCTCACACACCAATTTTATTTGGTGTCCGGTGCCCATATTCCTCGATCGTGTACATAATAGGAACAGGACGAGGTGCTATAGAGATAGAACAGAGAAATATTACCACTATCGATCTCCTCCAGGAATATGACCGTTGTGCTACTACCTGGTGGTTGCACGCGGGCGGCGGGGTGGTGCTCTAGTGGTCACGGACAGCGGTAGTACCTGATCCTAGACCATAGGGGAAAGTATCGCGCTCTTGGCGCCGAAGATGGTCTTCCGGATAGCGCCCTTGCGTTTTCGCTTCGAGGAAGCAGTCCGCGGGATATAGTGTTGTAGGTACCAGGACAAAAAGGATTGGACGGAGCACCAAAAATGGCCTTTTCAACTATCGATATCGCAACCCAAATGCGTCAAAGACAATCGTGGACGACCAGGAAAACTCCATAACTGTGTAGATAATAACATAAGTGGTTGGTAAGTAAGTAAGTATGTAATTGCAGTTATAAACAGTTGTGGTTGAGTAATGCGGCACGGGAGAGGAGTTGATGGTCGGCATGTAACTCTCTGTAGAGGTGCCCCGTGCGAGGTCCGGTCACTCTTCAACGGTGTACAACACAACATCCTATGTTACCAACTCGAAAGCGGGGCCATAGGGATTCTACAGGTGAAGATTTTAACGGTTACAAGGACCAAATTTTTTCCACTAGACGAAGGGTGCGTTTTTGTTGCGAGAAAATCGCCATTCCTGGCGCAAAAAGAATACGAATTCCGTCCAATCCTTTTATCATGGCACTTTTACAACAGTATGTGGCGATTAGCAACCGCCCTTGCGGATTCCTCTTCGTGTAATTCGAAGTGCCCAATTGTAGACCATCGCGGTATGGCCGGTTTGAACGCTGCAGGGTCGGCAAACCGCTGACCAAGGTGAAACAGTACAAACAACTATCTCTTCACTCGCCATGGCGGGCCCACTGCTCCCCCCGGTGCTCGCGGGCATCCGTGGCCGGCATCTTTGGCGAATTGCTTGTTCAGGCTGGCTGCACCCCAGGTAACTGGAGGATGGTTATTACCACAGGTCACCGGACGATAATTCCGTTCGACACCGTTGTCGGACCAGCTCTTGCTAAGTGCGAAAGTGCGCCGAATCGGCTCTCGTGATGGTATTCGGGGTGCTTCCGGCAGCTGCCCGAACGAGCCGAACAAGCTTCCGCTTGCTTCGGACAAACTTCTGCACCGCTGATCGATACATCTAACATCTGAAGAAGAACGGTTGGCTCAGCCGGGTAGGGTGAAAGTTTACGAGATATTTCCCACGGCCAGGGCTTTTTCATGGCCTCGAAATTCCTAATCAGTTTGACTGAACTTCTTAGGTTGAAAATCAGAGAACAGCGTGTCATCTGTTTGCACTTGCCCTCTAGTTGTCGAAGCTGAATTATCTTGAAGCGTTCATCGTCTCCACGATACACCGCCGACGACCGCTGTTCGAAATGACCGTCCTGAGCACAACTCGATCCGCTCGACCGCATTATGTGTGTGCCCTTCCAGCGTCCCCGCGATGGGGCCCTCTTAGTGACCGGCCTATACCCAAATACCATCCGAACGAGATACCGCCGGACGGTTTACACATTCTAGGGGTTGCCCCACAGCCAACTCGGTCATCTGGAGATAAACCGGTTTTATCTCGCCAGCCATCGTCGATTGCTAGTCCCGACCGCTATCACAGCACAAGGGACGGCGATATAGCAGCTTCAAGAAGAGCAAATCCCCACATTCCCGCCACCCAAGAAATACCTGCTTTCCGCATCCGGCTTGCTCCGGAGAAGAATTAGCAGAATAAATAGTCCCTTTTCACGCGATTGGTCATGGCGGACGACCAAAACAATAATGCTCCGGGGGATGTAACCATGCTGGAGCGCCTCGTGGAGGGTGGGTTCGATATTTCAGCCGAAAATCTCGACGCTTTCGACGAATGGCTTCGAGACCCTAACAACAACGGCCCCCCTCCCGGAGGAGACCCAGTCATCGACGAGACATTGTGGCCAGACGGCGGCAGCCAGGCAGACCACGGACAGGAGCCTGATGTCGCCTACTATCCGCCTCTCCTCCTTTCCGAACTGTCCAACCCGCCCGCCCCGAGTGGCACTCAGGATGGTTATAACATTGACCCTTCACTCTTGGGACTACCACAAGACTACACAGATCTGATGGCTATAGACGATGAATTCGGTCAACCCCCCCCGCTTACTACTGAAGAATATGAGGAATTACTGGCCGATAACTCATATGAGAACGAAATATTTGGCTCCCAATGCGGCGCCGACAGCGGCCTAGCCCCCAACCCAGATCTCCTCCCAGACATCCTCAGGCGTCTCCCACTACCTCCCGCCGCGTTCGGTAGTCCTAGCGTACAAGAGGGTACCCAAACCCCTAGGGCGGCAGCCGGCCCGTCCAATACCGGAGGCCGAGCCTTGCAGCCACCTTCAGACAGGAGGCTCGGAGGGCGTGGTGTTATCACAGCTCCAATACAGCGCACTGGAATAAACAAACCCAGGAGAAGGCAGCTTCCTCCTCGAGCCCCACTTATAGTACCCCCTCCGCCATCCTTCTGGGGGCCCCAGGGGCCGCCTGTTCCTCGACCCCAAGCAATTGCACACCCTCCGCCTCCTCGTATTGCTCCTCCTCTCCAACGTGCTCCCCCTCCTCCGGTGAATCCAGCGGCGCTAGCAGCAGTAGTACAGACAGCACGCCTGGATCACTTGACGAGAAGGATTGCGGAGAACAGGGTTAGGATCCACAGGATGCGGCAGAAGAGGGCGCTGGACGCCGAGGACACCGACGAGATCCTCGTTCTCGTCATGGAGAACGAGGAGATGCGGTCCGCGATCGATAGGATGCTCAATGCAGGCGTGGATACGCCGTCGCCGCCGTCGCCGCCGTCACCGTCACCGCCCCATCGCTTGGCGGATGTGGTAGCTCAGGCAAGAGGGCACATGGAACTCGGGTTGGCGCTGGAAAACCGCACCCAGGAGCACCTCGCCCAACAGGGCGGCGCAGCTGCCACTCCCCCCGCCGACCCAATTGCCCTCCCTGCGACTCCTGCCGCGCCTCCCGCCGCCCCAGCTGCGCCCCCCGCACTTGGTCCTGCTCCTGTCCCCGCGCCTCCCCCCGCGCCTGGCCCCATCCCACAGCCATGGGCACAACAACAGCGGCAGCCACCGCCGCAGGGTGCCAACCCGCAGGCATGGACCGGGCCGATACCACCGGCGTGGGGCCTCCCGACCGGCCAGCTCCGTTCAGCCGGTGTGCCCCAAATTCACTGGCACCCGGTTTCCCACCGGCCGCTGGGGTTCCCGCGAGATATGCGCCGCGCCCGTCAATGGTACTACGGCTGGCTCGTCAACGCGCCCCATGTAGCAGCTGATCACGGAGACGAACCCAAACACTGGCAGTGTTACTTCTGTACGTTTCCTCCAAACAACCCCCCCATCCTCCCCTTTCTGACTAGCTGCTGCTCACGCGGCATTCAGGCGGAAAAACCTTGCCGTATCGACAGATCTACCATGCATACGCCCACCTGGAAAAACACCATGGCCTCGCGAAGAACAACTTATAAGCCCGGCAGCTACGAGATAGCTACAGAACTTGACAAGACCCTCAACGTTTGCCAGACTAATCCGTGATATGGTAAGTGCAGACTCCGCGCGTAATTAATAACGTCGTTGGTGCTAGGGTTCACCTACTTCCACCTCAACGTAATGGTTTATGGGAGATATATTATTGGATAGGACTGGATACGTCTTGAGGATGTCCAGCGGAGATGTAATCTGAATATTGTCATGCTGCTGGAGGCACCATATAGTTGCCAGAAAAGACCCTTTGACGCAGAGCAAATAGCACTCTCAGAGGACCTCGAGATGCAACTTCCCGAGGACCGTTGGAGCCGAAGGAGTTTCCGTGATGGAGTTGTCTCATTGGCAGGTGTGAAAAGGTACATATCTGCGGAAAGGGATCAGAGGAAAGAAGGGCCGTCAAAATGAAGCCAATAAAGCCTTGTTCCCGGATGCATGCTTCAGCAAAAACATGACCGCAATGTGATCTGTCGTTGCTTAAGCGGTAAGATTCAGAGGCACCGTGCAGGACACTTCGGGCGGAGTGGCCTTTCCATTCTATAGTTAAGTGAAATTGAATCTCTCCGAGATTATGGATATGAACTGAGTCGCGCTCTTCTGCCACCTTCATTCATTAATTAGTACTCGTATGCGACCATATTTGATCATGGCGAGGCCGAAGGACGAAGGGTCCTACCCGTTCGACGTACCCGATTTAGATTCTGATTATTGGGACACCGTCCAGAGACGCTTCCTCATAATGAATTTATTAGGGCATTGGTAGTGAACGCACGCACTGAGGCCTGCTGATACCTAAGGAGGAGAGGTAAAAAGAAGGTTTGCACCTGCCGTCCGTTGCCCCACGCATGTATGTATTCAGTGGTAGTGGGGTCGGCTCCCGTTTCATCCGCTGCGACCTCGCTCGCTCTTCTGCCACCGGCGACTCGGCTATGATAAGATTAGTATTTTGCGGGGTACAGTATGTATCTGGCTCCCTATCCGGCTGGCTACTATAGCCAACGCAGAAGCGAGATGCATGAGAGCGGTCTCTAATTCCACACCACCACCACACCGATCGTCTTCATAGCAGACATCTGTTCATAGGCCAGCCCTTGCCTTAACTTCCGCCAACAGGTATCCCGCTCACTTGTACCTACATCATACAGACCAAACCTTCCAACTTGTGCACCTTGCATGCTGAAAGACAGCGCTTTTCAGAGTTGCGGAGCATTACCAATTCGACAAGGCGATAGACCATGCATGCCCTACCAGCCCTCGGGACTACAGTCCGAGTTAGATGTGCTCGTGGCTGGCGACTGCAAGAGCCGGAGGCGTTCGGATACCCGCCCACAGCCCACAGCAAAAATCGACGATTGGTGGCTGGGATGTCTACACACGGTCACTGCAATGCCTCCGAGAAATGGAGCCTGAATCCCGTGATATTCATTCCGTTCTGTGGCATTAAGCCGTGTATCCTAGTGCGAAAAAGCTTGTTTCTCCCTCATCGATACTGCTCGGAAGCCCAGTAAGGCTTACCCACGGCTGTAGATATGCTGCCGGTCGGCTAGTGCGAATCCAGAAACGGATGGTACCTAACAGGGAGGGATGGGGCCCGGGGTAGAGGCGCAAGGTGCCTCGGACTAGTGTTGGAATGCTTCTCACATGTTGTTTATATTTGGCGCTTGCGCCTTAGAGTTTGTAGAGGACACGATTGCGTAAGGCGCAAGTGGGGAAGTGTGAGAGGAGGATCTTTGCTCTGCGGGTTCTTTCCCTTTCTCCTGTTCTATACTTATCGAATACTACAAAGTCGTTGTGAGCTACTCGAACAACCAGTATCCATACGCCTTGTGGTTCCTCATCTCATACGGCATTCAGACTAATCGAACTCCTATCGTTCATTTCTATCCTCGTCGCTAATCGGTATTCTTTCAACACGTCCAGCTGACCTGGAGCACTCAGCAGTACTGTGGTGGGTCATATCAGTAACAACGTGGATGGCCTTCTAACTTAACGCTGTTTGCTGGAGATGCGCAGGCCATACATCTTCGACCGGATATAATAGGCTCCGGGACTCCCATCGCCGGTAATGTTACCAAATAAGTCGAGCCAGGAGTCACGTTCTTTAGCCTATTCGAGGAGATCCACAAAGGAGGGGTGGGCTGTGGATAGATTCGCCGGATCCGGGCGGTGGGAGCGTTCTACGAAATACCCTTGATCGAGGCGTAGGATACCTCCAACGGTAATTGGATTCTGATCTTTAGGTTGACCTGTGCTGCGCTGCGTAATAACAGACCCTAGGCAGTCACTTCGTGACCCACTGCGGTATCATATTGCAAGTTCCCCTTTGCCCTCCGCCCAGGCCTGTCCCAAGAAGATATGAAGCTCATCAAAGAAAAGACAAAAGAAAGAACAAAAAAATCGAGACTTGCCCCTTAATCCCTTCTGCAGATGCTATGAACGAGGGTGTGGGGGAGAAACAGAGGTTGTTCCTCACCTTCGGCACCCAGCTCCTCGGCCTCCGCCCCCCGCTCCTATTCCCGCTCCCACTCTGACGCGTCCTGTTGGAAATACTTCTCAACACTCGTGGCGATTATAGGAGACATGGGACGCTGAAGGGTTGACGCCGTGGAAGACGCTGGACGCTGGAAAGAGAAGTATTGTGTAACAGCGGTTCGCTCTGTACTCAGTTCTTTTCTTTCTTGTCCTTTCTTCCTTCCTTTTTCATCCTTAGACAACAGAGGTAGAATACGAGCGTCACTTCTTCCTCTCGTACAGTTCTATCTCCACCACAATCACTGCTCTTCTCACTACGATTCTCTCTCTCTCTCTCGTGAAGATCTCTCAGTTTCTGCAGTGATCCGGTAATTTCCCAACACCTCCCTCCCTACGTCTTCCCCAGCCAGCCCTCGCCTTCTCACATCCGTGGTGTAGAGGAAGTCAAGTAATGCCTGACTGCACCTCTCGACGGCAAGGAGGTCCCGGATCTTGAACTGGCTCTTCCCCCTCTCGCTTTCCTTCCACACCTCTGCTCACAGGACCTTCTGCTGGTCTTTCCATTCGGGACGCACCCCGAAGAGGTGATCCTGTGTCTGCGTCCTGCACGGGCACCACCAGCACTAAGAGGCGGGCCGGCTCTTCGTCTAATTGGGGTATTACCTAGTGGAGCAGTGGCTTGTCTTCAGCTCTTGGGGCAAACCCCTTGGAGCTGCCCGCAACCGTTCCGTCTAGGGTCTGTCTTCTCGGCATCTTGTACTTCTCCCTGGAGAGCCGGCCTCCATCCCATTGCCGGGCCTCCGCCCACCTCTCTTCTGACAACTCTCGCTTGAGGTGCGTAAGCAATCTGGGGAGTGGCATCGTGCGTGCCTCCACCCAGTCCGAGTATCCTAGACATTCCACCCCACGGGCGTCTGGCTCGTCCGTCGCGAGCTTGGCCCACTCATCGGCCTTCTCGTTTCCTGGGAAGCCCTTGTATGCCGGACACCACCGAATCTCGATGGCGATGTCTGGCCTGGCCTTCCGTAGCGCTGCGGTATGCTTTCTTGCCTGGAGCGCGCACATACGAGCCGCCGCCACAACTGTGAGCGCAAGTAGGACTTGGTACAAATTCTTACGGTAGTATTCCGATCGGAACTAAAATCAAACATACGGTTTAAATGCTATTCGCGGGGAACTTAGCTGCTGGCTGTGGAGTCCTTCAGAGTTGCGGAGCGATATACTGATTGGTGGGCATAGGAATCGGAACGGAAATATCCACATTCGTTTCGCTTTGTGCAGTATGTAGTTAAATATTCACCATGATATCCCTGCCTGCCTATCCAATTTTCGCGGGCACGTGGTTCCCACTCAATCAGCGCATAGAGAGAACATTAATTTATTTCGCGTACAGGCTTGTCAGACTATGGTGAACGATGATGATTGTCGTTAATCATACACCTAACTAGATTGTGACGATATTACACTGCCGCATCTTTTCCACTATCCAACCCTGACCTCGATCAGTCCGCAGACGGCTTGCTGTGGCTCCATGTCCTCCACCCGGCCTGTCTCCGGAAGGTGGAGCACACCTAGGGAATGACAAAGGAAAAGGCAAAAGGGAAGAAGGACATGAAGCAGTTCCGCGGCCTCCTCTCTTCCCACTCGCGGTATTTCCACTCTGACGTCTCGCTCTCAGCATTCTCTTTTGCCGGGCCCGGAACCCCCCCCCCCCCAACATTCGCAGTGGAAAGGAAGCCCAGGAACACCCGGCCGCACCTCTCATCCACGAAGAGGTCCCTGATCTCGCCCCTTCCAGACTCCCTCCGCACTTCCGCCCAAAGTATCTTCTGCTTGTGCTTCCACCGGGGGCAACTTTTAAGAGATGTTCTCGGGTTTGAATTTAATACGGCACCACCCACACTTGGCCGTTGGGCTGTTGTCCACTGCAGATACGGACCTCAGGACGTGTCCCGCCGAGACTATAGCGAACCAGAGAGTGTGACTTCAGCATCCGACCTATCTATATCACGGCAAATGACAGCAAGTTTTTCTCACCGCCCCAACTAGTGGGGAAGCCCCCCATTAGTCAGTACGTTGCGGCACCATTTGAATACCAACTATGGCGAACGAATTATGGGGTGACTGCGAACGAGATTCTAGCGCGTCGTGAGATCTCATGAAGATAAGTCTTGGTCGTCTCATCTCTGGATATCAGCCCTCCCTTAAGTTTCCCCTCGACCCGAAATCTCAGAGTCTTTACCATCCCTCAATACATACGCCTCGGGTCGCCTTGGGGTCTAGACACAAAAACCAAAGCGACCACCCCGCCTCGAGAAAAGACAACATGCAGTTACCCACTACCGCGCCAGTGCTGAAATTGGTTCAATCCTATCGGAGACCCTCCCCGCTCCGCCCTCCTGCCGCGGCCTCGAGCAGCATGCCCAGCAGCCTCCTGAGCGATTCCAACAGTCCGATAGCAGAGGATTTCGACACCGGCAACCACAGCCACCACAGCGACGACAGTCTCAAGCACATGCACAAGTTCACCAAGGACAAGAGCAAGCTCACCAAGGACAAGCACGCCATGACTCCGAGGCCCTGCGACGTGCATGCCGAGGTACACCAGCAGGTGTTGCACACGCTTCAGACCCTTCCCAACTTGGAGGAGGAGTTCCCTTTCACCGCGGTTTCGCACATCCTCGCCCAGGTGCGTCCGCTGCTGACGCCGACTGCCGCCTGCATCGTCTGTGAGCTGGCGAACGCTAGCAACTGGCTCTTGGTCGGATTGCTCGCTCGCGACTACGACAGGTCCGACATCGTCTACAGGGTCTTCGAGGCTATGGTCTGGGAGGACATAGACGTCGAACAGGTCCTTCCCCACGTCCTCGCTGCCAGGAAGAAGGGCGCTGCTACCGGCCAGGCGGCTGCTCCCGACGAGCCCGACGGCGGCGGCCTCCAGAAAGAGAAGAAGAAAGGTTGGCGCCGTCGCATCATCGACGCCGGCAAGATGGTGCTCGCCAAGTTGAAGGGCGGCAAGAGGAAGCCCAAGGTCGTCGGAGACAATCCCGGGGCCGCCGGAGGGAACTCGCTGGCTGTCGGGGACCACGCCCACGACTTCGGAGAGGACTTGCACGTTACCGTGAGCGACGGCCAGACCACCGGGGAAGACGAGGGCGCGGTGGAAGCTGTCCTGATGCTCTAGAGCGTGTCCGCAGGAATATCGGACCTGGGGTTCAGCAAAAAGTATATCGCACATTTTTCTGTCTGGAGTCGGTCGGAAATTACCGCCCCCCCCCGGATTACCCTACCTCTCCTCTAGTCCCTGCCCCTAATACAAGTCTGCGCCCCCTGGCTGACGTCTGGTCTTCCTTCCATCTTTTGATTTTCTGTGCCGTTGCGTGCCAGTGCGTGACCATGTCCCTTTCCTGTAGCCCATCATTTCCCACCAGCACACACCCAGCCCCAAACCGCCGCCATGATCTATCGAGGTCGCATGCGAGTATGAATAAACAAAAAAAACACCCAGCCCCAAACAGGTGTACGTAGGACTGTAGGTACGGACGTACCAGCGGGGGCACATGTGGGTGTTTGCGGCAGGCAGTGTGTAGTATGTGGGTTGTCTCTCGACGTGGTTTGTCCGAGTCTGCGTTGCTGTCCCGATGTCGGATTCCACCGGCCTCTCGTTCCGTTCGCAGCCATGATCTATGGGGTCGGGTGCTGAGATGATGAAACAGAAAAACCCGTTCCATTCTCCGAAGGCTATGCATGTTGCGATTTCGCTGTCGAGCTACGCTACGATCCTGGGTATCTAGTATGGACGAGGGGACGGTGCGGCCAACTGCGCGCGACGACGGCAGAATCCGCAGAGCAGCCGCCCTTCGTCTCCTTTTCTCCACCGCTTCTCTACGCGCGTCTGTCTAGGCCAGCAGGGCAATCACGGGGGATGCGGGTGCCACAGCGTGTATCGTCGGACGCTGGCCCGAGGAGTGTGCAGCTCAAGACTTGCTGTACGCGACGTCTGCTGTCGTGATAACCTACGGCGTCAGCAAGGACTTCTGGAACTTTTTTTTTTGTTTAATCACACTCGCATATGCCATAACTAACTACAGCCTATGGTATGGCGTACTCTTCGCCCTGTGTCTCGGCCACTGTCCACCAGCCTCGATCAGTCCGCAGGTGGCTCGTTGTAGCTTCTCTTGCCCTCCGCCCTGGCCTCCCAAAGATGCTAAACATCGTGCAATCACCCCCCTGCCTCCTCTCTGCTCGTCCGCCTCCAACCTCTCTGTCCCTTCCCTCCACTCGCGCTCCTGGAGCTCCGCCTCCGACCCCTACTCTGCACGCCTTTTTCTATAAGAAGGACGCCATTTTCCCTTCTTTTCACGTTAGCAACGTCGCCTTCGCCCACATCGCCCGCCATTTTTTCGGAAAATTCCACGTTCCTTTCGCCCCCCGCGGTCCTCCCCACGTCCTCGCCCTCGTCTCGGCAAAAAACGCGACGCTTGAGACACGTTGTGGAGGTAAGTACTGATGATTTCGGTTGTTTTTGCTGATCCTTCATGGCGTGTCGCCAAGCTTAGCAGCTTGAGCCTTGTTTTTTTTTTTTTGTTTGTTCATTACTCGCGTGCGACCTATAGAGATCATGGCGAGATTATGTACGGTCCGTTTCCTGTCCGCTGTCCGCGCAGTGGCGGCACGTTGCAAGCACCCCTTTGCCCTCCGCCCAGGCCTGTCCCAAGAAGACGTGATGCGCACCAAGGGAATTGCAAAGAAAAGACGCCGAGCGGGCGTGACGGACAAAAGAAGGACAAAAACAAAAGATCGCGCAGTCCCCCCTACTCCTCTCCTGCAGACGCCATGAAGGCCGGCGTGGGTAGGAACAGCGGTGGTTCCTCCCCGCCCGGCCCCTCAGCCCCCGCTCCCTGCTCCTCCAGCCACTCCCGCACCTCCAGCTCCGACACCGCACTCCAGCATCATCCTCCTCGGCCGGCACCCGTAGCTTGAGCCTTGATGAGGCTCGAAACACGTCCCTCGCAGGTCGCCTCCGCTTCCCGCTTCCCGCGCGCCCGTCCGCCTTTCCGTCTCGCCGGCCACCCGTCCTCTCCAGGCCCACCCGTCGCCCGACATCCGTGGTTAATATCGAGGTTTTGTAGGTCCGGGCGTGCTTAGGTCGTCACGGCAACAACCACTAGATAGAATGCCGCTCGACTCTAGGCTAGTCCGAAATCGTCCACGCGTAAGCACGCCCGGCGTACGCTCAGCGCATAATAAGCAACGGACGAATGCCAGGCGTGCGCATCATGCCAAGATGTAAACAATCCAGCTGATTGGTGGATTCAACCACAGCCCTGTCGAGGATGAAAAAGTGGGGGCAGCTTCGAACTCTACATCATCGCCACCGCCGTGACAGAATGTTTGTCCGAGATCGACGAAGCTCATGCGTTTCTATTTCTCTTTTCTGATGCTCTTTTTTCTAGTAGATTCCGTCGTGGGCACAGACGGGGCCGCGATAGAGCAATATTATCCTATATAGGCTTGCTGAGGTGTCGCGAACTCTGCTCAGGTCGCGCGACAGTGGAAAGTGGGGAGTTCTGTTCTGTTCTGTTCGTGGACGGTGTACTGTTGCGGGGAAGCTGTGGTAGTATTCATACTTCTCCCGTGATGCGAGAACCCGCTCATGCTTTGGCTTCCGGCCCCTCTTTTCCGAGATTTCTTGCTTCAGGTGTGCAAGGGATCTGGGAGGAGGCATTGGCCTTCTGCCATGACGGTCTGCAGTTTCCAGCCATTCCACTCCATGGGAATCTGGTTCGTCTGTTGCCAGCTTGGCCCACTCATCAGCCTTCTCGTTTCCGGGAATGCCTTTGTGGGCCTGACGCCATCTGATCTCAATCGTGACATCCGGTCTGGCTTTCCGAAGCGTTGCAATGCACCTCCTGGCCTGGATTGCATGTATCTGACCGGGACCAGGTTCTTCTATGGCCATCCGCTTAATGGCAGCCTGGGAATCCGTGAAGATCGTGACCCTCTCCGGAGTTGTGTCGATTTGTAGCTGTGTCCAAGGCCCTAGCGAGGGCAGCACATTCTGTATCGTGGGTTTCTTGGTTATAGCCCATGTGGGCTTTAATACCCACCCAGCGTTGGCCGCTCTGCCACACAACAGAATATCCAGCAGCTCCAATGTCGAGACGTGATCCACCCGTGAAAAAGGTAAGGCCTGGCCTGGTTTGTCTGCCTCCTCCCTACCTAAGGCTTCATCCGCAGGCAGCCATCAGACGGATGGCATCGGACGGGAGGCCGGACCTCCAAAACGAAGGGCCGCATGCCTAAGAGCCAGAAGCCCGATGACGCGCTGGCTGGCAGCACCAAGAGACTCGCCTCGCGGTTCTACCAGATCAAAGACAGGGCACTGCCTGACCGGCGCAGTATCTCAACTGGACGAAGAATCGGGCCACCCCGCAATGCTAGTTGTGCCAGTACCCACACCAGACTCGGGAGCACCTCTTCAAGGAGTGCCCTGAGTTGAAGGCCCAGCAGAAGATACTGTGGGCGGAGGTGCGGAAGGAGACTGGGAAGTGGAAGAGCCGGTGGAAGATCCGGAACCTCCTGGCGGACGAGAGGTGCGGGCGGGCGGTACTGGACTTCCTCTCCACCACGGATGAGGGAAGGCGGGTGCCGGCCGAGGAGGACGCAGTGAGTGAGGTGTCAGAGGCGGAGCTGCGGGAGTTCTTGGGGGAGCAGGGGGCGGGGGCCGAGGAGCCGGGTGCTGGGGGGACTTCACTGTTCCTGCCCACGCCTGACGTCATGGCGTCCGCAGGGGAGGGCTAGGCGGTTTCATTTGTTTTCTTTTTTTTTCCCCTGTTCGCGTTTCTTTTCCTTTGTCATTTCCTTGGTGCGCATCACTTCTTCTTGGGACAGGCCTGGGCGGAGGGCAAAGGGGAGCTCGCAACGAGCCGCCACTGCGCGGACAGCGGACAGGAAACGGACTGTACATAATCTCGCCACGATCTAGATAGGTCGCATGCGAGTAATGATTAACAAAAAAAAAACCCCCTACGGCTTCATCCCCCTGCAGCAGATCGGCATTGAGTGGCTCCGGATCATCTGAGAGAATCGTGGCTTCCATTCTACCTGAGTATCAATAGCACACACCAGTCGTTGGCCAATACCCGATGCAGCACCCATGATTTCCTTAGCCTGCTACCCTGTGGCATGCTGAGCAGCCGCAGGCCGAAACTTCGCTGTCGGTTCTCCAGCTGGGTAGTTGCCGGTCTGAGCCCCGACTCCATCAGTGCTCCTAGGTTGGTAGTCCGAAAATAGCCTGTTATTGCACGGGCTTCCCGATTAACCAGTAGCTGTAGACCGTTGGCCTGACCTATGGTACCACGAATCTGGTCACCCTTCCACCAGACCTCGGCACCAAACATTGCGACAGACTGGTCACAGGCCAACACGACCTTTCCGCAGTTGGCTAGCGAGAGACGCATCTGCCAAGTGGAGGACTTCTGGAACGTCACGCCGGAGAAGCTGGCAGTGATGCTCAAGGACACCACTTCCCCCTTGCCCACCAGCTTGAACTGTGAAATTCCGTCTTCGAGGATAGTGATACAGCTCCTCGTGTTGCGGCCACTGCTTGATGTCGTACTGCCACTGACGTAGAGGCGCGCGTAGCAGCCCTTGCGTGCTCACAGTAGCATGTCACAGTAGCGGTGATGGGAGCTGGTTTTGTTTGTTTTTCGTTTAATCATAATCGCATTCAGCTTATGTAGACGATGGCGGCGTGATTGGGGCCGGTTAGTTCTGTTTGTACCACGTATCGTGTGCATGTCCGGGCCATGGTGGGCTATTGTAATTCGGTACGGAATGAGTAAGAATTCAATCATAGACGTTTCTCGTGGCGATTCGGATCAAGGAACGGTGGGCATTCCGATGCCACCATGCTGAACGTCGAGGAGGCGCTCACGGCTAAACAGTACCATGTCTTTCGGGTTTGCACCAGTATTTTATCCCACGATTCCCTTTTCCCATTTCGCATCCCTCCAATGTATATACAGCACGCACCACCGAAGCATATCCTACACCGGGCGCACTTCCCGACTCTCAGTGGGGCGCTACTTTGAGCCCAGCGCGCCCTTGACGTTCGCAGCAACGCCGTCGAGGATGCCGGTGCCCTGGCCGACAGAAGTTTTTCCCAGCGTCGCCTGCTCCTGCGCTTTCTGCAGTGCCGTCAGCCCACATTCCTTGTCGCCTGGTAAGCAGAGGGTAACCCACTGCCTTTTCGCCGGAGAAGATGCCACCCAGCGACGACGACGTCGGATGGTTCGCTGCCGTCGCCGTCGCCCCCGTGCCGCCGCCGCGCACAGCTGTGTTCTGGTGGTTCGTCGAGGAGGTGGACATTCTGCGTGTATGTTGTGGAGCAGAGCGTGGTGTGTGTGGCGGTAAAGTGGGGTGGATGGAGCGGCGGAGTGAGGAAGCGGGTGGGGGTGGACTATATACCGTCGTCGGCGCCGCACGTCATTGTCCACAAAAGACTACGTCAGTGTTGGCGACAATCGGAGATGCCGTCATCGCTTAGCACTCGGATCATCCGTTTACGGAATTTGGAGATAGTTGCATGCAATGATGATTAACGAGGCTGGAAGTCACGGTCGGACGCTGCTGGCGCCTTGCACACAAGGGCATACCAGGGAACGAGGAGGCGGACGAATCGTCGGAGCTGGCAGCGGACGAGCCAGATGCTCACGGTGTGGAACACTTCCGAGCTGGGCGGTACGGCGACCACCCAGGTCACTGGCACACCTGAAGCGGTCGATCACAGAGGTCAAGTGGCAGGAAGCAGAGGTATGGGCGGAGCCCAAGGTTACCGGAAAGAAATACCGGTACAGCCGACTCTGGGAACCTCGCCAGAAGCCGGACTCTGGCCCAGCGAACGCCAACAAGCGGCCGCCGCGAGGTATCGGAGTGGGAACTCCGGGAGTGGAATGGGAGAGAAGAGGAGTCGGAAGCTGTCTCTTGGTTGGGCTTTTCTTTTATACTTTCCTTTCTAACTTGTTTGCTGCGCTCTATCTTTCTCGGGACAGGCCAAGGCGGAGGACATAGCACACGCGCCGACAGGACGGAAACGGACTGTGTGTATCGCCATGATCCGGAATGGTCGCGCGCGACTAACGACAAAACCGGAGGAACTCTGATGTGCACAGGCGGCAACCCGCAGATGGCCGTTGAGCAACTGGTGTATGAAATCTGGGTAAACGGTGCTTCGACGATGCCGGCCGAGTGATATTTGGCAGCTGTGCGGCGAGATACATCGGTCACAAGCGCCACAGCCACAGTCAGCACGAACCAGTCTGTGTGGGGCCCGCACAGCAGTCTCGCTGCACTCGCCGGTCGGCCGAGTATTGCCGGTCCCCGCATAGCACGTGTTGCGTCGCGCAGCTGGTCTATACACATCTCCCCCCCTTGTCAGGACTGACAGCTGACGCACCTCCACGCACAGCCTCGAAGCCCTGGGTACTGACTGCCGTCCAAGCCCCGGTAAGCTGCTGGCCTCCCACCCGGACAACCTGGCGGTGGAGAGTGTGTGGCTCGTGTTCAGCAGCGAGAGGCCGAGGAATCTGGTCGTGCGAACGTACGGAAACTAAGTCGAGGGCGATACGTATCGGGAGCAGGAAATGGCGTACATCAACTCGCCGCTGAGGTAGATGTTTGTCAGGACCATGTATATAAATACACCAACGCCGGGCGGAGGCAAGAAGGGGGGGTCCTGTCGGTTCTCTCCACGACGACAAAGGCCGCCTGCCGCGGACGGAGCCAGCCGGCTTGCATCCGCCACTCCGACGGTAGCCGCGGTGTCGGGCTGCAGGCGTGGTGAGCGCCAGTACGCACACGGAAGCGGGGAAGCTGCGGCATATCCGATACCGTGCAAGCAGCCACCCAGCGAACAAAATCATCATCTCGCGTGCGGCCAGAGCGACAACATTATTTGCCGGGCGCCAGCAGCGGCTGCCGCAGCGAGGAAAAAAAAACCAAAAAAACCTCATGGTGGGACAGCTCCCGGGGGCGAGTGGTAGCCCAAAAGCCTCACCACAATCTGTGCTAGTGAGCGCCAGTCGTACCCAGAGCGGACTGTGCCTCCCGCGCCACTTTTGCGGGTGGTTGCGGTGGCTGCCCTGATGGCCCCGTACCCTAAACGGGTCTTAACCATATCGAGCGGTTACCCTACGCCGCCCTTGCGGGGTTGTCGTGGCGGTGGTGATGATGGTAATGGTGGTGGAGGTGGTCGAGACTACGATTTAGCCTTCGCGTTCTCTCGGGTGACGGCATTCTTGTTGGTGGGTGGTTTCATCAACTGAGCTAGCTGCTGTGTTGTAGTGTCTGATAGCAATCGCGGTCGGAGCAGTGCGTGGACAGTGTCACGAACTGTGAATGGAACGTGAGTAGCTGGACCAGATCCAAGGTGTTCGGGGGGGCTTACACCGGCTTCCGGTGGTGGCTATTTCCCGAGGGAAAATATTCGCAAATGAGAAAGTACCACAAGGGTATCGGGGCCACAGAGGGTTTAGAGTTGAATTGTGTTGTGGAGAGGGAAGAAGAGAAGGAGAAGGAGAAGGTGGGGCGGGCTATTTATCGGAGGTCTGCGCTAGCGTCTCAGCGGATTGTTCGTGCGTTGAGGGTTCACGCACAATCACTTGAGCTGACTACACTTGGGAAGTGTTGTCTTCTGTATGCTTAGTCAGTGCTCGTGACCGCATCACTCCATATCTACGGGTAGTGACGTCATATCTTCACAAGCCAACGAATTATTCGCGGAATCTGCTGTTCACATAACCCAATAAAGTTAGTGCCATACAAGGCGTCAATCACTACCTGCGAATCGTGTACGTCTGTACGGAGATGGCTGTTGGCTACGATTCCCACCAGTCGATGTCCTCGACCAGTGGAGCGATTACCCCATGACTGGTTTTGTTTGCTGTAGCAGCTTCCGAAGACAACCGACCCTTTTGCAGTTTCCACGGTGCAAAAAACGCTCTCCTGTATAGGTCACCGCACCCAGCCGAAGACAGCTCGTAGCGGGTCGGGAGCAGCCCGAGGTGTCGAGCGTCCGTGGTGCCACACTGCCTTCCCAATAGAATTCCGGCACATCGACGGCGAGAAGTGGAGCGGACCAGACGAAGCAATGGTGGACGGACGCGAGGAACCCGCAAAGGTTCCGGAAAGACCAAAAAGCCGCGACTCCGTGGATCCGATCTGGCGAGCTGCGGATAGCAGACGAGCAGGAGCCGGGAGCGACTGCCTGCCCTGAGCCGTTGCCGTCCCCCCCGTCCAATCCGCTTCCACGGACGCTGTGCATGGTGGCCACGCGGGATTCGTCCATCCATCTAGATATCCACCCACGCTGCCGGTCGTGATGAGCAGTGGATAACCGACTAGAACCTCGCGCTGAAGTACAGTACTGGCGCTGTTTCTCGCCGCACGTATCTGCTAACTAGCCACTTGTCCTGGCAAGGCCCCCACTGCAGCACTGCTCGCAGATGAGATGCACCCATGTACGAAGGGCGTCTCGACGAAAGAGAGGAAAAAACCTCCAAAAACTCTAGACCTCAACGGGATCCAACAAGCGAATCCGGTAAGGGCGCTTGCGGGGCTGAACTTTCGAGCCGTTAGCTACATAGTTTATGTACGATACAATAAAGGGGGGCGGAATGCTTGATCGATTGGCCGACGAGGTACCGTAGCAGCTACGGAGTACGTGCGACCGGGACGGGTGAGCTGGGACCAAACGTGGCGCGGGTCGTGTTGGAATTCGCGGCCATCGGCTTTCCCGACATGGCCAGAGGAGGACGATGTCTCTGTCGGTTCGGCGAGCGTTGGAAGTCGGAAGGCAGGTGCGTGAGAGACAGTGATGGCTGGCTGGCTTTGCGGCTGGAGACGGAGCAGCAGTTACTAGCCACACCGCAGCCACAGCTGCAGCCACAGCCACGCTCGCTTGCGAGCGCACCGATCTGCGAGGCTGCATCCGTGGGAGATAAGAGCCACCGTGACCTGATAAGGGATCCGCCACACAAGGGATACTGATCCGGGCTGAACGCTAAATGGATTTTAGCAATGATGTAGATAACCAGCGACAGCCAGCCAGCCCGGCCGGGCTTCCCACGAGCTCTGCATGATGTTGAGAGATCTGCCAGCACAATGGCTGCGTGCATCTGCGGTCACGAAGGAAGATGAACGTGGACAGCGCCGCTCGCGCGACTGAGCGTCCGAAATGAAATGCAGCAATAGGCCACTGCTGCCAGGGTTTCGTCGCTGCTGGTGCCGAACACGTTGCCACGGCTGGAGCGGCGCCCCGCAGCCTGCGACTGGGGGATATCTACCTGAGACATAACTTATAAGCTTTCGTAGTGGACTGGGGGCTCCTGAGACATAAGCTTTCGAGACAGGTTCTGCGTGCATAGATACGATACATGTGCTCGTAGCGGTCAAGAATGGCAACGATTGGCCACGGCCATCCTCCGTACTCTCTGCGATCGATTGCTGCTGATCGATGTTTGTACGCCCGCGCATCGACCAACGGTGGCCACGGTCCGGACTGCGGCTGTGATTGCTGGCAGGAAGACTCGAACAGACGTCACGAGGTGTTGTCTCTGGCTGTGTCTGCAGTGCAGTTGGCTGTTGCCCCGCAGTCATCAGTACCTAGGTAGTTATTCATGGCTCTCCTAGGTAAATGCTGCAGCGGATCCTTGTCCCCTGTGCGGAGGAGCGGCTGAAGGAAAAGCTTCGCACACAACCGTGCACGGTTGCAGCTGAGGACTGTTAGCGGTGGGTGTGCGACTTCAGTGGATGGACTTTGCTGGATGCGGGACTTCGGTGGCGGCGCGCGTGCCACGGAGTTTAGTCAGCGGGCGCCTGTGGATGGCGCTAGTCCTTGTCGGGGGGATGGTCTGCTGGTCGGCGGCACCGCAACCTCTCGCGCGAGACTCGTGGATTTCTCAAGGTCGGCTCCATCGATCTGCTCAGCGATTCTTTTCTGCTGGAGATATGTACTCTACGGAGCTGGACGACAGTGCGATCGGCACAGTGTGGCTGCAGAAGAAGGCTCCGTTCAGCTGCGCCCGTCCCTCGCGATATCTATTCGCATCGCATCTCGCGCGGCCGCTGCTGATTGGCCCCCGGCTGTGGCCCAGGCAGTGCGTGCGGGGTGTTCCGTCTGCCCTCTGCGATTCGCGGCGATGGTTTCCCTCCTCGTCTGGAAGGAATACGACCCGTGGGGATTGGGTCTCTGCCACTCCGCCAGCAGCGATGGGGGGGGGGGGGACATCAATTTTATTTCGCATCTATGAGCCTTTGCAGACTACGGCGAACGCCAGCAGCGATGGTGGGGTGAAGAGTTTTCGCGCCGAGAAGAGGGGGACGCGCTTCACGGCGACTCGGACCACGTGACTATCGGGGGCAGTATAAATCAGCCCCTCCAAGACGCGGCGGATAACGAAGCGCGGACAGCCGCACGCGACACCCCCCGCGGACAAACGCGGACACCACTAGCTCCCTATGAGGCTAGGGGGGCACCGATGCCAGATGTGCTGGGGGAAGCGGTAAACTCCTCAGCTCCTGGCGACCCCCTCAAAAGTTGATCCGACTGATTCACCGCCGACCCCTCACCCTCGCCGCCCAGCCACCCCAATTACAACGCGCCATGTGCGATCCGCTCTGCGCGGTCTAGTAGAGCACAGTGACGATGCGATGTCGGAAGGGTCCAGCCGGCATGTGCTTCGGCTTCTCGCCTGCTGACTCGCTTCGAAAGATAGTCGCCGCGCAGAAAGGGAAAAGGAAAACGAAAACGAGAGAAGGAAAAAACGGCCAGCTATACATATCAACGACAGGGAGTCCTTGCCCTTGTGTGGTTTCTACATATCTCTGCTGGTTGCCGGACTCCACTAAGCCTCCGAAGCCGAGACGTCATCACCACCACCATCACCATCGCCGTCATCGTCGCTCCGCCCGCATTCGGACATATCTCGCTCGGTCTGCTGGGCTTCCTCGCCGACCACCGACTATAAAGAAGGCACCGCCGCCTCGCAGAGCATCCATCCATCTCCCACCCTATTCGATCCGCCAACGGCAGCAGCAGGCCCGCCGTACGAGAAGATGGCTCACGGTCACAACCCACCGCCCAAGACGGGCGAGCAGTCCGTCCTTCCCGCCGTGTCGTGTCCCGGGGGGCCGGCAACTGACGTATCGCAGGCAGCGTCTGGCGCAGCGCCGCGCGCAGCTGCTCCCGTGGATCGAGAGTCCGCTCACCCACTTCTTCCACACGAACGCCGCCGAGCACCACCCGCACCGCGCGACGGGCGAGGAGGCCGGCGCCAGCTCGTCCAAGGCCGAGCACGACGCCACTGCCGCCGAGAAGAACGACGACGTGCTCTACGAGGAGATCGAGTCCGAGGAGGCCACCTCCGGCGAGCTATTCTACGACCTGTTCTTCGTCGCCAACCTGACCACCATCACGTCGGTGCACTACATGACCGACTACAACAGTGGGTCTTCTCTTCCGTCCTTCGAATGGCCGCGTTCGCCGTGGCTGATGCTCCGTCCGTATAGCGTTGGTGTCGTATATCCTGTTCTTCACCATCCTCTGGTTCTCGTGGCTGCAAACCACCCTGTATGACATCCGCTTCTCAGTCGACTCGGTCTACGAGCGCGTCATGAAGGCGATCCACTTCTTCGTCATGATGGGCTTCGCCTCCGTGTCGACCAACTGGAACCCGATGGACACGACGCTCCCCAGCACGGCCGCGAACCTGCAGTTCATGGCGATCGTGCTGATGACGTCCCGGCTCGGCCTGGGCATCCAGTACGGCGTCGCTGCCTTCTACGCACGCCGGGTCAACAGGGGCGTCCTGCCGCTGATCCTGCACAGCGCGGCCATGTTCGTCGCCGGGTTCGTCTACCTCGGTGTACGTCTTCCCACCCTACTCCCTCTTTCTGCACGCGGCGGAACTGACCTCCGGTAGCTCTACTTCGTCTTCCGCAGTGGCAGCCAGCCGCGCTCGTACATCGCCATGTTCATCGTGATCCTCCTCGAGGCCGTCGCGGTGTTCGTCACTTCCGCGCTCTCCGTGGACGTCTGCTTCAAGATGACGCACCTGGTCGAGCGCATGGGGCTGCTCACGCTCATCGTCATGGGCGAGGGCATCATAGTTATGCTGAAGGCCGTCAATGTCGTCGAGCAGGGCTCCACCTACGGCCGCGGCTGGAGTGCCAGCATCTTCTTCATCGTCGCCGCCGCCGTGATGGTCATAGTGAGTGCCCGTCGGTCTGTCCGTAACTCCGCCCTGATGGAAGGCTGACCTGGGCGATAGTATATGCTCTACATGTTCTACTTCGACTACACGCCACGCAACGTGCACTACGGCCGGTATCGCCAGGAGTTCTGGGCGGTGCTGCACTTCCCGTACCACCTGTGCATCGTGCTCGCGGTCGAGGGCCTGCGCCAGTGGACGACGTACTGGAGCTACCTGCAGGCGAAGCAGGTGATGGACAGCGAGTTCCTGCGCATCCCGGTGGGAACGCCGGACGCGACCAAGGCGGCGACGATCGACATCATCCGCAAGTACGTCGACTATCTGTACAAGTCGGAGGCGTCGACGACGATCCTGAAGACGGCGCACACGATCGACAGCGTACTGGGGTCGCTGGAGACGCTGCCGTATGAGAGCTGGACACCCACGAACACGTCGGAGTTCGACGTCGTGTACCGCGACATGTACCGCGGCTACGCCGAGTTCTACGGCATCAAGGTGCCCAAGTCGTCCGAGGCCGACCCCACGTTCCTCGACCCGCTCTCGACCAGCTACGACCCCGGCAAAGACATCGCTACCGTCTACCGATTCGTGTTCACGTACTATTTCCTCGGGTTCGGCTGCATCTTCTTCATGCTCGGCGCCTTCGGCCTGTTTGTGCGCCGCAAGAAGGACGTCTGGGACTACATCGCCGTCACCCTGCGCTTCCTCGTCGGCACCACCTTCTGCGCGATGCAGGCGATGAAGGCCAGCACCAACTCAACCATCTACGACCGCTTCGTCGCCAGTCCGTGGCCCATCCCCACCGTCTGCATCGTCATGTTTGCGAGTAAGTCATGCCCCCAATCCATTCTCCCCCTCTCCTTGAGATTCGCGCCGACTAACCCCGCCAGCCCTGTGCTTGGACAAGGTCATCGGCCTGTTCGCCTACCGCCGCATGAAGTTCATCATGGGGCAGAATACAGTTTAGTATCGGTCCGCTTCTTCGACTACGCTTCTTGTACTTTTCCCTCCTGCAGAGGCCGCAGTGGGCTTACTGATTCCTCATCCTTGGATTTTCTTCATCTCTCTTTGTATCTATCGCGAGAGACGGCGCGCGATTTCGAGACTATAGTACGGGCGGGAGCGGGACGGATGAATTAATGATGGCAACGGGGTGGTGATGGTATGGGCGTTTGCTATATGTTCGGCCGCGTGAGTTCGGCGACGATAGCTGGCACGGTCCGGCGGTGGCCTCCACTTCGCCGCGACACGAATGTGCCCCATGTCAGTGCTGTCCGAGGTCAACGAGACCTCCGTTCGTAATCCATAGAGCGACATTCTTCATCGTACGGACTGTATGGAATGTATCCGACCGACGTAGCCCCCCCACGACATGTAAGTATGTAGTTATAGCATGCGGAAATCCCACACACTGCGCCGAATTCCTATTCGCTCCCGCCAGCAAACGACTCGTTCGCCTCTCCCTGCCCCTCCACCCTCACTTATGTAGAGGAAGCTCATTCGTCTGTGCATTTGCCCCTCCGCAACGAGGTCAAACACGGAGCTGAGAAACTCAGTGTCGCGTTTGTCGTGGGGAGCAGCAGGGTGGCAGCGGAGAGGCGTGGGTCAAGTAACTATGCTTGCAGTCTTGGTAAAGTCGATACAAGCCGCCGACGTAAGCAGTCATCGCCGAAATTTTGCGGTAACACCGCGTCACAACACACTTGTTCTCTCTGCTTCTCCGGCAGCGGGAGGTGGCTTAGTGGTAGCGAATCTCCTCGGTGGTGTGTCCCTCCACCCCAGCTACGACACCACCCGACGAGATCTTCACACCTGCCGGACTCCGTCAACACTCTCCCCGACCTGCAGCTGGACGAAGGCCGCAGGTATGCAGTCTTTGCGTCCAGGCACGGGCGATCCCACCCAGCCCGCGCGCAGCTGCACATGCAGCCCAACTGCAGAGTCTGCGATGGCGATAACCGACAATCCTGTGTCGTTTGCAGCGCCGAGCACCACAGCAGGGCCATTTTTTCTGCTCGACAGTGGCTAACCACGCTCGGAGAGCTGGTGCGTGCGGCCCGTTCCACCTTCCCACAGCGTGTCTGTGCGGGGCCGGCGAGGCGGCGAGGCGGCTCCACCGACGGCCCCGGCTGCGTGTTCTGTCCGTTCTCGGAACAGGAGTGTTCTCCGGGAGATATCTGGGCGTGTGGCCATGGCGGCACTTAGTCTTCCCACGGGAAAGTCGTCGGTCCTTCCGCACGCCTGTGAGGACGTGTGCAGTCTCGGTGCCTGCACCTCGGGTTCGGAAAATTGGGCGCCTCAACCGGCGGTGTTGCGTGATGACTTTGGGACTTCAACGATCTACTCGCTCACCGCGGCACAACCATCACGAGTGAAGGCTTGCAATTGGGGTCTATCGTCGGTAGGCAATATCCTTGGCAGTACATACAGACTTCGAGTGTGCCTCCGTATTAAGGATGAGTTCAACGCGGTGTCGTCAGGGGATTGGTGATGATCCGGCGAGTCCTAAGAGCTTACGAGCCGCGCTGGGTCCGGCGTGGGTGAAAGAGATGACATCAGGCATAAGCAGTAGAAAGAATGACACGGCAACTGTTCTTTCGTCACGAATCTCTCGACTGCATTTTCACTGACTGGGATAGAGGATGAGCGGAGCCACGCACTTCCGTCACTAGAGGCCGCCCCGGAAACTCCTGATATAGGCCCATCGTGGCCGAATCCCTGTTCCAGAGGAAGCAACCACCACGAGCTGCAGCTCAACTCACTGTTTCTCACTCGCTCGGTTGCGGAATCCAAAAATGATTGCGATCTTTTTAATCCACACTGCCAGAGGAGTAAGAAGGCGGATTCTGTAGCCCTTCCGTTTGCCGCTTCCTCGGTGCATACATTGCCGTAATCTAGAATAGGCCGCACGCAAGCAATGATAAAACAAAAAAAAATATTCTGTCCACAGCGCCCGCCCAAGCATCAGGTACAATTCAAAGCGTGCCCCTGGCTGCAACCTCAATCTGCGTTCACCACCCATCCCAGCTCTGGAGTCTACTCGAGTGGAGCGGTGATATCGAGGGTCGCTATAGGGGCGAGATCAACTGTCTGACTGGCTGGCGTTAATCCTTTCCATCGGGCCGCTACTGCTAGTCATCGATGGCGAGGAGGATGATGTGGAATCAATACATGGGTCAAGACATCCCGAATCGTTGCAATAATTCACTCGTTCTGCTTAGTGTTCTGCTTAGTCAGGTAGAATGCACATCATATCCTTGTAGTTATGCAGACTTTCGCTTTTCAGCCTTTCTCTCTAATGTAACATACATACTGTTCTCACCATTTCCCACCACCTGTTACTTCAACACGAATGACGGGCTCCGAACGGGTGATGCACCATGGTTGTGCCGCCGTCAGCGCGTGTGCTGCAGATGGAAGGGGCGGATGCCGTTCAACGGCAAGCAACCTACCGGCAGAGCACAGCTGAGCACGAACATCCGACCCATCAATAGAAACCCAAGCCCAGCCGTATGGGTCCCACTCCTGTCTTTGGGGACCAAAAGTGTCAACAATCCCTTCCGCTCCGGCGCCCTCCTCACCATAGCTGGCCTATGGTTCGCCCTCGTCACCGGGGCAGCCGTTTCTTGTGTCTTCTGAGGTTAGGGGTAGATCGTATTGCGCACGCATATCATTCCTTTCTGTGTTTCACATTGCGATATCTACTTGACCAAACGCGCGTCCTCTGCGAGTGGTCGTCTGCTATTACGCGTCCTTTCTATATTGTCTTGCGCGTCCTTTCTGTATTGTCTTGCGCGTCCTTTGTATATTGGTGTCGTCTGGACCGGTGGCGCAGCGCGGGCGCCATGAAATTCGGGCCCCTCAAGCTGGGCGATGCATGGGGAGACGGCGGTCACGAATATGCAATGCAGTGCCTCGCAACTTACGCCCGTGTCTGCTCGGGAGTCCGAAACTCAGATATCCCTGCGCGTGGATATCTAGTGGCCGGCACGTACACCTCAGTCCTCCCCCACGTGACCCACACGCAGGGAGACACAGCAGCCAATGCAGGAGCCTGTCTCGGCAGATCCGTGACAGACAACATCGTGACTCGACAACACATAGGAAACGAAGAGTGGTCGGCCAGGACAATCCCGGAATCAACGCGGTGAGAAACGGAACGACAACGGAGCGAAGATAACAACGAAAGTTCAATATGACTCACACAGGAGATATAAGGGAAGCGCATGGAACAAACATTTTCAGCATGGAACAAGGAAGGAAAGCAAAACTGCGGGCACGCGGAAAACAGAAGAAACTCCTTGACCCCGAAACACATAATAAACGGTTGCCAGTGACGAGGGCGAGCCGTAGGCCAGCTATGGTGATGATGGCTCCAGCGGCGGCGCCGAGAAGCCTGTCACGCCGGGTCCGTGACAGCAGGGCTGTCGAGCAAGTTACGGAGAACTGGAGTAGGGCGACGAAGAGGACCACTTTACTGGCGAAGATTCAGGCAGTGCTGTGCCTCTATCCAGTACTGATACGGAGGAAGAGGACATAGGTCACACAGAAAGGAGTGTGCTGCTACCTCTCAATCAAAAGCCTCGAGTGACGTTGCCCCAAATGATGAAGACATCACGGACCTGGTGTGCCAGGTTCCTCGGAGCCCTCGCTGGCGCTACTATCACTATATCTGGCCTATGGTTCGTCCTCATTACCGTTTCTTATGTCTTCCGGAGTTCGGGATGTCATTCTGTGTATTCCATGCGCGCTATTTTCTTCCTTTGTTCCTGTCGTCGTCTGCTTTACTCCATGTGTTGTAATATATCACTCGATGCTTGGTCACGGTAGAAGGCACGGGCTTATATCCGTATTCTTATATACTCTCGAGATTGCCTCCTCTCCTTAACGCAATCAATACATCTGTTACCACTCTATTCACTATTTCCAACACAGCGTTTCAGGGTTAGTCCTGGTCGACTACCCATGATGCCATTACTGCTGTCGAGTCTTGTCGACTCATCCTGTTGTCATTGAGAAGTTGGGTACTGAGTCGGTCTCGCGGGCGAACCGTTATGGTCCACGGAGGGTGGGGACACTGGTATAAAGGAGGGGCGTGGCAGCTGGTTTGGGGATTCTTCTCCACCCAATCTATTATCTCTCTACACATCCGTGAGCGGCGCTGCGACGGAAGTAACGACAACAACTTAACACCACGAGACACGAGGAGTGATCCGGGATCACACGCGACGACCACTCATCACGCTGGGCGTGACGACGGAGTGCCGCTACAGACATCAGCCCACGACCTCCAGGAGAGGAGAATCGCAGTACCGAAGGGCCACGCCGTGGAGACAATCCATATACTATCCGACGGATTTGTTGCACGTGCCAGTGAGCGGCCCAACCCGCCGGCCATTCGAGAGCCGAAGCCGGCTTGCAGAGCAGAGGAAGACCCAGGAGCTACGTTGCCTTTGACGAATAGGAGGTGCAAAGTACGAATCTTGACATTAGATCGCGTCTTCCGATCGACACTCGACATAACACGAGATCCCCGAAGGGATCATTGAGCGACAATGGATCCGGTCGATATAACAACACTTCAAGAGGTCATCGGAACAGAACGATCTAGGCCAGCGAGTCCAGTCACACCAGAAGCTTCACCCAGAGAACCAACTCCAGAAACACCACGGTCAACCCCACTTTGATATAGGCATGTCGGAAGGCCACCAGGAGCAGGGCGCTGGCAGTGGCCAGGCACAGAACAACTACACCGCCACGGAAGAAATGCATCAAACGACATTAAACGAACTACCGAATGTGGAGGAAGAAACCAGCGACGAGGAGGAGCCAGATTTGGGGTTTTACCACGGGGAATTCTCGAAACTACGAGAATTCATGGTGCGGTGCGAGCTTAAATTCAGATCCGAACCAAACAAGTTCTCGACCGACGAGAAAAAAGTCAACTACGCCAGCTCCCGGTGCCGCGGGATCGCCTGTAACTGGATCGAGTCGTACCTCGCTGAGGGACGGGACAGCAGCTGTACCACGTGGATAGCATTCAAAGCGGCTTTTGGTAGCACGTTCGGAGAAGCCGTCGCCAAGGATGTAGCGAGAGAAAAGTTCATGAAGATCCGGCAAGGAAAGCGGCCAGCGAGCCACTATTGGGCGGAGTTTCGGCAGATCAAGTCCCATCTCGCCTACGACGACAATTACTGCATCGACCGGTTCCTGGATGGACTGAATTTTGAGGTACGGAAACAATTGGTGTTGCAGCCGGCACAACCCACGGTGCTGGACGACTTCGCCAACCATGCCATCAAAATTGACAGGCGTCTATACAACCGCAAGGCGAGTGGGACTCGAAACAAACCTCAGTATTACTCACCAACATACCCAACGAACGTCACCCAACCAGATCGGTTCGCAAGAAGAGACCAAGGAAGAAGATCGACAACGAGCGGGTGTTACAATTGTGGGAAGCAGGGACACTTTGCGCGGGAATGCTCGCAGCCAGGGAAGCAATCCCGACGGCCGTGCCGAGTGGTAGAAGAACTACGAGCCAGCGGTCGAGGAAGAAGTCGCCCAAAACGAGAGGTCGGGAAACGAGAACCCCCAGTAACAGGCTCAGGCGGCGGCACCCTGAGGGAGACGCCAGTCGCCTCCGGTGAAGAAGCCCACGAAGAACCGTACGTCGTATCCAGTAAAGGACAATACAACCGAGAAGGAATGTTCATGGTTGAAGTCAGCATACGAGGGGGGGACGACGTTGAACATAAAACCATGGCCATGATCGCCAGTGGAGCTTCAGAGAACTTTATCGACAAGGGATATGCCGAGCAGAACAAGATCCCAGTACGGAAAAACCCAATTCCCCTCAGGGTGCTCGCTGCCGACGGGAGCGAGGTGACTGGCGGGCCAGCCACCCTCGACACATTAGTCGACCTGACCATCAATCAACACCACGAGGTCGTACGGCTGCGTTGCACTGCTATTGGTAACGCCCCGATTGTACTAGGGATCCCATGGCTACGATTGCACGACCCCACAATCGACTGGAGGGAAAGCCGCCTGGCCTTCGGTTCCAGTCGATGTGCCAAGGAATGTCTAACAGCCTTACCGCATGCAACTACTGTATCGGAGGAACGGGCCAAGGAGCAACACAAAAAGGACAACCCCCACATTAGCGAAGTTGGACTCGAACGGGCTACGGATCCATCGGAAGTGTACAACACTGTCGTGGAGGAGATCAAGTAAACTGGCACGGGAACCCGACTGGGCAACACCAGCGAGGTTATTGTTCCACGGGGATACCGCGACCTCCTGGCCGTGTTCGCACGCCAGTAACCCACCGAATCACCACCGCATAGACATCACGACCACCGGATCCCGCTACAACCGGAACCACGCCACCGTACGTGCCGTTACGACCGCTAAACGAAGAAAAGATGCGGGTCATGGCAGGATACATTGATGCAAACGAGAAGCGCGGCTGGATCCGCGCGTCGACATCTCCGGCAAGCGCGCCAATCCACTTCGTAAAAAAAGAAGGACGGCACCCTCCGGCTATGGGTCGGCTACTGAAGGCGCAGCGAGATAACCATCAAGGACAGGATGCAGCTGCCCTTGATTGGGGAATCCTTAGACCTGCTGGCGAGCGCGAAGATATACACGAAGTTGGATGTCAAGGGCCCCTACAATATCCTGCTGTCACGGCGCTACGGGGGAATGCGGGAACGAGGGATGCGGGAATTAAGGAGCGCGAGAATAGATGTTGCGGGAGTAAAGGGGTGCGGATAATGGGGCATCAACGTTGATGGATTGTAGTGCGGCAGCGGGACATCCTTAAAAGGAGCCGTTGTCCACTGTTCTTCCTTCTTCACGCAGCAACTTGTCTGTCTGTCAGTAGCACGTTATCCGCCTTGTCCGTGCCCGCGATTCTTGTCCTTCTTCCTCGTCCAGTCTTGCCTTCTCTCTCAACGGGCCCGCTCGACGATACACCCGCTTGCCGACTCGATCGCGCACTCGTCGAGTAATCCGGGTTTCCCGGTTTTGGAGTAACCACGCCTTTTGCCGGTTTCCACAATTTCGGGTGATGGCCGAGCCGGGCGCGTGCCTTCACCGGCTAGGAGATTCGCTGCTGGTCTCATTCCCAGAATGCCTTGATGATTTTTTGTTTATTCATTACTCGCATCGACCTATCTAGATCATGGTGAGATTATGTATAGTCCGTTTCCTGTCCGCGGAGTGGCGGCACGTTGCAAGCGCCCCTGTGCCCTCCGCCCAGGCCTATCCCAAGAGGATGAGTGGCACACCAGGAGGATTGCCGGGGGGAGGGCGAGGGGGGGAGACAACCGCACACGACCTAGCCCTCTCCTGCGGACGCCATGAAGTCAGGCGTGGGAAGGAACAGTGGTGGTTCCTCCCCGCCCAGTTCCTCCAGTCACTCCTGTACCTCCAGCTCCGACACCGCACTCGCGGCGTCATCCTCCTCAGCCGGCACCCGGCCGATTCTTTGTCCAGTGTGGGTGCTCCCCGGTGAGGCGGTGACCTGTCTTCGGCTGGTGGGGCCTCGAGGCGAGCCTGTTGGTGCTCCCAACCACCGTACCGTCCGGCCTCTGGATTTTCGGCATCCTGTATCTCCCCCTGGAGGTTCAGCCTCCCACCCCTGCCGCGCCTCCGTCCACTTCTTCCCCGAGATCTCTCGCTTGAGGTGCACGAGGGGCCTGGGAAGCGGAATTGCGCGAGCCTTCACCCGATCCGAGTATTCCAGCCACTCGACACCGCGGGCGTCTGGCTCCTCTGCCGCGCGCTTGGCCCATTCGTCGGCTTTTTCGTTACCCAGGACCTCCCTTGTGTGCCGGGCACCACTGGATCTCGGTGGTGATGTCCGGAGAGCTTCCTCTCTGGCTAGCCATCAACTAATTAGGTCGCATGCGAGTAAGTAATAATATATAGGATGAGGGTTGTGCGAGCTGTATTAAGTAGAACTCATACTTACCAATGCACCTCGCTTGTAAGTCTCGGAATGACTTTTAAACTTGCCTAAGGACCATGAGTTTTGAAGGGAATGGACGTTGAAATCAAGGGAGCGACGGCTCGAGCGACGGCGATGGTTGTGTGTGTCTAACTAACGGCCAGAACGAGGAAACGCCAAGCCAACGCTCCGACAAACCACTGAACCCCAACAGCTAGTGGGCCAAACCTCACGCCTTCCCACAACGAGGATGAGATGCTGTTGTCGAGCTGGATTCAGGGTTTTGTCCTTGTCCAGAGGCTTTTTGTCTTTACTCATTCCTCGCATGCGTCCGAGGCGAGGCACACACTGTCCGGGTTTCCCGTCCGCAGTCCGCACGGAGGTGGCACGTTGCAAGTTCCCCTTTGCCCTCCGCCCAGGCCTGCCCAAGAAGATACATATGTAGGATGCACACCAAAGAAATCACAAAGAAAGACAAAAGAAATAGCAAAGGGAACCGTAATCCGCCCCCTACTCCGGCGAGAAGGTCCTGGATCGTGAACCGGCTCTTCCCCCTCCCCGCCTCCTTCCACACCTCTGCCCACAGGATCGTCTGTTATGCCTTCCACTCTGAGCACACCTTGAAGAGGTGGACCGCGCCTGCATCCTACACGAGCACCACCAGCACTATCTAAGCGGTGGTCGGCTGTTCCCCCAGTTCAGGTACTGCCCGGTGAAGCAGTGACCTGTCTTCAGCTGGTAGAACTTGGAGGCGAGCCTCTTGAAGCTGCCCGCAACCGTTCCGTCCGGCTTCTGCCTGCTCGGCATCTTATACATACTTCTTTCTTAGAAGCCCAGCCCCCCGCCCATTGGCGAGCTTCCGTCGGAGATCTCTCGCTTGAGTCCGCTTCCTTGTCCGGAGGCAGATGTTACTCTATCTACCCTCACTGTTCTTGCACGTCAAGATAATATCTATGAAATCACAATTCCCACGGCCCACGATTCTTCCATATAGATTAATCGTTAATAAAAAAAAATGTACAAAGAATATAGAATAGAGTGCCTGCGCCCGCCAGCATCAACTCTTGCCCGCCCATACGCATAGCTGTTCTCGTCGCGACCGCATAACTGTTCTCGTCGCGGTCGTATAGCAGTTCTCCTTGTGCTTACGTTTCGTTGACATGAACTTCTTTCGCCAGTACAGTAGTTACCCTTGCCTGCACGTGACTGAATTATTTTTCTAATTTCATTCCTATGCTGGGCGAATCTGGTGCAACTCAGCACCCGATCCGACCAATGGCCGTCAGCGGTAACTAGGGTAGGATGCGGTTTGTCGACGAGATACATATTTACCCCGCTCCGCAGGAAAATAGGGGTGAGGCTGAGTTTACCCCCTCTTCGGCGACAGCAAATACTCCTTCGCCAATCCAGTTTCCTCCCAAAACATCTTCGTCTTAATTTTGACACTTGTTGGACATCCAAGCCCGACCGCACTTCTGGAACCCTACATAGTTCATGCGCCCCCGCCCGGAAGAGCACAAGTCACAGCGGAGCCTGGCGATGGCAAACACCACCAACTTCGGCGTCTACAAGGACGCGAACCACAACGATGTCAGCGACTCGAATTTCGCGGCGCCTGTCACGTTTGGTTTACCACTCCCTTCTGTAGTGCATTAGGGAAGCTTCTGCTCATACTGTCCGTGTGTAGGAACTACGGTGAATAATAATATATCCCACGGATCTAGCTCTCGAACCGACGACGCCTTAGGAAACTTTGGTAGGTTAAGGTTAGCTGTAATGCGATTCCATAGCTGACCTAGGTTGTGTCTAGCCAATGCCTACTGCGCGGTTGGTGCCGCTTTCAACTCGCGACGCCTGGAACACGAGCCAATATGTCTAGAAGACACTCGAGTCAGCCTCCTTGACGATATTATGCGCTGGGCCAATACTCGCAGCGGTCCATGCATCTTTTGGTTGAACGGCATGGCTGGCACTGGGAAGTCTACCATAGCACGTACGGTCGCTCGGAAATGGGACGATAAGAAACGACGTGGAGCAAGTTTCTTCTTTTCCAGAGGCCAGGGAGATCTAGCTCATGCAACGAAATTTTTCGCTACCATCGCCTACCAGTTGGCGCGTCCGCAGTCCCGCCTGGCTACCCACGTACGTAACGCCATACGCGACTACCCCGATATCACCCAGCAGAACCTACACGAGCAGTGGAAACATCTCATCCTTGGCCCGCTCTCCCGATTATATTGGCCGCAGCCGTTGTTGCTGGTTATTGATGCGTTGGATGAGTGCGACGACCAATACGATATTGCACAGATCCTTCAGTTGCTTTCACAGGCGAATAGCTCGGTGCGGTTACGGGTATTTATAACAAGCAGACCTGAAACCCCGATCCGCTATGGCTTTAAAAATATATCAGCATCTTCGCATCGAGACTGCGTTCTTCATGAGATCTCCAGCCCAATAGTCAATCACGATATATCCGCTCTCTTCCGGCATGAGTTTAACCGCATCGGGGATCGCCGTCACCTACCGAGAGAATGGCTTGACGAAGCAAGCCTCAAAAGTCTCGTTCGGAAAGCAGATGGACTGTTCATCTACGCTGCAACAGTATGTCGTTTCGTCGAACGTAGAGACTGTTATCCTCCTGATCGCATCAAATCCGTGTTGCAAGACAGTGTTGAAATTGGATCTCCAACGCAACAGCTCGATGCGATGTATACGAAGGTCTTACGGAGCGCAGGCCCAGTTGAGGATCAGGTGCTTCCGGCAGGCGGGGAGCACTTGCACCTATTCAGGCGGACGATTGGAACCATTGTGATTCTATTCGATCTCTTGACGGCTCGTGCGCTAGGGAGGCTCTTAGAGACTCGACCAGGGGAGGTGGAGGCAATATTGGAATCTCTGAGTACTGTGGTGGCATTTCCCGACAGCCCGGATGTTCCTATCAGGCTCTTGCACCCGTCTTTCCGCGACTTTCTATTGGACAACCAGAGATGCGATGATCCTCAGTTCAGGATCGTCGGGGATAACGCACATGAAGACCTTGCAGTGAGCTGTCTCAAGCTCATATCAAGACACCTAAAGCAGGATGTATGCTCGTTGAAACGTCCGGGTACTATCACAAGTGAAGTGGATCCCTGTACAATACAGAGTTGCTTGCCCCAGGACGTTCAGTATGCGTGCCGGTATTGGGTCGTGCACCTTCGGCAAAGTAAGGTCGAACTCCGTGAGTGTGACAACGGATCCCAATCACTGCACAACTTGGTCCACACATTTTTCAAGGAAGACCTCCTCCACTGGTTCGAGGCTCTCAGCCTCATGGGGGGTTTATCAGGGGGTGTTCTCATGGTCAAGGCCTTAGCTTCAATGGTTACGGTGAGCAATCCAACACAATTTGACCCTGCACTTTTTCTCCTGGAGATCCGCCGTCTAGCGCCGGTCAAGTATCCGAGACTTCTAATACCATGAAGCTCTCGTGCTGCAAAATCCAGCGAATGTTTAATCCGCTACGGATTAAGCGGCCTGACACTTGACGGTTTTTCTCCAGGTGCACAGAAGTGTCCCATTGACACATAATCTTGCTGACGTTGAACAAGTCCGATACAAATCGTCACTTACATGTATTGGCACATGATGCGGTACGATTTATACTCAACTTCCGATCGATCATCGAGATAGCACCGCTCCAAATATATTGCTCTGCACTAACGCTCAGCCCAAAGGGAAGCGCAGTCAGAGAGCAATTTTGGGGCTGTGTTCCCAGCTGGATCAATCATCTACCAGAGGTCCCGCAGGATTGGGACTCGACGAAGGTGCAGGTGCTCGTGGGCCATTCGAGCTCAGTCAATGATGTGGCATTCTCGCCGGATGGCACGCTTCTCGCGTCGGCATCGTGGGACGATATCGTCCGGCTCTGGGATCCGACGACGGGGATCTGTTCCGTCACTTTCAAGAGCCATTCGGGAGGGGTCACCTCAGTAGCATTCTCGCCGGATGGCACGCTTCTCGCGTCGGCATCGTGGGACAATACCGTCCGGCTCTGGGATCCAACGACGGGAATCTGTTCCGTCACTCTCAAGGGCCATTCGGACCCAG
>Ga0307516_10000641_pt1 | contig 47311 bp, 38 predicted proteins | sample 19_EM_MG_FD_203310 | JGI IMG/M metagenome (GOLD analysis project Ga0307516, IMG submission 203310) | Populus trichocarpa ectomycorrhiza microbial communities from riparian zone in the Pacific Northwest, United States - 19_EM | ecosystem: Host-associated > Plants > Roots > Unclassified | place... | reverse complement strand
GCAAGCAGAACGAGCCGACCACGAACGGTGCCCAGCCACGCGTACCGGTCCATTCCAGGAGAGCAGGGCCCATCATGACGCCCGCTGAAAACACCGTTCCGTAGATTCCCATGACGGTGCCGCGGGAGTCGTCGCCGCTGACGCTGTTCAACCAGACTTCGCTCGCGATCCAACTCAATCCCAGGGCGCAGCCCGTGATGAATCTCAAGATCAGCCAGAAGGCGACGCCCGGCCATGCCGGCATGAAGATGAGGACCGCGGCGGAGCAGCACACCCCCGCCACGATGCAAGCCTTGAGTCCGAGGCGCGAGATGGCTGAGGGATAGAGCGGCCCGAGCAGGATCACGGCAATCAAGCTGGCGGCGGTGACCGCCCCGACGGCAAAGCTCGATGAACCGGCGCGGCTCAGTACCAACGCGATGAGCGGCGGCTGAAATCCGAAGATCAAGCCGACGCCCAAGCTGCTCGAGAAAACGGCGGCGAGCGTCGTGCGGCGGGAAGCGTGCACGGTCAATTCCGGAGCATCACGTCGAGCCCGCGCCCCGCAGTCGTGCGGTTACGGACAGCTCCCGTCGACTTGGCCCTGATACACATCAATCGGCGCAATTTCACTCCCCGAATTCCTGGCACAGGCCGTGCATTAGACACCAACGTTCGCCGCCGATTGCTGCATTTAGGCAACACGGGGAGGCTAGCTTTTCCGTGCCTCACGTGCAATAAACTTGCGTGTCAGTAAACCCTATGCTACGAATTGCGTATAACGATCAACAGGCGATCGCTAATAAGCGTGAAGGGACAGAATCAAACCGGCGATAGGCTCGCATTGCGCTGCCGTATTTGCTCATTTAGGGAGACTCGGTGATGAAAAAAGTGTTGTTTTCAGCAGACGCGCGCAAAAGCGTCCGAGCGCAGATGTTCTCGGCTCTTCTGTGCGCCACGACCCTGTATGGTTCGGCATTGGCCGCTACTGCCGGCAGCCCACCGGGTGAGTACGCCGGATTGGAAGAAATCGTCGTCACCGCGGAAAAGCGCGAGTCCACGGTGCAGGCAACTCCCATCGCCATGACGGCCTTGAGCGCGGGCGATCTCACTGGGGAAAACATCACATCGATCCAGGACCTCGTCGGCGCCATCCCGGGTATCTCCCTGCGCACGGCAGGTCCGGGCCAGACCGAGTATGAAATGCGCGGCCTGGCCTCTTCCGGCGGCTCCGTGGCGACCGTGGGCTTCTACATCGATGAAACACCCTTGTCGGCCTCCGCGGTGGCGCTCAACGGCCGCACGGTCATCGACGCCGACCTCTACGATCTCAACCGCACGGAGATCCTGCGCGGGCCGCAGGGTACCCTATACGGCGCCGGATCCATGGGCGGCACCATCAAGCTGGTCACCAATCCGGCCAAACTCCATGCCCTCGAGGGGAGTGCTTACGTCGACGCCTCGCAAACCACCGGCGGCAGCACCAACGGCCGCGGCAGCTTGATGCTCAATGTTCCGATCGGCGACATCGCGGCGCTGCGCTTCGTAACCACGGGCAAATACATCAGCGGCTGGATCCATCGCTACGTGATCGCACCGGGCCAGTTTCCCTTTCCAACGAATTTCGGCAATTGCGGAGTTTATTCCTGCAGCCGCGGCGACGTTCAGGGCGCGCCCGTCGCCAAAGACATCAGCAACTCCAACATCGAGCGCTTTATTTCTTCGCGCGCGTCCTTGCTGGTTCAACCGTCCGATGCCTTGTCCATCACCGGTAACTTCATGTATCAGCGGATCGATGCCGATGGGTACAACAACTACCAGGCACCACCCAACAACGAGGCGATCTACCAGCCCTACGACATCAAAGAACCGTACTACGACTCCTTCCATATGTGGAGCCTGAAGGTCAGCTACGACATGTCGTTCGCCAATCTGACCTCGGCATCGTCCTACTGGAAGCGCGATGTATATCAATCGACGGATTCGACGGAAGCCCTGCAGAACATTTTCAACTACACGGCGTTCGTCCCCAACCTCTACGAGGACAACGATACGACGACGCAGCTCGCCCAGGAACTGCGGCTCACGTCGCGGGGTGAAGGGGACTTCCAGTGGGTGGGTGGCCTGTACTATTCGAACCTGCACTCGGGCTACATCACGAAGAATCAGACTCCTGGGTTTGTAAACACCCCGGCCTGTCCTTACGGTGACGGTCCCGCCGGTCACTGCCCGGCGGCCGATCAATTCACATACGGGGCCATAGCGGGCTTCAACCCCGAAGGCATCATGTTCAACGACAACAATCCGAACATCCTCAAGCAGAAGGCCATTTTCGGCGAGGCGAGCTACAAGGTGACGCCCACTCTCAAGCTCACCGCGGGCCTGCGGTTCTACAAATTCAACATCAGCAACAACGCCAATCAACGCGGCCTCGGCACCGCGTCGGGAAATGCCACACCGACCATTGACAGCGCATCCGGAACCAACACCAGTCTGTTGCCGAAGGTGAACTTGTCGTACGAGCCCACGTCCGATCTCACGGTTTACGGCACGCTCTCCAAGGGTTCCCGGCCCGGCGGCGTGAACCTGCCCATTCCGCTGGTCCCATTCAGCCAGGGCGCCTTTTATTACTGCGGCCCGGGAACCGGGCCCAGCTACCTCACCAGTCAGCCGTCCTACTACGCGCCGGACAACATCTGGAGCATCGAAGTGGGCGAAAAGGCCAGGTTCGCCGATCGGCGCTTTTCAATCAATGCAGATGTTTACTACGTCAAATGGCACAACATCCAACAATTGGTCGTGCTCTCCTGCGGTTATCCCTACAATACCAATGTGGGCGACGCCAAGACGTATGGGCCCGAACTTGAAATGGCGGCGAAGGTGACCGACGCGCTCACGGTCGACCTTTCCGCGGCATATACCCAGGCCTACGTCAGCGAACCGAAAAGCACTCCGGGGCTTCCAATCACCTCCGGAACGCGCGTCACCAGCATTCCGAAGTACACCGGCAGCCTTGCCGTGAGCTACGAATCCACGCTGGGCCAGGACTATAAAATGACGTTCCGGGCCTCGGAATCCTACGTCGGCCCGGTCTACGATACCGCCTTTTATCAGGAGACCCTGGGCTCGTACGGGTTGATGGACTTCAGAATGGGAGTGGGCAAGGAGGCCTGGACAGCATCCTTGTTCGGCACCAATTTGACCAATAAACACGCCGGACTGACCATCGACAACACGGTCTTCGCCTGGCAGCAGCCGACGATCACGCGTGTCTCGACCAATCAGCCGCGCACGATTGGAATAGCGTTCGAAACGAAGTTCTGATAGGAGTGCGCGCGGCGCGGGACGGCGGGCAATACGGGGGGCGGTAGCCCCCCGTTCTTTATACGATGATGCTTGACGTATGATGAACTGGGGCGCGCGCGATCCAATTCATTTCGTATGAGTATTTGAGGGAGACCATGGTGACCGACAGTTCCGTCAAGGCGGTGGATCAAGACGCCGACCAATTGAAAGCCTTGGGCTATGTGTCGCATTTCGATCGGACCATGTCGAAGTGGGAAAACTTCTCCTTGGGCTTCACGTACTTGTCGCCGGTGGTCGGCGTCTACACGCTGTTCGCCACCTCCTTCGTCGCCGGCGGCCCGCCTATGTGGTGGACCTATATTTTGGTCGGCGTGGGTCAGCTCATGGTGAGTTTGGTGTTCGGCGAAATCGTCTCGCAGTTTCCGATCTCCGGTGGCCTGTATCCCTGGGCACGCCGCCTGGTCGGGAAACGCTGGGCGTGGATGGCGGGATGGGTCTATGCCTGGGCTCTGTGCTGCACCATGGCCGGGGTTGCAACCGGTGTGGCGCCGTTTCTAGCGCAATTGTTCGGCGTCGACAGCACGCCCACCGCCACCACCATGATTGCGCTGGTGCTCATCGTCATTACCACGTTGCTGAATTTGAGCGGTACGCGCCTGCTGGCGCGGGTCGCGATGTTCGGCTTCGTCTGCGAACTGGTGGGGGCCATCGTGGTAGGGGTTTATCTCCTGCTGTTTGCCCGCCATCAGCCGCTCAATGCGCTGATCGACACCACCATCGTGCACGCGAACGGCAATTATTTGCCCGCCTTCCTCGCCTCTTCGCTCGCCGCCATGTTCTGCTACTACGGCTTCGAAGCCTGCGGCGACGTGGCAGAGGAGACGCCGGACGCGAGCCGCATGATCCCGAAGGCCATGCGCATGACCATCTACATCGGCGGCGCCGCCGCCACTTGGGTCTGCCTGGCGTTCATCCTGTCGATCCCGGACATGGGTGCGGTGATGTCGGGCGAGGACAAGGATCCCATCGTCACTCTGCTGCGTGCAGCCATGGGTGAAGCCGGCTTTCGCGCCGTCATCGTAGTGGTGCTGGTGTCCTTCATTTCCTGTCTGCTTAGTCTGCAGGCGGCCGCCAGCCGATTGATCTTCGCCTATGCGCGGGATCAGATGATCTTCGGCAGTAAGCTCCTGAGCCGCATGTCGCCTGGACACCACGTCCCGGCCAATGCACTCATCGTCATGGGCGCAATCCCGGCGGTGATCGCGCTCTCGGCGCTGTGGCTGCAAGACGCCATCGCCACCATCATCAGTTTTGCGGCCATCGGGATTTATATCTCGTTTCAAATGATCGTGCTGGGAGCATTGATTGCCCGCGCCAAGGGCTGGCGGCCGGCGGGCCCCTTCACGCTGGGTGCTCGGGGCTGGCTGGTGAACGGGTTGGCCCTCGCCTACGGTGTCAGCGCCATCGTCAACATTTTGTGGCCGCGCAGCCCCAACGATCCGTGGTACGTCAACTACGCAATGCTGGTGACGACCATCGGCGTCTTGGTACTTGGCGGCTTGTACATGGTGATTGCCAAGCCTTATGAGCATGGGCATGCGCCGGCCGGCGATGCGCACAATCTTGGTACCGTCAAATCTCAGCCCATCGCGGACATCATCGGTTGAGCGCATGGCTTCGACCCGGCGACTCGAAGCGGAGCGCCGCCCGGGAACGATGCGCATCGACTCGCGATCGGCAGTATCAGTCTCAGGAGCCGTATCAGTATCAAGGGTACGGCCCCGCCGTGGCATCATTTCCGCCGTCGACGCTCATGTTCGTACCTGTTACGTAACTTGCGAGATCGGACGCCAGGAAATGCACGCAACGCGCAACCTCGGCCGGATGTGCCAGACGCCCCATCGGGATTCCGGCCGCCAATTCGCGAAGGTTCTGGGTCGGGTCGCCGCCGCGTTTCGCGAGAATATCATCCACCATTCGCGTGTGAATCTCGCCTGGACACACCGAATTGACGCGGATATTGTCGCGCGCATGATCGAGCGCCATGCAGCGGGTGATCTGAATCACCGCACCCTTGCTGGCGCAGTACGCAACATGATTGGCTTCGCCGTTGAGGCCCCATTCCGAAGCGATGTTCACGATCGCTCCCTTGCCGGCCGCTTTCATGTGCCTGACGGCGGCGCGGCTCAAGTAGAACAAGGCGTTGACGTTCACCGCCATGGTGTCGAGCCACTGCTCGTCGGCTGTGTCGAGCGCATTCGCGGTGTAGAGAATGCCGGCATTGTTCACCAATACGTCCAGGCCGCCGAAGCGTTGAACGGTGTCGCCGATCAATCGATCGCAGGCGCCCGAGGCGCGCAAATCGGCCGCCGCGAACAGCGCAGTGCCGCCCGCGGCACGAATGGCATCGACCACCGCCGCGCCGCGCTGCGCATGGCGCCCTGACACCATGACCTTGGCGCCCGACTCCGCGAAGACCTGCGCGCACGCCTCGCCGATCCCGGTGGTCGAGCCGGTGACCAGAACGACTTTTCCCGCAAACAACATGACGAGGATCCCAAGGAGCCTGTGGCGGGGGTGGATTCCCCGCCGGTTAGTATAAACAGACGCGCATGACGACGCGCGATTCGACGCATAGGCCGTCCGCAGCAGCCGGCAAGAACAGAGGATGAAATCATGTCCCGAGACCCGAAGCACGATGTGTTGTTCGAACCGATCAAGATCGGCCCGCGGAAAACCCGCAATCGATTTTGGCAAACCTCGCATTGCGCGGGGCCCGGATCCGAGAGGCCCGGAGCCCAAGCCCATTTACGCGGGATGAAGGCCGAGGGCGGCTGGGGGGTGGTGTTCACGGAATTCTGCTCCATCCACCCGGAGTCGGACGAGTATCCGTATACCTCGGCTCGCATCTGGGACGAGGGGGACATACGGAACCTGGGCTACATGTGCGAGGTCGCCCACCGGCATGGGAGCCTCGCCGGCATCCAGCTGTGGTACAGCGGCGGCAATGCCCCGTCGCTGGAATCGCGTGAAGTCGGCCGCAGCCCCAGCCAATGGCTCTCGCCGCTATTTTCGACCCGGTCCGTCTATGGCTATGAGATGGACGAACTGGATATCCGGTCGGTCATCAACATGTATGTGGAAGCAGGTCATCGCGCCGCGGCTGCCGGGTTCGACATCCTCGAAGTTTCCGCAGGCGACGACACGGTGCCCATCCAATTCCTCGAATCTCGCTTCAACCGCCGCACCGATCGTTATGGCGGCAGCTTCGAGAACCGTTCGCGGTTCTTCATCGAACTGCTGCACGCGTTGAAACGAGCGTTGGGGGACCGCTGTGCCATCACTACGCGATTTGAAATGGATACCCTGCACGGGCCGGAGGGTGTCGAGGCGCACGAGGACGGTGTGCGGTTGCTGGAATTGTTCCGGCGCGAAGGGGCGGTCGACGCGGTGGCGCTCAAGATCGGCGACTATGCCGAATGGGGGGAAGACGCGGGAACGTCCCGTTTCCGCAAGTCGGGCTGGATGACGCCCTTCATCAAGCAGGGCAAGTCAATCCTCGGGGAAGGAATCCCCGTTGTCGGCAACGGGCGCCTCACGAGCCCGGACGACATGGTGGCGCTGCTCCGCGCGGGCGTGCTCGACATCATCGGCGCGGCGCGGCCGTCCATCGCCGACCCCTTCCTTCCCACGAAGATCTCCGAAGGGCGCCTGAGCGACATTCGCGAGTGCATCGGGTGCAACATCTGCGTGTCGAAATTTCAGCAAGGCGGCCAGATCATGTGCACGCAGAACGTCACGATCGGCGAGGAATACCGTCGCGGCTGGCATCCGGAGAAGTTCGTCAAGACCCAGAAGCCCTGCAGCGTTCTCGTGGTGGGAGGTGGTCCCGCCGGCATGGAGTGCGCGCGTGTTCTCGGCGAGCGCGGCTACACCGTGCATTTGCGCGAAGCTGAAAAGGAACTCGGCGGACACTGGAAATCGATCGCAACACTGCCGCGATTGAGCGAATGGGGCCGCGTCATCACGTACCGGCAGGCGCAGCTGGAAAAGCTCAGAAAGAACGTCGATGTTCATGTGGGGGTAGGCAAGATGTCGGCAGGCGATGTCCTGCAGTACGGCGCCGACCGCGTGGTCATCGCGACCGGCTCGCATTGGTGCGCCGACGGTCGCGGCGCCAATTACGGTCCGATCGCGGGCGCCGACGCGTCGCTGCCGCACGTGCTGACCCCGGCGCAGGTCATGCAGGGCAAACCAGTCGCGGGCCAGCGGGTGCTGATACTCGACGGCGACGGCCACTTCTTGGGGTTGGCGCTGGCTGAGCTGATGGCGGATCAGGGCAAGCAAGTGACCTACGTCTGCGATGCCTCCGACGTCTCCGAGTACGGCGTATTCACCATGGAGTCGGGCAACAACAAGCGCATGATGTTCGAGAAGCGCATCAAGAGTTATTGCAATCATTGGGTCGACAGAATCGAGCCGGGGTGCGTTCGTCTCAGCTACTTATACAAATTCGGTCCGGACCTCATCGGACCCAGCGCCGGATCGGTGCCGCGAAAGGACAACGGCGGGGAGTTCGATCTACCGATCGACGCCGTGATTCTCGTGACATCGCGCCATTCCGACACCCGTCTGTGGCAGGAATTGAAGGCCCGCAAAGCCGAATGGGCGGCCAACGACATCGAGGATGTGTTTCGCATCGGCGACTGCAAGGCACCGACGCAATTGAATCAGGCACTCTGGGATGCCCACCGCCTGGCGCGTGAATTCGACAGTCCGCATCCCGCATATCCCCTGCCGTGGATTCGCGAACGCCAACTGTGGGGCGGTCCGACCGTTCCCGCGCTGGGCGACCCGCGTGTCAATGTGGAAGCAGGGTAAGATGCCCGTTCGTCCATTGAGGTGCCCCTGATGACCGTATCGAACCCCACTGAAGCCTCAGGAAAGAATGAACTCTCGCGCTCCCTGAAGCCCCGCCATCTGACCATGATCTCGATCGGTGGAATCATCGGGGCGGGTCTGTTCGTCAGCAGCAGCACGTCGATCATCGCCGGGGGTCCGGCCAGCTTCATCAGCTACGCCATCTGCGGCCTCTTGATACTCTTGGTCATGCGCATGCTCGCGGAAATGGCCACGGCGCTGCCCAAGGTGCGTTCGTTCACCGAGTTTGCCCGCGCCGGCCTGGGCGAGGGCGCCGGCTTCGTGGTGGGCTGGCTGTATTGGTATTTCTGGGTCCTGGTGGTGCCCGTCGAGGCGATCGCGGGAGCCAAGATCCTGGAGCATTGGATACGACTGCCGCCCTTGTTCATCGGCATGGGCCTGATGACCGTGATGACCTGTGTCAATTTGATGTCGGCCCGATCCTACGCCGAATTCGAATTCTGGTTCGCATCCATCAAGGTGACCGCCATCGTGGTCTTCATCGCGATTGCGACATCGTATGCGTTCGGCTGGACCGCTCCGCATGGAGCGACGTTCGGCAACCTGGTGGACCATGGTGGATTTACGCCGCATGGCTGGATCGCCGTACTCGCCGCCGTGCCCACGGTTTTCTTCGCGATGACCGGCGCGGAAATCACCACCATTGCCGCGGCCGAATCCGCGCAGCCGGGACGTGCCGTCGCCAGGATGGGTTCCGCGGTTATCGGACGAATTCTGGTGTTCTACGTAATTTCCGTGTTTCTGATCGTCGCAGTGACCCCATGGGACACGGTCCGCTCGGGCGAATCGCCGTTCACGCTGGCGCTGAATACCATGCACGTGCCTTGGGCGGGCGAGATCATGACGGTCATCATTTTGACCGCCGTTCTGTCCTGCATGAATTCCGCGTTCTACGTCAGCTCGCGGGTGCTGTTCATTCTCGCCGCGCAAGGCGACGCGCCGAAAGCGCTGGTCAAGTTGAACGCCCGCAAGGTGCCGGTGGGCTCGGTGCTGATGGGTTCGGTGGCGGGCTTCCTCGGCATCCTTGCGGCCACCGAGGCGAAAGGCGTCTTCGACTTTCTGGTGAGCTCGTCCGGTGCACTGGCCGTGTATATCTACATGGCAATCGCGGCGGCGCAAATCGTCCTGCGCAGGCGCCGCGAACGCGATGGCGAACCTTTGCCGCCGGTGGTGATGTGGCTGTTCCCGTGGTTGAGCTACGCCGCGATTGCCGGCATGGGTGCCGTCTTGATCGCCATGGCATTCACCCCGGGCCTGCAGCAAGACTTCAAGTTCAGCTGCATCTCGCTGATCGTCGCGCTCGCCGCCTATCTGGCGACCAGACGATTGCGCCGACCGGCAGCGGTGGCCAGCATTAGTACTTAGTTAGCTAAGCTTATGACAGCGGTGACTTGTGTCCATCCCAGTCCCCGACACTGATGAATGAACTCGTTTCTTACACTAACCTGCAATAAATCGAGACAAATATATCCGATGAGTTTGTCAAGTGATAAAAATTACACTACTCATTACAAAGTGTACGCCGCTCACTGCCGCATTTTTGGCAGTATGAGTCATGCCTCGCGGTGGCCCCGTTTAAGGCAAAGGTTTAGGAGAATTTCGCGCCGGCAAGCCAGCCAACTCCCCCGTCGGTGCGATATCCCGGCGGCACCGCCCCTCAAAAAGGCGGTGCCGTTTTTTATTCTGCTCCCCATCCGACCACCCATCTGCCCATCAGCTGCGATATAACAGAAAGGCAGCCGCGCCGAAGCGGCCCATCGACGTTTGAAGCGCCGCCCACAGGAGATGCAAGTGACCATTGAGCGAATGCAAGCGGGACCGCGAATGTCCCAGGTCGTGATCCACAATTCGACCGTCTATCTGGCGGGTCAGGTTGCCTCCGGCGCGCCGGGAAAGAGTGTGGCGGAACAGACCAAGGACATTCTGTCGACCATCGACGTGCTCCTCGCCGGCGCCAAATCCGACAAAAGCAGGCTGTTGAGCGCCACCATCTGGTTGACCGACATGTCGACGTTCGCGGAAATGAACGGCGTGTGGGATGCCTGGGTGGTGCCCGGCGCGGCACCGGCGCGCGCCACCGTCGTGAGTCCGAAACTGGCCGCCCCGGAATTTTCCATCGAGATCGCCGTGATCGCGGCTCAATCGTAGCGATTAGGCCCGGAATATACGGTTCGGCGACCAATTAATTCCGTCAGTCCCAACGGTTGGCATTCTTCGGGAAACCCGGGCGCTGCACCCTCACAACGCAGAAGCGCTGACCGGTCGGCGCCTCCATCACAACCCAGCGCTCGAGGCGGTCCACCACCGTGGCGCCAAGCTTCGTCAGGCGTAGCACTTCGGCAGCGATGTCGTCGGTCTCGATGTCGATGTGCACCCGGCTCTCGTGCTCGACTCGCTGGATTTCAACGATCGGTTCGTCGGGTGGAGTCTCCAGCATGCGGTAGTTGCCGCGGCTGCCCGGATGGTTGGGATCCACCGGGCGACCCAGCGCCTCGCCCCAGAAGCGGGCGGCCCCGTCCACATCGGAGGTCCGGCAGTCGATCAGTACGGCGCACAGGCGGGAATGGTGCATATCACTGCCCTCAGATTCACTGCGATACCATGGCTCGGCGGCCGAGAGCGCCGCTTGCGCCGACAAGAGAGGCGGGCAGTCTAGCCAGTTCAAACTCCGACGCCCATATGGGAGAGACCGAACTTTGAACAAAGCGAAGGATCAGGTCTTTGGTTGCTAAACCGCCCTACCGCTCGAACTTGGTCGATAGAATGATCGAGGATGTCGTGCGCTCCACGCCGTCGAGAGCGCCGATCTGGTCGATGACCTGATCCATCTCGTCCACCGAAGAAGTCATGGCAACCGCGATCAAATCGACATCGCCGCTCACCGAGTGCAGGACACGCACCTGGTCGATGGCCCGAAGCGCGGCGGTGACCGCCCGCGCTTCCTTCGGTCCGACTTTGATCATGACATGCGCTCTTACCGCCCCCATTTCATGTTCCGGCGCCAGCCGCACGCCGTAACCCACGATCACGCCCTGCTTCTCGAGGCGCTCGATGCGGCTCTGCACGCTGGTGCGCGAACGGCCGACCAATCTTGCCAATTGCGCGGTCGAGGCGCGGGCGTTCTCCCGCAGCGCAAAAATCAGCCTCTGATCGATGGCGTCCATGGCGATTTGCCCGTTCATCCCTACATACCGCCGTATTATACCCTTAATAACGCCGAAATGACCCTACCAATCGCAGGGCCGCGCTGAGAAAATGGCGATCCACGTGCGGAGGCTTTTAAAATGAAACAAATCGTTGTAGTTGGTGCCGGCAAGATCGGTTCGATGATCGCGGAACTTCTGGGGGGCTCCGGCGGTTATGCGGTAACCGTGGTGGACCGCTCTCAGCAACAACTCGACCGACTGGAGACCACGGTGGCGACCATCAAGGTTGCGGCCGACATCACGCACAGCGGCGCCTTGCAAGGAATTCTCAAGGGCAAATTCGCAGTCCTCTCGGCCGCTCCCTATCATGCCACGCGGCTGATAGCCGAAGCCGCCAAAGCAGCCGGTTCGCACTACCTGGATCTGACCGAGGACGTTGCCAGCACCCGCGTGGTGAAACAATTGGCCGCAGGGTCGCGCACGGCGTTCATTCCCCAGTGTGGCCTGGCCCCGGGCTTCATCACCATCGTCGCCAGCGACTTGGCGTCCCGCTTCGACAAATTGCAGGACGTGCGGATGCGCGTGGGTGCACTGCCCAAGTTTCCCTCGAACGCGCTCAACTACAACCTCACCTGGAGCACGGACGGCGTCATCAACGAGTATTGCGAGCCCTGCGAGGCCATCGTCAACGGGCAGCTGCGCGAGACCCAGCCACTGGAGGAACTCGAGGAGTTCTCGCTCGACGGGATTTTGTACGAAGCGTTCAACACCTCCGGCGGTCTCGGCACGCTCTGCGAGACGCTCGCGGGCAAGGTGCGCAATCTCAATTACCGCACCATTCGCTACCCCGGCCACGCCGCCATCATGAAGGCCCTGCTGAATGATCTGCGGTTGCGCGACCGGCGCGATTTGCTGAAAGATATTCTCGAAAACTCCGTACCCATCACCCTGCAGGACGTCGTCATCGTGTTCGTCACCGTCAGCGGCATGCGCGGCGGTCAGCTCGTCCAGGAAACCTACGCGAACAAGATCTACGCAGCGCCATTGGGTGGCCGCGTGCGCAGCGCCATCCAGATTACGACGGCCGGCGGCATCTGTGCCGTGCTAGATATGCTCTGCGCCGGCCACCTGCCGCAATCGGGTCTGATCAAGCAGGAAGAGATCCAGCTCCAGGCTTTCCTCGCCAACCGTTTCGGTCGCGTCTACGCGATGGATGCACCGGCGACCGCCCACGCCGCCTGATGGTGATCGAGGCGGCCGGACGACCGGTGCGGTGGCTGGATCCCGCCTCCGTCGTCCCAGTCGCAGCGACCCTGATTCCGTTCCGCAGGCTTGCTATCGCGCAACTCGCCGCCACATTCCCAGAGTATGAGATATGCGATTTTGGACATCCATATTGAACATATTGCAGATGGGGGTGTGCATTTCGACCTGGTTCCCTGCGCCTCCACGGGGGACAATCCGGCCTGGGTAGCGGCATTGCGTGACCATCTGTTGGAGATGGCCGTGCGGGATTTTGGTGTCAGTTTTAGCGGGAATCATGACATTGGCCGCGACAATCAGGCGGCTTATGATGCGCATACCCCCGGTGGCGACACAGAAATATTCGGCGGCCGTGCCGCTGTCTTTGCGCGCATACCGGCGGGCGCGGTTCGCTTCGGGCCGCCGGAACGCGAGGAGTGAGACTTAAATGACCGATAACCATCTGTCGCAATTGATTCGCCTGATCGCGGGCGACAAGGCGGCGGACGATGTGCTGGGGACGCTGCAGATTGAGCGAACCTTCCTTCTCGAATCTGCCGGCGCGGTGTCGCGCGGCGTGTTCGCCATGGCGCTGAATGCCGTCCTGTTTCACGACTTGTTGACGCGCGTTCCGATGGCCGCCACCTACGTCGCCGACCGGCGCCGTCAGGGCGAGCGCATCAACTTCGACCATGGCGCGCTGCGAACCGTTCGATTCGCATCTCACGGCACCGGGGCGCTGCCGCCCGGCGTGGAGTCCTTCGAGCGCATTTTGCTGCCGCTCGGGTATCACGTGGCGGGTACCTATCCGCTCGACCGGTTGCGTATGACCGGATACGGGTTTGCGCATCGCGAATTCCCGGAAACCTTGCCGCAGTTCTTCGTGAGCGAGTTGTATGTCGACCGGTTCTCCAAGGAATTCCAAGCCGCTGCCGAACGCGTGTTCGACAGCACCCGGGACCCCCTCACCTCGGCCTCGAAAACCGCGCTCGAGGATTTCGCCGAGCAGGGTCGCTGCGAAATGAAGCTTGCGGCACCTGCCCTACGCGAAATTGCCGCAGCTTTCGGCCGCTGGCACGAGATCCCGAGCCTGGCCGATTACCGGATCTTGCTCGCGGATTCTCCCGAGTGCGCATGGATCGCCACCGAGGGTTCGGCGTTCAACCACGCCACCGATCGGGTGGCCGACGTTGCGATGACGGCCTGCGCACAGCGCTCGCTGGGTCGGCCGATGAAGCTGGCTATCGAGACGTCGGCCTCCGGGACCGTGCGCCAATCGGCGTTCAAGGCGGACCCCGTGCGGCGGACCTTCCGGGCCGAGGACGGATCGGAGGTCGAAATGACGGTGCCCGGCTCGTTTTATGAGTTCATCTCGCGAGACGTCGTCACGGGTCCCGACGGCAAGAAGCGTCTCGACCTGAGCTTCGGCCACGGCAGCACACGAGGGGTCCTCAAGATGAAGGCGGCTGGCTGACGAATGCCTCGACTTCGGCGAGCGTGGGCGCTCGCCGGCGTGCGGGGACGCTGAGCGCCGCCACCGTATCGGCGTGGCCCACCCCGGGGTAGGTCTTGAGCCTCACCGCCACTCCCTGGGCCTGCAGAGTCGCCGCCAAGTTGATGGAGTTCCTCGGCCGCACAGTCTGGTCGGCAAGCCCATGCACCAAGAGCATGGGCGGCGCACCCGGCCGTGCGAAATGGATGGGCTGAGAATCCTGATACCGCTCCGGAGGGCCGAACATATCCTGCAGGTCCGGATCCTCCAGGGGCAGAAAATCGTACGGCCCGGACAGGCCGATCATGCCTGCGACCGCCGGCCCCGGCCGGCCGGGGACCTCGAGGTATCGTCGATTCAAGGTCAATAAGGCGGCGATGTGCGCGCCCGCCGAATGGCCCATGAGATACAGCCGGCTGGGGTCTGCGCCGAGCTCCGCGGCGTTGCGGGCGGTCCACCCGGCTGCGAGCGCCGCATCATCCATGAAGCCCGGCATTTTCACTTGAGGGTAGTGCCGGTAGTTCGGCAGCACGGCGACAGCGCCGATCTCGGCGATGGCCGCGCCCACGAATCGATAGTCGTCCTTGTCCCCGGTCTCCCATCTCCCGCCGTACCAAAACACCACCAACGGCCGCGGCGTTGCCGAGGGCGCCTCGGGGCTGTAGACGTCCAGGCGATGCTTGGGATGCGTTCCGTACGCAACGTTCTTGCGGCGTTTGTAGGAACCGAATGCCGCCGGCACATTGGCCGCGACGAAGGCGAGCTCCGAACACGCCGCCGTGGCCAATGCGGCCAGCCCCGTGAGCGCGGTGCGCCGCGATACGCGCACCGGATCAACGGCATTCATAGGTGAGGCGGCTCTCGCCGTCGATGAGACCATGACATAGCAGCCACCGGCGCGCATCCTCGGCGTCCTCGCGATACCAGGCGGCGGCGCTGCCCAGGCGAAAGGTGTACCCCCACTCATCCATGTCGCGGTACATTCGCTCGCTCCCGACGTTCGGCAGAGCGGCCGCCATGAGGATCTGCAAATAACACACGGCATTCTCTTCCGCGTCATCCCCGCCCGCATCCGTATCCAGCCCTGCGCGCCGCTCGGCCGTCATGCAGATGAAATGCGCACCCTCGTGCAGCACTGAGTGCACCGGCGTGTCGAGCCTGACGAAGATCCTGCAGCCGATCAATCCGGCCTCGCGCTCGCCCCAGTAGGAGCCGGGGATGACTTCCTCGGGCGCCACCAGGACCAGCTCCGCGCCATATCGGTCCAACATCACTTCCAGCGCGAACCGGTCGATGGCATTGACCAAGAGCACATCAGGCTCCAGGGCTACTTCAGGCTGGTCAAGCGCCGCATGGCGATGGCGACGAGGTCGCGTGCCATTTGGCGGCGCAGAATATCCGCTTCGTGTTCCTTGGCGAGCAATTCGTTTTCCACGAAGCTGTAGTCCTTGGACAGATTGATGGTCTGCGGCTTCAACAACTCCTTGTCGGGCCCTTGCACCGCAAAGGTCACGGTGTACGTCAATTCGTATTCGGTTGGAATGTTGCGCGCCGACACCGACAGGGTTCGTTGTTCAACCACGTCCCTGGTCACTTCGATGGTAGCCGTGGACTTCGCGCGGATATCCTGGACCAGCGCGCCCGAGATCTTGAGCTGATGTTCGAATTCGCGCGCAAAGTCGGTGTAGGGATCCTTCACCGACAAATAGGGGCGGGCGAGAATCCCGGGCAGCGGATCGCTGCCGGCGAGGCGAAAGCCGCACCCGCTCGAGGCCATGACCGCGGCGCCAAGGAAAGCGCCGCAGGCGATTTTTTCCAATGAACTAGACGACGACATTGACCAGCTTGCCGGGCACGACCACCACCTTGCGAACCGCTGCGGCCCCGACGAATTTCCGTACGTTGGGATCCGCAAGCGCCGCTTCGCGCGCAGCGCCGTCATCCGCGTCGGCCGCAATGCAGATGCGGGCGCGCAGCTTGCCGTTCACCTGCACCACGAGCTCGATCGTGGACGATTCCAATGCGCCTGCGTCCACCGTCATCCAGGGTTCGTCGATCAATGCCGTGGCGTGCCCCAATTCACGCCACAAGGCATGGGTGACATGCGGAACGATGGGTGACAGAGCCAGCACGGCGATGTCGAGCGCTTCCTGGATCACGCTGCGGTCCGGCGCCGAGCGCTGCACATGCTTGGCCACAGTGTTCAAAAGCTCCATGACCGATGCGATCGCCGTATTGAAGGTCCTGCGGCGGCCGATGTCGTCGGTAACCTTGGCCAGGGTCTGATGCGCCTGCCGCCGGATGGCGCGCTGTGCATCGTTCAAGGAACTCTTGTCGAGCGGGCCGACCGGGCCCGCCGCCACGTGATCATGGACCGCCTTCCAAAGGCGCTTGATGAATCGATAAGCGCCCTGCACCCCCTCATCGGACCATTCAAGGGTCTGTTCGGGCGGCGCAGCGAACATCGTGAACAGGCGCGCGGTGTCCGCGCCGAATTCGTCGACCAGCGCCTGCGGGTCGACGCCGTTATTCTTCGACTTCGACATGGTCACCACGCCGCCGGACTCCACCTCCATGCCGTCGGCACGCAGTACCGCGACGCGCTGCGCCGTGTCCTTGTCGGCGCGGATCTCGACATCGGCCGGATTGAAATACTCGATGCGTCCGGAATCGGGTTTGCGAAAAAACACTTCGTTCAACACCATGCCCTGCGTGAACAGATTCGCAAACGGTTCCTTGAATTCGACCGCGCCGCCCAGTTCGTTGACCACTCGCGTCCAGAAGCGTGCGTACAGCAAGTGCAGGATCGCGTGCTCGATGCCGCCGATGTATTGGTCCACAGGCAGCCAATAGCGGACCCTCGCGTCGAGCATGGCCTGATCGTTGTCGCTGCACGCGAACCGCAGGAAATACCACGAGGAATCCACGAAGGTATCCATGGTGTCGGTTTCGCGCCGCGCCGCGCCGCCGCACTTCGGGCAGGTCGTGACCAGGAATTTCTCATCCTTGAGCAGCGGGTTGCCGCTGCCGTCCGGCACGAGATCGTCGGGCAGCAACACCGGCAGGTCGGCGTCCCGCACCGGCACGGTGCCGCAGCTCGCGCAGTGGACGACCGGTATCGGACACCCCCAGTACCGCTGGCGCGAGATCCCCCAGTCGCGAAGCCGCCAAGTGGTTTGCTTTTCGCCCAGTCCGAGCTTGGCGAGGTCGGCCGCGACGGCATCGACGGCCGGATCGAATTCCAATCCGTCATACGGGCCCGAATTGATGCAGCGGCCGTGATCGGCGTACCACGGTGCCCAGGCATCGAGAGAGTACGAGCGGCCCGCCACTTCGATGACGGGTCTGATCGGCAGCCGGTATTTCTTGGCAAATTCGAAATCCCGTTCATCATGCGCCGGTACGCCCATGACCGCGCCCTCGCCGTAGCTCATGAGCACATAGTTGCCCACCCACACCGGCACCGCCTCTTGGGTCAGCGGATGCCGGACCGCGAACCCCGTCGGCATTCCCTTCTTTTCCTGCGTCGCGAGTTCCGCTTCGATTGCGGGACCGCGCTTGCATTCCTCGATGAATGCGGCGAGTGCCGGGTTGCCGCGCGACGCGTGAGCCGCGAGCGGATGCTCCGCCGCCACTGCGCAAAACGTCACGCCCATGATGGTATCGGCGCGCGTCGTGAACGCATGCATCACGCCTTTGGCATCGCCGAGGTCGTACGGAAATCCGATGCGGATGCCCCGGCTCTTGCCCAGCCAGTTGGCCTGCATGGCGCGCACCCGCTCGGGCCAGCCCTGCATTTCATCCAACGCACCGAGCAGATCGTCGGCGTAGGCCGTGATCTTCAGGTAGTACATCGGAATTTCCCGCTTCTCGACCAAGGCGCCGGTCCGCCAGCCCCGACCATCGATCACCTGTTCGTTGGCGAGCACCGTCTTGTCGACCGGATCCCAATTCACGACGCCGGTCTTCTGATAGGCGATGCCCTTCTCCAACATGCGCAGGAACAGCCATTGGTTCCAGCGGTAGTACCGAGGGTCGCATGTGGTCAGTTCGCGGCTCCAATCCAAGGCGAAACCCAGCGCTTTGAGCTGTTTCTTCATGTGCGCGATGTTGTCGAGCGTCCACTTCGCCGGCGGCACGCCGTTCGCCATCGCCGCGTTTTCCGCCGGCAGGCCGAACGCGTCCCATCCCATCGGCTGCAGAACGTTCTTGCCGTTCATGCGCATGAAACGGGACAGTACGTCGCCGATGGTGTAGTTCCGCACGTGGCCCATGTGCAGCCGGCCGCTCGGATAGGGAAACATCGACAAGCAGTAGTACTTTTCGCGGGCCGGGTCCTCCGCGGCCTCGAAACAACGTTGCTCATCCCAATAGCGCTGTGCGTCCGCCTCGACGGCGGCCGGCTCGTATCGTTCTTGCATAGGTCCGGTCAGAATACCCGAGATGCCGAACGGCCGCGAACCGACCTCCACTTGAGGGTATGCTTGCCGGCCACCATGAACTCTTCGAATCGAATCATCGGCTTTGGGCTGGTCACGGTCAGCGGCTGCCTGTGGTTCCTGGCATGCACGCCCTTCGATCTATCGCTGCTGGCCTGGGTGGCCGCGGTCCCCATGCTGCTCGCAATCGACCGTGCGCCCGGCCTCACGGGAGCGCTTCTGCTGGGATGGTGGGCCGGAATCGTGGAGACGGCCGGCGGCTTTTACTGGCTGATCGACACCACGCAGCGCTTCACCGATCTTCCTTGGATCGCCGCTGCCGCGGTATTCGTGCTGTTTTGTGCCACGCGTGGGGTTATTTTCCTGGTCTTTACCGGCCTGGTGTATTCGATTCGCCATGGCTTGCGGTCCGACGGCGTCGGCAGCGGACGGCGCGCGCCCATGGTCCTGCTCGCTCCCCTCGGCATGGCGCTCAGCGAGTTCATCGTGCCGCAGATTTTTCCCTGCGGCCAGTGGATCACCCAGGCCTGGCATCCCCTCGTGATTCAGATCGCGGAACTCACAGGTCCCTACGGCGTCACCGCTCTGCTCATGGTGGTGGGCGGCGCACTCTACGATCTGTTGTCCAAAGATCGCGCGGGGGCGAGTTCCGCGATCGCGGCCGCCGCGCTGCTCGCCGCAGCGTTGGCTTATGGCGCCGTCCGCATGCGGCAGGTGGATGATCTCATCGCGCACGCGCCGCGCCTCAACATCGGCTTGGTACAGCCGAACTTCGCATACACCGCCGACGGTGAATTTTCGCGCGAGGAAGCATTGCGCGAATTGTCCGCACTGCAAGAGCAATCCCGGCGTTTGGTGCGGTCGGGCGCGCAGTTGGTGGTGTGGAGCGAAGGAAGCTACCCCGTGGCTCTGCCGCGGGACTTCAGCGTCGATTTCCCCCCCGATTCGCCGGCGATGATTCGCCGCGGCTTCGACACGCCGGTCGTCATCGGGGCCAACACCGTCGAGCCGGGACAGGACGATGCCTTCAATTCTGCACTGCTGCTCGATCGTTCCGGTCACGCGGCGGGCCGCTACGATAAGGTCAGGCTGCTGGCATTCGGTGAATACATTCCGGGGGTCGATCTGTTCCCGTGGTTGCGAAACTTGCTTCCGGCAGGTACGGGCAGGTTCAAGGCGGGAGCGGGCCCCAGGATCATGCCGCTCGACGCGGGCGAAGGCCGGACTTGGCGCCTCGGACCCTTGATTTGCTACGAAGATCTGCTTCCCGGGCTCATCAGCGATATGGGCAAATTGCATCCCGACATCCTGGTGAACCTGACCAGCGACCAATGGTTCGGCGCGAAAACGGAGCCGTGGGAACACTTTGCGCTGTCCGTGTTCGCCACGGTCGAACTGCGGGTTGCCCTTGCAAGATCGGTCAATTCCGGGATTTCAGCGCTGATCGATCCGAACGGCCGGGTGCTCGGGAAGACCTACGCCAACGACCCCTATCGCGATCCTCGCGGGTCCGACGGTCTGTTGGTTTCGGCACCCAAAATGCGGGGCGGCCACACCCTGTTCGCGGCATGGGGCAGCTGGTTTCCGTGGCTGTGCGCCGCGGCACTGCTCATTCTCGCCGCGCGGGCGTACCGCTCGAGGAGCGGCGCCGCGCGGTGACTCCGCGCGGTGGGACTCCGCTCGCTTCTCGTGGGACGGGAATCTGCAGGGTAAAATTTGAACTGTAGCGGCGACCGTCCTGTCGCCGCATGCGATGATTGGGGACATGTTGCATAGCCAGACGCCGCCCGCATGGTGAGAAGCCGCCAGAGCCGGATCAAGAATTACTTTGCCGAGAACCGCTTGTTCGCGGTGCGGAGCGTGATCGCCGGCCTCCTCTCGGGCGCCTTGCTGATCGGCGTCGGCGCCCGGCTGTTCTACTTGCAGGTATTGAGACACGACTACTACTCGACCCTCTCCCAGGGCAATCGGATCCGAACGGAGCCCATTCCGCCGAGCCGCGGGCTGATTCTCGACCGCCACGGCGTCGTGCTTGCGGATAATCTCCCGGCGTTTCAGATCGAACTCGTCCGGGAACAGGTGGGCGACACCAAATCCCTGGACGCCGCGCTGACCTCGCTGGTAAGCATCGGGCTGCTCCGCTCCGAGGAGGTCGGCAATATCAGGCGCACCGTGCTGCTGCACAAGGTCTACGAGAGTGTGCCGATCAAGCTGCAGCTGACCGAGGAGGAGATGGCGCTGTTCGCCGTGCACCGCTTTCAATTCTCGGGCGTCGATATCCGGACGCGGCTGGCCCGGCACTACCCTCTCGGCGAGACGGCAGTCCACGCCATCGGGTACGTGAGTGCCATCAACGAGCAGGACCTGAAACAGATCGACAGCGACGAGTACGCCGGCACCAGCCTCATCGGCAAGCTCGGGGTCGAGGCTGCCTACGAGCAGCAACTGCACGGCAAACGCGGGTCCCGCGAGATCCTGGTCAATGCGGCGGGCCGCCCCGTGGACAAGCAGGGAGACTTCACGCCGCACCTCAACGTTCGGCCGCCCGTTGCCGGCGACGACCTCATCCTCGGGTTGGACATCCGGGTGCAGAAGGTCGCGGAGGAGGCGCTGGCGGGAAAACGCGGCTCCGTGGTCGCCCTCGATCCGAAGACCGGCGACGTCATCGCCTTGGCCAGCAAGCCCGGATTCGATCCCAACGGCTTCGTCCGTGGCCTGTCGGTGGCGGAGTACAATGTTCTGCAAAACGATATCGACATCCCTCTGTTGAATCGTGCCTTGCGCGGCGCCTACCCGCCGGGTTCGACGGTCAAACCCCTGTATGCATTGGCGGCGCTGAAGTACAACATCTTGTCGCCGCTCCAGTCCCAATTCTGCGGCGGCTTCTTCACCTTGCCCGGCAGCAGCCATCAATATCGCGACGACAAGAAGCACGGATTCCTCACGATGCGCCAGGCCATCGCGCAATCCTGCGACGTCTATTTCTACCGGGTCGCCGAACGCATGGGCATCGACCGGATGGCAGAATTCATGAAGATCTTCGGCTATGGCGCGGTGACCGGCATCGATATTCCGGGCGAGAAAGCCGGCCTCTATGCGTCGCCGGAGTGGAAACGCCATGCGTTCAAGCGCGCCGCAGATCAGGTATGGTTCGGCGGAGAGACCATCAGCATGGGCATTGGCCAGGGCGCAATCACGGTCACCCCGTTGCAGCAGGCGCATTTCGCGGCCGAAATTGCCGAACGGGGGCAGATCATCGCAACGCCGCGCCTGGTATCCGCCATGCGCGCGGCCGGCTCGAGCACGATCGTGCAGCGAAACCCGCGGCTCTTGAAACCGATCGACATCGCCACGTCGGAGCAATGGGACGTCATTTACGACGGTATGGTGGGTGTGGTCTCGGGGCCCGGCGGCACCGCCTACGCCTCCGGGGTCAACGCAAAATATAAATTCGCGGGCAAAACCGGTACGGCCCAGGTGTTCACCATCAAGCAAACCGAAAATACCCGCGCGAAAATTCTGGAGGAAAGAAGGCGCGATCACGCGTGGTTCATCGCCTACGCGCCGGCCGACGATCCCAAGATCGCCATTTCGGTGCTGGTGGAAAACGGCGGTTTCGGCGCGGCCGCCGCGGCCCCTATTGCGCGCAAGGTTCTGGACGCCTACCTGCTTGGCATCGAGCCGCCCGCCGATCCGAAGAAGCCGGTGGTCATTCCGTCCCATGCGGCGGTCGAAGTCCCGGCGGCCGGAGCCCCGCTCTGACGCACGCGCGACGGTCACGGCGGACGCCGGAGGCGCCGCCTGACCGCATCGATGAGTTCATTCAATTCTTCGATCCGCAGCGCGACCCCCACTCCTAGAAACACCAAACCGCCCGCGGCCATCGTCGCGAACAAGGCGGCGGTCTTGCGCAGGAACGTTTGCGTCGCCCAGTCGGACAAGAGCCAGTGGGTGGAAGCCGCGCACACGGCCGCCAGAGCCGCTCCGGCAATTGCCGCTTTTCCCAGAAGAACGGCCATGCGCCGCGTCTCGAGGCCGCCGAGCTGCCGATACATCAGCACGTACAGCACCACGAAGTTTGTGGTCGCGACACATCCGGTGGAGAAGGCAAGCCCGAGGTGGCCCCAGTGCAGGCGGAAGGTAAAGACCCAATTGAACAACAGATTGAGCCCGACGGCCAGGAAACTCACGAGCATGGGGGTTTTGCGCCGATCGAGAGCATAGAAGGCGTTCACGAGGACTTTGAGAGCCGCGTAGCCCGCGAGTCCAATGGCATAGAAACGCAGCGCCCCGCCGGCCGCCGCCGCTTGGGTTGCGTCGAATCGACCGTGCTGATACAGCACCGAAATAATGGGTTCGGCCAGCATCATGAGGCCGATGGTCGAGGGAACGGTCAACAAGAACATCAACCGCATGGCGCGCGCGAGCTCGTCGCGAAAGCCGATCATCTGCCCGGCAACCACCAAACGGGATAGCAGCGGCAGAGTGACCGTGCCGAGCGCCACACCGAACAGGCCCAGCGGCAACTGCATCAGCCGGAACGCGATCGCCAGCCAGAAAATGGCGCCATCGCCCAGCGTCGAGGCGAACATCGAATTGACCAAGACGTTGAACTGGGTGGTGCTCGCCGCAATGACGGACGGTCCCATCAGCCTCAGAATCGAGTTGACCCCCGGATCGCGCCAGCGGAAATCCGGCGAATATCTGAACCCCAGTCCTGCGAGCGGGGGGAGTTGGACGGCAAACTGCAGTGCTCCGCCGATCAGAGTTCCGATCGCGAGGCCGATCAATGCCCGGGGCCCGAAATCGGGATCCATCCATGCGCCCAGGGTCACACCGCCGACGATGGATCCGATGTTGAAGAAACTCGATGCCATTGCCGGGATACCGAACACGCTTTTCGAATTCAGCATCCCCATCACCAAGGCAGCCATGGACACCATGACGATGAACGGGAACATGATCCGGGTGAGCGTTGCAGTAAGGGCCGCCTTCTCGAGACCGAATCCGGGGGCCAGCAGTGCGACGAGTTGCGATGAAAACACCATGCCGGCGATGCATATCGAACCCAGAACGACGAGAGTCAACGTGGCCACCTTGTTCGCCAGCCGCCACGCAGCGGCGTCGCCGCTGCGCGCGATGGTCTTGCTGAACGTGGTCACGAACGCCGTCGACAGCGCTCCTTCCGCAAACAGGTCGCGCAACAGATTCGGAATGCGGAACGCCGCGGTGAATGCGTCCATGGCGCCCCCGCCCCCAAACAAGGCCGCGCAAACCTGTTCGCGGATGAGACCCAGCACGCGGCTGCACATCACGGCGAGACCGATGATTCCCGCGGCCTTGGTATTCAGCCGTTCGGTGCCAGGAGATGTCACACGGCTCGCTGCATCCGAAATTCCTCAGCCGAACTGGAAACCGGATAGCGCCTTGCCGGCGATGGATTCGCTGAATGTGCGCACCCCGGCGTCCCCATCCGCCGCACCTGCGGCGACCATCAGCGGGATCAGGTGCTCTTCACGCGGATGCGATTCGCGTCCGCCGGGCGCACTGCGCCACGCCGCGAGCTTCGCGTCGCGTGTGCCGGGATCTTGAACCGCGCCGTGCAGCCAGGTATCGAACGATGCGGCCGCTTCGGCGCCGCGACCGGAGAACATCGCGGCCACGTTGTGGTAGCTCATCCCGCTTCCGACGATGAGTACGCCGCGCTCCCGCAATGGCGCCAGCGCTTTTCCGAGCCGCAGATGCAGAGTGGGATCGAGACTGCGCTGCAGCGACAACTGAAGTATGGGGACGTCCGCATGCGGATAAATCAACAGAAACGGCACGAAGACACCGTGGTCCAGCCCGCGCTTACCATCGACCGCGGAGTCGAATCCAGCTTCCGCCAACAGATCGCGCACTCGCTGCGCGAGGTCGGGCGCGCCGGGCGCGGGATATTTCAACCGGTAGGTATGTTCCGGGAAACCGTAATAGTCGAATAGCAGGTTCGGCTTCGGGGCAACGTTCAGCGTCGGTTCGGGAGCTTCCCAGTGCCCGGATACGACTACCACGGCCTTTGGCCGCAAACCCAGACTCCCGTCGATGCCGCGAAGATACCCCGCGAGGCCGTCCCACATATGCGGATGCGCGGGCGGGGGCTCCATGAAAAAACACGGACCACCGCCATGCGGGATAAACAACGTTGGTAGTCTCTTGGCGGCGTTCACAATGATTTTCCGGCCATCGCAGACTAGCCGGGTGGACCTTGAACGTCAATTGCGCGGGCCGCTGCGGCGCGTATGCGCTTCAGGCTTTCGTGTTGATGTGGGCACCAATCCCGCTGAATGAGGTACTGGCGTTCGGCGCGATGGCAGCGCCGACACCTGCCGCAGTGGTCACCGCTCCGGCGGCGGGTGCGACCGCCGACGCGGCGCGTTGCGGCGCAGTCAGCGAAATACCGATGACCTGTTCGATCGACTCGAACAGGCTGCTCAGCAGGCTGTTCGTCGTGGCGGGACCTTGTGTGGGGCTGCCTGCGGCTCCGTCCTTGACGGCGTGGCCGCCTTTCTTATGGCCGTGGGTGAATAAGTTGACTGTCGGCGAGACCGATGTGGCCGCCGCGGTTGCGATCAAAGACATGTTGTTTCCTCGTTGAAGAATGGCCACGCAGGCCGCTGCGGCAAAGAGTTGCCGCCGGTGGCCGCCGTCACGGCCGACTGTTGCCGCTCGATGAAGCGCAGGCCGCCTGAAGTGTCGCTGATGTCATTCAATTGAAGCATTCGTGGCCTCGTTGCGCCAAAACCCGACCGATGGGACAGACTTCTTGCTGTCCTGCCTTTGAAGAAAGCAGGTTTCGTGCCAGGATCGGCAATGGCCGCCAATAACAAATCCGCAGCGCGTTCGCAGTCGCTGCGCCACCGGCAAGCATTGATCGTCGCCCTGCTGTTTGGAGGCTATGCCTCCTTGTATTTCTGCCGCGCGGATCTGTCGGTCGGCGCTCCGCTCCTCATCGACGAATTGAACTTGCGCGGAATGAGTCACGGCGATGCGGTAATTCGCCTGGGTTCGATCACCTCCCTGGGCGTGCTCGCTTACGCTCTCGGCAAACTGTTCCTGACCGGGCTGGGTGATTTCTGGGGCGGCCGGGTGAGTTTCCTGATCGGTCTTTCCGGAGCCACCGTGTTTACGTTGATGTTCGCCACGGGATCCTTCCTGCCGGTGTTCACCATCGCATGGATTGGGAACCGGCTGACCCAATCGGTCGCATGGGCGGGCCTCATCAAGGTCTCGTCGAAATGGTTCGACTTCTCGTCCTACGGCACCATCATCGGCATCCTCAGCATCAGCTACCTGATCGGCGACGCGGCCGCGCGCCAGTGGATGGGACTGCTGATCGCGCGCGGTGTCGGTTGGCGCCCATTGTTTCTCTTGGCGGCGGGCGCCACCGGCCTGATGTTCGTGGTGAATTTCATTTTGCTGCGCGAATCACGCCTCGATGCCGGGTATGAGCCGGCGAAAACCAATCCCCTCAACCTTTTCGCGGCCTCCGAGGATGCGCCGGGAGGATTGCGCGAACTGCTGATGCCGTTGTTGCGCAGCCCGGCTTTCCTGCTCGTCTGCTTCCTGTCCCTTGGCTGCACCATCATCCGTGAGACGTTCAACTCCTGGACACCGGTCTACTTGCACGACTACCTGGGCTACAGCAACAGCAACGCCGCGGGCATGAGTGCGGTCTTCCCGGCCGTCGGCGCGGTCTCCGTGCTCATCACGGGGTGGTTGAGCGACCGGATCGGCGTGAACGGCCGTTCGTTGATTCTGTTCCTTGGCCTCTGCACCACCGCCGTCGCGCTTCTGCTGCTGATGTCGATGCATTCGAGCCGCACCGGTGCCATGTTGCCTCTGCTGGCGATCGGCACCGTCGCGTTTTGCCTCCTGGGACCTTATTCCTACCTGGGCGGCGCTTTTGCTCTCGATTTCGGGGGAAAACAGGCCTCTGCCGCATCCTCGGGGATCATCGACGGCGTCGGTTATCTGGGCGCCGTTGCGGCCGGAGACAGCGTCGCCCGTGGCTCCGTGGCGTTTGGTTGGCAAGGCGTGTTCGTGTCGCTGTCCGCGGTGAGCGCCTTGGCGGCGCTCGGTGCAGGTTATCTGTATATTTTGAGCAGGCGGGCGTCTTTGGAGCGAGGGCCGGAGAGAGCGCCTTCATGACCAGGTCGAGACAGGTCAAACGCATCGAATCGACGCCGGAGCATCTGACCATCGAATGGGCAGACGGCGCCGTGAACCAATTTGCCGGCGTGTGGCTGCGCGACAATCTGCGCGAGGACCGCGACCCCCATAGCGGCCAGCGCCTGGTCGACATCGCCGACCTTCCGGCGCACCCGTTGATCCGGTCCGCAAGCCTCGCAGGAGACTCGGTTCGCATTGAGTGGGAGTCGGAAGCCGCGACCGCGACATTCGCCGTCGCCTGGCTGGCAGCACAGACCGCCGGCGACGCTGCAGAGCGTCCCGAGCGCGTCACGACCACCTGGCTCCATGGGGCAACGTTGGCTGCCGCGAGCGACTTCGCCTGGGCATCGTTCGAGGAGTTGCGCAGCGATTCTGCGGCGAAGCTCCGCTGGCTGACGCGCTCGCTGCAGACGGGAATCGGATTCTTGAGCGCGGTGCCGTCCACGGAGGGCGCCATCCTCGATGCGATGGCCGTGATCGGCCGGGTGTGCGAGACCAACTACGGATCGGTATTCGACGTCCGTTCCGTGCCTCTTCCCGAGAACCTGGCCTACTCCGATCTCGGCCTGGGGTTGCACACCGACAACCCCTATCGGGAACCCGTTCCGGGATTTCAGGCGCTGCATGTGCTCGTGGCGGCGCCGGACGGCGGCGAGAGCGTATTCGCCGACGGCTTTGCACTCGCCAATCATTTGCGGGCGGTCGACCAGCAAGCGTTCGATGTCTTGACGCGAACACCAGTGCCCTTCCACTATCGTTCGACGGATGCCGAACTCTACGCAGAGCGCCCGTTGATTCAGCTGTCGGGTCGCGGCGAGGTCACTGCGGTGCACTACAACAACCGTTCCATAGCGCCGCTGCGGATTGAACCTCGGGCTGCCGCCGGCTTCTACCGTGCCTACCGTTCTTTCGCCGAACTGTTGCGGGAGCCGGGCTATCAGCTCAAGTTCGCGCTGCGCGACGGCGATCTGGTACTCTTCGACAACCAGCGAATTCTTCATGGGCGTAGCGCCTTTTCGTCCGCCAAGCACGCGCGCCATCTTCGCGGGTGCTATCTCACCCGCGACAGCGTGTATTCGCAGACCGCCCTTCTGCGCCGCAGAATGGCGATCAGGGAGACGCCTTGACGGTCACCAATGAAATTCTCGACATTTATACCCGGCGCGGGAGCTCGGCCTACTTCGGCGAGAGCGTGTCGATGGCCGAACACGCACTGCAAGCGGCGTACTTTGCCAGCAGCGCCGCGGCCCCGCCGGCACTGATAGTGGCGGCACTGCTTCACGATGTCGGTCACCTGGTGATGGACGTGCCCGACGACCTTGCGGATTGGACCGAAGACGCACGACACGAGGAGGTCGGCGCCGGCTGGCTCGCCCAGAGGTTTCCCCCGGAGGTGCATGAACCGGTGCGCCTGCACGTGCCTGCCAAGCGCTACCTTTGCGCGACGAACGCGCGGTATTTTTCCCGGTTGAGCGCGGCCTCCGTCGCCACGCTGAAACTGCAGGGCGGCCCGATGTCGGCGGCCGAAATCGCACGTTTCGAGCAGGAGCCCCACTACAAGGAGGCGGTTAGGGTCAGGTATTGGGACGACCAGGGCAAGGCGGCGGGGCTCGTCGCGCCGCAATTCGAAACCTACCGGGCCTTGCTCGAGAGCATGGCCATCGGCGTTCATCGGGCCGGCGGTGGGGCCATTTAGGGGGCCGCATCAATTGGGCGAGTTCACCGTACTATTCGCCGCAGTCCGGCAGGGCGACAATGAGGCGCTAAATAGATTGCTGTCGCTCTTGTATGACGATCTGCGTCAGCTTGCGCGAACTCGCCTCAAACGATCCGAGCGCATGCCCATGCTCGATACCACGGCATTGGTTCACGAGAGCTACTTGCGCCTGGTGCAATCCGGCCGGCTCGACGTCAACGATCGCCGCCATTTTCTGGCCTATGCCGCAACCACGATGCGTTCGATCATCGTCGATTTTGCAAGGCAGCGGCGCGCCAGGAAACGGGGAGGAGATGCGATTCAGGTTACGCTCAATACGGGCCTGGCGGAAACGAGCGCCTCCTCGGAGGAGGAAATCATTCGTGTCAACGATGCTCTCGATGCACTCAAAGAGACGGATGATCGCTTGGTCAAATTGGTCGAAATGCGTTATTTTGCGGGCCTCACCGAAGAGGAGATTGCAGTTTCCATGGACGTCAGCGTGCGTACCGTGCGCCGGGAGTGGCAAAGAGCGCGCCTGTTGCTGATGGCAACACTCGAATAAATAGTCCGCCATCGCAGGGACTGCATCATGACTCTGTCCAAGGATGAATTGACGACGCTGTCGCACTTGCTGGACGAAGCGTTGGAGGTACCGGAGGAAAAGCGGGAAGCATGGATCGAGGGCCTGGCGACCTCCACGAGCAGGATCAAAACGATGCTGCGCAGCTTGCTTTCCGATGGCTTGGGCGCCGAATCGGCCTATTTCCTCAATACGCTGCCGAAGTTCACGGTCGTCGATGATGACGCGGCGCGAGCCCCACCTGAAGCCGGCGTGGTTGAAGGCGCGATTGTCGGTGCTTATCGCCTGATTCGCGAGATCGGGCGCGGCGGAATGAGCACCGTGTGGCTCGCAACACGCACGGACGAGCAGATCAAGCGTGCGGTGGCGTTGAAACTGCCGCACCTGCATCTGGATCGGCACCAATTCGTCGAACGCTTCGCACGCGAGCGGGACATTCTCGCCGCACTGTCGCATCCGAACATCGCGCATCTCTACGACGCGGGAGTGACCGAGGCGGGGCAACCCTTTCTGGCGCTCGAGTACGTAGATGGGATATCCATTACCGAATATTGCGATCGACAGCAAGCGACCATTCGCGTGCGCATCGATCTATTTTTGCAGGTGCTCGGTGCCGTGCAGTACGCGCACAGCCACTTGGTCATTCATCGTGACTTGAAGCCTTCCAATATTCTGGCAACGAAGGAGGGTCACGTGACGCTGCTCGACTTTGGCATCGCCAAGCTCATCACCGATGGGATCGCATCGGCGACGCAACTGACGTTGTTGAGCGGCCGTGTCCTCACGCCGGATTACGCGGCGCCGGAACAGATTGCCGGCGAAGCGCTGAGCACGTCCTCGGATGTCTATTCGCTCGGCGTGGTGTTGTATGAATTGCTGACCGGCGCGCGCCCATACCGGCTCAAACGCGATTCGCGCGGTGCACTCGAAGAGGCGATTCTAAGCGCCGACCCTCTGCGGCCCAGTCAGGCAAGCATTTCATCATCGATTTCGCAATCCCGTGCAACGACCATCAAGAAGATGCGATCCACGTTGAATGGCGACCTCGATACGATCATTTTGAAAGCTCTCAGGAAGCGTCCCGGCGAGCGATATGCGACCGTCGACGCGTTTCGGCAGGACATTGAGCGCTATCTTTCAGGACATGCGGTACAAGCCAAAGCCGATACGCTGTGGTACCGCTCCAAGAAATTTCTGGCGCGCAATCGCATTGCCGCCGGGGCAGCGGCGACCGTCTTTACCGCACTCATCACCGGGACAGGCTTGGCGCTCTGGCAGGCGGGCGTGGCAAGGCAACAAGCCAGGATTTCTCAGGAAAACGCCCGCACTTCAGAAGCGGTGCAGAGATTCATGGAGAACCTGTTCGAGGCCAACAGTGCCGACCAGCCGAACCCGGAACTTGCACGGCAGACGACCGCAAGAGAATTGCTGGATCGCGGTAGAAGCAAAATTGAAACAGCGCTGAAGGATTCGCCGGCGGCCAAGCTTCGAGTGCTCGACACTTTGTCGCGGATGTATCGGGATCTGGGCTATTTGAATACCGCCGCGGACCTCGCTCGTGCGCGGGTTGCCATCGTGCGCTCGCTCTACGACGAGTGGGATGTGAGAGTGGCGCAGGCGTTGGTAGATTTCGGGGATTTTGCCGATGCCGCCGATCTTTCGGACGAAGCGCGTACCGCGCTCGCCGCGGCCGAACACATCCTCGATCACGCGCGGGACACCACTTCATCGACCCGCGCGCAACTGGACGGGGAGATGGCTTATCACTATTTCGCCATGACGGGCGATTATGCGCGCGCGCTCTCCTATGCGGAGCAAGGCATTCAGTTGTATCGGCGGCGCGGCCCGTCGTCCGATCTTGCTTTTGCTTTAGATATCAAATCTGCCGCCAGTGACCATCTTGGATATCCGGGAATCGCCAAGGCGGCTGCGCAGGAAGCGCTTGCGGTGAACACGGCGACGAATGGGGCGGTCAGGAGTCTGTTGCCCGAAGCGTACCTGGACTTGGGCTATGCGCAAACCGAGTTGGCTGAATTTGCCGGCGCTGAATACGATTTTCACCAGGCGGTAGCGAATTCCGGGACGGAGACGGGCGTCGATCCCATGGATACTCTCGAAGGAGTGCGAGGTCTCGGTGGCTTTTTCTTGAGAACATCACGAATCGAGCAGGCGCTTGCCGCTTTGGCCCCCGCGCGCGAGCTGGCCCTGAAGATCGCCGCCAGGGGTGAGTCCTCCACGATCCCCGCGCTGATTCTCCAAACGAATGCGCAGGCGCTGATCGGGTACGGCCGTATCGAACAGGGTCTCGAGGAATTTCGGCCGGTTCTTCAAATGGTATCGAAAATCCCGTCACTGTATGCCAGGGCTCAGGCGGACTTTGGCGTCGCCCTGATCGAAGCCGGGCAATACGCGGAAGCGGACAAGTCGCTTACCGACGCGGCTGCGATAGAGCTCCGTCTGGGATGGGACAAAACGCTGGATTACAACAATAACGTGAACCTCCGAACGCAACTGCTGTTGGCGGAGGGGCGCAGCGACGAAGCGGCAAAGACCTTCGAGGCCTTTAGAATTCGAGCGGACTCAGACTCTCCTCCCCTCTTTCTTCGTCAGCTGGAACAGACGGTGAGACGGGCAGAAATTCTGATGGCTCAGGGGCAAGCGGTGAAGGCCATCGCTCAAGCCGCAGAGGTACGCCGCCACTCGCTTACCGACGAGAACCGCCCGTATCTTGGAATCTACGAAGCCCGTGCGCTCCTGGTCGAAGGAAAAGCTCGATTACTCACCCAACAAGCGCAAGAAGCGTTGCCGCTGCTGCAACAAGCCGTCGCAATGGACAAACAACTGTACGATGCAAAGCGAAGCCCCGTGCTTGCGGACGCGGAAATCGCCTTGGCCAATTGCTATCTGGATCTTGGCAACCATAAGCAGGCGCAGGTAATGCTGACCGACGCCAAGGCAATTCATGCGACGCATGGACGCCTCGGTGAACATTACAAAGGGCCTCTGCGCCAACTGGAAGCGCGCATGGGCCCGGTTCGCCGACACTAAGACCCGTGCCTGCGGCGCCGCATGCCCCGACCGGGCACTTTGTCGCCGGAGCAAGAATGGGTCGCTCTTCCAGAATTTCCAAGTCATTGATCGTATTACCCAATTCGGCGGCGATTGGCATCACGCGAAAAGGCGGCACAGGGCATACCCATTTTTCCACCGAGAGCGCTCTAATACCAAGACAAACTTCGACTCCTGTGAGGTTGACGTGGGCGCACCTGACAACCGTAGCTTCGTCGCGGGCATTGCCGCCCGATACGGGCGCCGCTTACGCCGCTTTCTGTCCGTGCGCCTGCGCAACACTGCCGACGTTCCGGACTTGGCCCAAGAGGTCTTCTTGCGCTTATTGCGCGTCGAGGGCTACGAGAGCATCCGCAGCCCCGAAGCCTATCTGTTTACCATCGCCAGCCACGTGATTCACCAACACGCGGTGCGGCGCTCGAGCGAACCCGTCTCGGTCGATATCGCCGACGTATTCTCACAGCTCAGAGCCCCCTCCAGCGACGACCCGCCCGATCAGGTCGCCCATGCCCAGCAACTCGACGAGCTCGAACGGATCCTCGCGCCTTTGCCAGCGCGCGTCGCGACAGCGCTCGTGCTCCACCGAATAGCGGGCTATTCCGTCCAGGAGGTCGGCGATGAGTTGGGCGTATCGAGGGAAACCGCCAAGAAATATTTGGCGCGCGCGGTTGAACACTGCCGAAATCAGCGGGCGACCGGGAGCGCCACGACACTATGAAGATCGGACATTTGAGCAGCAAGCCTCATCCGGTGATCGTTGCCGAGGCGTCGGCGTGGTTCATCGAGTTCCGCGCCGGCGACGTGAACGATGCGGCGCGCCAGCACTTCATCGAGTGGTTGCGACGCTCGCCCGAACATATCCAGGCGTATCTCGAAGTATCCGGTGTGTGGGCCGAGCTGCCCACATCGGACCCCGAAGGCAAGATCGATATCTCTTCCATGATTGCGCGCGCCCGGGGGGAAGCCGATGTCGTTGCGCTATCGCCCGTTGGCGCCCGTCTCGCCGAGGTGCCGTCTCACGAAGTGCCGCGCATGCTGCGGCACTGGCCGCGGCGAACGGTGCTGGCCATTGCAGCACTCGCGCTGCTTGCTTCCGTCACGATTCGATTATTGGGCGTCGGTGACTTCGGCGGTTCCTACTCCACCGGGATCGGTGAGCAGCGCACTATTCAGCTCGCGGATGGATCGACGGTCGAGATCAATGCGCGATCCAGGATTCACGTCCATCTCACCGGCCAGCGGCGCGACGTGACGCTGCTGGAAGGTCAGGCATTGTTTCATGTTGCGAAAGACAGTCAACGACCGTTCGTGGTGCACGCCGGTGATGCTCAGGTCCGCGCGGTTGGGACCGAATTCGATGTCTACCGGAAGCAGGATGCGACGGTCGTGACCGTCGTCGAGGGCCGGGTCGAGACCTACGACGAGTCAGGCGGCGCCGGCGCACCGGCCATTGTTCTGTCGGCGGGCGAGCAGCTCACCGTCCTGCCGCATTCCGTGACAAAACCGACACAGACCGACACCGGGGTCGCCACCGCCTGGGTGCACAAGCGCCTCATGTTCGAAGAGACGCCTCTGCGCGACGTCGCCGAAGAATTCAACCGGTACAACCGGCGGCCGTTGACCATCGATGATCGCGAACTCCAGAAGGTCACGATCAGCGGCGTCTATTCGTCAACCGATCCGTCATCGCTCATCAATTTCCTGCGCAGCCAGTCCTCAATTCAGGTCATCGAAACGGAGAAGCAAGTTCGCGTCATTCGCCGCGCGGCAAACTGACCATACCCATTTATTATGTGACAACGCTCTACTGTCATCAGAACCGGCGGCCGTGTTGGCCGGCCGGCATCGAGAGCCTCTCAAGAGGCATGGGAGCGTTCATGCGCATTGCAGTCGTCGCGATGGCAATCGGCCTTTCCATCGTCGGCTTTGCCACGGCCGACAATGCGAACGCTGCCATCCGGAAACCCACACACATCGCGGCGCAACGCCTCGGACCGGCGCTCAAGGAACTCGCGCAAAGCCGCGGACTGCAAGTTCTCTACTTGTCCAGTACTGTTCGCGATGTTCGCACGCACGGCGCGACCGGAGACATCACGGCTAACGAGGCGTTCGACCAGTTGCTCACAGGCACAGGCCTCACTTACCGTTACCTGGACGAGAACACGGTAACCGTCGATCCGCTGAGTGATTCCTCGCTCTCAGAAGGGGCCGGCGTATCGTTGCGAGCGCTCGTAGACGATGCAACTACCGTGGGTTCACTCATCAAGGCGGCCAAGACGGATTCCTTCCAGAGTTTGCTGCTGGCTCAGGCGGTACCTGCCTCGGCGCAACAGGAGGCGCAGGCGCCGGCGGAATCGCAACCGCTGCAAGAGATCATTGTCACGGGATCGCGTATCGCTGCACCGAATGAAGTGAGCACGAGTCCGATACAGGTCTTATCGTCGAAGTACATTGAAGTGTCGGGCAAAACCGATATCAGCGACCTCATCACTCAATTGCCCCAGAACTTCAACAATTCATTGGGTCAGGACCTTGGCAACGGCAGCAGCGGTTTGACCACCCCCGGCGGCGTCTCCACCGCGGATTTGCGCGGGCTCGGTCCGAACCGGACTCTGGTGCTCGTCGACGGCCGCCGTCTCGGCCAAGGTTCTCCGAACACGGCAATCCAGTCCCCGGCGCCCGATCTCGACCAGATTCCGGCCGGGCTCGTCGAGCGGGTCGAGGTCGTCACCGGCGGCGCATCCGCGGCTTATGGTTCCGACGCCATCGCCGGTGTCATCAACTTCATCATGAAGAAAGACTTCGAGGGCTTCCAGATCGGCGGGCAATTCGATGAGAACTGGCACGACAACGGCGACACCTACATGCAGAACTCGGTGAGGGGATTCAACGCCTCCGTGCCCGCAACGGGCACCAGCAAGGACGGGCGCCAGCGGAATTTTGACATGCTGATGGGCACGAATTTTGCGGACGGCAAGGGCAATGTCACCGCCTACTTGAGCTTTCGGCACGCCGATCCGGTGGCGAGCAGCCAGCGCGATTTCGGCGGCTGCCAGTTGTTTCCGACGAACGACGCCGCCGGCAACGTCACCGGCACGGGCTGCGGGGGTTCGTCCAATTCGAACTGGTTCCAGCCGCTGACCGGACCCAATGCCCAAACCACGTACAGTGTCCACGGGAGCGGTTTCGTCCCCATCGGGTCGGTGCTCACGACGCCCCCGGCAGCCGTCAATTCCCAACAATACATCTACATGACGCGCGAAGACGATCGCTATAACGCGGCATTCATGGCGCACGAGGAGGTCACCGACTACTTCCAACCGTACGCCGAATTCTTTTACATGAACGACAAAACGCACCAGCAAATCGCGCCTGCGGCCTTGTTCAAGGACAGCAATCCGCTCGATCCGTTCGGGACCACCCAATACCCGGTCAATTGCGATAATCCGCTGTTGAGCGCGCAGCAACGATCCATTTTGTGCTCTCCCGCGCAACTCGCTTACGTCGGCGCCAATCCGGGCCAGGCGTGCATCTATAACACCACCGCGACCGGCGTGACCTCGCCCAATTGCGCCGACGTGCGCATCGGCCGCCGCAACGTCGAGGGCGGTGGGCGCTTTGCGGACTTTGAGCATCAAAACTATCGGGCCGTTTTCGGCACCAAGGGCAGCTTCGCGGACGGCGTATGGAGTTATGACCTCTATGGGCAGTACTACTACACGACCTTCTTCAACAGCAATCAGAAGTTCCTGAACTTCCAGAGCATCGACAACGCACTGCAGGTGACTGGCACCGCCGCGAACCCGACTTGCATCAGCGGTGGGGCATGTGTTCCATACAACATTTGGTCGGATGGTGGCGTGACGCCGGCGCAGCTACAGTACCTGTACCTTGCGGGCACGAGTCAGGGCACCTCCACGTTGCGTACGCTGCATGCCGACGTGACCGGTCAGCTCGGCAAATATGGCATCACATCGCCGCTGGCAAACGATGGTATCGGTGTGAACGTCGGGTTCGAGCATCGGAACGATCACGAGTATTTTCAGCCGGACTCCGCCGAGCAGAGCGGATTGCTGTCCGGATTCGGCAGCGCCTCCGTACCGATCGACAACAGTCTTTCCGTCAAGGAAGGGTTCGCCGAAATCCGCGCACCCCTCATGCAGGACAAGCCGTTGGTCAAGGAACTATTGTTCGATACCGGCTATCGCTATTCGTCCTATTCGACCGACGTCAAGACCCACACGTATAAATTCGAACTGCAATATGCGCCGATTGCCGATTATCGGTTCCGCTCCTCGTATGACAAGGCGATCCGCGCACCCAGCATTGTCGAGCTATACAATCCGCAGCTCGTCGCCCTGATTCAGTACGGCAACGACCCCTGCGCTCCGGTTGGAACGACGCCGGCCGTCTACTCGCTCGCTCAGTGTGAGCGCACGGGCGTCACCGCTGCGCAGTATGGCAACGGCGGCAGTACCAACATTGTTCCGCAGGGCACGGCCGGACAATTATCGCAGCTGACAGGGGGCAATCCGGCGCTGAAACCCGAACAAGCCGAGACCTACACGTTTGGCGTCAACTTCGCACCCAGCCAGGTACCGGGGCTCACGGGCAGCATCGACTATTACCACATCGCAATCAGGGACGAGGTCTCAACCGTCCCGGCAGCCGTCATCGTCAGCAATTGCGCCAACACCGGAGACCCCGTCTACTGCAGCCAGATCGTGCGCTCGCCCGCCACCGGCGGCCTCACGGGCGCCGCCATCGCGAGCGGCGGGTACATCGTTCAGACCAACGTCAATATCGGCGCTGCGGGGGCCAGCGGCGTCGATTTGCAGTTGAACTATAGACGTGACTTGCCGCCGGACTGGGGCGCCATTGCATTCGAGGTGAATGGCACGTACTTGCAGCACGCGACGTCGACGCCGCTGCCGGGGGGACATACCTACGACTGCGCCGGGCTCCTTGGCTTCACGTGCCAGACCGTCGACCCGCGCTGGCACCACATATTTCGCACGACCTGGATAACGCCCTGGGACGTCACAGGGTCGGTGACGTGGCGCTATATCGGCAAGGTCACGCAAGATAACAATACCGGCGATCAGACGCTGCATTTCAACACGTGGGGTGCGTACGACTTCTTTAATGCGACCATCCCGTCGTTCAGCTATCTGGACCTCGAGGCCACCTGGCACGCCAACAAGATCCTGACGGTGCGTGCCGGCGCCAACAATATATTGGACAAGGACCCACCGCTCCTCAACTCGCAAATCGTTGCCGGCGGTGCCGCGAACACCTACGACATTTACGATATGTTCGGACGGCAGTTGTTCGTGGCGTTCACGGCCAGGTTCTGAGCCGCCAGGACGCCAACACCAGCAATCCCAGCGCCGCGGCGACCACGGGATAATTGCCGAATCGCGCGTAAGGAGTGAGCCCCGTCATCGGCTGCACGTCGGCGCGCAGCACGGCTTCCTGAAACTGCGGCAATTTCGCCTGCAGCTCGCCGTGCGGACCGATGACCGCAGTGATGCCGTCATTCGCCGCACGAATCAAGAATCGGCCGGCTTCCAGGGCGCGCATGCGCGAGATCTGCAGGTGCTGGTGCGGTGCCGTGGAATCGCCGTACCAGGCATTGTTGGTGATGTTGATGAGCAAGGTGGCGTCGCGCAGGACCTCGAGTTGACTGCTGCCGAAGGCATCCTCATAACAGATCGTGGGGCCAAGGCTCTGCCCCGCGGCGCGCAGCGCGGGCTGATGCTCCGAGCCCGCGGAAATATCGTCGTACGGCAGGCTCATCAGACGCATCCACGAGCGCACGAATCCCGGGACCGGGAAGTACTCCCCGAAGGGCACCAGGTGACGCTTGTAATACCAGCCTTCGCCATCCTCGTTCATGACCAGCAGGCCGTTGAAGTACCGGCCGGTCGCCGGCTCGTAATTGACGAGACCGATCGCAAGGTCGGCATCATGCGCGCGCGCCGTGGTGCGCAGGTTTTGCAAATAGTCGGGAATGTTGTTGGCAAGCACCGGCAACGCGGATTCCGGCCAAACGATCAGACGCGCACCCCACGCTTGATCCGTGAGCTTTGCGTAGCGTGCCAGGGTGGCGTCGCGATTGTCGATTTGCCATTTCCTGTCCTGCGAGACCGCCCCTTGCACGGCGGCAACCGCGATCGTGGCGCCGGCCGGGCGCGTCCACAGGCGGCTGCCCGCCAGCCCCGACGCCGCAAACACGGCGGCGATCACCGCGAGCGCGGCCACGCGCGCGCCGGCCTGCCGGGTCGCCGCTGTTTGGCGCTCGGCTGACTCCCCAGGCACAACCAACCGGCCGAGGCCGATCGCACCAAGAGCGGCCGCCCAGGTCACTCCGTAAACGCCGAGCACCGGCGCCCCTCCGGCGAGCGGCGAATCGATGAAGGCATAACCTAACGACAGCCACGGAAAACCGGAGAGCGCCCAACCGCGCAGCCATTCCAGCAATACCCAGAGCGCGGGCAGAACCAACCAATCGCGCGTCATTCCCGGTTTGAGCCAGAAGCGGTTCGCCGCGAAGCAAAGTGCGGCGGTGTACGCCGCCATGATCGCCACCAGTGCCGTCTGCAACAGCACCGTGAGCCACAGGGGCACCAGACCGAAGACGTGCAGGCAGGTGTACAGCCAGTAGGTACCCACCGCGAAAAGCCCCACCCCGAACGCAGCCCCCGCCCAGGCGGCCTGGCGCGGGGGCAGTCCTCGAATGAGCGTGAACAGCGCAGCGGGCGCGATCAGGCCGACCGGCCACCACGACAACGGTGCAAACGCAAGATTGAGGGCCGCTCCGGCCGCAAACGCAGCCACGAGCCGCGATGGGGCATGCCGCGGCAGGGCGGCACCCGGCCCGCCCAACGCTCGGCTCAAGGAGTCGACTCGTCGACGGACGGCGGTTCTATGGCGGAAGGGGTAACGACGCGCAGAAGATCGATTCGCCGCCGGTCGGCGCGCACCACCCGGAACTCCAATTCACCCACCTGGATGGTCTCGCCGCGGCGCGGCAACCGGCCGAATTCCTGCATGAGCAATCCGCCGATGGTGTCGTATTCCTCGTCGGAAAATGCGGTGCCGAAGTAGTCGTTGAAATCCGCGATCGGCGTGAGGGCACGGACGGTGAATTCGCGTTCGCTCTCCCGCCGGATCGTCTGGTCATCCTCGACATCGTGCTCATCGTCGATTTCCCCGACGATTTGCTCGATGACGTCTTCGATGGTCACGAGACCGCATACACCCCCGTACTCGTCCACCACCATGGCGATGTGATTGTGGCTCAACCGAAATTCCTTGAGCAGGACGTTGAGCCGTTTGCTTTCCGGAACGAAGACCACGGGCCGCATATATTCGCGTATTTCGAACGGCTCATCGCCGGCGGTCTGCAGCCTCAGCAAATCCTTGGCGAGAAGAATGCCGAGAATTTGATCTCGGTCCTCACCGATGACGGGGAAGCGGGAGTGGCCCGACTCGACCACCAGCGCCACCAGCTTGTCCGGCGGTTCATCACGTTCGACGAAGACCATTTGCGAACGCGGCACCATGATGTCGCGGACCTGCATGTCCGCCACCGCCAGAACGCCCTCCAGCATGACCAGCGCATCGCCGTCGAACAACCCGCGCATGCTGGCCTCGCGGAGGTCCTCGATGAGTTCTGCGAGATCGCGCGGCTCGCCGGACATCGACTGCGTGATGCGCTTGAGCCAGCGGCCCGTGCTTCCTGAAGTCTGTTCGGACATGGGGGTCTTAGGATACTCGATCAGGCATACGGGTTCGAAAACCCAAGCTGATCAAGGATTTGAATCTCCCTCGCGGCCATTTTCGCCGCCTGGGCGTCGCGCTCGTGATCGAATCCGAGCAGGTGCAGCACCCCGTGGACCGTCATGTGCGCCCAATGCGATTCACGTGACTTCCCCTGCGCAAGCGCTTCACGCGCGACCACCGGCGCACAAATCACGAGTTCACCCAGGTAATTGCGGCCGTCGGGGCCCGGTCCCGGACCGCTGAAAGACAGTACGTTGGTGGGCTTGTCCTTTCGCCGGTATCGCTTGTTCAAGCCGCGGCTGCGAGCGGTACCGACCACGAGAACCGACAAGACGCTGCGGTCGGAAAGCCCGGCGAGTGCGGCACGCGCCCACCGCTCAAATTGCGGCCCGCGCGGAACCCACGGGCGCCGGGCCGCATAGGTCACGTCCACTTCGAGTTTTTCCCGCATCGCCAGGATGCCTGTCTGAGTATTCAGACAGGCTCCCGGCCGTCGCCGGGACTATTCGCTTCGTAGGCCTGTACTATTCTTTGCACCAGCGGATGGCGCACGACGTCCCGCGAGGTGAACATCGTGAAGGCGATGCCGGACACGCCGCGTAGAATACTGATGACGGTGCGCAGCCCGGATTGCTTGGCGCTGGGCAAGTCCACTTGAGTAATATCGCCGGTCACCACCGCCTTGGAGCCGAATCCGATGCGGGTGAGGAACATTTTCATCTGCTCGTTGGTGGTGTTCTGCGCTTCGTCGAGGATCACGAATGAATCGTTGAGCGAACGGCCGCGCATGAAGGCGAGCGGCGCCACCTCGATGACGTTGCGCTCGATCAGCTTGGCGACGCGCTCGAAGCCCATCATTTCGTACAGGGCGTCGTACATCGGCCGCAGATAAGGATCCACCTTTTGCGACAGGTCCCCCGGGAGGAAACCGAGCCGCTCGCCCGCCTCCACCGCCGGACGCACCAGAACGATTCGTCGCACGCTTTCGGACTGCAGCGCTTCCACGGCGCACGCCACGGCCAGGTAGGTCTTGCCCGTTCCCGCCGGACCGATACCGAAGGTCAGATCATGCGTGCGGACATTGTTCAGATACTCGGTCTGATTGGCGCCGCGTGCACGCACCGCGCCGCGCGCCGTCCGCACCTTGAGTTCATCGGTGGATTCGACGGCATTCGCGTCCGGGCCGGCAGGCCCGCGATCCGCCGGCCGGCGGTTCGCCGCCCCCCGGTCCGCCGGCGCACGCTCCGCCGGACGTTCCATTTCCAGTTCCTGCAGCGCGATGTGCACGCGCTCCGAGTCCACCGGCTCACGCTGCGCGCGCGTGTACAAATCCTGAAGGACCGCCTCGGCACGCTTGATGTCGGCGGGCATTCCGATGATCTGAAAGCGATTGCCGCGTCTTTTCACCTCGACGCCGAGCCGCGTCTCGATCTGATGGAGATGCTGATCGAGCGGACCGCACAGTTCGACCAATCGGACATTATCCACCGGCGCGAGCACGAGATCGCGCGTCATGGGTACGGAATTCACGAGAGCGTTTCTTCCACGAGACGCCCGCGCAGCGAATTGGGCATCGCCTCGGTGATCACGACGTCGGCAAACCGATTGATGAGCCGCCTCGGATCCTCCGCAGGGCCGTCGAAATTGACCCAGCGATTGTTGTCGGTCCGGCCGGCGAGCTGTTGCGGATTTCGCTTGGCGGGCCGCTCGACCAGCACCCGTTGCCGGCTGCCGACCATGCGTTGTGAAATCGCGCGAGCCTGGGTGTTCAGGCGCGCCTGGAGCATCTCGAGCCGGTTCTGCTTGACGTCGTGCGGCACTTCGTCGGGTAGATTGGCCGCCGGTGTGCCGGGCCGGCGGCTGTAGAGGAAGCTGAACGACTGATCGAAACCCACATCGGCGATGAGATTCATCGTCGCAATGAAATCCTCGTCGGTCTCACCCGGAAACCCGACGATGATGTCGGTCGAAATGCAGATGTCCGGCCGGACCGCCCGCAGCCTGCGCAACTTCTGCTTGTACTCGAGTACGGTATGTCCACGCTTCATGGCGGCGAGGATGCGGTCGGAACCGCTCTGCACCGGCAGATGCAGGAAGTTATTGAGCTTCGGGACGTTGGCATACGCTTCGATCAAACTATCATTGAAGTCGAGCGGATGAGAAGTGGTGAATCGGATGCGCTCCACGCCGTCGACGGCAGCGATGAAATGGATCAATGTCGCAAGGTCGGCGGGCGTTCCATCATCCATCGGGCCGGCATACGCGTTCACGTTTTGTCCGAGCAACGTCACTTCGCGCACGCCCTGAAGCGCCAAGGTGCGAATCTCGTGCAATACCTGCTCGAATGGACGGCTGATCTCTTCGCCGCGCGTGTAGGGCACGACGCAGAATGTGCAGTACTTGCTGCAGCCTTCCATGATGGAGACGAACGCCGTCGCCCGATTGTCGGCGCGCGCTTCCGGCAAGCGGTCGAATTTCTCGATCTCCGGGAAGCTGATGTCGATCTGCGATCGGCCCGACCGGCGCAGACCGTTCAGCATGTCCGGAAGACGATGCAGCGTCTGTGGTCCGAATACCAGGTCGACGAACGGCGCCCGCGCGGTGATCCCGTCCCCCTCCTGACTGGCGACGCAGCCGCCCACGCCGATGACTACATGCGGCCGCTCCTGTTTCAACAGCCGCCACTCCCCCAACAAGGAGAAAACCTTTTCCTGCGCCTTTTCGCGCACTGAACAGGTATTCACAAGGAGCACGTCGGCTTCGGCGGGATTGTCGGTGCGGGCCATGCCATGGGCCGCCTCGAGCACGTCCAGCATCTTGCTGGAATCGTATTCGTTCATTTGGCAACCGAAGGTTTTGATGTAAAGAAGACCGGGCATAGGCTCACTTGGAAAAGGCCGCTAAGATACTAGCAATCATGGCAATACGCGAAGTTCTGAGGATGGGCGATCCGCGGCTCCTGGCCGTGGCCGAACCGGTTCGGGAGTTCGGCACCCCGGCGCTCGAAGCTCTGGTCGCCGATATGCGGGATACGATGCGGGATCTCAATGGGGCGGGACTTGCCGCACCGCAGATAGGCGTGGGCCTGCGCGTGGTGATCTTTGGCATGGACTACAATCCGCGTTACCCGGAGGCCGCCCCGGTCCCCTACACCGTGCTGATCAATCCGCAATTGACCCCCCTCGGCGACGATATGGAGGACGGCTGGGAAGGATGTCTGTCGGTACCCGGGATGCGAGGGGTGGTCCCCCGGTTCCGCAACCTGCGCTATACCGGCGTGGACACCCTTGGGCAGCCGATAGACCGGAGCGTGGACGACTTTCATGCCCGGGTCGTCCAACACGAGGTGGACCATCTGGACGGCATCCTCTACCCGCGCCGTATACGCGATTTGACCCAGTTCGGCTTCATCGAAGCGTTGTTTCCGGGCCAGGACCTGGGAGACGATTGAGGCGGACCTTTCAAGCCCCCGCGTCGGGGACCCCTTCGGGCGCGCCCCGCTTGAGAAGGTCCGGAAGCGCCTCCCCGGTCGGGGTGAAACTGAGCGATACGGAATTGAGGCAATGCCGCTCTCCGGTGGGCCGCGGCCCATCCGGGAATACGTGCCCCAAATGGCTGCCGCAGCGCGCGCAAACCTCCTCGACGCGCACCATCCCGTAGCTTGCGTCCCGGACGCGCTTGATGTGCGGCTCGCCGAAGGGCTGGAAGAAACTCGGCCAGCCGGTACCGGAATCGAATTTGGCATTGGACCGGAACAGCGGCAACCCGCAGAACCGGCATGTGTAGATGCCGTCCTTCTTGTTGTCGAGAAAGACGCCGCAGAAGGCTGCCTCGGTGCCATGTTCCAGGAGCACGCGGCGCTCGTCGCCGGAGAGGCCGGCGGTGATCGCGCGGCGCTGTGCATCGGTGGGCGAGGTCAGATCGAAGGCGGTCATTTGACCCGGAATATTGACACATTCGACCCCGGGCGACTAAAACTCTTTCCAGCCCTCGTCGCTCGCTGTGGCGGCCGGCCTGCGGGCCGGAGGCGTCTGGACCGCCGGAGCAGTCTGGGGCGTGGCGGGCGCCTTGGCAGACGTCTTGGCGGTCTTGGGGGTCTCTTTCCAGGGCCGCTTCGCGCTGCGGCGCTCCACCGTCGGCGGCGTCGCCGGTATTGACGCCTTTGCTGCCGGTTTCGCCGCCCTTACTGCCGGCTTTGCCATCTCCCCCAAGTTCGCGTCGGCAACCTCCCACCGGGCGACCAGGGCCGCAAGTTGGGCGGCCTGGTCGACGATCGATTCGCTGGCTGCCGCAGCCTCCTCGACCAGGGCCGCGTTTTGCTGCGTCGTCCCCTCCATCTGGATGACGGCCTTGTTCACTTGCTCGATGCCGATGGCCTGCTCTTGGCTTGCCGAGGCCATTTCGGCAACGACATCTGCCACGCGCTTGACTGCCATGCCGATATCGTCAAGGGCTTTGCCTGAGTCTCCGACCAATTTGCTGCCTTCCTCCACCCGGGCGACGCTGTCGCCGATGAGTGCCTTGATTTCCTTGGCGGCTGTCGCACTGCGGCCGGCGAGCGTGCGCACTTCGCTCGCGACCACCGCGAATCCACGGCCCTGCTCGCCGGCCCGCGCCGCTTCGACCGCGGCATTGAGCGCGAGCAGGTTGGTTTGGAAGGCGATTTCGTCGATGACGGCGATGATGTCGGAGATCTTCTTGCTGGCTGCGTTGATCCCGCTCATGGCCGCGATCGCGGAGGTGACGATCGCACCTCCCTTCTCCGCCTGCGCGCGGGCCGCAACGGCGAGCTTTTCGGCCTGGGCGGCGTTGTCCGCCGTCGACTTCACGGTGGTCGTCATCTCTTCCATGCTTGCGGCCGTCTCCTCGAGACTGGCGGCCTGCTGCTCGGTGCGCTGACTGAGATTGACGTTCCCCGACGAAATCTCGCGCGCGCCTGACTGCACTTCGCCCGCCGCGCGTTTGATCTCCGTCACCATGGTCATCATGCTGTCGATGAGCGAATTGACGCTGGTCGCAAGCGCCTCGATCTGGCCGCTCTTGCCCGTCATGCTGATCCGCTGGGTCAAGGCGCCGTCGATCGCCGACTGCACCACCGCCTGCGTCTCGGCGACCGCTGCATCGAGCGCCTGCGCCATCTTGAGCTGATCGGCCTGCAGCGCGGTCTGCTCGATCTGCATCTTGACCTGATCGGTGACATCGCTCGCATATTCGACGATCTTGTACGGTTTGCCGTCGATGCCCAGAATTGGGTTGTAGCTCGCCTGAAGGAAAATTTCCCGGCCGTCCCGCGTAATCCGCTTGTATTGGCCGGCGTCATACTCGCCCTGGCCGAGCTTGGCCCACAGCGCGAGATATTCCGGACTCGACCTTAGTGCGGGGTCGACGAAAATGCTGTGGTACCGGTCCTTGATGTCGGCAAGACTGTAGCCGAACAACCGCAGCAGGTGATCGTTCGCGGAAAGAATTGTGCCGTCCAGGCTGAACTCGGCGACGGCCTTCGCTTTGCCTATGGCGGCAATTTGTCCCTTGGCATTCAATTCATTCTCGAGCAGCGAGTCCTGCATCGTCTTCAGCGCCGACAGCAGCTGGCCGGTCTCGTCATGGCTGAGCGCGTCGATCGTGTTGTCGAGCTTGCCGTCGGCCACTGCGCGCGCAATCTCGACCGCGCGGCCGAGCGGCCTGACGATCGACCGGATCGTGAGAATGCACACCACCGTACCGATCAGCAGGCATGCCAGCGCGAACACGACCTGCCATATCGACGCCCGCGTGTGCGTCGCGGAGAGCGACGCGGCAGCCTTATCCACCCGGGCCACCGCGATCTCGTTGAGCGACGCACCGGCCTCCTCCATGCCGTTCACGGCCGCTTTGAACGCGGCGAACTCGCCGTTGGCTTCCTGCGTCGTCTTGATCTGACCGGATTCAATCCGCGCGTAGGTGCGCTCGAAGCCGTCGACATACGAACGGAATCCATCGCCGATCTGGCCCAGCGCCTTCTTGTCGCTTTCCATCAACTCGAGCTTGCCCGCGGCCGTCATGCGCGCGTCGAGTGAGGACTTGGCGGTATCCCATTTCTGCTTGTACGACCCGCGCACCGCGGCGTCGCCTATGTTGATGAACACGTCTTTTTCGAAGCGCCGCTCGGTCAATATCAGTTGCCCGATGGCGGAAGCGGCTTGCGAGAGGTCTACGTCGTTGGCAATGACCCGATGCGCATTCGCAAATAACGCGTGAATCCCGAATGCGCCTACGCCCGCGTTGGCTACCAGAAGTGCTGCCATCAGGCCGAATCCGCCCGCCAGCCGGCCCACAATCGTCAAACCACTCAATTTACTCATGTGCCTGTCCTGACTCCCTGGAAATAGCGGGCGCTTTGAATCGCCCGTCGGCTCAACTAGCGTGTGCGATTGGAATGAGGCATGAACCTCGTACACAGAGAGGCGGCCGGCGGCACGAATTCTTTAGCAGGCCTTCGGCGCCTGCGATGCAGCACGATGTTGCGGTTGAGCAGTGTAGCGGGTGCGGTACGGCAGCCGGGGTGTCAGGCGGGCGATTTGGATTCCCGATTTACATGGCGCAACAGGCGATGCCGCTCGACGTCGCCACGCATCGGATCGATCGCGATCAGAACGGAATATCGTCGTCGAAATCTTCCTTTCCGCCCCCGGCAGGCGCCGGCGATTGGTCGTAGTCGTCCTTCGGAGGCGTCATTGAGCCGCCACCCCGCTCGCCGCCCGCTCCGCCGCCGCCCCCGCCGGCTCGTCCACCCAACATCTGCATGTTATCGGCGATGATCTCGGTGGTGTAGCGGTCGTTTCCCTGCTTGTCCTGCCACTTGCGGGTGCGCAGCTTGCCTTCGACGTACACCTGCGAACCCTTGCGCAGGTACTCGGCGGCGATCTCCCCCAGCCGACCGAAAAAGGCGATGCTGTGCCATTCGGTGCGCTCTTGTTGCGCGCCCGACGCCTTGTCCTTCCACGACTCGTTGGTGGCGATGCGGATGTTCGTGACCGACATTCCGCTGGGCATGGAGCGAGTCTCCGGGTCCGCCCCGAGAGTTCCAATCAAAATCACCTTGTTGACACCGCGCGCCATCACATACCCCCACACTCAATGGATAGCGCATATTGTACACGTGCCCGGCGGTATCACTTCAACCTCCGGCGTTGTCCTCGCGGAGAAATGGAGCGGTGCCCCGCACTTCCCGGGTCAAGAGACACTCTCGGGCACCCCGCTGAGGCGGACCCGTCGCTGCGCCTCCGGCAAGTCAAAAGGCGCATTGAGGCTCGAAAAGTACGCCGCATCGACTCCGCCCGGCGAAACCACGGAATTGGAGTTGAGTTCCGCGGCGGCCGGGGCTTCCAGGAGTGCATGCGAGACCGCCAGGGTGGCGAGGAGGTCGAAGCCGTGCGGCGGTAT
>Ga0307516_10000640_pt1 | contig 47354 bp, 55 predicted proteins | sample 19_EM_MG_FD_203310 | JGI IMG/M metagenome (GOLD analysis project Ga0307516, IMG submission 203310) | Populus trichocarpa ectomycorrhiza microbial communities from riparian zone in the Pacific Northwest, United States - 19_EM | ecosystem: Host-associated > Plants > Roots > Unclassified | place... | reverse complement strand
GAGACATTGTCGGCCGTGAGGCGCGGAAAACAGCCACAGCAGCCGCAACCTGACCCACTGCACCAAGAGACATTGTCGGCCGTGAGGCGCGGAAAACAGCCTGAACGGCCACAACCAGACCCACTGCACCAAGAGACATTGTCGGCCGTGAGGCGCGGAAAACAGCCACAGCAGCCGCAACCTGACCCACTGCACCAAGAGACATTGTCGGCCGTGAGGCGCGGAAAACAGCCTGAACGGCCACAACCAGACCCACTGCGCCAAGAGACATCGCCGGTCGCGAAGCGCGGAAGACAGCAGCCGCAACCTGACCCACTGCACCAAGAGACATTGTCGGCCGTGAGGCGCGGAAAACAGCCCGAACGGCCGCAACCTGACCCACTGCGCCAAGAGAAATCGCCGGTCGCGAAGCGCGGAAGACAGCAGCCGCAACCCGACCAACATACATGGTCGGCCGTGAGGCGCGGAAAACAGCCGGAGCAGCCGCAACCTGACGTTCAGTACCTAAAGACATTGCCGGTCGCGAAGCACGAACTACAGTCGGAGCAGTCGCCACCTCGTCGTCCCCGTCAACGGCCCCAACCGGCAGGAAAGGTCCCTGCCACCAAGGGCCCGCGCGCGAAACGGGGTTCCCGCACGGCGGGGCGCGGTGCCACCAAGCCGGCCCGGTCGAGGCGTACAGGTCCCTATAACCAGCGGCCTCCTCGCGCGCCGGAAGCGGCACCTTCGCCACCCTTGATGCGCCGTTCGCTGCTGGTCGATGCGTCTCTGTTCGATTCCCCGCACAATCCGTTGCTGCCGCCGGGCGTTCAACTCCCGGGTTCACAGGCGGAAATTGCGGCCCAGAGTAATGTGGCAACGGCGCAGGGGTCGCATAGGGGCTCGGGTGAAGAAGTGCAGTGGGTGTTCGGCAACATAAGCGATGGCAACGGGCCGTTTCTCTGGTGATCGCGAGGTGTCTGAACGCGCTCGCTCACACACGTCGTCGTTTATCCTTCCATCCAACATTCATTCTTTTGCTATCTATTTCTGCTCTAACGCTCGCTCACCCACGTCGTCGGTTTATTTTTCCATCCAACATTCATTCTTTTGCTATTTCTGCTCTAACGGTCGCTCGCCCTCGTCGTTGGTTTATCTCTCGAACGCGAGCATTGCGCACCGTCCGGCCCGTGCGACCACCTGCTACTTGTTCTACATCCAACATTCTTACCCCCGGTTGCTATTTCCATCTTATGCTCGCTTACCCCGTTCGTCGTTTTATCTTTTGCGCACCGTCCGATCTGTGCGGGTATTTTTTACAACATTCTTTCTCTTGATTTCCAGTCGCTATTTCTGTTTTAACATTTGTCTTCCCACGTCGCTGTATTCGACGAGTTTTGCTTATTCTTCCACTCGGCATTTTTTTATTTATATTTTCGATTGCTATATTCATACTATCTGGTTTGCAACGCGCGAATGGTTGTGTGGTGCGCACGGGAGCTCTGTTTGTGGTAGGAGGTGGTGTGTGCAGTGCTTCGGGAAATTACTATCTATACTTGGCGACGGCGACGGAGAAGAAGCGGATATGGGATATGCTAGCATGAATTTACGTGAGTTTTATTTCCGTCAGAGTGTCGGTGGCAGGCAGTCGTGACGTTGGCGCCAGCTCCCAAGCCACCCCAGTGTCACCAGCCGCCCCCGCTTCCAGCCACCCCCGCCTCTGTCCGCGCGACGATGACGTACACATGTGCGCCATGTGCATATCTAGATTATCTATGCAAGCCATTCCCGTCCAAGTTTTCTTGCACAATCACGCTTGCGCGGCTCGGGGGGGTGGGCAGCGGTGTGGATGCAGCGGTGGGATGTTCTCCGTGTTGGGTGCGGGTGGCGCCACCTGGGTTTGCGGACTCTGCAGAGCCGCGGTCCGTGCTGCGTCCCGTATGCACCGCGCCGAGGGGAGGCGGCGGCTTGGGCTGTTGGACCTTCCGTCTCCGTCGCCGCGCTCGCTGTCGTCCCACGATGCTGTGGGCGCTCGAAGGGAACAAAGAATCCGTGAACGAACAAAGGACGCCGCGGCCCGCGCCTCACGCCTCGGCCGCGGTGCGTGGCGATCGGCGGCCGTTGTTTGCGCTCGTCGGCATCTGCCCGTCGTGTCGCCGCCCGCGTCCGTCGATCGCTGCACGTCCGCGTCGCACACACGCGTCGCTGTCGAGAATGCGCACGTCGCCGTGGATGTCTCACTGGGCTGCGTAGATATCTACACACGGCAAGCCTGCGCGCGCTGCTCGGGTGACGTCGCGCCGAGCAACGCACGCATCGCGAGTGTCGCGCGCCCTACTGCAAGCACAGCAATGCGCCCTCGCCAAACCCCGCCACCACCTCCCCCTCGCCGCCGTGCGCTCCGCCAAGGAGCAGCAGATCGCGGAAAAACGTCTTCACGTGCTCCAGCTGCGTCCCGGAGGCCTTGACCAGCACGAACCCCCGGACGCGCGCCGCCGTCCACGCGACGCCCCCGCTGCACGCGCCGCTGCACTCCGAGTCGCCGCGGCCATCAAAGTCGCGGCCGCCGATGCGCGGCTCGCCCCGGAACTTGGCCAGGATCGCCGTCTCGAGCCGCTCGAACCGTGGCCCGCGGATCGCCAGCGTCGCGAACACCGTCTGCGCCGCCATGCGGCCCCGGAGATCCCCGGCGGCGTCGCGGGCGAGCACCGTCGCGTCGCGCAGCAGCAGCCGCGGCGCCCGCCCCGCGCGCGGAATGAAGAACTCGTTCCGCGACGCGAACGACGCGAGATCCCAGTGCTCGCCGCGCGCCGACCGGCCCTCGGTCACCCAGTCCAGCACGACGAGCGACGCGCTGTCGTCCGCGGGGAGATGGAAGCGCTGGTGCTGCGTGTAGTGCGACGCCGCGAACGGCTGCACCGGGTCCGGCAGCAGCAGCAGCGACGAGTGCGGGTGCAGCGTGCACGTGTGTGTCTGCGTGGTCCGGTCGCGCGGTGTTATCTGCTTGAACACCTTTGTGTGGCCTGGCCGGCGCGGTCAGCGGCGGGCGCGATGCACGACGGCACGGGGTGTGGCACCTTGCGTCAGCAAACACAGCTTCGCGCCGTCTTCGACCGTCACCCGCAGGTCCACCTTGTCGTTCGCGACCAGCCCCCCGCCGTAGCTGAGCAGGAAGACGGTCAGACATCTCGCCGACGGCACCGACGACGCGATGAGCTTGAGCGGGTACTGGAAAGTGAGTGCTGGCAGCACCAGGCGCGACGGAGGCAGCAGGCGGGCGCAGATCACGCCGTGGCCGGGGGCGCTGCTCATCGGCGCGGAGTTCGGGATGAGCGGGGGGGCGTGGCGGGGCGCGGTCGCGGACGGAGGCACCGAAGAGTGGACAGATAAAGCAACCCAACGTACTGCCTGGAATCGATGAAGCGGAAGGGAAACGCATGCACATAGCGTACCCGAGGTTGATGGGAAGGACACCTTTGCTGATTCCGAAATTGCGATTGCTTATCTATACCGAGACTTGGTCTTATCTACATAGACACTTGGTCTTATCTATATAGACACTAGGTCTTATCTATTTAGAGACTTGGTCAATATAGAAACTTGCGTTGGCATTGGCATTTCTTGGCATCTCATGATTGATTGATCGCGTGCGTTTTCACTCCCCGACTCCTCATCATTCTCCGCGCCCTTCTAGTCCTCCAGCTCCCTCTTCCCCTTCGGCCCGTCTGTGAACAGAGTGGGGCTTCGCCTGGGGCGTTCGTGTCAAGATTATGATGGAAGTTTGATGGAACGATGAAGTCTTGTGTGTATTGCCTTGTCTTAGAGAGAAAGGCAGGAAAAGTGAAAAGTCTGAATACACCTATATGACGTGATTCTACACGTGACAAAGATGAACGAGTGAGATATTGCAACACTTCCCCTCTTGCTGCGCTCCGTGGTAGCAAGCATGCAAGCAAGACCGAACGACATAAAGAAACGCCATAAAAGGTGAAAAAATGGAAAACATAAAGTCCCAATGGCCTCATTCAAACCTCTGCGGTAAACCCAGTGGGAGAAACCCGCAGTAGGAAAAAGAGTGCCGTACAACGGGAGAACGATAAAAATAAAGACATAAATCCAATAAAGAAACTTTTATCTCGGCACAAATGTTGGAACCGTGCAAATGTAGAAACCGCTTAACAGGGTGAACACGAGGAACCGATCCCATGAGCATGTGAGCATAGGCCGATACCGTTTTTTTTTTTTATTTATTCATACTCGCATGCGACCTATATATAGATCATGGCGGCGTAACGAGGGGGTGGGAACGAACAGCGGGGGTTCCTCCCCAGCGCCCGTCTCGTCCTCAGCACCCAGCACGTCTGCCTCCACCCTCCTTTCTTCTTCCAGCTCCATCCTCTCCTAGAGCTCCCACTCTGACGCCTCACTATCTGCGTCTTCCTCCACAGCCGGCACTATTTTCTCCACATCCGTAGAAGTGAGAAAATCTAGCACCGTCTGACTGCACCTGGTGCCCACCTCCGCGGTCTGCGCGCGGTTGACTTGCAGTTCCCCGCGGCGACACTTGACTATATTTTTATAACCACTATTACCCGCCGGCTCCGGCCGCCTGCCGGCCAGTCTGGGTCAAGGCAGTCCGGCGAGATGGCCCACCCAGCTGGGGTAGGTCACCAGAGGGTCCCTCCCAGACTAGACCTTCCCGAAAGCCCGCTGGCTGCCCGCTGGCCGGCCGGACTATTGAGACCCCTGGCCTGCCCCCGCCTGGCCTATCCCTATTTCGACGCTCCTAGGAGAAGACAGTACACCGCAAGCAAGGAAGGGAAAGGAAGAAAAGAAAGCGGGGTTTCACCAATTCCTCGTCCCACCTCCTACGCATCTATTTTCCAGATCCTCGCCCTCCCGACTCGATTTGTCTTTCCGCCAGCCCTTCCACTCTTTGCTCTGAATCGTCTCCCTGTCCCCTCGTAGCCCCACCCTGCGCCGCACACCTTGGTGTCCAAGTAGCCTAGGATTGCTCGGGTGCACCACTCGTCTGCGAATAGGTCCTAGACCTAGAAGCGGCCCTTCCTTCTCCCGGTAGCTTTACGTACCTCTATCTATAGGATCTTCTGTTACGCCCCCCAGCGCGGACTGCAGTTGAACAAATGCTCCCATGTCGGTGTCCTGCAGTGGCAAAGTTCATGGGTACTACCTTATGACGCAGTAGCCGCTCCATAGCTGGTGGTAATATCTGGCCGAGCGCCCTGGGGCATCCACCACCATCCCATTAACTCGCTGCCTCACCGGCATCCTCTACTTCTTTGCGGTTATCCAATCTCCTACCCGGACCTTGGCAGCCTCCTCCCCTTTTCCGTGATCTCCCCTCAGATATTAGGTAGCGATCTGGGAGGTAACACCAGCCATTTCCCCTATCCATCGCTTGTTTCCCATCTGTTCCACGCCATGCGCATCAGGCTCCTCTGCCGCCAACGTAGTCAATCCGTCTGCTCTCTAGTTACCTGAGCATTATTCCTTCCGGATGCAGAGTGTCAACGCAAATGTCCTCCAGATGACACATGCCATGGCATCTGCCTTCCAGACGAGGGGCGTCCCGGCATTATTCCTTCCTGACGTAGAGTGTCCCCGCTGGGGTGTTGAAGATAATCGAGACTAAGGCTAGGTGGCATTGAAGCTAATATTAATACACACCTGTTTGTATTAATGGTTGCATCGGTGAGAACAACGGCAAGGCAAATGTCGTCCGGACAACACATGCCATGGCATCTGCCTTTCGGACGATGCGCACCATGGTGTCTGCCTTCCGGACAAGGAGTGTCAGGGCATTTCCCCTTCCGGACGCTGCATGAGTCTTACAGACACAGATTGTCAAGGCAAATGTCATCCGAACGGCATGTGCCACGGCATCTGCCTTCCAGACGAAGAGTGTCAGTGCATTATTCCTTTCGGACGCAGAGTGTTAAGGCAAATGTCCTCCGGATGATGCATGCCACGGCATCTGCCTTCTGGACAACGCGCACCATGGCATCTGCCTTCCAGACGAGGAGTGTCCGGGAATTTTTCCTTCTGGACGCAGCGTGTGTCTTCCAAACGCAGGGGGTCAAGGCAGATGGCATCCGGGTGACGCATGCTACGGAACCACATGTCCAGATGCAGCTGTTAATGCACAATTCGTCCAGACGCAGCTGTCAACACACAACACGTCTAGACACAGCTGCAAATGCACCACGCGTCCGGACACAGCTGCCAGAGCAAATACCTTCCGGACAACGAGTGTCATGGCAATTGTGTCTAGGACGCAGTGTGTGTCTTCTGGACGCAGAGTAGACGCTTACAATGGTGCACGAGATATAGGTAACAGAGTGGTCATGGTGGTAGCATCCAGACGCAACTGTCAGGGCACATTACATTGCAGCGAAGACTATCAAACAATTGTGACTCAATCCAGTTCTATTGATTACATTTAATGTACATCTATTTACCACACTTAGCTTATCCAGTGCAAGCACCCAGCTGTGCCACATCCAATGATGATGATGGCCGCTAGGACAATCATGAATAAGACATCGTGAGAAGATTGACGAATTTCATGAGATCGTTAGTGCAACTTTCAGAGCGACAGATGCAATAGGAAGTTGTATGATACGATGTTAGGAGTACAATGTCGATCAGGATGCATCAGGAAAAAAAAAATTTGTGTCCTTAGCGTCCAGATGCACTAGATGCTCTGGACGTTTCAGACGCAACCTGCTTAACTCGGACGCAGATCGCCACGGCACAGTGCATCCAGACACAGTACGCCACGGCATTTGCTTACTGGACAGAGCGTGGCAGGGCATTTTCCTTCTGGACACATGGTGTCAGGACATTTTTCTTCTGGACGCAGCTGTGTCAGGGTATTTTCCTTCTGGTCGCAGCCGTGTCAGGTCAAATGGCATCCGGACGATGCGTGTCATGGCACTGTGGTTATGCTGGCTGTCAAGGCAGGGAACATCGCAGCAAATACTGGCGTCGCATTCACAAACACGCACTAGGTTCCAGATATAGTGACTCAGTCCAATTCTATTCTCTATATCTAATGTACATCTATATATGCTACTACCACACTTCGTGTTTTCAGTACAAGCACCCAGCATCACATCCATCGCCACGATCATCACACATAGTAATGCTGTTTTGATGCGCGTAGCATTGCTCTGAGTGTCGGAAACAAAGGAAAGTTGGCAAATACGACACGACGCGATGAGCCCGACATGATGAGCACAACGACTATGGGAGAATGTCAACGAGGACGCCAGCAGCCTGGAGGATAGTGAGTAGGACATGTCGAGTATGAGAGCGAGTAAGATGCAATGAGTATGAGAGCGAGAAAGATGCGGTGAGGAAGATAGCGAGTAGGATGCGGCAAGTATAATGGCGAGCTTTGTGGCATGTTTAGCACAGCTCTCAGAGTGACAGAGATACTGGGAGGTTGTAGAATACACAGTGACGAGTCGATGTCAATGAGCATGCCGGCGGTGAGGGTGATAGCTAGTAGGAGGTGGCAAGCACGACGGTGAGCTTTGTGGCATGGTTAGAACAGCTCTCAGAATGACAGGAACAGCAGTGGGAACTAGTACAATACGATGTGATGAGTATGATGTCGTTGAGGAGGATGTTGAGGTGTTTGATGGCAGTGAGGATGGGGGCAAGTAAGGTAGCAAGAATGGCACGACGAGTAAGATGTTGATGAGGAAAATGTCGAAGAATAAGACATCATGAGTTTGATGGCGGCAAGAATGATGGCAATGCGAAGAATGATGATGAGTATCTAGGGCGAGGTGAAAGGAGAAGAAAAAAGGGGTCTAGGAGGGTTGAGGATGCCGAACCTTGCGGAAGTGCCAGTGTTAGTAATGGCTTGGCGCTTTGCATTGACATCATACACACTGTGTCCTACTTGCTATCTATCGTTCTCACCACCAGCAATCTTGTCAAAATATTCAAGTGATAGGGTGTGTAGGAACTCCGTTGCTTGATCATTTCACCATAGCGAGGACCGCTCTCTATATATACATGCAGAAGAAAGCCCATTACCCATCACCAACTCACCCAGATGCTCTGGGTAACAACTTGTCACCTCCGGTCTAGATGTCGCCGGTGGCGGCTTGCCGTGTCACCAGTGGCGAATTGCCACCTCCGCCACGTGATGACTTCCGGACGCAACTGAGCGCCGCGGCCTCGGCGGGCCTAGGCTGGCCCTCGACCCATACATCTGACAAATCTCATTGATGTCGTTCTCCTCACCTCGTATTGTACAACTCCCCGCCACTGTTCCTGTCACTCTGAGAGCTGTGCTAACCATACCAGAAAGCTCACCACCATACTTGCTGGGTTTTACTCGGTATCGTTCTCACCGCCGGCACCCTCGTTGACATCAACTCGTCACTGTGTATTCTATAACTTGCTGGTGTCTCTGTCACTCTGAAAGCTGTGCTAACCATGGCACAAAGCTTGCCATCATACTTGTTGCATCCTACTCGCTATTGTCCTCACTGCGTCTTACTTGCTCTCATACTTGCCGCCTCTTACTTGCTCTCATACTTGCTGAGTCTTACTAGCTCTCATACTCACTGCATCCTACTCGCCATCGTCCATGCCGCCGGCGTCCACATTGCCATCCCCCTCGTAGTCATCGTGCTCATTGCGTCATGTCGTATTTGCCAACTTTCCTTAGTTTCCAACACTCAGAGCAATGCTACGTGTGTCAAAACAGTATTACTACATGTGATGATCGCGGCGATGGATGTGACACTGGGTGCTTGTGCTAAAAACGCGAAGTGTAGTAGTAGCATATGTAGATGTACATTAGATATAGAGAATAGAACTGGACTGAGTCACTATGCCTGCAACCCGCTGCGTGTTTGTGAATATGACGCGAGTATTTGCTGTGATGTTACGTGCCTTGAGAGCCAGCGTAACCACGGTGCCATCACACGTGTTGTCCGGATGCCATTTGCCCTGACACAGCTGCGTCCAGAAGGCAAATGCCCTGCCACGCTCCGTCCGGTAAGCAGATGCCGTGGTGAGCTGTGTCCAGACGCATGGCGCCATGGCAAGCTGCGTCCGAATTCACATTGTGTTGAATGGTTTTGGCAGTAGCAGTGTGTGGATGGAATTCTTCACGGAGAGGTTGGGACTTGAGTGGAGACAATCTCGGTTGCTATATCGGTTGTAAGAGTACAGAAGAAAAGAACCTTAGAACAGAGAACACAAAGTACATCTCGCTGCTTTCCCGCTTTATTCCCATTCGGCTCCCTGCTTTAGCTCCTCCGGCGTGCGCTCCCCCAGCAACGCCACCCGCCCCAACTCTAGTCAGCAACAGCGCCATGTCTCCAGCACTGAGAAGTTTTCCAACACACCCCCTCTTCTTGCACTGAGACTTTCCAAACTTCCCAAATGACCAAATGCAAAAACAACAACCATTAGCTGTGCTTCCCCGCCGACCTTATTAAAACCTGTCTAGTGAAAAACCCTGTGGGAAAAAACATCTGCTATCAGGAAAAAGAGTGCCGGCACCAACAATGCCAAAGTCAATCAAACCAAATGCCAAACCAAACCAATTCAAGTAACTTTTCCATCTGTTACGATGAACGCAACGAGAGGAGACACGAGAGCAGACAGGAAAGAAAAAGAAGAGAAGAGAGTTGTTCTTCCAAGAGCGGAAGAGCTATCTGTTTATATACCCCACTCGCCTCCTGCTTAATCATCCAAATCATGAATCATGCCACTGGAGTATGACACTCCATCAAACTTCCTTTTAATCTTCCGGGCCAAATCAGCCCTGGTCTGTAGCTCGGCGCCGGCACTGCCTGGAGCGTGGCATTTGACAAATAGCCTCTCGTGCTGTGGGAACCCGCACAGTGCTGTTCCGAGGTTATTGCCCAATGGTGATAATCAAGGATGATGTCTTGCAGGACCAGGTTAGGGTCACAATCGCCCTCAATATTAGACGCCGTCCACGGGTCCATGACAAACAAGTAAACAAAGAAGTATACACAAGGTTTAACATAAGGGAAACATCATTGAAAAGACACTTTTGTAAAACAACTGTAAAAATAAAAATAACAGAACTTTTTGTCGATCGTCATGCCCAAAAAGGCTACGCTTTCCGGCGGAATATCGGATTGCTGGAAATGATAGAAATAAAGAACTTTTTTGTTGATAGTAATGCCCAAAAGGGCTACACTTTCTGGTGGACTATTGGATTGGTGGACCCAAAATCGGCTATCGATTCTTGAGCGTTCGGCAGGTCATCTTCAGTGTACCAGGAATCCCATTCCGGGCTATAGCCCTTCCAGCGAACGAGGAATTCGGTCTTCCTCTTACGTCCTCGTTTGGAGACCCACTTGTTGACTATGGCTTCAATTTCCCATTCCGGACCTCCTTCAGGGCAAACTACAGGAGCCGTGTCATTAGTCGGTACGGGCTGATTGTAAGGGTCCGATGCTGGAGCGGGGCTTGGTTACAAGTGAACAACTGAGATAACAGGGTGGATTCCATAGTGGGGGGGAAGCTGCAGCCTGTAGGCCTTCCCTTTCCCGACTAATTCGAGGATCTTGAAAGGACCAATACGCTGCTGGCTGAACTTCTGCTTTCGTACAGCGGGGATTGAATAGCCTGCACCCAGAGGTAAAAAGGCATAGCCAGTGGAGAAATCCGGTGAGACATGCTTTTTATCGTAGTGCTTGGTCATTGCTTTCTGCGCGATCGCAATAGTGGTAGCCTCTTCCTTCTGCATTATGGCTCTGAGTGTCAAGATCCTGACTCCCTAGTTCGTGCTGCTTGACAGGCAACGTAGGGGGTCCCGTTGTGGTATTTTCTGCTTTGCTGTGGTGGAATCCTGCTTCGCCCTTATCTTTTCACACCCAGCATGATATCGTTGCGGCATTCGGCTTCGCTGTGGTGGTATCCTTCTTTGCCCTTATCACTTCACGCCCGGCGTGGTATCGTTGCAGTATTCGGCTTCGCGGTGGCGTTATCCTTCTTCGCCCTTATCTCTTCACATCCGGCGTGGTATTGTTGCGGTATTCGGCTTCGCGGTGGTGATATCCTTCTTCGCCCTTATCTCTTCACACCCGGCGTAGTATTGTTGCGGTATTCGGCTTCACTGTGGTGGTATCGTTGCGGTATTCAGCTTCGCTGTGGCGGTATCCTTCTTCGCCCTTATTTCTTACTTGTTCTTACAGGTGGTAGTCGCAGCACCGGGTCACGGAGATAGAGAGAGAGGTCTGTGGAGAGAGATAATATTCGATTGCGATCTAATGTGCTTTGACACTACAGGTCTTGTGCACTCCTCCTTGTCATACCACCCCTGTGGGGCTCCCATCTTTCCCTGTTACCGCTGAAAAAGCAGAATAGCACAAAAAGAAAACTTAACCAAGGGAAAGCGCAACAAAACGAAACGAACTGCGACCGTACAGAGGGGCTCCTAACAACTAGCTTCCTCCGTCGGCCCGAAATCCCAGCGGTTTGTAGATATATCATGGAAAGGGAACTTTTGCAGTAGGATGAACGGCGGTAAAGGAGGTAGTGCAATACCAATACCTTCTTGGTACTCTCTAGACGGCCATCGTTGTATCACTGGTGGCAGCCATGTTGTGGCGCATGCCCAATGTGATTTTCACGTAGGTGGAGCAGTTTTGGTCAGTGGCTTTGTGTGGTTGTAGACGGTTGACGCAGTGGATCGGCAGGTGGTTGCATGAGTGTCCTGCTCTGCAGTTTGCAATCGCGCAGGGGTGATCCTTAGTGGGGTGGGGTTGGGCACATACAGCACAGGTGTGGTTGCTGGCGGTGCTCGCTGTGTTGGGTGGCCATAGGTCTGGCATTTGTTGCATTGGGTGGAGGGGCCGAATAAAAGGTGATGTATTCCGCGATGGTGCATTCTCAGTTAAACATCGCGAGGCTGGTGGCACCGAGGGACTTCTTGGTCATCTCCCCAATGAAGGTGACGATCATAAAGGAAGCCTCTTTACCCTGGCGGCGTTCAGGGCTGGTGAGCCATCATGGTGTTTGGCCCATTTGGAGGGCAGGGTGGTTGGTCTCGATTTCTGTTCGAACAGTTTCGGGGGTGGCGGTGGTGGGGATGCTGTTGACGATGAGGCGGGTTCATCGCTGGCTTACCCGAGACGAGGTGATGGGGAATTCATGGAGGGCCTTCTCAAGGATGGCCAGGTATGGTTCGTAGATGGTGCTCAGGAATAGAGGCGCAACTGTAAAAATGAGGTTGTTGGTGGCAGTGATGTTTGCCAGGATAAGGGGTGGGTGTTTGATGTCGGCATGGGTGGTGATGGCCTTGTTGACTGCTTGGAGGGCCCGGTCAGCAGCCTCCTTGTGGTCATTGGGTGCGGTTGTGAGGCTGAAGATTGTGAGTCTCTCCGCCGTCGGGTAAGGCTTCGGGAGGATCGTCTCCTTCCTGGCCTTCTTCTTACTCCTGACCTCCGTGAATTTCATCAGCTGCTTCTCTGCTACCTGTGTGTAGGTTGGTGCAGAGGTCGGGATGGTCTTCTTGGTGGTGGGTGGTTTCGGGCGTTGTTGGGGCGGTGCCGGCGTGGCCCTGGGGGCTACTGGAATGGCTGCTGGGGTGGGATGTGTGGATAGGATGGCGACTTTTTTGGTAAGCTCGTTGATGGTGTTCGTCAAGGTGAGGATTTGTTCCTGCATTTCCTCTTCCCGGTTCTTGATGTCCTGAAGCCCTGGGATCTTGACGGTTGTTGACTGGTTGGCTAGTTGGTGTTTCATTTCGGCGCGTACGAACTGGCATATCAGGCAAAGTAGCACTTCGATGGTTTGGTTGATGTTTTCGATGTGGTGGGTGGCTGGCCTACAGGCAAGGAAACTCGCGAGAGTGTCCATGTCGTGATCACACTTGGGGGCAGTGTCTGCTATAGGACTGAAGCCACTGGGTTGTGTTGGCGATCGGCGGGGGATAGATGGGGCCGGTGGTGTTTGGGTGGCAGGCGGTGCTGGGGCTGCGTCCAGTCCAAACATTGGTGGTGGGTTTCTCATGGCTGCTAGAGAGCGTGCCACAAATGGGTCGATAACTGGGGTGGTTGCCATGGTGATACATTGTTGTTGTGGACAGGTGTCCACTTTCAGGGGAGGGGTTGGGTGTTATCTGGGACCGAAGCGACCATGATGCGGAGCAAAATCGAGCGGGCAGCAACAACAAAGAAGTGAGAGGTGGCCAGCGAGTTCATAGATGGGAAGACCGTGGAGTTATGAAGCTCCAGAGGGTATTTCCAGCGAAATCGGTAGTGGGGATAAAAAGTTGTTTACCGACGAACGAAAATTTTTGCGGTGGAGTGAAGGATAATATACAACTTAGTTCTATTGTGTTCAGCACTACAGGCTATGTACGCTCCACCTCACCATACCACCCCCATCGGGTTCCCATCTTTCCAATACCACCCAAAATCACAAAATAAAACAAACAGCAAATTAAGATCACAACATATAGAGCATCTGCAATGCTCCAGCGGAGAAAGAACACCAGTTCCCATCTGTCCTCCTCCCCTCTTTGTCGTCAAACTAGGTTTCAAACGCGCCAAACTCTGGCTCTGGGGAGTTAGAGTCGGAGTCATTGGTGCTATAGGTGGTGGTATGGTCTCCAATGAGACGGAGGTGTGCTGAGTGTCCTAGCCCAGTGGCGCGCAGAAAGCGTTATAATGGCAATGAGTTTTCAGGTGCCAGGAGGAAGTTTGGAGACTGGATATCACCGACCATTGACGAGAGGAGGGTTTTGCATTCGGCTGCCAGCAGTGAACAGTCATGTAGGAGATGGAGTGAGGTGTATGGTGATGATCCGCATGGTCATGGCCCTGCATCGATATTTGGTGGGGCGTCGGTAGGTCAGAGGTTGCAAAACACTTGCCACAATGCTCGTGTATCAGCCCAGTCGACATTGTGTAGATGGTCCGGAAATTTGAAAGAGGGTTTCAAGAGGGAGTTCGGTCTTCCATCATCGAAGAAATTCTGCACGTGCCTGGGTTTGCAGCCAGGTCTTTGTGGTTAGTTCAAATTGGCATGGTGTGGTGGAGGATGCTCCCAGATTGGCAAGCGTATCAGCCTGTTCGTTCCCCTGGATGTCACAGTGGGAGGGGCACCACACAGTGGAGATCCGCCAGCCCAAGAGTTGGAGTTTTTCAATGATTTCCTGAGTTCGTCAGGCATACTCATGGTTGTGCATGTTGAAGTGAAGGGTGTCGATTGCGGCTTGGTTGTCGATGCAGATGAATACTGTAGAGTGTGGCAGAGTGGTAGTGAGCAGGGTGGAGACTTCTTCCTGCACAGCGTGTAGTTCAGCGTCGAGAACCTCAGCCCTACAACCGAAATGTCATTTTCCCGAAGTGAGACAGTGGAGTTGCTGGTCCCCACAATGGTTGACTGTCCATCCACAGCCAACTGCACCGTTGGCGAGCTTGGAACCGTCCGTATACATGACAATCATATGGTCTTCGAGTGTTTCCAGCTATTTTCGTTGGGGCTGTTGTGGTTTTGTCATTTTGTCGGAGTTTGGAGAAACGGTCTTCGTGAAACACAGCGGTTGTATCGTAACCGGAGTGTGGAGAGAATCAAAGGTAATCAGGCTACTTTCGATAATTCACAACGGAATAATCTTAGATCTTGTTTGTGGGTTTCATCGGTAGTGTTCGGTTTGTCTCTTCTTTCGTCAGGGCGAGAAAGGTCAACATATATAGGCACGGGGCAGGGTCAGATCTGGTCACTCGGGCTAACTATTGCTCCGAGGTTGACGAACCCTCACCTGAGCGTGGGCACGTCTGAGACTCCTATTGGTCCTGGCCGGTACTGGCGATAAGGTGAGAGGCCAGGTCCAATTGGCACCGCGGAATTCTCTTAGTTCTAGACTGGGTTCTTTCTACGGCCCGGTAGCCACCTGGAGCTGGGTGGCTATAACAAACGAGATCTCGGAAGAATCTCGACCGAGCTCTCTGGAGAGTCTCGTCCTAGCACCTTCCCTCTTATGTCTCCGGTTTGCCGTGGCCCCCTCTGCAGAATTAATCCTTACAACCGATTGGCGGTCGTAACCTTTAACTCCGTTCTTATCTCCCGCCTAGACTCTCTAAGGTCCACCTATGAGATAGCTAGCCACCGGTACATATCTTCCCTCAGTATGTGCCTCTCTAAGGATACGTACCTCCCTTCGGTACATACCAGAGTATGTACCATCCTGTGATATTCGAGTGTAACACTACCTCCCCCTCCTCTTAGCTTTGTCCTGAAGCTAGGTGTATTTTGCTATTGAAGTTGCCCATCTCTTCCTCAATAAATATTGCCGGACATAATGCATGCCCGCTGAATGCAGTCCTCCTCCCCTGCATCCCTTCCAGTCACTAGATCAGGACATGACGCTGTAATCCATCAGAATGACTGGGCCCTCGGAGTAGCCCGGTGCGTACTCATACTGTCGTTTGTTTTTGGGCCTTTGGTGGGGCCGTGCCGTGTCCCAACCGGGATTTGATTCTCCAGGAGAGCGGGTAAAAATTTGGTAGGCCGAGGGCTGAAACCTAGATTTAGATAGAGGCAAGAACACTCGTTTGGAGCAACGCAATACGTGTCAAGAAGTGCCCGCGCCTTCTCGGCCGTCGTCCCGTATCTTCCTTCGGGTTCTTGTGAGTCCTCGTTACCGGGTTGTGTGGTACCTGGCGTCGGTTCCCCAGCGGACTAGATGCCCGAGAAGTGGGTCTTACGGGGTCGCTCCTTGTTTTGGACTTCAGTTCCGGGGTCATCTCAAACTGAGCTCTTCATGTGCGGGGAGAGCCTATGGTGCCCTTCGTGCTAGTAACCGAAATCTGAGTAGAGGACTCCTGTGGGCGTGCCAAGGAGTGCCCATGATGACGGGGGCGGGGTGTACCCGTGGCCCTGGGTTCGAGCCCCCGGTTCCTTATTCCGAAAGTTGGTCACCCGATGGTCTTCGTTGTCCTTCCAATGTTGATTCCCTTGCCGGCAAAGCAGATCCTTTTTTTTTTTCCCTTGCGCGCAAGATGAAGTCCTCCACCCCTTCATACCTACTACCGTTCGTGCTTCGTCGGGCCCTCTTATGGACATCCCATCTAGGTGTCGGTAAGCCGGTAGTCCCTCCGCGCGTCTGGATTTTGTTGGTGGAACTTCCTGAGCTTCTCCAGGCCACCTACCAAAAAGTTGTCGAATGGTTCTTCCGTCCAGTCCTTGTGCTCTGGATAGTTGAGCCATTTGACGAGGTATAGGATTCTTTTGTTATTTCCCCGGCCACGTTCAACTGAGGAGATAACTTCTTCGACGTCGTATTCTTCCGACTGCTCAATGTCGTTGGCCTCCTGTAGTACCTTTGAAGGGTCCGGTGGTGCTCGGTGTTCGCTGGTTCGGTAGGGTTCGAGCAGCGAGACGTGGAAGGCATTGTGGATCTTCCATTTCTGGAGCAGCGTGAGGTGGACGGCTAGCGGGGAAACGATTTTCTCGATCTGAAAGGGACCATGGTTCTTGTGGTCCAGTTTCCTCGATGGGTGCCGTGTTTTGATGCGGCCGTTGAGCATTACCAAGTCTCCTACTTGGTATGTCGGGGGTTCTTTTCGTGTTGGATCGGTGTACTGGCGCATTCGCTCCTGTGCATCTTCAAGTCCTTTCTGGGACTCGTCCTGCATGGTGTGCATCCAGTGGGCGTAGACTTGGCTTGCTGGGTTGAGGGGTTCCGTTGATGCGGGGTTCAAGGCTGCCGGGTGGAAGCCATAGTTAGCGTAGAACGGAGACATACCGTTACCCGTGGTGGTCGAGTTGTTGTAGGCGAACTCGGCCATCGGTAGCAGGTGTACCCAGTCATCCTGTTTCTTGCTGACGAACGCTCGGAGGTAGACTTCGATCGTTTGGTTGACCCACTCCATTTGGCCATCAGTGTGTGGATGGAACACTGTTGACATTCGGGGCCGAATTCCTAAAAGTCGTAGGAACTCCTTCCAGGTTTCCGAGGTAAACCTGGAGCCACGGTTTGACACAATATCAGTGGGAAGGCTGTGATACTTCCATACTTCTCAGGCAAAGATGACGGCTAGGTCTGCCGCTGTCTTTCCTTCCTTCCCCAAAGGGAGGAAGTGCGCCATCTTGGTGAATCGGTCGATGATTACCCATAGTTGGTTGCAGCCGTCCGAGATTGGGAGTTCTGTAATGATGTCCATTGCTATGGATTGCCATTGGGCGTAAGGCAATTCTAGCAGGGAGGACAGCCCATAGGGTTGGTGTCGGGACGCTTTGTTCTGTTGGCACTCAGGGCAGCTTCTGACAAAGTCAATGATTCGCTCGTTCATCTTTGGCCACCAGAAGTTTCTTCTAATGAGCTCGATCGTTTTATCCTGCCCCATGTGTCCAGCCACTTTTGTTTCGTGCTCTGATTTCAGGATCCCTTGAACCAGTTTCCCTGGTACCCAGAGCATGCTCTTCCTGTAGAGCAGCTCGTCTCGGATTTCCAATTCGTTCCTGGCCTTTTGGTCCATCCGCTGCTCTTTCACAAGAGCGGCTTCCGCTTCTTTCCACATCTGTTGATAGGCCGGATGCTTTTTCCCTTCCCTCCATACTTCTTCCGTAAATCCCGTATCCCATTTCCGTATGGGGATTGATTTTAACTGTGCCGACGAACAAATAAACGACCGTGCTTGCCTTTCCTCAATTTGGTTTCCGTGCAGAACCGTCGTTATCGGCTGGTTTTCACCCCCCCTTTCTCAGGGTGGTACTCCGGCCGCCTGGACAGTGCATCTGGCTTTCCGTTCTGGCTCCCTGGCCTGTAATATATACAAAAGTCGATTCCTTCTAGTTCTTGGGCCCACCTTGACTGTCGTCGGTTGAGTATTTTGGTCGTCGTGAAGTATTCCAGGTTCTGGTGATCGGAGAATACCTGTACCTGGTGAACGGCTCCTTCGCAATACCTTCTTCAGTGCTTATGGGCATCCACTATTGCCAATAGTTCCTTGTCGTGGATCTCGTAGTTGATTTCCGCAGGTTGGAATTTTCCATAGTGGAAGGCCACCGGATGCAGTCTCTCTTCGTTGTTCCATTGTGACAGGATCGCTCCAATAGCGAAGTCTGAAGCATCTGTTTCGATGATTACCGGTTTTTGGGCGTCGAAGTGGCTCAGGATTGGTGCTGTGGTGAACCTTTTCTTGAGCTCCTGGAATGCTCCTTCCACCTGCTGGTTCCAGGCCCATTTTTCCGTTTTCTTCGTTAATTCGGTGAGTGGCCGTGCTACTCGGAAGTAGTCCTGAATGAATCGCTGGTAAAAGTTGGCGAAGCCCAAGAACAACTGCACTTCTGTTAGTGAAGCGGGGGTTTTCCAGTCCAGCACTGCTTGCACTTTCTCCTGCGCCATCTTGACTCCTTCCCAGCTTAGGATATAGCCTAGGAATTCTACCTCAGTCATCCTCCACATGCATTTGTCTGGCTACTGCCAGCCCGTTTTCTTGCAATCTTCTCAGGGTTTTCCACACCATTCGATGGTGCACGGCTCGAGTCTTAGCGTATATCAGGATATCATCCATGTATGCTATTAGTCCTAGGTCGAGCATGTCGGAGAAGATGTGGTGCATCATGTCTTGGAACATAGATGGTGCGTTGGTGAGTCCAAACGGCATTACCTGGAACTCATAGAGGCCATATCGGGTTCGGAAGGCGGTTTTCCACTCGTCGCCTTTTCGGATACGGATTAAATTGAACCCATTCTTCAGATCCATCTTGGTGAACCACTGGGCTCCTTGGACGCGGTCCTGCAGTTCTTGCATTAGCGGGAGCAGGTATCGATTTGGGATGGTGATGCGGTTCAGCCCCCTATAATCGACACAAAGTTGAAGACCCCGTCCATTTGGCTTTGGTACAAACAGGATTGGAGAGCCGGTCGGAGAGGTGGAGGGCCGAATTTTCCCATTTTTCAGCATTTCTTTTAACCACTCCCTCAATGCTTCCTGTTCTTTTTCTGACAGGGGGTATATTGGTCCCCACGGAGCTACTCCTCCCTCTTTTAGCTCGATACGGCAGTTATAGCTTTTGTGCTCCGGTAGGGCTTCTGCCGTTTCCCTGGACATTACCCCCAGGTATTCTCAGAATTCTTCTGGGACTCTGTCGAGAGGGTTTACTGTTTCTTCGCCTACTTGCACCATGGCCACATATCCAATTACTCTGGTGTCAGGTTCTCGAAGTATGCTCTGATCCCAGGTGAGCGCAAAGTCAGCAACTTCATGCTTGGTGCATTTCTCAAGGCAGCTCTGGCTGTTGAACAGGATTTCGGGGTCTTGCCACACTCCCAGCGGTGGGTGTCTCTCGATCCACCAGAAAGGGAGAAATATGTCAATTTCCGCCTCTATTGGTGATATCTCAAAGCTTTCCCGAGAGCAGTGACGGTGGTGTTGCAATGTCATGAGGTCAGTGTAATGGCTTCCTGCGTGGTCCACCGTCTTTCCTTCAAAGTTTTCGATAACTCTTTTGTTCTCGCGTTTTTGGAGGGGGATCTGAAGTTTTGCCGCAGTTTTCTGATTGATTAGGGGTACTGAGCAGCCGGTGTCTAGCAACGCTCTGACTGTGTGTTGCTTTGTGCCGTGGTGCAGTACCATGTGTATTATTGGTCGCGTGGGTTCCTTTTTTTGTTTCTTCGGGGTTCCTTCGCCCGTTTCCCCTGTCCTTCGTTTTCAGAATGTCCCACAGATTATTATAGAGGCCTGCACTGGCAGCTTCGGCGGGCCTCTTAAAAATCTGACTGGTCACTGTCTGTGACACCTGGGTACGCGAGTACAGAGGTGGAGGTAAAGATATTGTAGAGTCAGGTTCGATTTCTTTATTCACAGCGGAATAATCTTAGGTACGTCGTGTCAGGGTGTTTCGTGAGTGTGGTATCCGAGGATGTGGAAAGGAAGGATTTGGTGGAGTTCTTTCGTGTGGTATATATACAGAACTTTCCTGTCACGTGGTGCGTTTTTCCCCGTCGTCACGTCGGGAGTCCCAGTTTTCAGACGCGTGGCCTCAGAGAGTTCCACACATGAGCGTGGTTGGTCCTGACCGGTTCTAACGATAAGGGTGGAGGCTAACAGTCGGCAACCTCGTATTTCGCCCGACGCTAGTCTTTCGGACTATGCGGGCTTCGTATCGAGGTCCTAGTCAGGATCGGTCGTAACTCTTTCGGAGTTCGCCGTCCCTCCTAGTTTGCCGCTGGCCCCGCTCCGGAGTTATTCTTTCGTCCGTTCGTTTCGGCCGTAAGGTCCTAACTCCGGGTCTCATCTCCCGTCTAGACTCTCCCAGACTTATCTTGCGACATGGGCCCCGCTTATGGCGTGCGACTTGCAGGAAGCTAGTTCTCCCCTTATCTCGTTCTCGTATGCAGCGGCTACAAGAGTCGGTAGCGCTTTGGGTCTACCCGGCGGGCTGGACTAAGATCCATCACCCGTCGAGGTTACCCTTGGCCCTGCCTGTTCTTGCCGAACTGCTTTCCGAGGTCCCGAGATTTCTTATCAGGGATTCTAGTCACGTGACTTACCGTTCGGCTACCTTTCTCCTTTTTCCCCTTGTTACCCTCGGGTGTAACACTACTCCCCCTCTTTCTTAGCTTCGGCCCGAAGCTAATCTCCTGACTCCTCCTCTTTCTTCGTGTGAATTGGTGGAATGCAGTCCTCCATCCCCTGCATCCCTCCGGCCGCCTGGCCCCGAAGAAAACCCTCCAGCGGGAAAAACTTCGGAACCAATTCGATTGGCGGTCGGCCCTCAGATCTGGGTGGTCTTCCGACCGGTCCAGGATCCTACGTCGGAGTGGTGCAAAAGGAAACCAGGAAGCAGCATCGTTCCCCCGAAGAGGTGATCAGAAGAGGGGTTGGCCTGGCACGCGGGTGTAGCAGGGGATCAGGCCGGCCGTACGGTAGTCTCGCCGCCAGAGCCGGTCAAAACCAGTGGCTCTTAACCGGCCACCCACGCCTCGCCACAGTTAAGGGACGGATGCTGTTTCTTTCTGGGATTACAATACCTTTTGCTCTTCTGCTCGTTGAAAGGTCTTTGTTGGATGAAGTCCTCCTCCCCTTCATCCTACTACCCCCCGACCGTGCTTCAACCCCCTCGGCTTCGATATGCGCCAGGGGCGGGTCGGAGTCTAGCCCTCGGTGAGCCGGTAGTCCCTCGGCGCGTCTGGATTCCGTTGGTGAAATTCTCGAAGTTTCTCCAGGCCGCCTACCGAAAAGTTATCGTATGGTTCTTCCGTCCAGTCCTTCCGGTCTGGATAGTCGAGCCATTTGACGAGGTACAGGACGCGGCGCCCTTTCCTGGTGCTCCCAAGGACCTCGTCAACATCGTATTCCTCGCTTTGTTCGATGTCGTCGGCCTCTCGGAGGATCTTCGAGGGGTCCGGCGGTGCCCGGTGTCCGCTGGTTCGGTAGGGTTCATGTAGCGACACATGAAAGACGTTGTGGATCTTCCATTTCTGAGGCAGTGTGATTCGGACTGCGAGGGGTGAGACGATTTTTTCCACCTGGAAGGGGCCATGATTCTTGTGGTCCAGCTTCCGGGAGGGTCGGCGCGTCTTGATGTTGCACCCGTTGAGCATCACCAAGTCCCCAATCTGGTATTCCGGGGGTTTGGTGCGCTGGGGGTCCGTGTAGCGGCGCATTCGTTCGTGTGCCGCTTCCAGTCGTTCAGCGGATGCCTTGTGTACCGCATGCATCCAGTGGGCGTAGAGCTTGCTGGCGGGGTTCAAGGGTCCCGTGGTGGCTGGGTCGGAGGACACGGGATGGAATCCGTAGTTAGTGTAAAACGGAGACATCCCGTTGCCCATGGTGATCGAGTTGTTGTAGGCAACTCTGCCATCGGGAGCAGGCCTACCCAGTTGTCTTGCTCGTGGCCGACGAATGCTCGGAGGTACGCCTCGATTGTCTGATTGAGGCGTTCCGTTTGCCCGTCGGTTTGGGGGTGGAAGGCCGTCGACATCCTTGGGCGGATGCCAGATAGCCGCAGAAATTCTTGCCATGTTTCGGAGGTGAATCAGGAGTTGCGGTCCGAGACGATATCCGTGGGGAGTCCGTGGTATTTCCAGATTTCCCGAGCGAAGGTGACTGCTAAGTCGGCCGCCGTTTTCTTTTTCTTTTCGAGGGGGAGGAAGTGCGCCATTTTTGTGAATCGGTCTATAACCACCCACAATTGGTCGCATCCTTCCGAGAGTGGTAGTTCCGTGATGAAGTCCATTGCGATGGACTGTCAAGGGGCGTACGGTAATTCCAAGGGGGAGGAGAGTCCGTACGGTCAGTGTCGGGTCGCCTTGTTCTTCTGGCATTCGGGGCAGCTTTGGACGAAGTCAATAATTCTTTCGTTCATTCTTGGCCACCAGAAGTTTCGTCGGATGAGTTCGATTGTTTTATCCTGGCCCATGTGCCCTGCGATTTTCGTGTCGTATTCTGACTCGAGAATCAATTTTTTGAGGTTTCCATCCTCCGGGATACAGAGCATACCCCTTCGGTAGAGTAGCCCGTCCTTGAACTTGAGGACCTCTTCCATCCTGACCTTTCGGTCCCTCCGCCGCGCCTCATGAGGGCGGGTGGCTTCCTCCGTGACCTTTCGGTCATCCAGTGCTGCATTCCCCAGCACTGCTTCCAGTTCCTTCCATGCGCCTTGGTATTCGTCGTCCTTTTTCCCAGCTTTTTTGACCGCTTCCGCAAACTCCTCCGACCATTGCCGTGGTTGGAGTGATGCCAATCTTGCCAAAGAGCAGATGAATGTTCTTTCTCGTCTGTCTGGTTCCGTGAGGTTGGTTTTTTGCAAAACAGTCGTGATCGGCTGGTTTTCACTCCCCCTTTTTTCAGGGCTGTACTCCGAACGCCTTGAAAGGGCATCTGGCTTCCCGTTTCAGTTCCCTGGTCGGTAATAAATGCGGAAGTCGATACCGGCCAATTCCTGTGCCCACCGTGCCTGTCGTCGGTTGAGTATCTTCGTGGTTGTAAAGTACTCGAGGTTCTGGTGGTCGCTGAACACCTGGACCTGATTCGTTGCTCCTTCGCAGTACCGGCGCCAGTGTTTGAAGGCATCGACGATCGCCAGGAGTTCCTTGTCGTGGATTTCGTAGTTGATTTCCGCCGGCTGGAATTTTCGGGAGTGGAAGGCGACAGGGTGTAGTCTCCCTTTCTCATCTCTTTGTGACAGGATGGCGCCGATGGCGAAGTCGGAGGCATCGGTTTCGATGATCACCGTTTTGGTGGCGTTGAAATGGGCGAGTATTGGGGCTGTCGTAAATCGTTGCTTCAGCTCCTGGAAGGCTTCTTCTGCCTGTGGGTTCCATTCCCATTCCTTTTTTCCTCCCTTCGTCAGTTCCGTTAGGGGTCTGGTGACTCGGGAGTAGTCCTTGATGAAGCGCCAGTAAAAATTGGCAAACCCTAAGAAGGACTGTACCTCCGTTAGCGATGCTGGGGTTTTCCATTCCAGCACCGCCTCTATCTTTCCTTTTGCCATTTTGATTCCGTCTCGTCCAATGACGTATCCCAGGAATTCCACTTCCTGGGTTTTCCAGACGCACTTGTCTGGTGAGACTGCCAGTCGGTTCTCCCGCAGCCTTTTCAATACTTCCTTGACTCGTTGATCGTGCTCCTCCTCGGTTTTTGCGTAGATCAGGAAATCGTCCATGTAAACCAGGAGGCCTAGGTCGATCATGTCGGAGAAGACGTGGTTCATCATGTCTTGGAAGGTTGACGGAGCATTGGTTCATCCGAATGGCATGACCTGGAATTTGTAGAGCCCATAACGAGTTCGGAAGGCTGTTTTCCACTCATCGCCTTCCCGAATGCGAATCAGGTTGAATCCGTTTTTCAGATCTAGTTTAGTGAACCACTTGGCTCCCTGAACTCGATCTTGTAGTTCCTGCATGAGGGGAAGGGGGTATCGGTTGGGGATCGTTATCCGGTTGAGGGCTCGGTAGTCGACGCACAACCGGAGTCCCTTCCCGTTTGGCTTTGGTACAAACAAAATCGGGGATCCGGCAGGTGAGGTGGACCTTCGGATTTTGCCTGTCCTCAACATTTCCTTGAGCCATTCCCTGAGAGTCTGGAGCTCGTATTCCGAGAGGGGATAAATTGGTCCCCAGGGGGCGGTTTCTCCTTCCTTGAGGTCGATCTTGCAATCGTATGGTCGGTGTGCTGGTAGCACCTCTGACGCCTCCTGGCTCATGATGTCGAGATAGTTTCTGAACTCCCTCGGGACTCGATCCCGAGGGTCCTCCTCGTTTATCGCTGAGATATACCCAATGACCTTGGCTTCTGGGTCAAGGGTAACTGCTTCGTCCAAGGACAAGGAGAATTCTGCTGTTTCGAATCTCGTGCATCTTTCTAGGCAGTTGTGGCTGCTGAACCGTAGCTCTTCTGAGTCCCATGCGCCTTGGAGGGGGTGTTTCGCAATCCACCAGAATGGGAGGAAGAGATCGACTTCTGGTTCCAGGGGAGCAACCTCGAACACTTCTCAAGAATAGTGCTTCCGATGCTGGAGTAGGAGCGGCTCGGTGTACTCCATTCCTGCCCCTTTGACTTCTTCCCCTGAGCAGTTTAATAATGGGGCTGCTGTCTTTCTGCGGATTCGGGGTATGTCGAGTTGCTCAGTGACCCTTGTGCTGATTAAAGGTACCGAGCAACCAGTGTCGAGTAGGACTGACACCGCGTGCTGGGTCAGGCCCCACGAGATGATCATGGTAGTGATCGGTCTTTTGCCGCACTGTGGTTTATTCGTAGTCTTTTCGGGTGAGGCTCTGTCAGGGTTTAGCCTTCTTCGTTGTCTATCCTGCGAGGTTCCAGCACTTGGTTCCTCCGGGCCCTTTCGTTTTTGACTTGTCCCACAAATTATTGGGAAGGACCTGGGGTGCGGCGGGCCCCGTCCTTCTAAAAATCCGAGTCGTCTTGCCAAGCTGATTGCAGTGTTACAGCCGCAGCCTCTCGCATGTCTTCGTCCTCGGTCTTGATGTGTCCATTCTTGGTTTGTTTAGGGGTCGGAGCCTCCTCGGCCTCCTCCCCCCTCTTTCATTTTCCTTGGATCGAGCTCGCCTGTTTCGGGGCTTCCGGTAGCTCCGTGCCCTTGACCGTTGTCCGGGCATAGCAGTCCTGGGTGGCGTGGTTGTCCCGGCCACACCTCCAGCAGTTGGCTTTGCTGCTTCTGTGGGAGTCGATCTCACTCTGGGGGACCCCCTTATAGGCGTTGCTGCCGCTTCCCCAGTGGCTTTGTTCCCATGTTTTCCTTGGCTTTTCAGCCTTGCCCCCCGAGTCAGACTTCCCAGTCTGCTTGGGGCCACCGCTCTCCTTGCCCTTTCGGGCATTGCCCGGATTCTTCCCCTCCGGGCCGTCCTTTCGTCCTGCGCTGCTTCCCGGCTGCGCTTCTCGGGCTGCCTTCAGGGCCCTTCTTCGTTCCACGTGAAGACCGGCGTTGTAGGTGGCCGTAAGGAAATGCTCGTCGTCTATGAACTCCTCCATGTAGTGGGCGAAGCGCATATCCAGGACGCTGTCCGGCATGGCCTGGTCGATTTTCTCCCTTAGTCCTTCACCGGTGGCCTGGGCGTATACGTTCAAGGCGCGGAACTCGGTAAAGTATGCCTTGATATCGCCTTTGTACCGCAGCTGACTGAGCTTCAGTTGGGCGTTCGCGGCTTCTCTGGTGTCTCGAAACTCAGCCCGGATTGCCGCGGTGTATCGGGCCCAGGTGTCCCGGTCCGCCATTGTCCTTCGTCGGTGCTGGTGCCAGGCTTTTGCGGTATCCGACAGCAGTGTTCCTACCCAAGCGATTTTTTGGGTGTCGAGGGTTTCCGGGTAGAACCCAATGTACTCAAGGACCGATTCCCACCAGACATTGAACGCTGAGGTGGGTTTCCCGTCGAAGGGTTCTGGGTTCTTTAGCTTGAGTTGGGAAGTATTGGTTCTTACCTCCGGGGCCCTTTGGTCGGTCCGGGCTGCCGTGATGCCTTCCCCCACAAGTCGAGCGATCTCTTCTGGGGTGAGCATGGTGGCAATGTGCCCTTCTCGGAGTGGGGTGGCTCCCGGCGGAGGCCTTCCGGTCACCGGGTCTCGCTGCCTATCCGGGACCGTGTACATGTCGTCGTCGTTGTTGTCGCTCGGGCCCACGTCTCTGGTGGGGTTTTCCGGTTCCGGGGAAGGGGACCGGAGTACCAACCTTGTTCGGGGTCGTCTGGGGGGTTCTCCCCCGGCCCCTCCCGCTGCTGCCTCAGGGGTTCCTTCCCTTGACGCCGGAAGGGAGACGTCCTTTGGGAGAGCTGACTGTAGGTAAGTGGGCGTGGTGGTCGCCCGTTTGATGGCACTTACCTCCGTGCGCAGCCGCTGCTGTTCCCTGGCTAATCGCTTGGTCTCCTCCTGCTGGTTCATGGCCCACTTCTCACAGTTGGCATTCCAGGTTTGTTGTTCCTCCGCCCGTTTTCGGTTAGCAACTTGGAGAAACTGGACGGCATCATTCAGCCATGTGATCCGGGTGATCTGGTGGCCCTCCTTTTCGGCCTGGTCCTTATCGCGGGTGGTGATGGCCGTCCAGACATCGGTGGTGAATTTCTGAGCGGCGCTTGCGGTGCGCATCAGCTCGGTTTGCATCCACTCGTGGGATACAGTTGTGTTGGCCTCGGCCGTCTTGTAGACTTACTCGAGGGCTTGCGTGAGCAGGTGGTAATTCCGCTCGATTGCGACGATTCGTCGATCGGCCCGATCGTAGGCATCGCCGCACATTCCGTGCAGCTGCTCCAGGTCCCATTGAGCCTGCTGGTGCTGCGTAACCAGCAGGCGGACCCAGGCAGTGGGGTTCGGGAGGTCAATCGTTGGTTGATCGGTCTCCGTGTTGTTATATACTTCCAGGGCGGTCCGTGGGTACTCCAGTCGGAGCATATCGACGTTTGATTCGGTCATTTTCTAATACAGGTCCAGGAAGTGTCCTGTATAGATCGTTTCGTCGTCGTAGAATGTGTAGTCGCAGAGGTCTCGGAAGTCGAGTCCGGAGAGGTTTGCGCACTGGTGAGCAAATGCACAGTCGTACCAGTACTGCGTATACCAGTGCCTGGGGGTGCAGTCGATCGCTTCCGAAGGGATGGGACCGTCAATGTTTCCGTCCCAGGGATCCTCGTAGAGCAGGGCTTCGATCGATTGGTAGCTTTGATCGAAGTGCTGGGTGGAGAGAGGTTCGAAGATGTTTGCTAGTTCGAGAAGAAAGAAGTGGTCTTGCTCGAACGAGGGCATAAGGGTCATATGTGTAAATCGAAGGTGACTTGTGAACCAAGATTATAGTGTGACACCTGGGTACGCGAGTATGGAGGTGGAGGTAAAGATATTGTAGAGTCAGGTTCGATTTCTTTATTCACAGCGGAATAATCTTAGGTTCGTCGTGTCGGGGTGTTTCGTGAGTGTGGTATCTGAGGATGCGGAAAGGAAGGATTTGGTGGAGTTCTTTCGTGTGGTATATATGCAGAACTTTCCTGTCACGTGGTGCGTTTTTCCCCGTCATCACGTCGGGAGTCCCAGTTTTCAGACACGCGGCCTCAGAGAGTTCCGCACATGAGCGTGGTTGGTCCTGACCGGTTCTAACGATAAGGGTGGAGGCTAACAGTCGGCGACCTCGTATTTCCCCGACGCTAGTCTTTCGGACTATGCGGGCTTCGTATCGAGGTCCTAGTCAGGATCGGTCGTAACTCTTTCGGAGTTCGCCGTCCCTCCTAGTTTGCCGCTGGCCCCGCTCCGGAGTTATTCTTTCGTCCGTTCGTTTCGGCCGTAAGGTCCTAACTCCGGGTCTCATCTCCCGTCTAGACTCTCCCAGACTTATCTTGCGACATGGGCCCCGCTTATGGCGTGCGACTTGCAGGAAGCTAGTTCTCCCCTTATCTCGTTCTCGTATGCAGCGGCTACAAGAGTCGGTAGCGCTTTGGGTCTACCCGGCGGGCTGGACTAAGATCCATCACCCGTCGAGGTTACCCTTGGCCCTGCCTGTTCTTGCCGAACTGCTTTCCGAGGTCCCGAGATTTCTTATCAGGGATTCTAGTCACGTGACTTACCGTTCGGCTACCTTTCTCCTTGTATCCTTTTTCCCCTTGTTACCCTCGGGTGTAACACTGTCGTAGACCCATATCGGTAAGGTCCAGGATGGCTCCACTTCCATGGTGTCGAAGGTGGTGATTGTTTGTTGCTTGGGTGCCAGAATTTCTTCCGGCTCTTCTGAGCGCTTTCGTTTCTCCGAGGTTGTGACTCCTGCGGCTTTCCATGGTGCTTTTGGAAGAGGGATTCAGCGCCGCGTGGTATGGGCAAAGCACTCATAGGTGCAGTGTCCCTTTTGTTCGCAGCACCAGCAGCCTTCCGGGCTTCAGAAGTATTCCTCATGTTCTTGCGAGGGTACTCCTTTTAGGGCCACTTCCTTAGTAGCCCTAAAAGGTATTCCGTCCGAATGGCTGCTGAGGAAGTGTCCCACGTGTTGTTCTCCTGTAGTTCGCAGTATCGCTGGAGGTGCCATATCAAGGCGGTGTCCATCAGGAGGGTTCCAACCCAGGCGATCTTCTGGCGGTCGACTGTTTCTGGGTAGAATCCCAGATTCATTGTGACCGATTCCCACCATTGTATAAAAGCAGATGAGCTTTTACCATCAAATTTCTGAGGGTTCTCTATCTTTCGCCTTGATGCATTTATCTGGGCTTTATTCGCTGGTCGTTCCGGTGCTCGCGCCGCTGCAATCCCTTCACCCACAAGCCTTGCTATTTCTCCCGGCGTAAGCATAGTGGATATCTACGCTCTCATTGGTTCCCTTGTACCTGGCGGGGGTCTCCCTGTGGGAAGGTTTTGCACGTATAAATCTCGTTGTCTCTACTGGGTGGTGGCGAGGGCGAGGGTGATCTCGGCGGATGTCCCGGGCTCGGTGGTGTTCTGCCCCCTCTTCCCCCTCCGCCTCCAGCCATTGGCCACGGTGGGAGTGGTGGTTCCGGTGGGCTGGACAGCAGAAGCGCCGGTTGTCTTTGTCTTCATGCAGGGAAGGCAGATGCGAGCCGGATAGGACTCCGGAGCATTGGTTGCGCTGGAAGTGGTGGAGGCGAGGCTGGTGCTGTGGCAGCACTGGTGCTTGGAGGCCTGACTGGGCTGCGCCATAGCTGTAGGGGTTCTGGAGATGGGCGCCTGGTCTTTGCAGAGCCGGGGAGGGGTATTCAGGTGGCCAACCGCCTAATTTCGTCCCTGGCCTGCCGTAGCTCTTCTCCGACCTGGGATATTTTCCTCTGGTGGTCAGCTGCCCACAATTCTACATTACCCTGGAAGGTGGCTAGGTGCTGGCTCCAAGCAGCGTTAGCCTCCACCAGGAAAGCGAGGGCATCGTTCACGCGGGTGAGCTGGGTGGCCTGGCATATTTGCCACTGATTGTCTTTGTTGGTACATTCCAGGATGGCCTGCCAAACGTTCTGTGCCAGCGTTTGGTACGCGTTGGTGGGGTTCACCAGCTTGGTCCGTACCCAGGTTTCTGCGATTCCCTCGTTAGCGTGCACCCGGTCATGTACGTAACTTGTGCCCTCACCCAGTGTTTGATAGGCTTCCTCGATTCGGACCATCCGTTGATTGGTTTTATCGATCGTGTTACCACATAGTTTGGTGAGCTGCCGTAGGTCTCTTTCCACCTGTTTTTGTTGTCGTACCATGGTTCAGACCCAGACCGCGGGGTTGGCTAGCTCCACGGCTTGCTCCAGCGGGGCCGTTCCGATGGTGATCTGCAGCAGGTGCCTCGGGGCCTCGAGTCTGAGCATGTTGAAGTCGGAGGATATTATTTTTCAATACTGATCGAGGAAGTCCCCGCTGTAGATGGTTGAGTCGTAGTCGAAGTGGTAGTCAAACAGATCGAAGGGTTCGTCTTCGTCGAAGTCGGCAGGTTGGGACAGCAGCGCACAGTTCCACCACTGCTGGGTATACCAATGGTATGGGGTGCACTCGATCGTTTCGTGGATCGGCTTAGGTTCGTCGAAGAATTCTCCCCACTGCTCGTGTTTTGCGAGTTCTTCGTCGATTGACTGAAAGGTGTAGTCGAAAGAGTAATGGGACTTAGGCTCCAAGAAGGTAGATAGTTCAAGTAGGTAAAGGTGGTCTTCAAAGTAGGTGTTGTCGAAGCAAGTCATGAAAGTAAGGTGATTTGAGATCAAGATTATAGTGTGACACTGGGGTTGTATCGTAACCGGAGTGTGGAGAGAATCAAAGGTAATCAGGCTACTTTCGATAATTCACAACGGAATAATCTTAGATCTTGTTTGTGGGTTTCGTCGGTAGTGTTCGGTTTGTCTCTTCTTTCGTCGGGGCGAGAAAGGTAGACATATATAGGCACGTGACGGGGTGAGATCTGGTGACTCGGGCTAACTATTCCTCCAAGGTTGACGGACCCCCACCTGAGCGTGGGCCTGTCTGAGACTCCTATTGGTCCTGGTCGGTACTGGCGATATGGTGAGGGGCCAGGTTGAATTGGCACCGCAGAATTCCCTCAGTTCTAGACTGGGTTCTTTTCACGGCCCGGTAGCCGCCTGGAGCTGGGTGGCTATGACAAACGAGCTCTCGGAAGAGTCTCGACCAAGCTCTCTGGAGAGTCTCGTCCTAGCACCTTCCCTCTCATGTCTCCGGTTTGCCGTGGCCCCCTCTCCAGAATTAATCCTTATGACCGATTGGTGGTCGTAACCTTTAACTCCATTCTTATCTCCCGACTCTCTAAGGTCCACCTATGTGATAGCTAGCCACTGGTACACATCTTCCCTCGGTACGTACCTTTCTAAAGATATGTACCTCCCTTCGGTACGTACTAGAGTACATACCATCCTGTGATATTCCAGTGTATCACTTCGCCACTCCTCCCATGATTGTGGTTGCTGTTCGGTCCTCCAACTTGCCCAGTATAAGGTTTTTACTGAGGTTGTAAAGATGGTGTAGTCCCGGAAGGTTGGCATGCGTCCCAGGTTCTTCGCGTGGAGGTCCAAGGGCATGGCGAGTTGGGAGAACGTGTAGTCAGATTGCGTATCGTAGCAATAGGTAGTCAAGGTATGTCTCCATCGGTGGTAGGTGAGCAAGAGTGATGAGATTCGTCGTTCTCGTATTGAGCGGAAGGCCAGTTATTTATCAGGCGATGGTGTTGTATGCCACTTTGAGCGTAGCGACTACCCCAGGGGTTCCAGTTCACCAGGCTGGTGACACCCAAAACATTGCGGGAAGGATCGCTGTCATTGCCAGATGGTGGGCGATGTAGACGGAGATGCCACGGGACCGGTGTCGTAGGAAATTCAGGCTTCAGAGGACCTTGTTTGCTCTGGCAGCTGACATCGTAGCGTGATACTTGAATGTGAGTGATTCATCGATAAACACCCCCCAGTACTTGATCTCTCATCTGGCCAGGATAGTAGTACCGAGTACTCGGAGCTGAGGATGTGATACGATTTTATCCTTACTAGTGAGGGGGAGGCAGTAGAGTAGTTCAGTTTTTGATGTGGCAAAGTGAAGTCCGAGTGGGGCACCATTCTTCAAGTGTTGTTTGGTTCGCTCCTCGAGATGTATGTTGGCTTCGGAGACTGTTTGTCATAGCTGTACCATGCAAACGTCATCCACATAGGAGGTGTCAATGGCGTCTGTAGGGTAATGCTGTTTCTCAAGCATTGCATTACTGTAGATAAGGAAGAGGATCGGAGAGATCAGTGACCCCTGTGGTAGTCCACATCGGTACGGTTGCGGTTCTTCAGATTGTTGGTTGAATCCAAATGCGATTTTCCGATCAGTGTTAAAGTACTGGGCCATAAGTTTCCGTACACCCGCCCCGATGATGCCACCCCACCACACACATATACCTCTCTAACTCAGCAACAACACAACAGAAAGTAATAAAAACTTGCATACATAGTCTTTAGATACAAGTGCAGCTTCTAGCAATTTTACAGCCTTAAAAGAAATTAGTACTTTGTGTACCAGCCCTTCGCTTCCAGCAAAGCAGCCACCCTCCTAGGCATCGACTCCCACAGCGTCTCCAGAAAGTCCCCCTCAATCTCTTCCCTCCAAGTGTTGGTGAGAGACTCTGCAAGGGCCCTTCTCACTCTGTCCGGACCGCCGGGTGTCTTGTGAATTTCTGGAAACCTCTTATGCATCCTCTCCTTCAGCCTCTTCCACACATGCTCGATCGGGTTCATTTCTGGCGAGTTGGTGGGCCATGTCATGACCTGAATGTTGTGCTCCTCGAATCAAGCCATGGTATCCTTCGCAGTATGTATTTTTGAGTTATCCTGTTGAAAGACAGGGTCGCCGAGCGTGCCGTGTACACGCTGGTGGATGTCAACAAGGCCGTCCTCGAGGACTCCGATATACACCCATCGATTGACTGACTTCTCGAAGATAGGGATAAGAGGCCCCTTGTTACGCCCCCAAATTCACCCCCAGACCATCAACTTTACCCCAGGACCCTTTGTGACCCCATATATACAGTCGTTGTGGTACTTCTGAGGCAGTGTGCGAAAGACCCAAATCCCCTGCAGATCCCTACTCTTCTCGACAGAGCACTCATCACTGAAGATAACCCCTTCCCAGTCTGCCTTATCCCAATTCTTATGCTCCTTAGCCCAGGCAAGACGCTGAGCAACATGGTCTTCAGTCAGGAGCACTCTCTTCTTCACCCTCCACTTCCTGATGTCCTCCTCGGCAAGTACCCGCTTGATGGTATGTACAAACGTGTTGGGAGCAACCTTGTTGGTCAACTTGCAAAGAGGTAGTCGTCTAGCCTTCTTTGACTCTCTGACAACACGTCTTCACGTGCGAGCGGTGATCAGTCAAGGTCTGCCAGCGGAAGAAGTGTTTTCGTGGAAGTTGCGACTTTCGTATCGATCGAGAAAAGTCTGTATTGTGGACTTAGGGCGGTTTATTTCTTTGGCAATTTGAGATAGAGATAAATTTTGCTTGCGAAAAGCAATTATCTGACCCTTATCGAAGTCGGACATATGTCCTTTGAAGTTGTTCGGCATTGTGGTCGTGGTGAGCGGTATTTGAAAAATGTGGTGCGGTGGCGGGCAACGCGTCAATGAGGCTAAGAGTACGGAAACTTTTGGCCTAGTACTTTACATGCGGCAACTTACTCGACAAGATAGGATAGCATCCGGTGTTGGCACATAATTTCGTATAGTGTTTTTGGGTGGACCTAGTTAAACGCTCCCTCGACATCATGCGTGAGTACCGCCGGCCATGTGGGTTTTTGGTTGGTTGCCTTCTTCCTATTGATAGAGGTTGCGATGGGGGTTATCGTTCATAGTAGGGTATCAATTGCAGAGTTTTCCGGTTTGGCTCCCATTTGTGAAGGGTGGGTTGCACCACACATCAATGCAGTCTGAGAGAGATGTTTTGCCACAATTGTCTCCAGCAGCTTCCCAAAGCATGACAGCAGTGAGATTGGACGGTAGGATTTTGGGTGTGAGTATGACTTTTTGCCTGGTTTGGGGATGACAACGCAATTGGCAGTCTTCCATTCTGGTGGATGTGCAGCATATCTGAGACGTGCTGTAAAGACACAGGGGAGAAGATGTGGGGCAGCTTCATTGAACAGACGTAAGGTACTGTTGGTGATATTGTCCGGTCCAGCTGATGTCCCATATTTCTGATGCGTAATTGCCAGCAGGATTTTGTATGCTGTAACTTCACACTTGTAGTGGCGTAGGTCATGCTTGGAGGTGAGAAGGTCCGCAGATAGTGGTGTTCGTTGTACCGTATTGGGAAATAATACTTTCCGTAGTACATTGCACATTCTTTGAAAGTCGGATCGTCCGTCCAGAGGTGGGATTGGTTTATGGTGTGTGTTGTAATGTTTTGGCATTTTCCAGACTGTTCGGGTGGAGGCGGTCTCAAGTTGGTGGATACGGTAAGCAGTCTTTGCATTCCATACCAGTATTGACCATTTGGAACGCTTGTACTGGCTGTCTTCACGGTTTGCGGTGGTAGGTTGAAGATAGGCTTGTCGCTCAGCACGTTTGACACTCTGTTTGGCCAGTCTAAGACCGTGGTTCCACCAGGGTGCAGTGTCAAGATCCTGCGTTGACTACTCCGTGCTGCTCGACAGGTAACGTAGGCCTGGTTTCCTCAGGGCAAGCTCGTAGTCACACTTCCGGCGTACTCATGCGCCGCTTGTAGTCACACTTCCGGCATACTCACGCGCCGCTCAGAGTCTCGCGGTATCCGTCACACCCAGTGTGGTCTCGTTGCAGTCTTCTCACACGCCTTGCATGGGCTCGTTGTTTTCACGGTATTCATCACGCCTGGCATGGTCTCGTCACGGTCTTCTCACACGCCTTGCGTGGGTTCATTGTTCTCGCGGTATCCGTCACGCCTGGCGTGGTCTCGTTGCGGTCTTCTCACATGCCTTGCGTGGGCTCGTTGTTCTCATGGTATCCATCACGCCTAGCATGGTCTCTCGCGGTCTTCTCACATGTCTTGCATGGGCTCGTTGTTCTTGCGGTATCCATCACATCTGGCTGTAACGGCGGCGGTTCTCCAAGGTACTTGAGTGAGTTCTGGTGACACAAGCGAGAGTGGGAGGGGAAGCAGGGGGGGGGGGGGCACGGGAACGGGAACGGGAATGGAACGGGAACGGGAACGGGAACGGGAAGGGAACGGGAACGGGAACGGGAACTGGGACGGAGACGGGAGGCAGAGACCGACAGTGTCAGACGGATGTGTTGGATAGAGAGATGGACAGCATCAGACGGACGTGTCGGACAAGAAAGGACAACGTCAGACAGATGTGTCAGACAGGGAGACGGACAGCATCGGACGGACATGTCGGACAGAGAGACAGACAGCATCAGACGGACATGTCGGACAAGAACGGACAACGTCAGACAGAAGTGTTGGACAGGGAGACGGACAGCGTCGGACGGACGTGTCGGACAGAGAGACGGACAGCGTCAGACGGACATGTCGGACAAGAACGGACAACATCAGATGGATGTGTCGAACAGAGAGACGGACAGCGTCGTATGGATGTGTCGGAAAGAGACGGGCGGCGCTAGACGAGCGTTGCTGATACGGAGATACGATGGAAACGGAGGAAACGGAGGAAACTAAGATGAGGTTGATATTCCGAATAGAATTCAAGAGGTTGCATGAAGAGAAGAAGAAGACAAAACATGGGAGACAGCCCTCCTTATATACACAGTTCTCGCAACTCCCATACGTCCTCCTACTCATACCCGTGCAACTCACATATGTACTCATACTCACATATGTGCTCATAACCACGCAACTCATACAACCTTCTCTTATGCAACTGGGGCCCGGAACCGACACCCTTTCCAAAATCGAGACATCCGGAGAGAGGTGACGAGACTCTTTTCAAGATCGAGACATCCGGAGCGAGGTGCCGGCATGAACAGCGAAATCAAACAACTAAACCCAAATCGAGTGCTGGGACCTGTACCGTGACAGTATCCCCCTCCTATCGCTGAGATCCCACGAAGCTTTATTCGAGAGGGCCTGGCTTGTGGGGGTATTGTTCGTGGAATCGAGTAACCGCTTCTAGCTCGTTGATGTTTCCCGCTGGCTTAAAATTCGGGTGATCAAATCTGGTCCATTTAACAAGGTACTCTAGTCGTCTTTGAAACATTCGAGAATCAAGAATGGAATCTACATACCATTCTTGCTTGCCATCGATTTCCACCGGAGGAGGCGGTGGTTGTTGTTGTCCTGGAAGCGGATCCTGTGCTGCCGGCTCAAGTAAGGACACATGAAAAATGGGATGTACCTGCATCGAGCTGTGAAGTTCCAACCGTAAGGCATGAGAGGAAATCTTAGGTGCGATCTTGAAGGGGCCGTGCTGTTGATGATCCAACTTTGCTGATGGTCGTCGATTCTTCCAATTTCGAGTGTCGAGCGACAGAAGATTCCCCACCTGATAGTCCGGAGTGGGGAGGCGATGGGTGTCTGCAGATTCCTGGTAGCGGAGTTAGGTGCGGTGCATTTCTGTCCTCAGGTAGTCATGAATTTCAGACAATGCTTTCACCGCAGAACGCGCTTGTTGATCTTCTGGTTGGTTGGGTAGGGAGGCCGAAAGGTCGAATTGCCAGCGAGGGTCGTAGCTGAGGTTCGCAAAGAACGGAGATACAGCTGTCGTTTCTGAGGTATGGTTGTTCAATGCGAATTCCGCGATCGGCAACCAGTCAGCCCAATCATCTTGCAGGTAGTTCACGTACGACCGCAAGTATTGTTCCATTACGGCGTTCCTTCGTTCGGTCTGACCATCTCTGTGGATGGAAAGCAGTAGACAGCTGCGGTTCGATTCCCAGTCGTGCACAGAGATGATGCCAGAATGCAGAGGCAAATTGAGGCCCTCAGTCCGAAGTTATTGTTCGCATAAGTCCATGTAATCGGAAGACGTGTTGGAGGAACAGGTCAGCCAGATCACGGGCATCGACGGTAGTGCTGCACGGGACAAGATGCCACTGTTTCGTGAGCTGATCCACTACCACCTAGATAGCATCATGATCCTTTGATCGTGGTAGGCCCGTGACAAAGTCCATCGAAATGTCCTGCCATGGCTGCTGGGGAATCGCCAATGGGCGGAGGACTTCAAAGGGTGCGTGTCGACTGGTTTTTGATCGCCGGCAAGTGTGACAGTTCCTTACAAACCTTTCCACATCTTGCCGCATTTTCAGCCAGTGGTAGTTCCTTGAGAGCAATTCGAGTGTTTTTGATCGTCCGGGGTGGTCCGCTACTGGTACTTTGTGATGCGTTTGGATCAGATATAATCTCAGAGGGCCATAGGCAGGGACATAAAACTTTGCTCGATACCGTAATCTTCCTGTTGGGCTTCAGGAGCACTCCGATAGTGTAATATCCTTACAATAGCGAACCTCCTTCTCTAGCATAGCCAGCACCTCCGTGGGAAAAGGATCCCACTTGTAGGCTTCAGAGAATAGTTCGGCGATTTTGGCGTTGACGAGTCTGAGTTCGCTGTTGAGTCCGTGTCTGTTGTGGAGTCCGGCACTGTGTTCCTCGAGTCCGAGTCCGTCTCCGTCTTCAAATCTGGCACTGCGTTCCGCGAGTCTGAGTCCGAGTCCGAGTCCGGCTTCGAGTTGTAGGATTTGGGGTGGTTTTTTGACGGCATGGAAGTTTTCGGTCAGTCGTTTATTCCCCTCCTTAGGAAGATCTCTGGATCTTCGAGTTAAGGAGCCCGGTTTGGCTCCCACTTTCCCAGGTCTGTAGACGATTTTGAAGTTGAATTGGGAGAGAAACTGCGCCCATCTCGCTTGCCGGCGGTTGAGCAGTTTGGCCGTCGTGAAATATTCCAAGTTCTTGTGATCGGTTAAGACCGATATCGGGTTTTCCACTGATTGCAACTCTGCGCGCCACTCCTCAAATACCTGGACAATTGCCATCAGTTCCTTGTCATAAATTTCATAGTTGCACTCAGCGGGGGAATGTTTCTTTGAAAAAAGGCCACAGGGTGTAGGGTTCCCTCGTCGTCGTATTGTGACAAGACTGCGGCGGAGACGAAGTCAGCAGTGTTGGTTTCCACCACAATGTCGCGGTCGTGATCAAACTGATGCAGAATGGGTGCCGTTGTAAAGGAGGTTTTCAGTCCGTCAAACAATTCCTGTTGCTTTGTCTCCCACTTGAACGGCTGGCCTTTTCTTGTCAGCCGTATCAGTGGCTCAACTACCTTTGAGTATCCTTTGACGAATCGGTGGTAGAAATTTGCGAATCCCAAGAACGCTCTCACATCTTGTAGATTTTCATGAGGGGGCCACGCCTTCACTGTTTCAACCTTGGACGGATCCATCTGGATGCCATCCGCACCAATGATTAGTCCCAGATACTTAACTTCCGTTTTGTGGAATTCACATTTTTCCAGTTTGAGGTGGAGGCCGGCATCGGTCAGTCGTTACAATACTCGGTGGACATGCCGAGTATGTTCTTCCATTGTATCCGAATAAATCAATATATCATCAAGGTAGGCTGACGTAAAGTGATCGAGGAAAGGAGCCAAGGTTTCGTTGATGAATCGTTGGAAATCTGCTGGCGCATTGGTCAGGCCAAACGGCATTACCAAAGATTCGAATCGGCTGTAACGGGTTCGGAAGGCAGTTTTCCATTCTTCTCCTTCTGCCATTCGAACGAGATTGTACGCTCCACGAACATCCAATTTCGTGAAAAACTGAGCCTTCAATATTCGAATCAGTGTTTCCCGAATCAGCGGAAAGGGGTAACAATTTTTAACGGTTCCTTCGTTGATGCCTCGGTAGTCCACCACCAATCGCAACGATCCCTCACCCTTCTTGACAAACAGGATTGGGGCTCTGGCCGGGGATGAAGAGGCCCAGATAAATCCCTTATCCAAATTTTCGTCTATCCATTTCTTGCAGACTTCCAACTCGTGACGGGCAAGGGAATATAGCGCTCCTAAGGGCGGTTCGAATCCCTCTTTCAAGGGAATGCGGTGGTCGTAGGGGCGGTGTGGAGGTAACTTATTTGCAATGGATTCGCAGAACAGGGGAATGAATGAGTGATATTCGGGAGGGATTAGGGATTTTAATCGCTTATAGTCTGGAGGCTCTGCCTGCTCAGTGTCTTGCGGGTTCGGTGTAGGCGTTTCAAGAGCTTTGTTGATGTCGTACAAGCTCCTAGCAAAGATTTAAACCGATTCCTTACGTCGGATTAGTTTCTTCAAGGAAGCAGAAGAGATTACACAAATCGCAGGAGACTTAGATTTGAGGTTCGATGCCATGTCCGGTGGCTTCGGTGCCACACCCGGGCGTGGCGTTGTAGTTCCTTTAGGCGTTTCTGTTGCCATTTTTGTCGTCTTCGGCGCCACGCCTATAGTCTGTAATGCCACTCGAGGTGCCGCTGGTGGTTTTTGGTGGTCAGGGCACGGAAATCGGACCGAATTACTGACAAAATCGGTAACGATGGCATGTCTTTGGAGCCAAGGAATCCTGAGAACCAGCGAGAAGTGTCCCAACTTGGTGATGAAAGCGGGTAACATTTCGGTGTGATCCTGTATTTGACAGGAAATCTTGGTTAGATGGGTGATTTGGCCGGATTCGATGGGATCCATCGATTACTTCGAGATCTCGGGGAGGGTTTTGTCTATAGTGGGGAAATTTGTATTGACGTACAAAGTTTTTGTCGATAAATGCAAAGCCCATCGCCCCTGTGTCAATCATTGCAGGAGTTTGGATAGAATGGTGACCATTACGGAGAGTGGCTGCAACAAAAAGATGCTCTCCTTCTAATTCCCATTCTTCTACCTCTCGACCAACAACAGCAGGCAATTGCAAATGGGGAAACGACGAAAACAATGGGGAACGTCCCATACCGGTGCCAACCGGTTGGCATGGGACAGCTAGTTTTCCAACTGATCGTTCGGAACGGCAGCGTCAGGTTCGGCAGTCATATTGACGGTGGCTGCCATAGCGAGACGGCGGTTTTGAGAGGCAGCACGTTCCGGGCATTTGCAGAGGAAGTGACTAACAGTTCCGCAAAACAGACATTCGCCCCGGGCCATGTGTTCTTGTGACACTGGGACGTTCGGTCAACGTCGGAGTGACGGTAATATCAAACTAGTCACGTTTCTCGGTAGTCACGAAGGAGATGGGGCGCACGCCGTCTTCGCCAGCGTTCAATTATTATACATAATTACCTTCCCCAATGACCCTCCTTCCAAGTTCGCCCACTGTTAGGGGATTCACCGTGAATAATCTAAGGGGTTCGGTTCGGTATCTGTGGCGGCGGCTTGAGTGACGGATTGCACACGGCTCCGCAGCAACGGCTTGCTTGACGGATCGCTCGGTAGACAGCTTGGTGTGCCCGGCAGCTCGGACAGTGGCGCCATGCGTCGAGACGGGCCCGGCGGCTTGCCAGACGGCTCTCTTGTATATCGCTTCGCAGATGGTTCGAGGGGGGCCCGGTGTCTTGCCCAACGGCTTGCTCGCGGTGCTTCGGTGCAGTATTCGATTAGAGACGGGCCTGGTGTCTTGCCCGACGGCTTGCTCGCGGTGCTTCGGTACAGGATTCGATTCGAGACGGGCCCGGCATCTTGCCCGATGTCTTGCTCGCGGTGCTTCAGCGGATGGTTCAGTCAAGGCGGGTCCGATGTCTTGCCCAGTGGCTCGCTTGCATCGGTCCGGTTCGGCGGATCGTTCGACGCATTTGGTGCTTGCCAAACGGCTCGCCTGACAACTGCCTCACGGGTAAGATAAGGAAAGGAATACGCTTACACGCCAGACCCTCCTGGGTGTGGCCGAAGTCCGAAGATAGTCGTCCTGGTCGGTCTAACGATAAGAGGAGATGAGATTTTGTTGGCGCTGCATCGGTGTGACACTGGGGTTATGTCGTAACCGGAGTGTGGAGAGAATCAAAGGTAATTAGGCTACTTTCGATAATTCACAGCAGAATAATCTTAGATCTTTTGTTTGGGGTTATTTGTTAAGAGTGCGTTCGATGCTGTCTCCTATTTTCTCCTCAGGCGGAAACTTCTCCAGCTATATAGTCTTCTTTCGGTATCACGTGGTTCTTCTAGAGAACCCGTACTTCTCATCCTTTCCCGCGGATTCCGTCTGCTAGTCAAGACCCGAAATCCCACAGGCCCGGTTCTCACAACCTCATTGGTCCTGGTCAGTCTAACAATAAGACGACAGTTCCCCGTACCCTGTAATTCCCTCAAGCCCTGCGGGTGAGTCAATTACCAGCCTATCAGAGAAAGAGAAGATATCGGTTCTATGACCTCACTCCTCGTACCTCGTATTTAGTTGTGTTTGCAGTTTGTCCAGAGATTAGCCCCTTAGGTCCGTTATGGCCGTAAGGTCTAAACCCGAGGCCATCTCCTGCCTAGACTCTCTCAGGCCGACTAGACTCGACTTTCTCCTTCGAGTGGCTTGAGTAAAGTCTCATGTGCCCTGACTATATAACTAAGTATCTTTTCCCATGTTTCCTTAGAGGTGTAACACTACTCCCCCCTTCTCTAGCTGCGTCCCGAAGCTAAGAGAGATCCTTTTTCTTTATCTATGTAGCCCTCCTCTTTCTTACGTAATTTTTTCTGGCAACCCTGCTGGGTTCCTGCGACTGTAGTCCTCCTCCCCTACAGCCCTCCCAGCCACCAGATCAGGGGGAAAAACATCATTCTCTGTAATCCGTTGGAATGGCTGGGCCCTCGGTGTAGGCCGGTACGTACTCCTACATCGATGACTCCCGCCAGGCAGCCGCGTTCATGGAGACAAAAAGCACCAGTTTTCCCAGTGCGCATCCTGGCAACCTCCGGCTGGGGCACATGGAAGGAGTGACCAAGCCCAAACAAGCCGGACGAGCCAATGGTGTGCACACAGAGGTGTCCGTCTGCCGCCAGGATCCACCGCCTGTTGGTGGTTTCGTTTTCCTCAGCAATTATCACGGCAGGGAGTTTGTTCAGGCCGTCCCCGGATAGATCGGTCGTTTGAGGATGAAGAGCATATGACGTTTTTCCGGGTCTGGGACACGTGGAACGAGTGACCTTCTCGACTTGGGGCCGCGCCCAGGTGCTTTCTGTTGCCCCTTGTAGGTGTACATATAGAGGTGTGCCGTACCGAACGCCTACGGCTCTCGTCCGATCGAGTCCGATGTATCCTTCGACGGGTCTTCGTGTCTGGGAATCGGGATCCGAGAGGTGGGTCTTTCTTCGTAGGGGTGGCCCAAGAAGCGGGTCTTTCTTCATTTGTGCGAGATGAAGTCCTCCAGCCCCTTCATCCCTACTACCACTCATGCTTTGTGGGGCCCCTTTTATGGGAGTCTCGCCTCGGCGTCGGTGAGCCAGTAGTCCCTCGGTGCGTCTGGATTTCGTCGCTGAAATTCTCTGAGTTACTCCAGACTGTCTACCGAAAAGGTGTCGAATGGTTCTTCCGTCCAGTCTTTGCGTTCCTGATAGTCAAGCCATTTGACGAGGTATAGAATTCTCTTGTTATTTCCCCGGCCACGTTCGACCGAGGACATAACTTCTTTGACATCGTATTCCTCCGACTGTTCGATGTCGTCAGCCTCCCGGAGCACTATTGGTGGGCCCGGTGGTGCTCGGTGCTCGCTGGTTCGGTATGGCTCCAGTAGCGAGACGTGGAAGACGTTGTGGATCTTCCATTTCCAGGGCAGTGTGAGGCGGATGGCCAGGGGGAGATGATTTTTTCGATCTGAAAGGGACCGTGGTTCTTGTGGTCCAGTTTCTTCGAGGGGTGGCGTGTTCTGATGTTGCGCCCATTGAGCATTACCAAGTCTCCTACCTGGTAAGCCGGGGATTCCTTTCGTGCCGGATTGGTGTATCGGCGCATTCGTTCCTGTGCATCTTCCAGTCCTTTCCAAGACTCGTTGTGTACTGTGTGCATCCAGTGGGCGTAGACCTGGCTCGCGGGGTTAAGGGGTTCCATCGATGCGGGATTTATGGCTGCCAGATGGAAGCCATAGTTAGCGTAGAACAGGGACATACCATTACCCGAGGTGGTCGAGTTGTTGTAGGCGAACTCGGCCATTGGTAGCAGTTGCACCCAGTCATCCTGATGCTTGGTAATGAATGCTCGGAGGTAGGCTTCGATTGTCTGGTTGAGTCATTCCGTTTGGCCGTCCGTTTGTGGATGGAACGCTGTTGACATTCGAGGCCGAATTCCTGAGAGCCGCAAGAACTCCTTCCAAGTCTCCGAAGTGAACCTGGAGTCGCGGTCTGACACGATAACAGCGGGGAGGCCGCGGTACTTTCATACTTCTCGGGCCAAGATGACGGCCAGGTCTGCCGCCGTCTTCCCTTCTTTCCTTAAGGGGAGGAAGTGCGCCATCTTGGTGAATCGGTCGATAATTACCTATATCTGGTCGCAGCCGTCTGAGGTTGGGAGTTCCCTGATGAAGTCTATTGCTATGGACTGCCATGGTGCGTATGGTAGCTCCAACGGCGAAGACAGCCCAAATGGTTGATGATGGGAGGCCTTGATTTGTTGGCAGTCTGGGCAGCTTCTGACAAAATCGATGATCCGTTCGTTCATTTTTGGCCACCAGAAGTTCCGCCTAATGAGCTCGATGGTCTTATCTGGCCCCATGTGTCCTGCCACCTTGGAGTCGTGCTCGGATTCTAGGACTTGTCGTACCACCCCTTCCGGCACCCAAAGCAGGTTCCTCTGGTACAGGAGTCCGTCTCTTAATTCCACCGTTTGTTCCCTGACTTTTTGGTCTTTCGGAGCCGGCTCTTCCAGCTCCGCTTCCTTTTTCCTCTTCTGGTCGGCCACGTCTTTTCCTCCTTCCTCTCGGACCTTCTGCAGGAATCCTTTGTTCCATTTTCTTGCCGGTAGCAGGGCCAACCGAGCTGATGAGCAGATGAATGAAACATTTTTTCTTTTGCCCAGGCTTTCCTGGTCCAGGTTTTTTGTTTGCAAAACTGTCATGATTGTCTGGTTTTCCACCCCCCCCCTTCTCTAGGCGGTACTCCGAACGCCTTGACAACGCGTCGCGCTTGCCGTTTTGGGTCCCTGGTTGGTAGTAGATCTGAAAATTGATTCTGGCCAGCTCCTGGGCCCAACGAGCCTGCCGACGGTTTAGTACTTTGGTTGTTGTAAAGTACTCCGGGTTCTGGTGATTCGAGAAAACCTGGATTTGATGCGTTGCCCCTTCGCAGTAGCGTCGCCAGTGTTTGAGCTCATCTACTATTGCTAGTAGTTCCTTGTCATGGATTTCGTAGTTGATTTCCGCCGGTTGGAATTTCCACGAGTGGAATGCCACGGGGTGCAGCCGGTTCTCTTCATCTCATTCGGATAGGATGGCACTTAGCGTGAAGTTGGAGGCGTCTGATTCGATGATTACCTGTCTAGTTGGGTCGAAGTGCACTAGAATTGGGGCCGTAGTGAACTGTCGCTTGAGTTCTTCGAAGGCTGCCTGCGCTTCCTGGTTCCAGGCCCACTCTTCCTTCTTTTCCTTCTTCGTCAGTTCAGTAAGGGGCCGGGCTACCTGGGAGTAGTTTTAGATGAAGCGTCGATAGAAATTGGCGAACCCTAGGAAGGATTGCACTTCCGTTAGTGATTCCGGGGTTTTCCATTTGAGTACCACTTGTACTTTGTCTTCTGCCATCCTGATCCCGTTTCTTCCGATAACGTATCCTAGGAACTCGACTTCTGTGGCCTTCCACACACATTTTTCCGGTGAGACTGCCAGCCCGTTGTTCTGTAGTCTCTTGAGTACTTGCTTAACCGTGCGGTCATGGCCTTCCTCGGTGTCGGCATAAACCAGTATGTCGTCCATATATGCTAGTACTCCAATGTCTAGCATATCTGAGAGCCTGTGGTTCATCATATCCTCGAAGGTAGGTGGTGTGACAAGATATCGTATCGCGGTCGCAGTCTTGAGTAGAAGGCCCGGGGCGAGCGGGGTGAGCGAGGACAGCACGAGAGAAAGATTACGAAAGAATAGGAGAGAGATGAACGCAATTCTTCTTATCATCGGGTATATAGAAGTATGTAAGAGTAAAGAAGAGAGAAAGTGAAAGACGCTGCTATGGAGAAATGCCAAGCCACCGTGACCAGGGTCCCTTGTCATTGCCATAGCTCCTGATGATGTCGCTCCCGTCGGCGTCGCTCCCGTCGATGTTGCTCCTGTATGCGCCCCACGCCGGAGTGGTCGAGAAGCATTTCCAACACACCCCCTCTTCTCGTGCTCCGTGCCAAAACAAACATCCACCAAATCAAAGCAATCCCATTAAATCCTCGTCGACCTCATTAAAACCTCTGCAGTGAAAACCTCGTGGGAAAAACACTTGCTAGTAGGAAAAAGAGTGCCGACTCACGCTTGCCGACAGGATGCAAGAACATGCTCAACAAAAACTTTTATCTCCTTCCAGCTCCTTATCGCAAGCACCCCCTTTTCTTCGCCAGAGAATCGCACCCCCCTTTTCCGTGATCGGTCTCATCTGTCGTATTCGAATTCTCCGTATGCGAATCGGATTGAGTGAGTCCAGTGAGTTGCAGCAGTTGCTCGTGTCGGGGAACAGCAAGAGGTTTGGTCAGCAGATCGGCCGGATTAGATTCTGATGTGACGTATTGAAACTTAACTGAGCCTTTCATCTGTTCGTCGTGAACATGATGATATTTCACGTCAATGTGTTTGGACTTTTGCCGTACGACTCCCGAGGTGATCAATTTGATGGCACCTTGGTTGTCGCATCCAATCGGTACCGGTCCATCAGAAATCTTCACTGCCATTCCATCTGCCGCCTCCTTCATCATACGCCTGAGCCAGAGGCTTTCTCGGGTGGCATGCGAACAGGCGATATATTCGGCTTCGAGCGTTGAGAGTGCTACGACACTCTGAGACTTGGCTTGCCAATGGATCAAGCCAGATATGACAAGCTCTTCATTGACATTAACGTTCCCAAGTCCGAATACGCATCCGCCAACAGATTTCCGATTTGTGAGGTTCCCTGCCCAGTCGGAATCGGTGTATCCGATAATGGTGATAGGATTGGAAAGACGTCGGTAGTGAATTTGAAATCCGGCAGTGGTCTTGAGATATTGAAGCACTCTCTTTGCCACCATTGCATGCATTTCGAGAGGTTTGACATTGTATCGACTGAGAGCGGTGACGCTGAATGCGATGTCCGTTTGACTTCCGAGAGCTGCATACATGAGCGATCACACCATTGACAGGTATTCTTTGCGATTGGCTGGTTTGTCCTCACAGCAGGTGTTAGCCTGATCTGTTTGAGGATCAAGTGGAGACTTAGCCGGTTTTGCATCCATCAATCCGAATCGTCGTATGATTGTATTGATGTAGTCTCGTTGGCAGATACTGAATCCTCCGTCTTTGGTTCTCTCGATCTCAATTTCTAGGAACCTCTTTGCAGCTCCCAAATCGCACATCTTGTACTTCTTTTGCAGCAACTCCTTGATCTGACGTCCCCGTCCTTCTATACCATTGTGTGCAATGAGTAGATCATCCACGTACAGAACTAGGAGAATTCCCGGTTGGAGATATAGGTTTGGATCTTCGGCTGATTGTCAGAATCCTATGAATTGTAGATATCCATCGATATCATCGTACCAGAGCCTGGGTGCCTGTTTCAATCCGTAGAGAGCCTTCCGAAGAATTAGTGCGCTTCCGTTCGATGAGCTTCCAGTCGATGCGCTTCCGGTCGATGCGCTTCCAGTCGATACGCTTCCGTTCAATGCGCTTCCGGTTGATGCGCTTCCGGTCGGTGCTAGCCAGTCGATTCCAAGTGGCATTTCCATGTAGATGTTGTCACGATCAATCTTGGGATTTAGGAAGGCCGTTACCACATCCATATAATCGACATCCCAGCCATACTGGGCTGCCAGTGCCAGTAGCAGTCGGAACGTTGCCATCTTGGATACCGGGGCATACGTCTCGTCGTAGTCAATACCTTCCTTCTGTTTGTATCCCTTGATAACTAGTCGTGCTTTCTAACGAGTAGAACCATCCGGATTGACCTTTCTCTTGTAAATCCATTTGCATCCAATTGGTGCTTCCATTATATCAGCAATTGGTCCATGAGTGCTTATATTTCGTGGGGGAATGATATCAAACGTGTGGTTCTCGACCAATGCTTGCCACTCGCGATGCATTGCATCTTTCCACTCGCTTGCTTGTGGGCTTCGTAGCGCAGCCTTGTAGGTGGTCGGTTCGATTTCCGCTTCATCAGTAGGCTCAGCGATTCCGAGACTCATAAAGGCGGATGCAAGGCGTTCCGAAGACACCAAGTCACCCTCTTCTTCGTGAGCCTTGCTCATTATCGCCTTATTCGTTTCAAGGTGCACCTTACCGCGCGTCCGTGCAGAGACGTATTCTTGCTCATCTGCCCATATAGTCAGTCAAAGTGGGGGGTTTTTTTTTTGAGCGTTAAGCCAGTTCTTCGCCTTAGCCAGTTACAGCATTGCATTCTAGCGGAATCTGTCGCTTGTCGGCATTGTGAGCTCTCGGAGTCTGTCACTTTGTCTGGTCAAGCCAGTTCATTTCTTGTAGCCATATTCGGCGTTGTGAGCTCTCGGAGTCTGTCACTTGTCTGGTCAAGCCAGAGTTCTTCACCGTAGCCAATTTATTTGGCATTGCAATCTCGTGGTCTCTGCGCTTGCCATTTTTTTTTTTGATCTTCTGTCCGGCTCTTCGAGACAGGTATAATCACCCCGCAACTCACGCAAGCCAATTCACTTGTTCAGCGGGGAAATGGGATTTCTTGACTTACTGGATTCTTGTCCGGATGTGTCATTTGCTTCATTCATTTCATCCATTTCATCCCCTTCAGGGATTTCTTCTTGCAATTCGTCTGGATCCGGGTTTGGAAACACAATCGCTTCCAATTTCTGCTCGTTGGAGTGTGCATTTTCCTTTTCTTGAAATACTACACTGGAG